>OGGV01000031.1_pt1 | contig 115552 bp, 62 predicted proteins | sample 1571301 | NCBI WGS metagenome assembly OGGV01 (sample SAMEA2582072, study PRJEB24529) | metagenome | biome: Human gut stool | place: China | collected 2011
TGCGTACCTCTACTTTCGAATTCGGATATCCGAATTCGAAAGTAGAGGTACGCACGTATGACATCAAATCACATGTCACCCGTACAATGAAACTCCCATTGGATGCAGACGGATACATTCCGCGTATACGCTTCACAAAGGATGCCAATAAACTGGCTATCATGACATTGAACCGCCATCAAGACCGTTTTGATCTTTACTTTGCCGATCCTCGTTCCACACTTTGCAAACTTATACTTCGTGATGAGTCTCCTTATTACATAAAGGAGAATATTTTCGATAATATCCAGTTCTATCCGGAATATTTCAGCCTGCTTAGCGAACGTGACGGTTACAGTCACCTCTATTGGTATAGCATGGGGGGTAATCTGATTAAAAAGGTTACTAACGGTAAGTTTGAGGTGAAAGATTTTCTGGGATATGATGAAGAAGACGGTTCTTTCTATTACACCAGCAATGAAGAAAGCCCTCTGCGCAAAGCTGTCTATAAAATAGACAAGAAAGGCAAGAAGCTCAAACTATCCCAACAGGTAGGAACCAATACACCGCTCTTCAGCAAATCGATGAAGTATTACATGAACAAGTTCTCCAACTTGAATACTCCGATGCTGGTTACACTGAATGATAATTCGGGCAAAACACTCAAAACGCTTATTACCAATGATGGATTGAAACAAACATTGTCCGGATATGCTGTGCCACAAAAAGAGTTCTTCACTTTCCAAACCACAGATGGCGTGAAGCTGAACGGCTGGATGATGAAACCGGTTAATTTTTCCGCATCTAAAAAATATCCGGTACTGATGTATCAATATAGCGGTCCGGGCTCTCAACAAGTATTGGATACCTGGGGAATCAGTTGGGAAACATACATGGCAAGCCTCGGTTATATCGTGGTATGCGTGGACGGTCGCGGCACAGGAGGTCGTGGAGAAGCTTTCGAGAAATGCACTTATCTGAAAATCGGAGTCAAAGAAGCCAAAGATCAGGTAGAGACTGCCTTGTATCTCGGCAAACAGCCATACGTGGATAAAGATCGCATCGGAATCTGGGGCTGGAGCTACGGCGGATACATGACTCTTATGAGCATGAGCGAAGGAACTCCCGTATTCAAAGCAGGAGTAGCAGTAGCTGCACCCACCGACTGGCGTTTCTATGATACGATTTATACCGAACGCTTCATGCGTACTCCGAAAGAGAACGCGGAAGGATATAAGGAATCATCAGCCTTCACCCGCGCTGACAAACTACATGGAAACTTGTTGTTGGTGCATGGCATGGCAGACGATAATGTGCACTTCCAAAATTGTGCGGAATATGCCGAGCAGTTGGTTCAGCTTGGAAAACAATTTGATATGCAAGTGTATACAAACCGCAATCATGGAATATATGGTGGCAATACCCGCCAACACCTATACACACGGTTGACCAACTTTTTCTTGAACAATTTATAATGACGGGCAGAGTACGTAAGCCCGAATGGCTGAAAATTAATATTGGTGCCAACGAACGATACACCGAAACCAAACGGATTGTCGACTCCCACTGCTTGCATACTATATGCAGCAGTGGGCGTTGCCCTAATATGGGAGAATGCTGGGGAAAAGGAACTGCTACCTTTATGATTGGCGGTGACATCTGCACGCGCAGTTGCAAATTCTGCAACACACAAACCGGCCGCCCGCACCCGCTAGATGCAAACGAACCTACCCATGTCGCAGAATCCATCGCACTGATGAAACTGGATCATGCTGTCATCACTTCCGTAGACAGAGATGATCTGCCGGATTTGGGAGCAACACATTGGGCACGTACCATCCAGGAAATAAAACGGCTGAATCCACAAACAACAATCGAAGTGCTCATTCCTGATTTTCAAGGCAGGATGGAGTTGTTAGATTTGGTAATCGAAGCCCGTCCCGACATTATTTCACACAATATGGAAACCGTACGCCGCATTAGTCCGCTAGTGCGCAGTGCGGCAAATTATGATACAAGTCTGCAAGTTATCAGACACATTTCCGAGAAGGGAGTTAAGTCTAAAAGCGGCATTATGGTCGGACTGGGTGAGACCCAGGAGGAAGTCGAAACATTGATGGATGATCTGTTAGCAACCGGTTGCCAGATTCTTACCATAGGCCAATACCTTCAACCGAGTCACCGGCATTATCCCGTTGCAGCATACATCACTCCGCAGCAATTTGCAGAATATAAAACTGTAGGTTTAGAGAAAGGATTCAACATCGTAGAAAGCGCTCCCCTTGTTCGTTCCTCCTACCATGCAGAGAAACATATTCGTTAGCAAACAAAACATATCCCCTATTTGTTTTATTGATAGAACCGACAAATAAACATAAATATAGAGATGGCTCATAAAGGAACACTTTCTTCCGCATTTAACATGTCGCTGGGTTTTATCCCCGTTATTATTTCCATTTTATTGTGTGAACTTATAACGCAAGACACGGCTATTTACATCGGTACAGGCATAGGTATTATAGGTATATACCTTTCTTATCGACGTAAAGGATTGTTAATTCCTAATTTTATCCTCTATATAGCAACCGGAGTGTTAGCACTATTATCCGTAGCAGCTCTCATTCCTGGTGATTACGTTCCACCCGGTGCACTTCCACTTACGCTGGAAGTCAGTATTCTCATTCCGATGCTAAGTCTTTACATGCATAAGAAAAGGTTTATCAACCATTTCTTAAAACAGATAGGTTCTTGCAACAAACGTTTATATGCGCAGGGAGCAGAAGCAGCCGTTGTATCTGCCCGTATCGCTTTGATCTTCGGTATATTGCATTTTATTATAATCAGCATTACCATCGTTTTCCAAGACCCGTTGAGCAAGACGAGCATGTTTGTACTCTATAAAGTGTTCCCCCCTGCTGTCTTTCTGATGAGTATCCTGTTCAATCAGATCGCCATCCGTTTCTTCAATCATTTAATGTCACACACGGAATATGTTCCTATTGTGAATACCGAAGGAGACGTGATCGGGAAAACACCTGCAATAGAAGCTGTTAATTACAAAAATGCATACATCAATCCGGTGATAAGAATTGCCATATCCACTCACGGAATGTTATTCCTTTGCGACAGGCCATCAACAGCCATTCTGGATAGAGGAAAAGTAGATATTCCCATGGAATGTTATCTCCGCTACGGAGAATCTCTGGAAGCAGGCGCCACTCGTTTAATCAACAATGCTTTTCCTCATGAAAAAGGTATCAAACCTGAATTCAACATCGTTTATCACTTCGAGAATGAAGTGACCAACCGTCTTATCTATCTATTCATTGTCGATATCAAAGATGATTCCATCCTTTGTACCCCTCGCTTTAAAAACAGTAAGCTGTGGAATTTCAAACAGATAGAGGAAAACTTAGGAAAAGGCTTCTTCAGCAGCTGCTTCGAAGATGAATATGAACACCTGAAAGGCGTTATTTATATAAGAGAAAAATACAGGGAATCTTAGATAAATCGGGCACGTGTCCTTTCCAGTCCTTCACTGTACGCGTCTGTATATATTCTCCTTCACAAGTAATATTGGCAGCGATACAGAGCTTTGTTTGAGGACGGCAATTCAACAAAATATCCTCTACCATCTTATGATTCCGGTAAGGCGTCTCAATGAAAAGTTGCGTCTGATTTTCAACATACACACGCTGCTCCAGTGCTTTTAGTTTCTTGGCACGTTCTCCCGGTTCAATCGGCAAATAACCGTGAAACGCAAAACTCTGTCCGTTAAAGCCGGAAGCCATCACGGAAAGGATAATGGAAGAAGGTCCGACCAAAGGAACCACTTTCAGCTTTTTACGCTGTGCGATAGCAACCACATCCGCTCCCGGGTCAGCTACTGCCGGACAACCTGCTTCGGAGATAACCCCCATTGAAGCTCCACCCACCAAAGGTTGCAGATAACCGGAAATATCATCAGGAGAAGTATGCTTGTTCAACGGGTAAAATGTCAATGCATCAATATCAATCTCCCGGTCTACTTTTTTCAGGAAACGCCGGGCAGAACGAACATCTTCAACTATAAAATACCGGATACCAGAAATGATCTCCTTATTATAAGAAGGCAATACCTTTTCAATAGACGTATCACCTAACGTCACGGGCAACAAATAGAGGGCAGTTTCCACTTTTTAAATTGAAAATTAAGACTATACTTTAATATTAAAAATCAAATAAGGTTTTGAGCGAAGCTAATTAAAAATTGAAAAATGCAACAGTTTAGGAAGCCAGATAGTTGGATTCACTTAACATCACATGATAATCAGTAAATTCCAGGAGATCTTTCAGTTTCATGTCCTTATGCTTTTTCATATAAGAAGCGATGATTCTTGCTCCCATCCATGTCCCAATCAATGCCGGAGCTTGAGCACCTAACATATCGACAGCAGGAGCAGGCTTCATATAATAGCGGATCACCATCGGGTCTCGTGCATGCAGATGATCGTTGGTACAGATATAATTCCATATCTCCTTTTCATTCTCCTTACACCAGTCGTTTTCCTCCTTGGAATATCCCATCGCTTCGCCGATATCACTATATCCTAATAAGTTTTGCACGACGTAGTTGATTTTTCCGGAGTGCATCATCAAGTCAATCAAACAAGTACCCTCATGATAGTTCATTCCGTAACGGCTCAAAAGATAAAAAGCAAAACAATCCGGCACAATCCGTTCCGGACGCATCGAGCGACATTGATAATCGTAATAGAAACGCTTATAAAGAGGATAATCTTCCCCCATATATTTATCAAGACTGATCCCTAATAAAGAATCCACCAAAATTATAGATTCGTTGAAGGCAGACACTTGCGAATAGATAAACGGCACTTTTGTATCAGGCACTTCCTTCTTCAGTTTCCGGAATCCTTTGTTAAGTCCTTTTTCTACCTCATCCAGATTAGGGTACTTTGCTTCTACGTCGCTAAGCAAACGGACTAAAGTCGTATCCGAATAGAATTTCTGCAGACGTTGCGAAATGGTATCATCTTTCACCGTACCGATAGACAATACATCCTCAATCAGGATTTTCGTCGGCATACGGTAGTCCATCGTCAACTTCTGCATAGCAGAAAAGCTGTTGGAGCGAACGTATTCGCTCAACAGCTTATCATATCTTAGAACAGAAATCTCCTCTTCCTTCTGCTCCGTACCCTTTCCCGTGCTTATCCCGCAGGAGGCGAAAAGCATACTAATTAAAATAATAAGAAGAGAGATCCGTAGTTTCATAATTTTTTATCCGTAAATGATGTTACCATTTTCGTCCATATACTCATCGAGTCCTTTCTCGTAAGTAGCCATGGCACGAAGACTCATACCTACACTGGAGAATCCACCGTCATGGAATAAGTTCTGCATAGTTACCTTACGGGTAAGATCGGAGAACATCACGATGCAATAATCGGCACATTCGTCAGCCGTAGCATTTCCGAGCGGAGACATACGGTTGGAGAAATCAAACAGTTTATCCATACCCTTCACGCCCGAACCGGCAGTAGTAAATGTAGGAGACTGCGAGATAGTGTTCACACGTACGCTATGTTCGCGTCCGTAGATGTAACCAAAGCTACGTGCAATAGATTCCAGCAATGCCTTTGCATCTGCCATATCATTGTAACCGTAGAAAGTACGCTGCGCGGCCACATAGCTCAAAGCAACGATAGAACCGTAATCTGCAATAGCGTTCAATTTCTTGGCCGACTGAATCATTTTGTGGAATGAAACAGCTGAAATATCCAATGTCTTATCCAACATTCCATAGTCAAGGTCATCGTAAGTACGTTTCTTGCGCACGTTGGGAGACATACCGATAGAGTGGAGTACAAAATCAATTTGTCCACCCAGTATATCCATGGAGGTCTTGAATACATTTTGCAAATCTTCTACGCTGGTGGCATCTGCCGGAATAACCTGGCAATTTAATTTCTGGGCCAAAGCGTCGACTTCTCCCATACGGATAGCCATCGGAGTATTTGATAATGTAATAGTTGCACCTTCTTCTACGGCACGCTCTGCTACTTTCCAGGCAATAGACTGATCGTTCAAAGCACCGAAGATAATACCTCTTTTTCCTTTCAACAAGTTATAACTCATATCTTTTAATAGTTAAATTTTGTGCAAAGATAGGAACTTTCTGCATAAAAACACGAGAAGTGTGCAAATAATAGACAGAAATGACAAAAAATACACGTATTCTATCAATTAGTCCACATCCTCTTGGGGTTTGCCACCTATCTTTGCAATCGATAATTAAGAGGTTTTTTCATAATATTTATTTAAGGTTAGAATTAGGTTAACATGAATTTGTCTTATTCCTCTCCTGCAGGCTGCCTGCGACAGATCGCCTGCGGAAGGACATAAGAATTATGAAATCGCCCTCATTAATCATCATCCAACTACCAAGAAAAACAATAGATGTATAACCCTATAGAAATAAGTTACTAAATGAACACATTGACAAAAAGACTCTTCTGGATGGCCATATCCTGTTTACCGTTTATCTCATCAGGATGTAAACAAAGCGAGACTGCCGTAAAAGAAAGCTCCATCAGTGACGCTCTCTACCAGAATCTACCTTTTGAAATGCCCAAAGTACAGCAACCGGTTTTTCCTGCTTACGAGGTAAACATTGAGAAATTCGGAGCCAAAGGCGATGGTCTGTTTCTGAATACCAAAGCAATCAACGATGCTATTAAAGAGGTGAATCAACGCGGAGGGGGTAAAGTGATTATCCCGGAAGGCATCTGGTTGACAGGACCTATCGAACTGTTGAGTAACGTGAATTTATATACGGAACAGAATGCATTGGTGCTTTTCACCGGTGATTTTGAGGCATATCCTATCATTGCCACTTCTTTTGAAGGATTGGAAACCCGTCGTTGCCAATCGCCTATTTCCGCACGCAATGCAGAGAACATCGCTATCACAGGATACGGCACATTTGACGGAAACGGCGACTGCTGGCGTCCGGTAAAAAAAGGCAAACTGACTGCTTCACAATGGAAAAAACTGGTAAACTCGGGAGGTGTTCTTGATGAAAAACAAGAGATATGGTACCCCACGGCCGGTTCACTGAAAGGTGCAATGGCTTGTAAAGATTTCAATGTACCCGAAGGTATCAATACAGACGAAGAATGGGCTGAAATCCGTCCGTGGTTGCGCCCGGTGTTGTTAAGCATCGTCAAAAGCAAGAAAGTACTGTTGGAAGGTGTTACTTTCAAAAACTCACCAAGCTGGTGTCTGCACCCCTTGTCCTGCGAAGATTTTACAGTTAACAATATCATGGTCATCAATCCGTGGTATTCCCAGAATGGCGATGCCATCGACCTGGAATCTTGCAAGAACGCGCTCATTATTAATAGTGTATTCGATGCGGGAGATGATGCTATCTGCATCAAATCCGGTAAAGATGAAGACGGCCGCCGTCGCGGTGAACCTTGCCAGAATGTTATCGTTAAAAATAATACGGTACTGCACGGACACGGTGGATTCGTAGTAGGTAGTGAAATGTCGGGTGGCGTGAAGAACATCTATGTAGAAGACTGCACATTTATGGGCACAGACGTAGGTTTGCGCTTCAAGAGCACTCGCGGACGTGGCGGTGTGGTAGAAAACATCTACATTAATAATATCAACATGATTAATATTCCGAACGAACCGTTGTTGTTCGACTTGTTCTACGGTGGAAAAGGTGCCGGCGAAGAATCGGAAGAAGATTTGCTGAACCGCATGAAGACAAGTATTCCTCCGGTAACGGAAGAAACACCCGCTTTCCGCAATATTCATATCTCTAATATTGTTTGTAGAGGTTCGGGACGTGCCATGTTCTTCAATGGTTTGCCGGAAATGCCGATCAGCAATATTACCGTTAAGAATGTCGTGATGACAGAAGCTACGGACGGCGTTGTTATCAGCCAGGTTGACGGAGTTACTTTGGAGAATGTATATGTAGAATCATCCAAAGGTAACAATATATTAAATGTCAAAAATGCTAAGAATCTGATCGTAGACGGAAAGGTTTATGAAGAATTAGGAGCGAAAGAAGAAATTTTAAGCCTCAAATAAAGTTCATTGCAAAAAAGAAAACCACAATATCATTATATAGAGTAAAAAGCTCAAATAGCAGACTATAATCTTTTCAAAAGATAGACAGTCTGCTATTTTTTCTGTTACTTTTGCAAGGAGAAATACGACGTATAATTTCAGCCTTAGAAAATCATGAAGAAGAATCTTTTTATTTTTACTTTCCTTTTAGGAGTTTTCAGTCTGTCTGCCCAGGCGCAGAAACAGGAGAAAACCATCACAGTTGAAGTACAAAACAACTGGAATCAGGCCAAAGCGGATGCTCCAGTTGTTATCAACCTGCATGAGTTGCACGCCGGCTTCAAAGTTAAATCCGCTGTTGTCATGGAAGGAACAAAGGAAATACCTTCACAGCTGGACGATTTGAACAGAGACCGCAAGATGGACGAACTGGCCTTTGTGACCGACCTCCCTGCTCACGGTAGAAAAACATTCCAGGTTACACTCTCTTCGGAGAAAAGTGCAAAGACTTATCCGGAACGGGTTTATGCCGATATGTTTATAGTAGACCACCGGAAAGGCAAACATCAACGGGTACAGGCTATCACCGTTCCCGGCACCAGCAATATATACAGCATGGTACGTCCGCACGGTCCGGTTCTGGAATCGGAGCTGGTGGGCTATCGTCTTTATTTCAATGAGAAACAGACACCGGATATTTACGGCAAGTTCAACAAAGGACTGGAGATCAAAGAATCGCAGTTCTACCCGACGGATGAACAGTTAGCTAAAGGATTCGGAGATGACGTACTTCGTGTGTTCGACAGCTGCGGACCGGGCGCATTGAAAGGTTGGGACGGACAAAAAGCAACGCATATCACTCCGGTGGACACTCGTACAGAACGTATCATCTCTTATGGACCGGTGCGGGTGATTGCAGAAATTGAAGTGACCGGATGGAAATATCAGGATCAGGAACTGGATATGATGACACGCTACACGCTTTATGCCGGACATCGCGATCTTCATATCGAAACATTCTTTGACGAACCACTCAATAAAGAAGTTTTCTGCACAGGTGTGCAAGACATCGTAGGTACTTCCAAATCTTTCTCCGATCATAAAGGACTCGTAGGAAGTTGGGGAACAGACTGGCCGGTCAACGACACCGTGAAATATGCCAAAGAAACTGTAGGGCTGGGCACTTGTATCCCTCAACGTTATGTGAAATCGGAAGAAAAGGATAAAGCCAATTTCCTTTATACAATTACCGCTCCGGGAAATAAATATTTTCAGTATCACACCACTTTCACTTCGATGAAAGAGACATTCGGATATAAAACACCGGAAGCATGGTTTGCTCATCTCCGCGAATGGAAAGAAGAGCTGGCTCATCCGGTGACAGTGAAAATAAAAGATAACCGCACCAATAAATAGGGTAGAAACAAATACAACTAAACAAAAATTACGAGGTTTCTACCAATTTTTCTATGACTCTGCACAAATATTCCTCCTTGTGCAGAGTCTTTTTATTTACCTTTGCCATCAGATAAAACCAACGAATCATATCTATAAAATAATCTATCTATAACATGAAACGATTGACACAGACTTTAGCCTTTTACTTATTAACGGTTTTCACCGCAGTAGCACAGAAGAACTATGTATCTGAAGTATGGGTTCCCGACCTCGGAAACGGTAAATACAAAAATCCGGTACTTTATGCCGACTACTCCGATCCGGACGCTTGCCGCGTAGGGGATGATTTCTATATGACTTCATCCAGTTTCAACTGCTTGCCGGGATTGCAAATCCTTCACTCCAAAGATTTAGTCAACTGGACAATCATCGGTGCTGCAGTTCCCAATGCCCTCCCTCCTATCGAAACTCCGGAACGGCCGGAACACGGTAATCGTGTATGGGCTCCGGCTATTCGTCATCACAACGGTGAGTTTTACATCTTTTGGGGAGATCCCGATCAGGGAGCTTTTATGGTGAAAGCCAAAGATCCGAAAGGTCCGTGGAGCGAACCGGTCTTGGTGAAAGCGGGAAAAGGTATCATTGACACTTGCCCGTTCTGGGATGAAGACGGAAAAGTATATATGGTACACGCATACGCAGGAAGTCGTGCCGGACTGAAAAGTGTAATCACTATCTGCGAACTGAATGCGGAAGCAAATACAGCGATCACTCCTTCTCGTATTATCTTCGACGGTCACGAAGCACATCAAACTTGCGAAGGTCCTAAAATGTATAAGAGAAACGACTATTATTATATCTTCCATCCGGCCGGCGGGGTACCGACAGGCTGGCAGGTCGTACTGCGTTCTAAAAACATCTACGGTCCTTACGAATGGAAAACAGTACTCGCGCAAGGTAACTCTCCAGTCAACGGTCCTCACCAGGGTGCATGGGTGGATACTCCTACCGGAGAAGACTGGTTCCTCCACTTTCAGGATGTCGGCGCTTACGGACGTATCATGCATCTCCAACCGATGAAGTGGGTGAACGACTGGCCTGTGATCGGTATCGATAAAGACGGTGACGGCTGTGGCGAACCTGTCTTGACTTACAAAAAGCCGAATGTAGGTCAAACATATCCTATCTGCACTCCGCAGGAAAGTGACGAGTTCGACGGATATACACTTTCTCCACAATGGCAATGGCATGCTAACATCAATGAGAAATGGGCCTATTACGCAGGCGACAAGAGTTATGTGAGGTTATATTCTTATCCAGTTTTAAAAGAATATAAGAATTTGTGGGATGTAGCCAACCTGCTCTTGCAGAAAACTCCTTCTGATAATTTCACCACAACAATGAAACTTACGTTCAGCCCTAATCCTAAACTTAAAGGTGAACGCACCGGACTTGTTGTTATGGGCAGAGATTATGCCGGAATCATTCTGGAAAATACAGATAAAGGTTTGATCTTATCTCAAGTTGAATGTAAAAGAGCGGATAAAGGAAAACCGGAACAGGCAAATGCTTCTGTTAATCTTTCTCAAAATACGGTTTACCTGAAAGTTCGTTTCAGTTGTGATGGCAAGAAAATCAAGGGTAGCGAAGGCGGACATGACCTCATTGTGATGTGCAACTTCAGCTATAGCCTCGACGGAAAGAAGTATCATCCACTAGGCAATCCTTTCCAGGCAAGAGAAGGACAATGGATCGGTGCTAAGGTCGGCATGTTCTGCACACGTCCCGCTATCGTTACTAACGACGGAGGATGGGCAGATGTAGACTGGTTCCGGATTACTAAGAAATAGTTTCAAATTTAGTTCCCTAGTTTGAAACTTCTAGTTTCATGCCTTGAAACTGTTAGTTCCATACGGTGAAACCATTGGTTTCTCGGTGTGGAACTAATTGTTTCACACCGAGAAACTAAAAGTTCACTACAGTTCCGTGGCAAAAAACAATTCTTTCCAAAGGAGAAGATAAAATCCGGCAAATAGGAAAGGATTTCTTTATCTTATCTTTTTTACCTATTTTTGTATCGGTAAAAGAGATTAAAGGAGAACAATCAGATAGAGTAAGAATGAAGAAACTAGTTATATTTGACCTGGATGGAACATTGCTGAATACCATCGCCGACCTTGCCCACAGCACCAATTATGCTTTAAATAAATTAGGATACCCCACTCATGAAGTAGAAAAGTACAACTTCATGGTAGGCAATGGCATCAATAAACTCTTTGAACGCGCATTGCCCGAAGGTGAAAAGACGGAAGAAAATGTACTTCGTGTACGCAATGAGTTCGTTCCTTATTACAATATTCACAATGCAGATGATAGCCGACCTTATCCGGGCATTCCAGCGTTATTATCTTATCTGCAATCCGCAGGTATTCAGATTGCCGTAGCTTCCAACAAATATCAGGCCGCTACCGAAAAGCTCATAACCCACTACTTTCCGGAAATTCATTTCACTGCCGTTTTCGGTCAACGGGAAGGAGTCAATGTCAAGCCTGATCCAACAATCGTTTTTGATGTATTAAAACTTGCCAATGTACAAAAAGAAGATGTTCTTTATGTAGGCGATTCCGGTGTAGATATGCAAACAGCAGCCAATGCCGGTGTAACCGCCTGCGGAGTGACATGGGGATTCCGTCCACGTACGGAACTGGAGGAATTTAACCCGGCATATATAACAGATACTGCCGAAGAGATAAAAAAAATGGTTCTTTAATGATGATATTCTTATAAGAATAATTATGATTCGGCAAGTAAAACTTCAATAGTCTCAATAAGTTCTCTTGCCGGAGCTTTTATCGTACTGATTTCATCCTCCGATATTGAATAAATGCAATTATAATCCCCTTTTTGCCGTAATTGTTCCATACGCGCCAAAAAACTTCCCAAACGTGCACTAATTTTGCCTGTTTTTATAAAATTCAAGCCAAAGCAAGCTATCAACCCATCATGGGTTTTACATGATAATCCATTTTGTATTAATAAAGCCTGAACAGCATGAAAACAGGCATAATAATATCTATTGGAAGCAATATCCCAATACTTCATATCAAACATCTCATCTGCTTGTTTCAAAAATACTTTAGCTTTCTCCAACTGTAATATCACCAAAGAATTACGTTCTTCATCTGTCAATTTCATACTAATTCAATTCCTTCCTGCTCTACATTTTTATAAAATGGTGTAATACAACTTGCAGCCCATTCTTTCATCGTATACATAATCGGATTAATTCGCGCTCCCAAGTCCCATCCCAACATAGTTAAGGGAAAGCTTACCTTATCATAATCTTCAGGCTCCAATTTTTCTTTATCCAAGATAATCAAAATATCCCAATCAGAATCAATCCGTGCATCCCCACGAGCTTGAGAACCAAACAACAAAGCCTTGCCACCTTTTGGTAAATGCTCTGTCAATGCCTGCTTAATAGACTCTAATATTTTATTTGTATGACTTTTCATATTCGTCTCCCCTTACTCTTCTACAAATATACAATAAATATCAATACAACAATATGACTTACAAAAAAATCGCTCTTGCTAATTATTCATACTTGGTTCTTATCCATGACTAATATGAATAAAGAATAAAGTCTAATATTACATATTTTCCGTACAAATTTCAATATCACTTTCCTTACAATGCATTTTCTTTGCAACAGATAAAGAAAGGCTCACCTTTGTGTGCCTCAATCTAAGAACAATAGTAATCTAATTTATTATAAAATGAAAAAGCATCTTATACTATTTTTTGCAGGAGTAATATTGAGTTACGGGAATATAAAAGCACAAACAGCTCCCGATAAAAAAGAAATTCTCAAAGTAACCCTTCAAGTGAACGACTATTTCATGAAAAAATATGCCGATTATCGTACTCCTTCTTTTGTGAAAAAAGTAGTTCGGCCCAGTAATATCTGGACACGAAGTGTATATTACGAAGGCTTAATGGCACTCTACTCCATCTATCCCGCAGACGAATATTATCTCTATGCCAAAGAATGGGCGGATTACCACCAGTGGGGCTTCCACCGTGGGACAACCACCCGTAATGCAGATAATTACTGCGCCAGCCAAATCTATCTCGATTTATACAACATTTGCCCCGATCCTGAGAAAATACGGAAAACGAAAGCCAATATGGATATGTTGGTCAACACTCCACAAGTAAACGACTGGTGGTGGATAGATGCCATCCAGATGGGGATGCCTATATTTGCCAAAATGGGGAAACTTACAGGCGAACAGAAGTACTTCGACAAGATGTGGGATATGTACGAATATACCCGTAATAAACACGGAGAGAACGGAATGTTCAATGTCAAAGAAGGTTTGTGGTGGAGAGACCATAATTTCGACCCTCCATACAAAGAGCCGAATGGTAAAAACTGTTATTGGAGCCGCGGTAACGGATGGGTATATGCCGCTTTAGTACGGGTAATGAATGAAATTCCATCCGATGAAAAACATCACCAAGATTACATCAATGATTTTCTAACCATGAGCAAAGCACTGAAACAATGCCAGCGTGAAGATGGCTTTTGGAATGTCAGTCTCCACGATCCGTCAAACTTTGGAGGCAAAGAGACTTCCGGCACAGCTCTTTTCGTATATGGTATGGCTTGGGGCATACGTAACGGTCTATTAGATAAAAAGACCTATCTGCCTGTAATCATAAAAGCATGGAATGCTATGGTGAAGGATGCAGTTCATCCGAATGGTTTTCTTGGTTATGTACAGGGAACCGGCAAAGAACCGAAAGACAGTCAACCTGTCACATACGACAAAGTTCCTGATTTTGAGGATTTCGGAACAGGATGTTTCCTTCTTGCCGGAAGTGAAATCTATAAGTTAGACCTCAATATGTAACTGATAAACATACTTATCTTGAATCCGGTCTATCCTTCACAAACCAGATTCAAGGTAAGTATATAACTACGTTTTACTTCTCTCCCCTCTTTGGTAAGCCGAAGGAGATACTCCAAACTGCGCTTTAAAACATTTACTGAAATAAAGAGGATCGTTAATACCCACTTTATAAGAAACTTCCGCAACAGTCAGATTCCTTTCAGTCAAAAACAGTTCGGCAGCCTTCTTCATTCGTACAACACGCAAATATTCATTCGGTGAGTATCCGGTCACTCCCCGTAATTTCTTATAAAATACAGTTCGTCCCATCCCCATCATCTGCGCAAATTCATCAATAGAAATGTTGTATTGAGAATAAATCTTTTCCACCACAGCCACCAACTGATCCGCAAACTCCTTATCCCGGTCCGTGTTACATAAAGCAGGACGTACTACCCCCGGTTCACTGGAAAATTTCTTCCGCAACTTTTCGCATTGCTCTATCAGCCGGAACACCTGCGCAAGCAAAAGCTTAAAACTAAATGGCTTTGCAACATAAACATCCGCTCCCGCTTCAAGTCCTTCCAGGTGCTTATCCGGTGAAGTCAAGGCAGTCAGCAGAATAATAGGAATATGACTTGTCGCAAATTCAGTTTTCAGTTTCTTTGTCACTTCGAAACCGGTCATCCCGGGCATCAATACATCGCAGATAATCAAGTCTGCGTCATAGTTGCATGCCTTTTCAAATCCGGATATTCCATCCGCAGCCACTTCTACTTCAAAATAAGCACTAAGCTCCTCCTGCAGGAATCCACGAATATCATTATCGTCTTCGATGACTAATATTTTATGTTTTCTTGATGTGGTGACTGTCTTTTCATGTTCCTGACATTCTTCTGAAAGTTCCTGTAAATGGTGAGTCTGCATATTCGCTTCTTCCAGCAGGAGATTGCCGGGAACCAGGAAGTCTTTTTCCGAATAAACAGTTTTATCAGTCGGAATACATACCGTAAATACGGAACCTCCCCCTTCATTATCTTTATATTCAATAGTTCCCTTATGCACCTGCACCAATTCATGGCTCAAATGCAACCCTACTCCAATGCTATCTCCGGAGAAACTACTTTGCATGAAACGTTTAAACAATTCTCCCTGCTTTTCTTTAGGAATACCTACTCCGGTATCCGCTACCTGAATGTATAAACACTTCTTCACCTCATCCACATTCACAGAAAACAGAATTGTCCCACCCGAAGGAGTATACTTAAAAGCATTTGAAAGTAAGTTATACACCACCTTATCCAAATTACCTTTATCAATAAACATTTTATAGGATGGTACAGACGGCAAAAAGCGGAAATCCATATTCTTCTGTTCTGCTACGTCACTGAAACTTAAATATATTTCGTACAGGAAAGCAACTACATCAGTTTCCTGCAGAGAAAGAGCCAACTTGTTGTTCTGCATTTTTCTGAACTCCAGCAACTGATTAATCAGCCTCAACATACGTTGTGTACTTTTATCCATGACTTTCAACGGATGCAATAAGGCTTGTGGAATATCATCCGTCCGGTACATTTTCTCCAATGCTCCTTGGATCAATGTAAGCGGAGTACGGAATTCATGAGAGATATTTGTGAAAAATACCAGTTTATACTCTGTCAGTTGTTTTTCAACATTGATGCGGTTGCGCAACCTATTGAAATTAAAAATGATACGATATGTAAAGTACAAAGCTATCAACATCAGGATGAAATATCCGAGCATAGCCCAATTCGTTTTCCAAAACGGAGGCACGATAACAATCTTCAAGGTTGTTTCGGTATCATTCCAAATACCGGCACCATCACAATATTTCACATGGAAAATGTAAGTGCCCGGCTCCAGATATTTATAAGTAGCAAAACTTAACGAAGACGGAACATTCCATCCCTTGTCATAGTTTTCCAGCCAATACATATACTTGATTTGACCATTATCCGAATAATCGAGAGTAGAAAAATCAAGCATAAAAGAATTCTGGAAATATTTCAATGTAATCTTATCCGAATAGGCTAAAGATTCTTGCAAAGGAGACCCCGGCATATTAGGCTTCACCTGAATTCCATTAACGGACAATCCTGTGATAACAATAGGAGAAAACAATCTTTCTGTTGGAATCTTCTTCGGGTCAATAATCGTCAATCCGTAGTTTGTTCCAAAAATCAGTTTACCGTCTGCCCCCATACACGCACTGTTCTCGCTATACACATTTCCTAATGTATAAGATGAGAAAAAATAATTCTCGAAAGAATGGCTGTTGGGATTGAACCTTGAAATTCCATATTCCGTAGCAATCCATAATTGTCCCGAATGATCTTCTAAAATAGATTGCACCATATTATTAACCAGTCCTTCCGCTATTCCATAATGTGTATATTTCAAAGACTGACAGTCGTCTGACAGTTCGCATAGATTCAGCCCGGCACCCGAAGTTCCTACCCACATGCGCCCTTTGCTATCACGAAACAGGCAACGAATCTCATTGCTGCAAAAATTGCCATCGGTGTAGCTGAACAAATGATAGTTATCTTCATTAGTGATCAATGAGTCAGGGTGGAAAATGCAGATACCTTCACTTGTGCCCATCCATATCATCCCTTTCTCATCTTCTGCCATTACTCTGACTATCTGTAAGCCGTACTTCTTTCCTTGAAAGAAATGGCGGAACTTGTATTGTCCTTTTTCCGTTGGTTCTGCCAGCTCCAGTCCTCCTCCAAATGTTCCCACCCACATACGATTTTTCTTATCACGAAGAATGGAATAAATATTAGAATGAGACAAGGCAAAGAGATTAGAGGGATCCCGTTTATACCACGTATCTCCTATTTTTAGTCCGTCTCCCCGGGTTCCTATCCATATATTCTCCTGACTATCTTCTGAAATCGCATAAATATTATAGGGCAAATAATGATTATCTATCTTAGTTTTCAGATGCGAATCATAATTATACAATCCACCTCTACGCGTTCCTACCCATATATCTCCATTCGACATTTTAGTCAGCAACCGGATTGTATTCGAACGGTCAAAAACATCCGGTGATTCTGGATAGACATGTGTAATGCCTTTATTTGAAATGGAAATATGAGACAAACCGGAATATTCGGAGCTTACCCATATCCCTCCTGTTCTGTCTTTCATCAAACATAACAAAAAATCTGACCCTATAGGTCCTGCATTCTTCCCTTCGGAAACAAAGTGTTCCAACCGGTCCTCCTGAATATCGTAGGTGAAAAGTCCGTTTCCATAAGTTGAAATCCACACAATCCCCCGGTCATCACGCACCACATGATAGCGTTCATAATCTATATATTTCATCTTCTCTTCAGGAATCAGTTGAAAATCCTTTATTTCTCCGCTCTTCGAGTTTATATAATAAATTCGTCCAGTGTTATTGTAAGCCCAACAATCTCCGTAATTGTCATGAATCACTTTTCCATTATTTATTTTCAGTTCCCGACAAGGAGTTATTTGAAAGTTCTGAAAATCAAATTCATATACCCCTTCGCTGGAAGTAAATATAACCCATTTATCTTTTATCAATGAATGTGTACTGACAGATGTATTACCGGCAATAGCAGACAGTGACGCTAAACAGTCTATTTTTTTCGATCCATTTACACAACGATACACATCTCCACTCTTTGTCAGAAAATACATATCCTCTCCATGAGGGAAGGAAGAAGAAAAATTCAATTTCCTATCGATAAATTCAACTTTCCCTTTATAAACAGACGCAAGTCCCTGCATGGTACCAATCCAGATCCTGCCACTAGAATCTTCATTTATAAATTTAATCCGGTCATCGGGCAGGTTTCCAAATTTCGTTCTAAACTTCACAGAGGTCATAGTCCGATCGTCCTCACAAACAATTTGACGTACACCGTTCCTTCTATGCCAAAGCCACACATCTCCATCAGAGGACATAAATATTTCCGAATAGTTCTCTCCATCACTTCCGGTACCGGTAAAATCTACAAAACAAGCTTTCTGCAGGTCATAACAGCTGAATAATTCCGGTACAGTCTTTATCCACAAAAAACCGTTCTTATCCTCTGCCACATGTTTTATTCTGTTATCTGCTAAAGAAATCTGATCGTGTTTTCCACTTTCCAACTGATAAGTAAGAAAAGTATTTCCATCATAACGGGTCAATCCGTCTAAAGTACCCAACCATAAGAACCCTTTACTGTCCTGAAACATGCATCGTACAGAATTACTAGGTAGCCCATCACTGGTTCTCATTTGTTTGGAACTAAGTTCAATATCAGCATACAAATCCGATAAAGAAAAACTTAACAAAACGAAGAGGCATAATAATTTATATTTCATATAGTGCTTGGGGTTATTTTGATTGCTGGTTACAAAGATACATCTTTTCATAGTTTTTTTAAGATTTATACAAGCAAAACTAACCAAAAGGAATAACGAATACAAAAAACATAGCAGACTATTTCGAAATGAGGATTATTGTCCATATATATGTCATTTTTTCCATATACCAACTAATGATTTGCATTAAATTACAATCGTGGCGAATCAAAACGGTGGGGAAACGAATTAAACTGTAACCACACATAAAGTATACAGTTTAACACGACATCGTGTCAGCTCTACAGGCCAATTTTGAAGTTAGGTTAACAGCCAACTAGAGTCGTCCACTTAGCTAAAGGAAGTTGACCACATAGCCAACTAAAGTCGGCTATATGGTCAACTATAATTGGCTAATATCATGTCTACTATTTCAATCCAGTATTCAATCATATTCGTCTTCCTATGTTCTTCCATAGTTGGGAAACACTTTGACCAAGGCTTCTTTCTTAAGAGTGTGAACAGTGTGAAGAATGTGAAGAGCTAAAAAAGGATCTTTAATCACAGTAAATACCTGTCAAACTACAACTTACGTCTCTGTGAAATTTGTGAAAGACAAAAAGTGCTTTCCTCATAATCTGAATAGTTGATTAATAATTTATATTTTTGTTCTGTACATCGTGTGTATAGGAAGACAGAGATACCTCTGCCTTCCTTTTTTGATTGCAAGAAACGCAAATCATCAGAATAACAATAAGACCAAGGATTTTCCTTATTTTTTATAGTTGTTGATGAATTACTCGGAATACTGATTAGAAAAACTAATCCAACCATAATAAAGCCTAAATTCATTTTTTTCACAAGAACTACTTTAAAAATAAGGAGCTGTATTTTTCCATAATATTAGTACGAAGGTAACATAAACTTGTACGTCATAGATAGTCTTCCATTTTTCTTCATTCATAGCCGGATTTTTTATCTATCACGATTATACCCTATTTCACCAATTCACCATTGATATAAAGGTTTTTGAAAGTAACATCTTTCGCCCCTTTAATATCATTTGCTCCTTTGGCTACATTATTAAAATGAGAATCCTCTACACTGATATTATATACATGTTTATCATCCTCCAATCCGATAATAAGCACACCCAATTTACTCTTCTCACAAGTTACATTCTTCAAATGCACATTACGGACAATCGGGTCAAAACCTCTCTTACATTTCTCCCGGTTCTCGTATTGCAGATTGATGCGAAGCACAGCTTCACGACATTGTCCTACCGTTACATTACGAACAAATACATTTTCTATAAGTCCTCCACGGCAAGTACTCGTCTTAATACGAATGACACGATCCAGATTCGGGCTATCCATCCGGCAGTCTTCTACAAACAAGTTACGATAACCACCGGAAATCTCACTGCCGATCACTACTCCTCCATGTCCATTTCTCATCATGCAACCACGTACGATAATGTTCTCACTGGGAATATTCCATTTACGTCCGTCTTCATTACGTCCTGATTTAATGGCAATACAATCATCACCCGTGTCAAATGTACAATTCTCTATCAACACATTCTTACAAGATTCAGGATCACATCCGTCTCCGTTAGGTCCACGATTGAAAACAGTCACTCCGCTAACAATCAAGCTCTCGCAGAAAAGAGGATGAATCACCCAAAATGGAGAATTTAACAAAGTAACGCCTTCAATCAAGATGGTGTGGCAGGAATGTAAATTCAATAGCTGCGGACGCATGCCATCTTCCGGCTTCATCAGACGTTTGTACACAGGAGTCGATGTTTCACCATACATCAACAGACGTTCACGACCTCCATTACGTTGAGCCACCATGCCTTCTTTCCAACCATACTTTACGGCCCCACACATCGGCCACCAAGTTTCCATGCTACCTTGTCCGTCAATAATACCTTTTCCAGTTATAGCAATATTGCTTTCACCATAAGCATAAATCAAGGGGTGAGCATTATAGCAATCAATTCCTTCCCAACGAGTTAAAACAGCAGGAAAATAAAGGCTTTGATCTGTAGAGAATTTCAAAACAGCTCCCTCTTCGAGATGGAAATTCACATTGCTCTTTAAAGTAATAGGTCCGGTATAAAAAGTACCTTTAGGAACAATTACTGTGCCACCTCCTGACAGACTGCACTGTAGAATAGCCTGATTAATGGCTTCATGGCAAGGATTAGCCTCATCATCCGTTTTTGCTCCAAAATCAGTTATAAGGAATGTTCGTTTCGGAAAAGAGGTCCGTTTAATCTGTTTTTCGATACGGGCGCTTTCTTTAAATGCTTTATCAAAATCAACAGTATTCGCAGATGTTACCTCTGCCACAAAAAGCAACATCAGTAGTAAATTAATAGTTCTTCTCATCATAATTCTTATCCTTTTATTAATATGTTATTTTTATTTTATTGCAATGTAACTCCCATCAGACCGATAACAACATCGTTTGAAAGTGTTTCCAACGTCAGATGACTTAACTCTTTGGAAGGATTCAGAGGCATGTCCAAAAGTACACCTGCTCCTCCCTCGATAGAACGTCCATAAACACCCTTTATGCCTAAGTCCTTTCCCAAGTCATTGCTAACCAAACCCGTCTTAAAATGAATGCGATAAGGACGGGGAGAAACAACGGTGAATGCCTGACCATCAACATAGAAATCCTGTTCAATAGGACACCAGTTATCCGGATTCACTAATTCCAATACATCAGAAGTTCCATCTGTATAGTATACACGAACAATACCATTAGCAATGCGACACTGCATGTGGTTGGTACTGCCTGCCATCATTAAATAGGCATGAGAAGCCCGACCGGAAAGCGGAATACTCAAACTGTCGGGATAATTATCCCACAACGAAGTAAAAGCAATATTGCTTCCTTGAGCCAATGTTCGGAATGGCACACCCAGTTTGGTAGTCAGCATCTCATCACGTACCAAGGCACGCAAACCTGCATCATCAATATCAGCAGTTAATTTGGGATGGCACCACTCGCCAATGCCCTGAACAGGAAGTTGCAAAGTGGTATAAGGCGAACGGGGTGTCAGATACTCATTCCGGAAAATATCAGTCACATTCGCATTGAACAAAGAATCCATATTCATCACCCGGCACTCTGACGTATTCACCTGTGAGAAAGGAAGAATGACTGATGTTTTTTCCGATTTCGTAATCTGTACGTTTACAGGCTGCCACCATTCCATCTGTCCTTGTTTCATGCGAACAAAGAATGTATGATGCCCCAAATGATCATTGACCTTACTTCTTATAGATGTATCACTAACATTCGGTTGTATCAGCACTCCCTGCGGATCATATATTTTACCGAATACCGCCCCTAAAATGGATGGAATACGGATCTCCGCTAAAGCCTCCGCCTGTATTTCAGGCAGAACCGGATTCAGACAGTTTCCTTTCCACACAATTTCGACAATTGCTTTTTGGGCAGAAGAAGCAGGAATAACAACCACCGGATAACCGGAAGCAGCTTCCGCAAAGCTCCAGTCAACTTCTTTCCCATTTACTTTCACAGAATGAATCCTTTCTCTTCCGACATTCACTTGTAATGTCAATGCCAAAGGCGCCTTAAAACGTTGCTCTATCCGGTAAATATCCGTATCATTCTCCCTGACAAAGTGATAGGTTATGTCAGGCAAAGAAATAGAAGCTTTTAACCATCCTGCGGGAAATCCCGGACGAATCACCATCTTCCCGTTCAATACATCGGGTAAAATGCCATACAATCCTTGTACCAGTAATCGGGAAGCTACCCCTATCGGATCTCCAAAGTCACGATAACATTCTCCACGGGCAGCATCATAAAAGCTGACTTGCCCCAAATTTCCGGGACTGTTACCTAAGTACATACCATCCAGAAATGAACTTTTCATCAATCGATATGCTTCCTCCGGACGTCCTGCCTGGAAATAGGCCAAAGCTGTATGCATCACCTCTGCGAAAGCCACATTATTGATACTCCAGGAATAAGGTAACCAATTGGTAGTGGCAATCGTTGCATACCCCTCTTCCAATCCATCTGCATACACGGGGATATGTGGTATTTCCGTATCAACATACCGTGTAGCCTGATAAGCTTGAAAAGGATCGGCAACGTCGCTATCGAGTGCATGGTATATAGTCCATAATCCCGGACTTTCGTGAAGCCGGCGATGTCCCATAAAATCCTGATATTCCGCCCAACAACCTTTGCTCTGCATCCAAAGACGCTTATTCATCGCTTTCAATATTTGCTCGGCTTCGTTCTGATAAGGTGAAGGGTCTTCGCTTATTAAAGAAGCAAGAAAAGCAGCCATTTTATTGGCACGGTAGTTATAAGCCGACGAATGGGTGACTGCGCCACTGTTGTAGTAAAGCGCATCACTTGCCCAAATACAAGCGTATGCATCATATAAACCATCATTGTCCGGATCATAATTTAATTTTTCCCAAGCTAGATGGCGGGTAATCACAGGCCACATTTTGCGGACATACGCAGTATCTCCCGTCCAGTTGAAGTGCCATAACAATTCATCCATGTAACAAAGATTCATGTCATAGTGGTGCATCTGATTGTTACGTCCAGGATTCCGGCAAATATACCCATTACTATATTGAGGAGTTCCCCAACGTTTTTCCGAACGCGCCAGATTCATTGTAGAATCCTGTGCCGGATGAGGTATTGTATTCGGGACATCAGTCACCTGACTGGCTGCATAAGCATCAAAATGAGTCCGTGCCCGGTCATGCCAACCTAAGGCATCACCAGTATATCCGGCCCTCCATCCACTTAACGGCATACGCCAGCCAATAGCACCGTGCAACCAAACCTGTCCGTCCCAAATTCCATCGGCAGCTGCGACCAATGCACCACCCAACGTGTTCAAATAAGGGTCCGGCGTTTCTATCTTCAAATGAGAAGCCAACGCCAAAGAGGCTGCCTCCGCTTGTTGATAGAGTTTACGGACATTATAGCCTTCGGGAACCTCCCCACGTACCAAGTATACTTCTTTCTGCAAAGCAAGTTCACCTGTGACAAGGTCAGTCGCTTCGGCAGGAAGTTCGAAGCAATCAACCGGATCTACCCCCATATCTCCATTACGACTCAAACGTTTTCCGGTAGCTCCCCCATGTTGCCAACGAAGTATAGCTCCTTTAGGCATATTCGAAGGAGAAAAACGCCAAATAGCTCCATCCATATCGGCTAATGCCAATACTGAAATACGCAGTTCTCCTTTTCCCCAAGACGGGTCTGTCAAATAATAGGTACGTTTTCCAGCCGAATAACGGGATTCACAATACCCGGTGCGATCAAGCGCCAATTCTGTTCCGTCACGAAGAATGACTTTGAAACTTATATTTCCTCCGCGTCCGTTATTATAAAAAGCAAAAACCGGTCGGTCACTTGTTTCTACACGAAAAGGACTGTGACTACCGTACAAAGCACGGGTATACCTATTCTTACCATTGACACAAACAAACTCATCACCATCGGGACGATATTGCAACGTCCTTTTTGTACCTCGCAGATGTTCATTCAAGGAGATGGATTCTTTAAAGTCACCGATCTGCTTTGCCTCTCTTTGAGCATTTAATGGTATCACCGACAACATCAAGAGGCAACAAACAGTCAGCTTTCCTTTTAAAATAAGATTCAGATGAAAATAACTCATATTTTTTTGTGTTTGATTATGGTAATGGCTTCAATCCTTCCCAACGGACATTCCAAGTTCCATCTTTCGGAAATCCCGGATTAGTCTCCGTACATCCGTCCCAACCGGCACACATCATCGCAATAGCAGTCAGCAAGCCGCCATTACCCGGTAAATAAATACGTAAACGACCGTCCTGATAATTATGACCATTCGGCAAGTATGTGTTTGTGCGTTTATCCATCAGTAAAGCTCCGACGGCCTTTTCCGGTTCACCCAAACGGGCAGCATTCATAGCCGTCATCGGATAATCCCATCCCCAGGTTTTACCCCAATTCCAGTTATCCCAAATCCAGTGCAATGTATTTTTCATATAATCTTCCCGGATAAGTTTATTCATCGGAAGAATACCGACTGCACCTAATACTGCCATGTGGTCGGAAGTATAACGAATATCTTTATAAGTATCTATGGCTGTTTCAGCAGCCAGATAAAGTCCTTCATTATTAGATGCTAAAGGGGAAAGTTTATCGATCATTTCATCCCATTCCAAACTGCGTTGCTGTCCCATACGTTCACGCCATTGTTGGGCGGTCTGCATGGCAAAATGCCAGTAAGAAAGTTCAAAAGGAGGATTAACTGTTTCTGCAGCACGCAACGTTTCTTGTGCAGGAATGGCACCTTTCAATATGTAACGTCCTTCCAGTTCATCGTATGTAGCAAAAGAGTACATAAATTCTGCAGTCTCCTGTACCAAACGATTATATTTCTCCAATACTTCTTTAGTCGGATCAGCACGATAAAGTAATTCTGCCAAATAAATTAAATGAGGTTGTTGCCAAATCAGAAAACTTCCTACTTTGGAAGGGGCTTCTGTTCCTGAAGGATCGGTCATTTTCATCCAGCGAACACCATCAAACCCTTGTCTTTGGGCTATTTGACGCGCTATCGGTTCAGCCTTCTCATACCAGCCTAATGTACGGTCAAGTAAGTTGCTACGATTCCAAAGAGCAAATTGAGCTTCGTGCCACCAGATCATTTCAAGATGAAATTTGCCAAACCACGAATTATAGGTAAGCCCCGTCTCTTGCGGAGGAGTAGTACCTGCACTCTGAATAGCAAGCAAATATTGGCTAAGTACCACACGTCGTTCCAGTTCTTTGGCCCGTGGGTCTGTACATGCCGAAAAGTCAACAGCTGCGCCTTCCTTCCAAAACGAGTTCCAATAGTTTTTTGCTTCTTCTTGAGTTTGTGCTACAGTAACAGGCTGCGTTGAAGGAGCTGTACTAGTAAAAGCACATGTAAAAGCTAAATGATCGTCCATTGGAGTCAGAACAAAATAATGTTTTGCTTTCTCATTGAAAGTAGCCTTCCCTTCCCAATACAAAGTTACGAAATACTCTGTGCTATCTAAAGTATGTTTCAAAACTGCGGAAGATTCATTTTGAGTAACAATAGTCGTTGTATGTTTATCAACGGCTTCCCAATTACATGCATCATCACAATGAGCGCCCGTAGGATACGGAAAGCGAAAACAAATCCCGGTATGCGCCTTAGAGGTAATATTTGCAGCAATCATATCATTAGAAGGATGGCAGACTGTCTCCACTTGATAATCTTCACCGTTTAATTTAAACCGGCTTTCGATTTTTCCATCCCACAAGCAAAGTTTCTGATGAACGTCAGTTACCTGTTCAATATCCGTACCTTCTTCCACGTCAAAACCGACAATTCCTAAATGAAGACGATGCGGATTGACACGAAACCAATTAGCGGCATCCTGTTGTCTACCTTCTTCTTTGAATTGAGTAGCGTAAAGTTCTTTCTTTCCCCTACCAAAATCGTATTCTTTCAGGGTTTCTTCCGGAGTAAGCTGGTCCGGATTGGCGAAGCTATGCCAGCCCCACTGGCTCTGCGTTCCCAATGGAACTCCTTTTTTATAATTGTCCGGAAACGTCTGTAATCCGGTTATGTCTACCGTATAAGCAAACTCTCCATTTCCTACAGAAAGTGAAGCTAATGAATCGAATGCCGTCACAACAGGACTATTCCTTTCTACTAATGCCTCGCGGTCAATTATCGGCTGATTTCCATCTCCGCAAGCTGTCCAAATAAAAAGTGCTGCAATAGATACTGCGAATGTTTTCATGATTCTTTATTATTGTTATTTACAAAAGTATTTATTTTTGAAACAAATGACGCGGATTCTCATTCAAAAACCCGCGTCACTCCACCCTAATAATCCAATCCAAAGGATGATTTGAGGATCTTTATTTTAAATTCCATTTGATAAAATAGTCTCCATTCATTATTTTGGAACGAATGTCTTCAGCATTGCCAGTAGTTTCGTACTTTTCCGAAATATACTTCGCCATGAAACTATTATCATTATAACGTTTTGCCATACGAATCATAGCCGGATAAACTTTTCCTTCGCATGCCATTTCCAGCATCATTTCTTTCAATATTTCTTCATCATTGTTTTGCTTATCGGAGGTAAAGGTACGTGATCCTAAACCACTATAACTTACTTCCGTTCCACGAATCCCCTTGTCACCATATTTACGGCTAGCGATTCCTGAAGTTCCATTTGAATAATTGTATACGGTACTAGCATTTGTCCAATGAGGGGTAAACCCATACCAGTTACCAGAATAAGTTCCTTCTTCATTAACGTCGAATTCACTAATATACCCACTAACACCAACATTAATTAAAGCGTCTATTACCGCTCTTCTACCCAACTGATTGAAAGCTTCCGCCAACATGAAATAGAGGTCTGCCCCTCGATAAGTATACACAAATACGTCATCACGATAAGCAGCACGCAAAGGACTGGAAATCGGACGAAATTTACAAACCACCCATTTTCCATTGTAATCATAAACCGTACGATCCATTCGGAAATCTTTGGTTTGATTACCCAGCGGATCGAATTCATTGTCTTTGAAACGTTCAACTGCCACTTCGGCCGGTGCTAACCAATATTTATTCGGATAATCAGAATCGAAATGTTTCAACAGATTGTTCGTCTGTCTGTTTTGATAGTCATACATGATTGCTGATGCAGATTCATAATCATACGGTGTCTCATTATTAAAAAAATTATTATAATGACTGAACAACATATCATTACGTAAAAAAGCAATAGATTGATTGTTGGTCTTTTCATACATACTATTCATTTTGTTAAGTATCATATTGATACACTGCTGGTATCTACCTAACCACAAGCAAATCTCTGCATATAAAGCATAATAAGGCGGAGTCATCATATCCCAACGACGATATTCACTGTTCGCTAATTCTGTGTCCGGATCTACCCAGTCTTTCCAAGCCGTTTCATAAGTTCCATCAATGTTATCAAAACCAATATCCAACAAATTCTTACAAGCAACCATTGTTTCATCAAGATTCAACACGTCAAACTTTGACAAGTCTCTTAATGAAGTCATCGGTTTATCCACCCAAACTACCTCTCCATAGATTTTGGCAATTGTCATAAACATCCATGTCTTAACACGTAGCGTACTGCTGACCAACGCCTTGTAATGGCTTTCGTTAATAGAATTATTTTCTTCGTATGTTTTCAATTTTCGAAGATAATCGTTGCAAGCATTAATCACTTCGTAAAATCCGGAAGGATCTGCATACGAATTACCACTCAAATCATCATCATAATTATACAAGTTATAGAGTTCAGTGGGTGCCGTTGCAGTCGGCACCACCATTTCTCCACGAAGTTCATTCAGATAAATCACCTTGTCTCCAATAGCTTGCATTTTAGTCATAATACCAATGTAACCGGAGTACATCTCACTTTCTTCCGATATATAATCCTCATTATCGAGTGTAACATCCGTATCGGGATTAAAGAAATCATCACATCCTCCCAATAAGGTAGCCGCTAGAATGAAAGCGACATTTAATAATATTTTTTTCATCTTCATCATTAGAATTTCAAGTTAATACCCAATTTGACAGATTTCGGTTGCATTACTTTCGCATAATCAAATCCTTGTATTGCACTATTACCGGACGAGTAAGCAAATTCCGGATCCAGTCCCAAGTATTTAGTAGCAGTAAGCAGATTTTCTCCTGTCACATACAGTGTGCCGGAACGGAAGAACTTCCAAACTGGCTTATCAAAACTATAGCTTAACGTAACACTCTTCATGCGCAAATAAGAAGCGTCTTCAATCCAGCGAGAAGAAAATTTGTTATTGCCAATAGCGTCTCCATAATTGGCACGCGGAATATTGGTCACTTGTCCTTCCACACTCCAACGATTGGCTACAGCAACACTTTGGTTGGAAAAAGATGAAGCTGATTCCAGTGTCTGCCTTACTGCATTGTAAGCTTCGTTTCCTTTTGAATATGAGAACTCAGCAGCTAAAGCAAACTGTTTGTAACGGATGTTGGTGTAAAATCCTCCAAAATAATCAGGAGTAGCACTACCCAAAGATACATAATCTTTAGAATCGATCCGACCATCATTATTCTGATCTACATAACGTACATCACCGGCACGGTATGGCTGATTACTACTGTTCAGCAATGCTGCCTCTTCTGCCTCCGACTGAGTGGAGTAAACACCCGTTGCCTGAAGTCCGTAAAACTCATATGGATTACCTCCTACTCGACTCACCAACATGGAACCGTCTTCATATTCAATTACTTCTTGTTCCTTGCCACCTAACGACTTGATTTTGCTTTCCATAAAAGAAATGTTACCTCCGACAATCCATTCAAAATCACGCAGGCGAACAAGTGAAGCCTGTAAAGAAAGCTCTACTCCATTATTGTCAATCTTACTGACGTTTGCATAATAAGCAGACGTACCATAAACTGCAGATTTACTAATGTTCATAATAACATCTTTACTTCTTCCACGATAGTAATCAACCCCTACGTTAATACGATTTCTTAAAATGCTTGCGTCCAAACTCAAGTTCATTTGTGAAGTTACTTCAGGTTTCAAGTGTGTATTCGGAATTTGTGTACGCAAAATACCTGACACTGCCATATATGGCGAACTACTATAATACGACTTTCCGTAATTAGAAGAAAAACGACTGTTTCCCATCAGACTATATTCCGCACGAATATCCAGACGATTTATCCAATCTTTATCAATCAGGAAAGACATGTTTTTCATCATCCAGGTGGCACTACCTGACGGATATACCTGGAAATGATTTGTATATCTTCCGTTGGCAGAAGAACCGTCAATTGCCATATTGAATGCAGTATTCAGAACATTATTATAAGTATAGTCGACATGAGCATAGATATTCGCCCAGTTCCATTTGTTCTGATAACCATCGAAATAACGACCAACAGCATTTGCAGATCCCAACACCTGATAGAAATCATTAGTAGTGTTACGGGCATATGCTCCGTCATATTCCTGCAAAGTAGTCATTGCCTGGAATCCTGCCATAACGTTCAGTGCATGACGGCTGTTGAACAACTTGTTGTAGCGCGCATTTAAATTATAAAAGTAGTTAGTGGCTTCCGCTACACCTTCTCGTATCGTATTTTCTTCTGTACCATATGAGTCGGTGATAGGAACAATGGTAAGATCCGTACGTCCCGGAACAAAAATGTGTTCTTTATTGTAATTATAATACAACCCAAACACACCACCAAGAGAAAATCCGGGAAACATTTTATAATTGAAACCAGCTTTGATATTGACGTCATACTGCCGACTTCTCGCATCTAATGTATTAACAATAGCCAGCGGATTACTTACGGCATAAGCCATATTCTCGCTAATTCCATAATAATAGGTAGAATAAACCGGAGTAAATATTCCATTATCAGATTTTTGGTAAGGGGCCAGCAACGGAGACTGTGCATAAGCAGTGAGTAACGGATTGGTACGCATATTCATTCCTTGTTCCTGATAATTGCCATTGATATATGCCAATCCGACAGTAGCATAGACTTCAAAATTCTTACTCACCAAGAAGTTTCCGTTCAACTGGGTATGGTAGCGATTCTGCTGGGTACTTTTCAATATTCCATCTTCTTTAGAGTACCCCAAAGATAAATCATATTTAGCGATAGCATCACCACCTTCTACCCGAAACAGATTCTCCGTTACGAATCCTCTCCGGTAGATTTCATCCTGCCAGTTCGTATTGTTATTGTAGTAGTTAGCATATTTGCTGTTATTAGGATCACTCATAAAAGGAAATTCAGTAAAGAACTCATCCATATTACCGAAATAACTCATACCCATATCCGACAAATACGAACGGTAGTTGATTCCGTTTAATAATGGCATACGCTTATTATTCCAATTGATACCAAATTGTCCATAGTAACTGATTTCCGTATTCATGTTGTCCGAATTAGCACCATCTGTCTCAATCAGAATAACGCCATTAGCACCCATAGAACCATATAAAGCAGCCTCTGCACCTTTCAAAATTGTAATATTCTGAATATCCTGCAGATTGTAAGCTTGGAAAATATTACGGCTCAATCCGTTAATCAACGGAGAATCATTCACGTCCGGTATATGAGGTATACCATTAATAACAACTAACGGAGCATTGTTACCCACAAACGAACGTACTCCACGGAAATTGAGATAACTTCCCTCTCCAGGCATACCGCTACCACGAGTTACCTGCAAACCGGCAATTTGTCCAGCCAAAGCACGGTCTATCTTCATGCCGGCAGGCACAAAGTCTTTTTTGGCAATATTCTCAGCGGAAGTAGTAACACCGTTTGTCTCAATACGGAAAGGCAACACCGTTGTCTCATTATACTTGTACTCCGATTCGGGAATCAGAATAATAGACATCTCCTTACGGTTATTTACCGCCTGAAACACTGTATAATACCCGGCAGCCCAAACAGAAATATTGGCTTTCTGCGGATCCTTGCATTGAATTTGAAATACTCCATTTTTGTCCGTAGTGACATCTTCACTTCCGGTGACAGAGATTACCGCACCCTCAATCGGAATATTCAGGGTAGATAATATTTTACCGCTTATTTTGCCTTGTTCCTGTGCATACAGATTAGCTGCGAACAGGCAAATTAACAGGGCGAAAAATAAAACTTGTATCTTTTTCATGTTGTCTTTATTTTCATAAGATTAATAACAGTCCTTAGTTGGTCTTAGGCACCAATGATATAACGATGCGTGTTTCAAGTTGCTTCCAGAGCCTTTAAAGCGGATCACAATTTCAGAAGCTTTATCACCTGGAATAGTAACTGTGCCTACAGTACCACCGTCACGATCGTATTTTGCTTTATCTTTAAATCCTTGTTTAACAGCTTCATCTATATTTTCCGGGTATCCCCCTTCTTTACCACGGTCGTAATGGAGAGCAGAATTGTTGTTTAATTTAGACTGTGAAAAAGTACCAACTTGAATTTCCTCTCCATCTTTGAAAATTGAAAAATCAATCGCTCCCAAGTCTTTAGCTTGCCGGAATCCCATAGCAAACGTGTAAGTTCCAGGTGGAATTTTGTATGAAGTAGCGACATAATCTTTTCCTACCATTTCACCTCTAAACGGGGTATAGTCCAGCGTATAATTTTTATTTTCCAAATCTGTCAGAGTAAAATAAAGTACCCTATATCCTATCTTGGGAAATCCTAATGCCGGCCATCCATTTATAGTTGCTTCGTCTGTTTCACTGATCTTTTCAAATGAAAGATTCGTAGTGTTGAAATACTTTTCTTTATCACTTGCGCTCAGATATTCATAGTTTCTGAAAAGTTCCTTAAGACGGTAAATCAATACGTTAGTCGGTATTTTCATTTTTGTGACACGGTAAGCCGTTCCGTTACTCATAGGAATCGGATTTTCAAGGTCTACTTCCTGTACAGTAGTACGCCATTGTTTATCAAACACAGAAGTCAGATCTTCGTTTGTTTCAAAATCTTCCTTGCTATAAACGCTGTTAAAAAAAGCAGCTTGGAACACCCAATTCTCCAAGATGCTGTCTGCGCGTACCATATTCCAATCAGCCAAATTTTTCCGTGCGGTACTCAAGGCCTGATTCACCACATCATTGGAAGGGAGCAACATAGTAGCAGTGAGATTCTCAGACATGATGTTGAATTTTCTATTCTCGAAATAAGGAGCTTTGACGGTAAATACAGAATCATACACAGTATTTCCTGTCTTATCTACTCCTATCACCGTACTTGCATTTTTATCAAATGTCAAGACATAACGTGATCTGACCATATTACGAAAAATAGAATAATCGTCTCCCAAATTCTCAATAATTTCATACAGACTTCTCGGAGACTCTACAGCCTGATCCAATAAATACAAATATCCATTGGTTAGCTTAATAACTTTAGTAACATTTGCATTGTTGAAACGAACACCGGCAACTGCTCTAGTCTCAGGAGAAGTGGTAGAAATATTTAGATACTTACCACTCCACATCAAAATACGCTGTCCGTCTTCCAAATTAGAAGGAGAGATGGATGCATCAGAAATATAGGTTTGAGCAGTATATATAGGATCATCCCCTGCTGCAATACCTGATTCTACAGCTAGAATAGTGTACATCTGTTCTTTCTCCAATAGTTGCTCCACCATACCTGTTTTGTTAAACAATTGGTACATATCGCTCAATGAAGGCTCCTGAGCCAAATAATCGGTAATGGTTGCATTAACTACAGAAATCTCCGTATTATTCACCTTACTGGTATCTTGGGCATAATGCTCATCCCATGTGTCGGTACAACTACTCCCTATCAATCCGATTAGAGCAATGCCAAATATATATTTTCTTGCTTTCATAATTTATTCGTCAAATATAGGTTCAAATAATAAGTAATCAATAAGTATACGATAGTTGGGGTCTTTACTTGCAGCAGGGTCATTCATCACTAATCGGAAAGTGTGAGTAGAAGTCTCTGTAAATTCCAGTTCAGAATAAAGCACATAGGAATAACATCCTAATGTTTTAGAAGGAACTGTCGTATAAGGAGCGCATGTAACAGAGTTTTCTCCATCAAAGCTGAAAATCATTTTCCCTCCGTTACTGCCGCCTGTACTGGTTCTTATAAATTCCATGGAAGTGGCGTAACCAAATCGTAATGTCACTTTGTACTTTCCTTTAATAATAGATGGCGTTTGCATGGAAACCCAACCTGTATTACCCAAGTTTAACATCAGGAAATCCATATTATTTGCAGTATTCCATCCATTATTGGTTCGGGTAGTAAAATAAGTGACATTGTAATAACTACCATAAGTTCCAGAAGGATTATTAAGGCTATATTCATAACAATTGAGACCTGAAACATCACACTTTTTCTCTGCTGTACCAAAAGATTCTTGGAATTTGATCCCATCTTCTCCGTTACCAGCCGCTATCCAATCGCCAATAATAGAATAATTGCATACGTCAAACAAAACAGTTTCCGGTTCGGCTTCCGCCACAGGCAAGTAAGAAGAAACTTGATGAATATAACCATTTTTAGCTTGTAAATTACAATAGTCTTCTACAAAACAAGCTCGATTCTCATCCCTGTAGTTCAAATAGAATATCTTGTCTTCTTTGCTGATTCTTATCACGCTTCCAGCATTCAGTGTATTCCATATTTTGGAGGTTGCGTCCGGTGTATCAAAGCTACGTAATTTACTCAAATCATAGCTTCCATCCAAAACATGATAAGCTACATATTGATACAATACATTCTCTGGATTAGTATAATCACTGCCTGCTCCTAACAGTTGTACCAAGTCTTGCAAACTGTTGACACCTGCTTCCTTGAATACATCGTCCGATACTGCCAACAATGTATAATTGCGTTTCTGCTGAGTGGTCTGACCCAAATCATCTACTATATCATCATATATAACATCTAATTCCGCACCCACTCCTGTAGCATCCATTGCAGATTTCAGAATTGTGTAGGGACGTCCGCTTTCAGATATACGAGCATATACACTTTCTGTAAGTGGCGTCAGCGTATTTTCCAATACATATACATAACCGTTAGATACCTTATTTGCAAACTCTATTACATGAGCTTCATTATTCAGGTAAACAGACTGCATACCACCACCTCCAACTTCCGCACTTCCGAAAGATACCATCAAGACATCATCAGAAACGGTCCTTTTTGCTAATGCCCCTTCCTTCTCTATAAAAATTTCCTGACTAATGGTATCCTGTACTATGTGATAGGACACTAGGCTACGTGCATACTCTGTACCCAAATCTTCAATGGAAGAAACTCCCTTTCGATTATAAAATTCTTTTACAGCAGCATTATTAGGTACAAAAAGTGTAAAAGACTGTGTTGCCTGATTTACAGCATTGTACAAGTCTGCATACTTCATAATGTGAATCCATTCGGAAAAGTCGTCTGACCTGTTGGACAAATAAGTTCCTGCAGGCTGCATATCGAAAACAACATATGTATCTCCGTCATACGGATCATTGCAAGCTGCACATAAAATAATGAACAGCATCCAGTATATTTTTTTCATTTTTTTCATTGCATATCGTTATTTAATTATTCATAATAAGGATTTTGCTTCAATAACGAGTTGGTGGATATGTCACTGGCAGGAATTGGCAAATACCAAGCATTGTCGTTGTCTAAAACAGAGCCCAACCATCTGCTTTCCGCGGTAAGATTATTCTCCATTATAAGTATTTTGAAGCGACTTTTATATTTGAAGTTCTGTTGCTTGCCATATCGTAACAGATCGTACCAGCGTTTTCCTTCTGCAGCAAATTCCATATCCCGCTCGTCCAGCAACATTTCCAACAATATTTCCTCAGTAGCTTCATTAATATTTTCCGCACTGACTTCATCTCGTGGTCTCAACTCAGAACGTTCACGTATTCTATTTATGATAGCCAATGCTTCTGTCCAATTGGCAGAACCGCCAATACGAATCAAAGCTTCCGCTTTCATCAACATCACATCTGCCATACGATAAATAATATAGTTGGCATCCAAAATTGTACGTACTGCTTCCCGATCGGCTACACCCAACCCTGAGTATTTCCAAATAATACCATTTTCCGGATAGCTGGTATAAGTTATACCAGCAAACGAACCATAATAGGTACGATTTACTTCATCCTGATTTTGGTAGAATTCATTTATCAAGCGGATAGTCATCGGTTCTGAATACATATAAGTATTGACCGTGACATCAGAGCCATAAGGAAGAAGTTTTGACGGACTTCCGCCTCCTTGTGCATAATTCGTTTCGTCATACTGTATCTCAAAGATAGATTCATTACTATTACCAGGATAAAACATATTGTACCATTGTCCAGGTGTTGACATAAACACGGGACGTATGGGAGCTGTGGAGTTAATCAAGTAATCAGCGTATGTAACACATTCTTCATAATCTTCCGCCCAAAGACAGGTTTCCGCCATTAGTGCATATAGAGCCCATTTGGTAGCACGTCCTTTAGTAGCCCATGTTCCGTTAAATGTTTCTTTAGCGGCATCAGTTGCCAATGCTGCACGTACATCACTTTTAATTTGTTCCAGAATCTCCACTTCGGAAGACTTTGGCACGTCAGTAGGCATGGCATCGTCTACATAAGGTTCAGTAATCAAAGGAACTTCCCGAAAGTTGCGTACTAAATATAAATACGACAGTCCACGCAAGAAATAAGCTTCCGTCAAATGTGAATCCATTTGCGATTGATAGTAACTCTCGTCTTTCTCAATTACCCCTGGTGCATATTTCAATACAGCATTTGCCATACCGATTACTTGATAGAATGTTCCCCATTGAACGGCTGATGTACTGGGCAATACTGTAAAATTCTGAATTTGACCAGCCGGAGTCGACCTTACCGGAACAATAACGGAACTTCCTCTCAATTCCCCCCAATCTATGATATAGGGAACGCAATCACGCAAACGACTGTAACCTTGTGCAAGAATTGCCTCTACATCTTCGGAAGATTCCCAATACATATCGGTAGATTGTTTATCTTTAGGCTGTACATCGAGCCAATCGCTGCATCCGCTCATTAATAAGCCACCGAATAGTAACAATATAGTAAATATTTTTTTCATTTTCGTATATCTTTTAGAAACTTAAATTAAAGCCAGCAACAAGTTGAATAGAAGCAGGTGTAGTGGCTGTATCTTTGGCATACGTATTCTCAGTCTTTACCTCTGGGTCCTGCCCTGTGTAATTAGTCCATGTGAAAAGATTGTATCCGGTTACGTACACATCAATATTGTTGAATCCCCAACGCTGAATCGCTTTCTTCGGCAAACGATAGGTGAATGATAAGGATTTTAAACGCAAATAGGAAGCGTCTTCCACAAAGCGATCAGATCCCAGTGTATTGTACCCCTCTCCATAAAGTGCACGTGGAATGTCGGTTTGATCACCTTCATTACGCCAACGTCTGAGGACAGCCGTACTTTGGTTATCAATACCACGCATAGACTCATTATTCAAGCGAGTAGCGTTAACCACATCCTGCCCGTAACGCCCATAGAAAATAGCAGATAACTTAAACTGCTTATAGCTGACATTGAGTCCTGCACCTCCTGTAAGTCTCGGATTTGAATTACCCAAATAGACTATATCGTACTGATTGATAACACCATCATGATTTACATCTTCATAGATTGCATCTCCGGGAGCCACGGTATATGATCCATTCCTCATAACAATTGCATTACCGGAAATATCTTTCATCACGTTACCTTCAATGTCACGTGCATAAGTTGCGTCTTTATTTTGATAAACGCCTTTGTAACGATAACCATAGAACGATCCCATCGGACGACCTTCTTCTCTACGATATGCGTAATTACCATTACCGAAAGTATAATTCTCTTCGATATAATTATCAGGCATTTCCGTAATCTTATTCTCATTGTGGGCAATATTGAAGTAGACTCCCACACGCCAGTCTTTGTTTTGGAACGGAACAGCGTCAACACGGAATTCCCATCCTTTATTTGTCATTTTCCCGGAATTCATGTAGCTAATTTGATAACCATTTCCATAACCGATAGTGGTCGGCATCTTTACCTTTGGTTGTAACAGGTCTTTTACATATTTCTGATAGACATCAACAGTAAAGCGAAGTTTGCCTTTTAAGAAAGTAGCATCAAGCCCTGTGTTATATTCGGTTGTTGTTTCCCATTTCAGTTTATTAAGTTGCATAGAACTCGGAGTAATGGCACTCATATCCATGTAGTTATTCCCGGAAGCATAAGAACCCAGATAGAGTGAAGCACCACTGGCTGAATTCCCGGTCTGTCCCAAACTAAAACGAAGTTTGAACTCATCCATCCAGTCATTCGAAAAATCCATGAATTTCTCATCTGCCAAATGCCAAGCTAAACCAACAGTAGGAAACATACCAAAACGTTCCGATTTACCCATGGTCGAATTGCTTTCCATACCTAGTGAAGCATTGATAATGTAACGGTTCAATAAGGTATAGTTCATTAAAGCTACACCGTTAATATTGCGTGTTTTGGAATCACCAGAACTAATTTTGCGTACAGCACTTCCAATGGTAGGATCAGCAAGTCCTGAAGATACGTTACCAGAAGTTTCGCTTCCATAGCTGGATTTATTCGTTTCCGTAGTACGGAATACTGCAGTCGCGATAATTGCATGTTTATCGTTCCAGTTTTTGCGATACATCAACTTATTTTCCGTATTTATAGTTAATAAGTCAGAAGAGGTATCCGTACTACGATTTGACATTTTGTCTGTCCATGCAAGACCAGTAGCCACCTGTGGCAAAAACATACGCCCTTTAGTATTACGGATATTCATGTTAACATATCCTTCATAAGTCAGTCCATTCAAAATGTCATATTTAATACGAAAATTCATTTTACTTTCCCGCTGTATGGTTCGGTTGACACTCTCATTTGCCATAGCAATAGGATTATAGTACTTATCACCATTAAAAGCAGGATCCAATGTAGAATTTTCATTGTGATTGAAATACTGTGATGTACGATTCCCTGTCTCATCGTCAATGTAGTAAGGTGATTTGTTCGGTGCTTTGCGGAAAGCTTCCCCACGTACATTATAATAGTTATTATTTCTCTCAGATTGAGTATAAGAGAACTGTGCATAAAAATTCAATTTGTCAGAGAACTTATAATTTACATTCAATGAAGAATTCAAGCGGCTGAAATCGGTTCCGACAGTCGTACCTCCTTCGTCCAAATAACCCAAAGAAAAACGATAAGTCGCTCTTTCACCACCACCACTCATAGAAAACGTATTTTCCCATGACTGAGTATTCCGACGCACTTCGGACAGCCAATCTGTATTCTGGTTATACTCGTCAAAATATGTCCAATCCGGTTGATAACCGATCTCAGGAGAACCGTAAAGCATTTGCAAGTAGCTGGTAGAGTTGGCAAGACCAATATAATTGGCACTATTCCACAACGCTTCAGATACCAAAGCAGAATATTGGTTACCGTTCAACATCGGAATGGTTTCCGGCTCAAACTTAGCGGAAAATTTGGATGAGAAACTAAAACGTGTTTTCCCTTGTACCCCCTGCTTAGTCTTGATAACCAATACACCGTTGGCACCGGAAGTACCCCAAACGGCAGTAGCTGCTGCATCTTTCAACACTTCGATAGACTCAATATCTTGCGGAGAGATATTCAACAAGGCACCCAAATCGTCATTATTGATGGTAGAGAAATCAGTATTATCATCAATTTCTGCCGGATAAGGAACTCCATCTACTACAATCAGTGGTTCTGCATTAGCATTCAGTGTACTACCACCACGAATCTGTATGGAAGCACGTGCTCCAGGGTCGCCACCACCTAATACAATATCCACACCACCGAGCTGTCCTTGCAAGGCATCTTCGATGGAAGTTACAGGAGCAACAGCCACCAAATCTTCCATACTAACCTTCTGCGTTGCAGAAGATTGTTCTCTAGCACTGATACCTAAGTCATTCCGTTCGATTCGTTTTCCTTGCACAACAACTTCATTAATGGTCTGTGTATCATCTTTTAGGACAACATTCAACCGTGTCTGACCGTTGTATTTGATTCTTTCACTCTTTTTTCCAATATAAGAAAAAACGATGATCAGATTGTTCTCATTCGGGATCGGAAGGTTATAAATACCGTCCAGATTTGTGACAGTACCACCTAAAGAACGGTTTTGGGAGTTGAGAATATTTACGTTCACCCCTATCATAGGTTCTGCTGTCGTCCCGAACATCTCGGTCACTTTTCCAGAGAGGACTTTCGCTTGTCCGAAAGCTTCGCCAGTAGTTGCTGCGAATACGATAGCAATCAGTATGTATTTTAATAATTTCATAATCTCTGTTTTTCTGTTAATCAAAAGACATCATCAATCAGATGGAAACAACCTCCTTCGTATGCAAATGGGAAGTAATCGTAATCTGATACCACTTGACATTTGTTTCCACCTTCCAATTGGATACTTAGTGAAGTTCCATTATCTGTATAAATTAGCTGCGGTGCAGTAGCTCCTTCCGTCTGTACCACACGTTCACTCCAATAACGCCCATTTTTAAAATCGGATCCTATATACGGATAAGATGGAATAACGTTTTGAGCAGCAGTAATAAAATAGGAATTCAAATAATTTGCCAATTCTTTTGCATCAAATGTACCACTTAACTTACCTTCAGCATCAAATGAAGCATCAATCGCTCCTGGAATTTTATTTGATGCCAATGCCCGCTTTATAGCATCGTTAGTCGGGATAAATGCAACGAACCGTCCTTTACCAAATAAATTCATCATAATCTGATTGGATATAAGATTTGCCTCACGCAATAACTGAGCAAAACAGTAATAGGGATAATTGTGATCCGCACAGATAGCAATGTTATAAGCCAAATCCCCGCTCTCTGCTGCAAACAATTGTTCAGCATCAAAGCTATATGTACTTCCGTTACTTCCATTTTTAAGTTTAGTAAATGGTGTAAAAACTGTACCATTGAACTGAGGATTCAACTGTTGATTGAAAGTTGAGCTACAAGTGATGTTTCCATCTTTAACGAACCAGTAGTTCCAGGTAGACTCCGTAGGAATCACACGCGTTCCTCTTTCTGGTAATTCACTTGATTGTTCACTCGAGATACTAGCTGAATGCAAATACACGATATTTTGCTTGGCAGTATTGCTGATTTCCGCCCATCCATCATCTCCTTCTGCTTCCAACCCCTGTGTACTGTAAACCGTCCGAATGCCAGAGGCTTCAAATTGTTCGGCTGTAGGAACCAAGACAATATATTTACTCAAGTCAGACACATAAGAAGAGAACAGTGAACTCCCTAACAATGCGTAGAGAAAAGAACGTGCACTTTTATATTGAAACAAAGGTCCGATAACGGAAGCAAATGTGCTAGGTTCCTTAATTTCATCCATACCATAGAGAGCACCATTAACACACATCGTTTTTTCATTCAATGCAGCAGGATTAATATTAAGAGATGAGCCCGCCAAATTCTTCAATTCATCGTCTCCTAACTCTTCAGGGAATAACATACTACCTCCATAAATAAATTGATAGAGGAAATAATTCAACGCTAGCGCATCTACTTCCTGCATAGAAGAATAACCACCGATTTTCCAAAAGCTATCAAAGAAACTATTAATAGCAGTGTTTGACGGTGCAAAAATACTATAAGAAAGAGCTGTCAACGCCGTAAAATTCAAATAGCTGCTTGTAGGCCATTCACAAGCAATATTTGGCAATCCCCCATGCTGATACTGATAGAGCGTATCCACTCCGTATGCTTTAGCATATGACTTACTCAATTCATCATCTGCAACGTAAACGCCAAACGAATCATACAAATCAAGGAAAGTCGAGTATTTTTCTTTATTTTTCAGTTCCGTATAAATCGTTTCTAGCGGTTCAACGACTCGATCAACAGCATGAATATAGCCGTTATTAGCAATAATTCCATATTCTTTTACAGATGCATTAGATACATTGAAACCATCATCTCCCGTCCAAGTAGAATTGGGGTAGAAAGCCTCGTAATTATTTTTAGCATCTATACCTTTCGTCTGGAAATAACGGTAGGAAAATATAGGCAAATAACGTTCTAAGTGATACACCATGACAGAAGCCCCTGTAGGGGTTGTCTCAACAGTAGGAGCATCGCTACTTCTTGTGCGGTGTTTGTAATACAATCCTGCTTTTATGTTCTGCTCCTCTTCCGTTTCCGTACTTCCTGTTGGACGGAAATTGACTAGTTTCTCCTTATTATAAGAATAATAGAGCACGTGGTACCCAATCAATTTACTCACTTCGTTAACAGGCATATCACTGATGCTGGTAAATCCTCTCTTATTCAAATAAGTTTGAAAAGCATCGTCGTCTGGAGCAATAATAGTTAAAATTGCTTTACCCTCCAGCATTTGCTTGTAGCCAGCAATCTCTAGCCCCTGCAAGAAAATAGAATAGTTTCCGTGTTCACCGGAACTTAACACTTCCCATGCATTGTCTGCTACCCAATCAGGTACTTCATAGTGCTCATCCATGCTATCTTTACATGCAGTTAAGAGTAATGGAAGACATAGCAGCCAAAGCATTCTCCGTAAAAATACTTTGTTGTTCATTTTTTTTATTAATTTAAAATTAGGAGTTCTCTCTATCATTATTCAAAATTCAGATTAATTGATAATGTATAATCTTCATTATTTATTGTATTTCACTATTTATTCACCGTATGCTTCATTCCAAGCCTTTTCATACTCATCTGGGAATTCGAGTGAAAGAGCATAGTTTTCAATCATCGTATATCCGTTCTCTGCAATACGAACGGCATCTCCTGCATTATTTTTATTTAGCCCCCATTTGTCCTCAAAATCATCGGGTATGCCGTCGCCATCCGTATCTTTTCTAGCAGTGCCAACATTAATATTTTGCCAAGTCTTGGCAAGAGGGTATTGTGTCTCTATGTTTTGATTTCTAAAAATTGTTCCTTTAGTACCTAATGAAGTCAGTTCATCAATCATGAATTTATCTACCAAATCACGATTGGGTAAAACCGGTCCAACATTTTTAACAATCCAATGATAAGCTTCTGTAGCACTAGTTTTTATGCTGATTTCCGAATGTTGGCTATCTGGTTTACTCAGAAAGACAGGAGTGGCACTACAATAGGTTTGCCAATTACCCTGAGTGATTTCGAATCCATTTAATGTGCCGTCTTTATCGTTATCATAATAATTACCTACACAATAAGTATCAAAATCACCATCACCATTACCACCTATAAAAGGTTTAGTTGGATTTACTTGTTGATAAGTATCTACCAAATAATTTTTATTGTCACTACTTATTCCATTATAATGATATTTCGTTTCATCATCGAACATACTCTTATCTGTAGTTTCTATAGGATATGACGTATTCACCCATGTATAAGCTGGTCCTTTGATAAAATAATTATTTTCAATAACTGTGTTAGAGTGCCCTGAAGATTCCCCCCCCATATTATAAGCCGCTCCATTTCCCCAATTATAGATAACATTGTTAACAAATTGATTCAATCCTTTCACTTTAAAATTACGAGTTTTATTATCAATAAATAGATTTCGGAAAACAGTAACTCCTTCTTCATCACTAGTTTGAACTAAACCTCCACAAGAATGATTCTGGCATCCTTGTCCTAAAATTGAATTCTGCAATGTTATGTTATAGAGACCTTTCGGTTGCTTGTCATTATTGAGTGAAAAACATTCATCTGTTCCCCATGTGAAAGAACAATGATCATAAATTTGATCATGCCCATAGGCAGCTCCTCCTGCGTCTATGTTGTCACTGCCACTAACCTGGCGACCAGTACGCATACGCATATAACGTACAATCAGATTATTTGCATTGGTGGAAGAAGTCCTACCATTATAAAGTTCGATGCCATCACCGGGAGCTGTCTGAAACAAGACTGTTTGATTGTCCTTAAACACAAGTACTTCTTTATTCAAATCAATCACACCTGACACGTTAAACACTATAATTCTGTTTGCTTGACTAACAGCATCTCTTAACGATCCAGCACCACTATTATTCAAATTAGTTACTACATAAATTTCCCGGTTGTTACTACCACGTGCACCATCAGCGTTTCTACCATACCCTACTGCACCCGGAAATGCCGGTGCATAATTGGCTAAGACAGGAAATGCCGGACCAGAACTTGTATTACCACCACTTTCTTCCTCCTCTAGATATGAACTGTAAGGATTGATAGCAGGATCTGCATCCTCCTCATCTACAGGTTCTTTATCCACGCAAGCCGCTAACGACGAGAGTGAAAACAAAAAGAAATATAAAATGCTTGTTAAGCATCTCACGGCAATTGGACATGCCTTTTTTTGAAAAGTTGCTGTGTTTCTCATTTTATATAAAAAAATAATTAATAAATACTCATTTGATTAATAAATTAAATTCAAACCTAAAAAATTGTATATCCGTTGTCAAGTATACTTAATTATTTTGCTATTTACGTAATCAGTAGTTGAATATCTATTTTAATATTGATCCTCATCTTTATACGTAAAAATCAAGACTTTTTAGTTATTAAGGTACAATGCCCCATTGTGATGCATAAGCATCCTGAATTTCTTTGGTATTGAAACATACAATCTCAATATTAGGATAATAATCAATAGTAGCATCTATCCTAACTGAAGATTCGTCTAATTCATCCATAGGATACCATTCTGAATATTCTCCGTCATCCCATTCTACTCTATAATAAGCTGAATACCACGAAACTTCTGTTTCACCAATCATAGTATCAATATTTGACTGTAATTTAGCCCATATACCTGTTATTAAATATAATTTATAGCCAATATCATCACCATTTGGTAATCTTACCATTTTATGCCAACTTACATTATTAACAGCCATTCCATTCCTATCTATAGAAAAGTCTTGTTCACAATACCCTTTATAACAATATTCTTTTTGAGTAGAATTATATACAATTCCAAGAACAAAGTCAATATCAGTTGGCCTAGCTGGTTCAAAAATGGATCTCCATTGATAATAAGTATTAACACTAACATTTCCGTTTACATAAGGACCTGAAGAACCATCGTCGTATGTTTCATCATAAAATCCTAATGTAATATCTAATGTGTAATCATTGTTTTCAGTATAAGGAAAATCTACATCAAATTCAACAGTAAAGGCTGAATTTGTGAAAGAAGAATCCGCTCTTTTAAGAATAATTCTATCGTAGAGCACCGTACTTGCTTCACCGTTCTTTAAGGTTACCAAAGCATTGCATAGTTCAATCGGATATGTATATGATTTACCATCATCAATTTCTATATTCAATTTAATTCGATGTTTTCCGAAAGGTATCAAGAAATTACCTTTTACATTCTTTCCACTTTGTGGATAAAGGCATCTAGTAAGATCTTCCTGATTATCAATATATACAAAACACTCATCTACATGATCACCCGTATTATACTGATAATCAAAATAAGGTTTTGTGAATAAATTCAGATTAACCATACATGTATTATCACTTGTCCCATCATTTAACAGTCCTTGCTGCACATCTCCTTGCATCAATGCAGTCTCTTCATATTCCATAAGGCCATTACCATCACATGAGATAGCAAGCAAAGGAATAATTAAAAATAACATCGATTTGATAATTTGTTCTTTTTTCATGGTATTACATTTTATTTGTTCATTAATTGAAACTGTAGTCGAAAATTTCCTATCATTTCTATTTCTATATTATTTGTTCAGTTCAATACATCCCATAATGAAAGGTCCTGTTGCTTTAGCATCATTATCTCTCATTTTCTCTCCTATATAATACTCAAAACTACCGTCACGATAAGGCTTACCGCCTAATCCACCCACTTGGCAACATCTTGTCAATGTCAATGTTCCGTCCGAATTTGAGATTAGCAGTTTATTGCACAGCCCCTTAAAGGCTTTTTCTGCAATAGCACGATACTGACTATCAATGTATCCTTTATTCACAGCTTTCATATAGGCATACATACATTGCGCCGTAACAGAAGCTTCCGGGAAATTACCGGTACGTGAAGGTTGGTCAATTACCTGATACCATAAACCATTTTTATCTTGGTATTTTGAAAGAGTTTCTGCTAATTCTTTCGTCCATTTAATCATATCAGCATAGCCTGAATGATCTTGGGGAATATATTCCAAAGCATCTACCAAAGCCATAAACCACCAACCAATACTACGTCCCCAGAAATTAGGAGAATGGCCAGTTTCCGGATCAGCCCAGCGCTGGCTCCGGTCCTCATTCCATGCATGATAATAAAGTCCCGTCTTGGTATCGTATGTATGCTGATGGCAGAGAGTGAACTGTTTAACAGCCTCATCAATCCATTCCGGACGATTAAATTCAGCTCCATATCGAGCCATAAAAGGAGAAGCCATATACAATCCATCCAACCACATCTGATTAGGGTATATTTTCTTATGCCAGAAACCTCCATCTGTTGTACGAGGTTGCTTTTTTAGCTGATCTATCAAATTCTCGATAGCCAATTTATATTTCTCCTTTTTGGTTTCATTGTACAAATCAAACAGAACTTTTCCGGAATTGATATAATCCAAATTATAGGTTTCTTTCTTATATAAATGAATCTCTCCTTTGTCGTCTACCAAAGAATCAGCCCATGCCTCTACATAATCAAAGTACCTACGGTCTCCTGTTTTCTTCCAAACTTGTAACATCGCACAACAACCTACTCCTTGCGCATAACCAAAATACAGGCGTTTTCCATGATCCAGTTGCCACGCTTCCGGAAAACGACGAATTTCCGAATCGGCAAACAGACGATAATAAGTGTCGGAAGAAAAAGTATCCGTACGGAAAGGAACTGCCGGAAGTCCGGCTTTATTAAACAGATTCACTCTAAAGAAAGTCCCATAACCGTAGCGTACAGCTACAGGTGCAGAGACATAAGTTGAAGAAAGTGTTATCAAACTTCCATCAATTACAGCTTCAGCCGGATAAAACCGCGCATCATTGCCGGCAATAAAAAATCCTTTTACCGGTTCATTGCCGGGTGTCTGCAGGCCACCTTCCGCAAATTCAAAATCTAATGTAATTTCTCCCCCATTCACTTTCATTGATTTGTAGAGAGGTCCTGAATAAACAATCTTTTTACCATATTGCTTTGCTAATGCCCAAGCTGCCAGCCGTTCGCCCGGTGCAACTTTATTTCGTGGATGTATGTCGGTAGAATCGGCTGCATCCGTCACTACTGCCATACCAATATTTTCAAGTCCACTTAACCATGTTTTTAATTGTGCTTCACGAATACCTGCCGGTTGTTTGTAATGTGGTGCAATCTGTACAAAATAGAAAGGCATATCCGGTTGGTTCCATTCTTTCCGCCAACTATTTATCAAGTTAGTAAATACTTCCTGATATTTCTCATAACGAACAGAGTTGGATTCTCCCTGATACCAGATATTTCCTTTTACAGTGTATCCTACTATAGGAGCAATCATACCATTCCACAAAGTAGCCGGAACCTTACACTTATCTTTTTCCCTACTCACCTTTTCTTTTGAATACTGTTTTAAGACATCGGCATACAGCGGATTGTTTTCCATCACTTTCATACTTGTCCAGGATTCAGCATGTGTTCCTCCCCAAGTAGACTGAATCAATCCAACCGGTGTACTCAATTCTTTATACAATTTACGTCCAAAGACAAATCCTACAGCAGAAAAGTCTTTCAGATTCTCCGGATTACAAACCACCCACTTTCCAACGCAATCTTCTTTTTCACCATCAGGTGCCAGTTGATGCTCTACATGAAACAGGCGGATTTCCGGGAAATCAGCATCTTTCATTTCTTCCGCTTCATTCAACATTCCTGTTTTCCATTTCACTTGCGGATTACGAGCTACGGGAAATTCCATATTCGACTGTCCCGTACAAAGCCAGACTTCACCTATTAATATATTATTGATCCGGATCTTATTATCACCTTTCAACATTACAGATTGTCCGGAAGTAGCAGCCGGTGTTTGTATCATCAATTCCCAATGACCGTTTTCTAAAGCAGTCACCTTGTATTTCTTATGATCCCATGAAGTCTTTACCAAAATCTTTTCTCCGGGACGTGCCTTTCCCCAGAAACGTACTTTCGCATTTTGCTGAAGTACCATATTATCTGATAATATAGAGGGAAGTTGTATATCTGCATGAATACCTATTGGAAAGAAACAGACCAATAACCACAGACAAAAAATAATTCTACAGAATTTCATTGTATTTTATAGTTTTAGATTCAATATTTTACTGAATAAGCACATGTCAAAGATACCGCATTACATGGTAGAGTTAAAGAAAAGGAATATGGAGAATTCGACTTTCTTATGTAAATTCATATGTGTACAGCCCATCACACGCCTATTTTGTACGATTTTACAGGCTATGTACGATTTTCCAGTCTTTCTACCATCTACCATTCTTTTTTAATTCACTTTATTTATCTCAACCTTTCTCATAACCAATGCATCAATAATATTTTCATCTATCTTCACATCTTTTTTAGCCGTAATAGTCAAATTGTCAAAACAGAAATTGGATAATTTATATTGTTTTGATTTCTCTACAGCAAAAAAGGAATCACAATCCAGATGAATATTACGCATTGTAATATAGCTGGAATACGAGACTGGCATATCCTTGCGATCTTTCAAATCATAAAACTGTGTCCAAGGAGCAATAAAGATACAATTGCGGACATTTCCTTTTATGTCTTCAACGAGGATGTACTTATATTGTTGGGGAGTATCCGGACGCATTTTCAACCACAACAGGCGTTTAGCCTGATCCAGATTGCAGCGTCGAAGAATTATATTATGATTATATATCGATTCGCTACCGCAAGTCAGCACTCCGTGACAGAATCCAAAAGTACAGTCTTCAATGATAATATCACAATTGCCACCATTATCGGGATTTTGATCAGCCCATGGTCCTTTACCGCCTTTTAATGCAATTGCGTCATCATTAACCGACATATAGCATCCCTTGACAAGTACATTTTTACATGCATCAATATCAATTGCATCCGTACTTGGAGCCTTTACGGGAGAAGAAGGTGAAAAGATATGCAAATCCAAAAGTTTTACGCTATCACATTTATAAATGTGAGTTGTCCAAAACGGAGAATTAACAAGTCGCACATCTGAAACTTGTACATTATTGCTATGAGATATATGAAGTAGACGAGGACGCAATTCATCCATATTAGTACATTTAGGGATAACACTACGCCGTAACCAGAATGACTTCCAATATCGTTCACCATTTCCATCAACTTTTCCTTTTCCGGAAAGGGTGAAACCATCTACCTTATCAACATTAATCAAAGCTGAAAAGTACTTTAGGTTCTGTCCCTCCATCCGTGTTTCTATTACAGGAAAGTTGCTAATATCGTCACTACCTTTCAATACAGCCTTCTTTTCCAGATGCAAGTGTGTTCCCGGCTTAAAGAAAAGCGCACCACTAAGATAAGTACCTTCAGGTATAACAACGACTCCGCCTCCATTATTAGACGCCAAATCTATAACAGCCTGAATTTTCTCTGTCTGTAATAGTGTACTATCATTCACTACTCCATAGTCGGTAATCAAGAAATTCTTTCCTAATCCATTTATATCAGTTTTTTCATTTTTGTAAAACCAATCCGGTATAATCTTACCATCGGGAAATTTTTCCTGACTAAACAGTTGCAGACTACAACATGTTGCTACTATTAAAAATGCTGACTTTATCATTTTCTATATCTCGTTACTTTTTTTGCAAAAGTACCGCATGTTTCCATTTGCCCCAAAGCAAAGGATATGGAGATATTGATTTTCTTATGGAGTTCTATGCAACAGATTCAAATACTACTTATCTATATACAATATTCCATATTCAGACTTATTTTTGTACATACATCGAATTAAAATAAAACGCTCTCCACAGTATCAAAAAAAAGCGCATCCTCTTTATAAAAGAAGACACGCTACGAATAGAGTTAAGTTTTTCTTATATCATTTATTCCGGGATGAACAATCCGGTAGACTATTATTTTGTAAACACAATCTCTCCTTTACGTCCGCCACCACGAAGAAAGATTTCATAAGTACTATTTCCTGATTCTTTTATTTCCAGCAGATCCAAATCCGTATTCTTTGTTTGTTCCCCGCGTATAACCGTTTTTAATACCCCGCCTGTTTTCCGCCCAGTTGAAAGTCCTCCTTTCCAAGTGAGTATATATTGTTTTCCTTCTGTTAGATTAGTTATTGCTACTTTTTCTGTAGCCAAAGTCATGCACCAATTATTGGGCTGTTCAAGTTCGACCGCAATATCCCAGGTGAAATGAGGAGTTCCGGTTATACCCGTTTCTTCCGTAATAACATCTTCCTTGCTACATGATGCGATAAGCACACAAAGCAACAGGAAAAGCATTGCTTTCCTAAATACATCCAATGGTCTGTTTATGATCGTTTTTCTATTCATATTCTCTTTATTTTATGAATCGGTTTCATAATTCTACATTTCTGCGTTACCTTATCACTTTCAATTTAGTTACGCCACCATTATCTGTTGTCGCTTTCAAATCAATTTCTCCCTTATAGGCCGATAAATCCACTTGTCTATCAGAGAAAGAGACTGCCTTACCATTAATATAGAAGTACACAAATGCTTCTGCGCCATGACCTACTATCTTTGCCACATTTCCCTCAACAAGTATTGCCGCATCTTCCAGCCAACCATAGCTAGTATCTTCACCGCCCCCGGTAAGGAAACAACCCATTCCGGCATTATATAATTTACTATTCGTCTTCAGCCGCAAAAATTCTACATAAGGAAGACTTCCGTCTGACTTACGAGGCAAGGTAAGCTGGGAAGCATCCAAACTAACAAAATCATCATCCGTCACAGCCATGTCTACCGGAAGAAAAGAGTTGTTTGCTATTTCACATTCCGCTTGATTAACGTCTATGATATGTTTTCCCGAAGACCTCGGTGTATGTGACAAGTTATTCATTATAATATGACCATATCCCGGTACGTCAACCGCTTCCGATGCAGTCTTCCTGTTCAACATACAGAAATTGGACGGGTTCTGATAACCCGTATTATTATACCACGCTATCCCTCCTAAATGATGATTGGCATAAAACCCCTTATTCTTATTCATATAAGCAAGGCAGTACTGAACAATGTGCATAGGAATCACACTTGGTGCTTTAGGATTATCACTCATCCCATATCCCCCGGACTTAAACCCGGTGCCGTCACCAGCTTTACCCCCGTCTTTCGTATATCAATTCAAGAAAGACCAACAGTTATCAATGGTAAAAACCGCCTGGCAGTTAATCAAATCAAAACCATCATCACTGTTATACCACGCACGACACCCCCGGAATACATTGCCCGTATATTGGGGAGAAGTGAGATGTCCACCGAATCCATCTACATTTCCACCTTTACCGCCGTCGGATACAGGATCATAATTATTATAGGCATCGCAATTCAGCACCAGATTGTTCTTACCCGTCACTATATAGAAACCGATCGCCATACCGTCATGCATCGACAGATGTTCGTAGATATTATCACTTCCCCCTTCATTGCGAAAACATTCGGACTGGGTATGTCCCACAATAGTTACTTGTGTTCCCACCACCTCTATATTTCTGAAATGCAAATAAGAGCCGCTTACATAAAACACAATAACACGTTCATTTTCCGGCTTTACCGCCGAAAGGTCAAAAACCGGACGCTCATTTTTATAACCGGAGTAACAAATTCGTTTGTCCGGTCCAGTTCCACTCTTTGACATTTTAAATACCCGGCTCCAAGTAGTACTTCCCGCAGTATAATGTTCCATTATCTCTGCTTCCGTCACTCGATATGTACCTTGCCGGATATATACAGTATCTCCTGCCATCACTTTTGATTGTGCTTTGCCCAATGTGGCAAAAGGCTTATCAATCGTCCCGCTGTTTGAATCGCTTCCATTAGTAGCCACAAAATAATTCGTAGCCGAAAGAGAAAAGAGGAAACATCCTATAAAAAAAAGAAGAAGGCTAATGCGTTTCATGGTATATCAAGTATTATGTAGCAGCAAAGCTACTGTTTTTTATACCATAGGAGCTGTAATATCGTACGCAAAAAATAGAATTTTGTGACAACGACGTCTATATCATTTACTTTTCATAACATATCCAAGATAAAGCATAATTTATCTTGAACCAAAAAAAGAAAAAAGATGACTCTTCTTTCATAATCTTCGTCAACGTTCTTAATAAACTATTGAATAGTTTATTATAAACGGTATCCAAGTTTATTATAAACGATGAATCTCCGAATTAAGGATATAACCGTGATTTTTCGCAACAAAAAAGGCTGCAAATCCCATAAAGATTCGCAGCCTTTGGCTCATACAGAAACTCTCACAGCTTAACTACTGTAAGGACTCCCTGATATATTGTCATCATATTGTACTAGTTTCTTTTTCATTCTTTTTAATCAAACCTTTTATCCATTGATATTCACACCTACAAATATACAACATAAAAAAGGCTTTGTCAAGAGCTTCATGCCTGTAAGGAGAATTATTTGTAATTAATCTCAATCTTACTATCTATATTATCCGTTTGCCGCAATCGGCTTTTATCTTTTACCGTCAAATGAATATCCTGTAACTGGAAATTCTTTCCATAAGTTATCTTTCCGACAGATTCCACCTCCGCATTAATGTTAGACAGATAAAAATTCTCGATGCGATGACTTGCGCTCCATCCCGAAGCGGAAATAAAACGTTTTGCTCCATCTGCTTTTACGTGAGAGAAATACACATTACGAAAATGAGGATACCCCTTTTCCTTCGGCTCTACCGGAGTCAACATAGTAGTCCAGTGTTCAGGAACATCTTTTCCTTCATATTCTTTCGGCAAGGCAGAATAACTATATTTCGGATTCCAGTTCAAATCGACAGACAGGATATGAGTCACACTATCAGCCTCAACACGCGTCATATAGATATTCTCGACCGTTCCGCCACGGTTCATGGATGATTTCAGACGCAATGTCGTTCCTGTGCCATACGCTATCAAATCATGAGCCAGTACATTGCGGATAGAACCGGAAGTCTCACTTCCGCAAGTCAGTAAGCCCGCACCTTTACGGGCGATACAGTTACGAACCACCACATTCTCCGTCGGACGATTCACACGCAGTCCATCCGCGTCACGCCCTGCCTTAATACAAATATTATCATCGTTGCAATCCACATCACAGTTTTCTACCAGAATATTGGTGGATGAATCAATATCAATGCCATCCGTACTTGGTCCGTGACCTCCTACATTATTATTAATAGTAAGTCCGCTCACCGAACAATGATCCGAATACAAAATCTGACAAGCCCAGAATCCTGTACGCACCAACGTAAAGTCTTTCAACGTGATATGCTTGCTGTTGGAAACCAGTACTCCCCTCACCCGCTTGCAATCATAATCCACAATCCAGCGCAGATTCTTCTTCTCATATTCCTCCCGCATCGCCCAATATTTATCCCAGAATACTTTTCCGCGGCAATCGATAAAACCTTCCCCCGTAAGAGCAGCATTTTCCGCATCCATTATATTGATAACAGCCGAAGGCCATGTCATTTCGATACCGGCAATGCGGGAAGGAAATTCCGGATAGTCCTGAATATTATCACTCGCAAGCAAAGTAGTACCTTTACTAAGATGCAGGTTCACACCACTCTTGATAAACAAAGCACCTATTTTATAATACCCCGGGGCAACAACTACCGTGCCTCCTCCCTGTTGGTGACAAGCATCAATAGCGGCCTGGATAGCAGGAGTACTAAATACGGAAGTGTCATTCCGCAACCCGAACTTTCCGGCATCCCATTCTGTGTTTTCCGGAGTCCTCCGCGCCCCCACTTGATCGGCCCACGATAAATCCGGCTTTGCAGACACACTTCCCCAATCATAAGCGGGAGTTGTCTTTTTCGGAGTTGTAACACCAATCAAGGCCAATAGTACAATAGATAAAAGATACTTCATAATTACTTCTTTTAGTTCATGTTGCAAAATTATCGCATATCATCAAAGAGGTAATGGACGGATGTACGCAAAAGATAGAATATTATATCATACGGACAATTAATTTGAAAGGGTGCACAATTGTATATAGTCTTTGTACATTTCTCCATTTCATACATTCAAAAAAGGAGTAATTTTGCGAGTGAATAAATATAATAAGGTCCAAACCGATGAAACAAATATGAGAAGAATTGCAATTTATCTATTGTGCATATTCATGTTACTGCCTGTTGCAACAATGACAGCACAACCTGGTTATAACTACTCAAAGTTACAACGGGAGAAACTAAACCGCGGCGTAGTTGCCATTCGCGAAAACCCTTCAGAAGTAATCGTTTCGTGGAGGTATCTTTCTTCCGATCCGATACAGACCGGTTTCAATGTGTACAGAGACGGGAAGAAACTGACAGACACTCCCATCACAGTCAGCACCTTGTTCCGTGATAAGAATAACAGTCAGAAAACGGCTGTTTACGAAATACGTCCTGTTCTAAAAGGCAAGGAAACGCATCACATTGACGGTACATACACACTCCCGGAAAACGCGCCTCTCGGCTATCTGGAAATTCCCCTGCAAAAACCGGCCGACGGAGTAACTCCGGCAGGTGATACCTACACGTACAGTCCCAATGATGCTTCCATCGGTGACGTAGACGGTGACGGCGAATACGAAATTATCCTCAAATGGGACCCCAGCAATTCACACGACAACTCACACGAAGGCTATACAGGTGAAGTATATATTGATTGTTACCGAATGAACGGAGAACAGCTATGGCGCATCAACTTGGGTAAAAACATACGTGCAGGAGCTCATTATACTCAATTCATGGTGTACGATCTGGATGGTGACGGCAAAGCGGAAGTAGTGATGCGGACTGCCGACGGAACAATAGACAGCAAAGGGAAAGTGATAGGAGATGCAAATGCAGACTATCGCGAAGAGGGAACTTTCGATCCCAGCAGAAATCAGATAATGAAGCAAGGACGTATTCTGAAAGGCAAAGAATACCTGACTGTTTTTTCAGGAGACACCGGTGAAGCCTTACATACCATCGACTATATCCCTGCCCGCGGCAACGTTGCCGACTGGGGAGACGCAAAAGGTAACCGAAGCGACCGCTTCCTGGCTTGTGTAGCCTATCTTGACGGAGTACACCCAAGTGTTGTCATGTGCCGAGGCTACTACACGCGTACTGTTCTGGCTGCCTTCGACTGGAACGGAAAAGAACTGAAGAACCGTTGGGTATTCGACAGCAACCATCCCGGATGTGAGCAGTACGCCGGACAAGGAAACCACAATCTGCGTGTAGGCGATGTGGATGGTGACGGATGCGACGAAATCATTTACGGTTCCTGTGCTATCGACCACAACGGCAAAGGACTTTATTCTACCCGAATGGGACATGGAGACGCCATCCACCTGACACATTTTGACCCTTCACGAAAAGGTCTGCAAGTGTGGGACTGCCATGAAAACAAACGTGACGGCTCCACTTATAGAGATGCTGCAACGGGAGAAGTGTTGTTTCAGCTAAAAAGCAATACCGATGTAGGACGTTGTATGGCCGCCGACATTGACCCGACTCATCCGGGTGTGGAAATGTGGTCAGGAGATTCACAAGGAATTCGAAACGTAAAAGGAGAAATCATAGCCCCTAAAATGAGAAATATGCCGACCAATATGGCTGTCTGGTGGGATGGAGACCTATTACGCGAACTATTGGATAGAAACATGATTATTAAATACGACTGGGAAAACAAAAAGTTTGTTCCGCTTGTCAAATTCACAGGAACTCTTTTCAACAATGGAACGAAATCGAATCCTTGTCTCCAAGGTGACATTATAGGCGACTGGCGGGAAGAAGTACTCGTACGCTCCGAGGACAACGCTTCTCTCCGGCTCTACGTATCGACTATCCCGACCGAATACAGATTCCACACCTTCCTTGAAGAACCGATATACAGAATCAGTATCGCTACCCAAAATGTAGGCTATAACCAGCCAACACAACCGGGATTCTATTTCGGACCGGACCTTATAAAGATGAAAGGTACTTTCAGAGGATATCAATTCAAGTAAGTGTTATACTAAAAGTATCAGCGCCAACCACAAATACACATCTCTTGCCCTTGGTATTTTACTATACGAAGGGCAGATTTGTTTAAAATCCAAAGAAATAACTATCTTTGCCTGCATATAACACATATAAATCCACTATGAAGAAGAATACATTCCTTATATTATCGCTTTTATTGCTTTATCTCTATCCACTGTCGGCCTCCGTGGAAATTCGCTCCAATAAACTGACTACCGGAGATGGATTAGCAAATAATTCGACCCGCTATATGATGCAGGATAGTAAAGGATTTATCTGGCTGGGAACTCTCAACGGATTAAGTTATTATGACGGCAATTCTTTCGTCAATATCTATCCGGATATAAATAACCCACTCTCATTAGCCGATTCCCGTATCCGAAGCATGGAAGAAGACCCGAACGGCTTCATGTGGATTTCAACAATTTCTTCTTTTATCAGTTGCTATGATTTACGTCATGGCTGTTTTGTGGATTTCACCGGAAATGGGGAATACAAGGAAAACTATTCCAAATTCATTATCCTTTCCGACAACTCTATTTGGTTATGGCATAATCAAAACGGTTGCCGCAGAGTCGTTTATCAGGACTGCAAATTTTCATCGCAGGCGTATAAAGAGAAATCAGGCAATCTGCCTTCCGATAAAGTACAATTCGTTTTGGAAAGTGCAAAAGGAGAAGTCTGGATTGGTACGGACAAAGGGTTATTGAAGTATCAGAATGGTAAAACGAACAATCTTGACCCGCAACAACAGAACTGGGAACACATCATTTCTTATGATAAATACACTTGTATCATTACCGATAAAAATGAAATCTACCGTCATACCTATTCCGCGGACAAGCTGGAAAAGGTTGCGTCGTTAGCAGAAGGCTTTGATGATACAGGCCACGTCACAGGCAACTTCCTCTTGCAGGATAAATGGGTATTGTTTACCGTCAACGGCAGCTATATACTGGATATTCCGACCGGTAAACTAAGTCGTTACTCGGAACTGAATATCAAAAATGGCGCTGTCACCAGGGACAATAAGAAAAATGTATGGGTACATAACTATACGGGCAATTTATGGTACGTCGACCTAACCACCGGCAAAATCAAGCCTTTCCAGTTCCTTTCCTCCAAACATATCGGTTACATCGATGTGGAACGTTACAGCATCGTACACGACTCACGGGACATTCTCTGGATATCGACCTACGGCAACGGGCTTTACGCTTATGAGTTATCGACGGGCAACCTGCAACACTTCACATTCGAAGTCAATCAATCCAGCCACATCAACTCCAACTATCTTCAATTTGTAATGGAAGACCTTTCCGGAGGTATCTGGGTAAGCTCTGAATTCTCGGGTTTATCTCATTTGGAAATTCTGAACAAAGGGACACAACGTATTCATCCCAGCGGTGAAAACAGTTCCGACCGCTCGAATACCATCCGTATGCTCTTCCAGACTCAAAACGGCAATATCTACATGGCCAACCGCATGGGTAGCCTTTACGAATACAACTCTGCCCTGACCAAAGTGATCCGCCAAGAAGACTTCACCCATAACGTTTACAGCATGAACGAAGATCAGGAAGGCAACTTATGGCTGGGAATGAGAGGAATCGGCCTTCGCATCGGCGCAAACAAATGGTATAAGAATGACCTCAGGAACCCTAACTCTCTATCCAACGACCAAGTTTACTCCATTTATCGCGATAGAAAAGGACGTATGTGGCTGGGCACTTTCGGTGGAGGATTGAATTTGGCAGTTAAGACTGCCGACGGTTACCAGTTTAAGCACTTCTTACAAGACAACTACGGCGAAAAACGGATCCGTGTCATCGAAGAGGACAAGAACGGACGCATGTGGGTAGGCACCAACAACGGTATTTATATCTTCCATCCGGATTCACTGATTGCATCACCCAAGAATTACGTGATTTACAATCATGCCAACGGCACATTCCCCAGCAACGAGATCCGTTGTTTGATGAACGATGATAAAGGTAATATGTGGATTGGTACTTCCGGGGCCGGATTCGCAGTCTGCCACCCGGGAGACAGCTATCAACACCTGACTTTCGATTGCTATGATATAAAAGACGGATTATCCAATGCAGTCGTCCAGTCCATCGTTCAGGATAAGGACCATAAAATGTGGATTGCAACCGAATATGGCATCTCCCGTTTCACCCCGGCCACCAAACAGATAGAGAATTACTTTTTCTCTTCCTACACTTTAGGAAATGTATATAGTGAAAACACCGCTTGCGTCAGCAATGACGGCAAATTATTGTTCGGAACAAACTATGGCCTGGTAGTACTGGATGCCAACAAGATAGAGACGTTAGACAAGCCTGCCTCCGTTATCTTCACCGGACTTCAAATCAACGGTGCGCACATGCTTCCGGGAGTGGAGGATTCGCCTTTACAGGAAGCGATGCCCTACATCAACGAACTGAACCTGAAATATTATCAAAGTTCACTCACGATCTCTTTCTCTACCTTCAACTATCTGGACGGGGTATCCAAATACTCTTACAGTCTTCCTCCATACGATACGGAATGGAGTTCACCCTCCAGCCTGAACTTTGCCACTTACCGGAATCTGCCTCCGGGCAAATATGAACTGCATGTGAAAGCCTGCAACGCCGCCGGTATCTGGGGAGAAGAAAATGTGATGGAAATCGTCATAGCTCCTCCTTTCTGGAAAACCGGATGGGCTTACCTGATCTATGCCATTCTGATAGCCATAGCGGGTTACTTCAGTTTCCGTATTATCAGAAATTTCAATGCGCTGCGTAACCGTATCGCCGTAGAAAACCAGCTGACGGAGTATAAACTGGAATTCTTTACCAACATCTCTCATGAATTCCGCACTCCGTTGACACTGATTCAAGGTGCTTTGGAAAGAATTGTCAACATGGGAAACCACTCCAAGGATATGCAACACTCCCTGAAGATCATGGACAAGAGCACGAAACGAATGTTGAGGCTTATCAACCAACTACTGGAATTCCGGAAAATGCAGAAAAACAAACTCGCCCTCTCCCTGGAGGAAACGGATGTTGTCGCTTTCTGCTATGAAATATTCCTTAGTTTCAAGGATGTCAGCGAATCCAAAAACATGGATTTCCGTTTCGAGCCTTCACAGAACTCTTACAAGATGCCTGTGGATAAAGGAAATCTTGATAAAGTGATCTATAACCTGCTCTCCAACGCTTTTAAATATACTCCTTCCAACGGAAAGATTATATTCAAAGTAGACGTACAGGAACAGAAGAAACAACTCTGCATACAAGTGATCGACACAGGACTGGGCATCCCGAAAGAGAAGCGTGCCGAACTGTTCAAACGCTTTATGCAAAGCAGCTTCTCACACAGCAGTGTAGGTGTCGGACTTCATCTCACATACGGTCTGGTCAATATACATAAAGGGACGATTTCTTATAATGAGAATGAAGACGGCGGTTCCATCTTCACCGTCGAACTACCAACGGATGCCAGTGTTTATGAAGAAAAAGATTTCCTCGTTCCTAACCAGTTATTGATTGAAGAAGAGGAACAACGCCATAAAGAGTTTGTCACAGACGAAAATACGGACGAACAGGCAGCACCTCCCGTACCGTTGAACAAGCGGAAAATATTAATCATTGAAGATGATAATGATGTCCGCGAATTCCTGAAAGAAGAGATCGGCCATTACTTCGAAGTGGTAGCAGAAGCGGACGGTATCAGTGGCTTCGAACGTGCACAAACTTATGATGCAGATCTGATTATCTGCGACGTATTAATGCCGGGTATGACGGGATTCGAAGTGACCAAGAAATTAAAGAATGAATTTGCCACCAGCCACATTCCCATCATTCTGCTAACCGCCCTCAATATGGAAGAAAAATATCTGGAAGGTATCGAATCCGGCGCGGATGCTTATATCACCAAACCGTTCAGCATCTCCTTATTACTGGCCAGAATCTCCAAACTGATCGAACAGCGGGACAAACTGCGTGAAAAATTCTCCAACGAACCGGGAATGGTTCATGCGGCTATCTGTACGAACAACAAGGACAGCAAATTCCTGGCAAAACTGAATGAAATGCTGAACGAACACATGGTGGAAACAGAATTTTCCGTAGATGACTATGCCAACCTGATGGGATTGGGACGTACCGTATTCTACAAGAAAGTACGTGGTGTCACCGGATACTCTCCCAATGAATACCTGCGTGTCATTCGTTTGAAGAAAGCTGCGGAATTATTGTTAACCGAAGACCTGACTGTTTCCGAGATTTCCTACAAAGTAGGTATCAACGATCCCTATTATTTCAGCAAATGCTTCAAGAATCAATTCGGAATAGCCCCTTCTGTTTATCAGAAGAACGGTGGTAAAGCTCCGGCTTCCAATACCACAGCAGGAAACACGGAGCAACCCGCTGAAGAAAAAGGAGAAACGAATGCTTAAACAGGATACATGATAACTGACTGATTATAGTACACATTCTCTCTGCCAATGGGGTTATGTGTACTATTATCTGAAATCATGTACAAACATCGGTCACACTTTTCCATCAAAAGATAAAAATTACATTATTTCCGTACTTTAATACCGGGTGTATCTTCTTTCAATACACTTTCTTTGCAGCAAAACAATTTAATTGATTATCATGAAACACAAATTATTTCTTTTCGTATTTCTGCTGACTGCACTGTCTGTCATCAACGGACAAGCATCCGAACGCAAAAAATACAATTTCAACAGTGAATGGAAATTGCAAATAGGCGACTTTCCCAAAGCTAAAAATGCTAAATTTGACGACAGCCAATGGAAACAAGTAACTTTACCTCATGCTTTTAATGAAGATGAAGCATTTAAGGTATCTATTGAAGACCTTACAGATACCATATCTTGGTATCGTAAGAGATTTCAACTGCCTGATTTAAAAAGCAATCAAAAAGTTTTTATAGAATTTGAAGGCGTACGCCAAGGTGGTGATTTTTATATCAACGGATATCATTTGGGAAAACATGAGAATGGAGTCATGGCAGTAGGTTTCGACCTAACTCCATACATTAAACAAGGAGAAAACTTGATTGCAGTACGCACAGATAATAGCTGGACTTATAGAGAAGCAGCAACAAAATCAAGATTTCAGTGGAACGACCGAAATTTCAATGCAAATTATGGTGGCATTCCTAAAAACGTTTTTCTCTATGTTACTGACAATGTATACCAAACTCTTCCTTTATACAGTAACCTGAAAACAACAGGAGTTTATATTTATGCTAAAGATATTGATATAAAAAGACGTAAAGCTACTATTCACGCTGAATCGGAAGTCAGAAACGACAGTCAAGAATCTCGCCAGTTCAGCTATCAGGTAACCGTATTAGATGCTGACGGTAGATTGATAAAAAGCTTTCAAGGGGACAAAATAACTTTGAAGACCGGAGAAACAAAAATAATAAAAGCTTCCACCCCTATTGATAACCTTCATTTCTGGAGTTGGGGTTACGGCTACTTATACACAGTCAAAACCGCTTTGAAAGATGAGAATAATCAAATATTCGACGAAGTAAGTACACGTACCGGATTCCGAAAAACCCGTTTCGCAGAGGGAAAAATATGGTTGAACGATCGTATTATCCAAATGAAAGGTTATGCACAACGCACTAGCAACGAATGGCCTGCTGTAGGTATGTCCATACCAGCATGGCTTAGTGATTATTCAAATGATTTAATGGTAAAAAGTAACGGCAATTTAGTTCGTTGGATGCACATTACACCCTGGAAACAAGACGTTGAATCATGTGACCGTGTAGGACTGATACAGGCAATGCCTGCGGGAGACTCTGAAAAAGACCGTGAAGGACGTCAATGGGAACAACGTGTCGAACTAATGCGTGACGCAATTATCTATAATCGCAACAATCCAAGTATTCTTTTTTATGAGTGTGGAAATGAATCCATCAGTCGTGAACACATGATAGAAATGAAAGCTATTCGTGATAAATATGACCCTTTCGGCGGACGTGCTATCGGCTCACGCGAAATGCTGGATATTCGTGAAGCAGAGTACGGAGGTGAAATGTTATATATCAATAAGAGTATGCACCACCCGATGTGGGCTACTGAATATTGTCGTGATGAAGGATTGCGTAAATATTGGGATGAGTATAGTTATCCTTTTCATAAAGAAGGAGACGGACCGCTCCACCGTAATCAACCAGCAACTAGTTATAATCATAATCAAGATGAATTTTCCGTTGAACTTGTCCGTCGTTGGTACGACTATTGGCGTGAACGTCCCGGAACAGGAACCAGGGTAAACTCCGGTGGAGCAAAAATAATCTTCTCCGATAGTAATACTCATCATCGTGGAGCCGAAAATTACCGCCGCAGTGGTGTGACAGATCCAATGCGCATCGAAAAAGATGGCTTCTATGCTCATCAAGTTATGTGGAATGGTTGGGTGGATACAGATAAATTCCAGACTTACATTATCGGCCATTGGAACTATCCTAAAAACACAGTTAAACCCATATACGTAGTCTCCAACGGAGAAAATGTGGAGCTTTTCTTAAATGGCCAATCCCTTGGAAAAGGAAAACGTGAATACAACTTCCTCTTTACTTTTGACAAAGTTTCTTATCAACCGGGGAAATTGGAAGCTGTCAGCTACGACAAAGGTGGAAAAGAAGTCAGTCGCTACATGATAAGCACAGTAGGTGAACCCGCAAAGTTAAAGCTTACCGCCATACAGAATCCCGAAGGCTTCCATGCCGACGGTGCAGACATGGCATTGATACAAGTGGAGGTAGTAGATAACAACGGAAAACGTTGTCCGCTAGACAATCGTACAATACAATTCACACTGAAAGGCAACGCTGAATGGCGAGGAGGTATCGCTCAAGGAAAAAACAATCATATCCTCGATACGAACCTACCAGTAGAATGCGGTATCAACCGCGCTCTTATCCGTAGTACAACCATTGCCGGAAAAATTGTTTTGACAGCAAAAGCAGAGGGACTTCCAACCGAAACTCTTACATTGGAGACGGTTCCGGTAAAAATAAATGCAGGTTTAAGCACTTATCTCCCGCAAACCACCTTGAAAGGTAAGTTAGATAAAGGAGCAACTCCTTCTACCCCATCTTACAAAGATACGAAAAAGGGAATACAGATTATCTCCGCAAAAGCAGGATTCAATCATGAAGAAGCTAAAAATAGCTTCGATGACAACGAATTGAGCGAATGGAAAAACGATGGTAAACTTAGTACTGCATGGATAACTTATACACTCGAAAGAGAAGCTGAAATAGATGATGTTTGCTTGAAATTACAAGGATGGCGTACTCGTAGTTATCCTTTAGAAGTATTTGCCGGAAACAAATTGATATGGAGTGGAAATACGGACAAAAGTCTAGGATATGTCCATCTAAATATCGACAATCCTGTAAAAGCAAGTACAATCACAATCCGACTGAAAGGCAACACCAGTGACAATGACGCCTTTGGAGAAATCACAGAAGTAAAAGCTAAAGTGGCAAACGAAATGGAACTGGAAAAAAGTAAAAGTAAAAATACTCTTAGAATTGTAGAAGTCGAGTTCCTTGAGTCAATTAACTGATTTGACTTTCAATAGGTATTAGAATTAGTAGAAGATTGTTTGTTTTTGATAAAAAGTCCTTCTCACGTTTATTATCGCCGTTCTGAAGGACTTTTTATTGCATAAACTATCCTAATAATATTTCCAAGATGAAAAACATTTTTATTATTTTAATGTTTGCATTCAGTTGCAACTGCTACGCAAGCAATAATAATCCCGCACACGTAATTATCACCGCCGGACAATCAAATACCGATGGTCGAGTTCCTAACGACCGTTTGCCAGAATACATCAAAGCTATGGCAACGGACACATCTTTCACTACAGGTGCTTACAAATATTGCAAGATTGCACAAAATCGTATAGACGGAAAATTTCGTCCTTATTGGCCTAAAAGTAAAAGAAGGGCTAAACCCAACACATGGGGATATGATGCTGTCACCTATTATTGGCTGGAACAGTTGTGGCAAGAACCTTTCTATGTTATTAAATGGGCTATTGGTGGAACTTCCATCGAGCCTTCTACAAATTCGGAGAAATCGGTTCATTGGTCGGCAAATCCCGAATGGCTATCACACAACACAGCAACCTGTGAAAAAGGACGTTCATTACTCCTTTCTTTTATCAACAACATAGACGGCTGCATCAACAATACGTTATCTAAATTGAAGAACGGTTATCAAATTGATGCATTCTTGTGGCATCAAGGAGAAAGTGACTGTACCAATGGAGACAAATATTACGGAAACCTAAAAGCAGTAATCGCGTATGTACGTAATCACCTCTGTAAAAAGACAGGAAAGGATTATTCTAAACTTCCGTTCATCTTCGGCACAGTAGCCAAGAAAAACAAACGATACAATAATGAAGTGGAGGCTGCAATGAAACGTCTTGCCAAAGAAGATTCAAACATCTATCTGATAGATATGTCAGATGCAGAGTTGCTTGGTGACCGCCTACATTTTAATCAGATTTCCTCTGAATATTTAGGTAAAAAGATGTACGAACAAATCAAAGAACAACAATAAGGAACCATATATTAAAATATTTTGGAGACATCGCATACCAATATTAACAGAATTTCGGCAATTTGTATAAAATTACATCTTTTCCGTACGAATATTTGGACAGGAATTCTTCCAATGCACTTTCTTTGCAGAAGAAGCAAGACAAATCCAAGTCTGTCTACATCTTCTATTATTTACTAATTTAATCACTTAGATATATCAACATGAAAAACATTTTGTATGAAAAATGCAGTTGGGGAAAGAAAATACTATTTTTTCTTCTCATAGCGTTACTACATTCAGCAATGTCGTTTGCACAAGAACGAACAGTGACTGGTGTTGTAGTCGATGATAAAGATGAACCGATAATCGGTGCTAACGTCAAGGCGAAAGGAGCCAACAAAGGGACTATTACAGACTTAGACGGAAAATTCATTCTGTCACTCCCGAAAAGTGTTAGAGAGTTAGAAATTTCTTTCATCGGTTTTAATAGTAAAACAGTCTCTATAACCGACAAACCTCTTCACATAAAGTTGGATGAGTCATCTATCTTATTAGACGAAGTTGTATCCATTGGCTACGGCACCGCCAAAAAAGGAAATATCACCGGAGCTATAGCCAAAATAGATGCAGAAAGTCTGGAAGACCGGGCCACAACAAACATCGCATCTGCCTTACAAGGCCAACTGGCAGGAGTAGAGGTACGGACTACTACAGGTGAACCTGGTTCAGAATTGCAAATCCGTATTCGTGGAGCGGCTTCTATCAACGCCAGTTCAGACCCGCTTTATGTGATCGATGGAATACCAGCAGACGACTTAGGTAGCATTAATCCTGGCGATATCCATTCCATTGAAGTGCTCAAAGATGCTTCATCTTCTGCCATCTATGGTTCACGCGGCGCAAATGGTGTAGTACTTATCACCACCAAACAGGCAACTCAAGACTCCAAAGTAAGGGTACAGTTTCAAGCTTCATATGGAGTTCAATCATTGGAAAGAAAACTTGATGTACTTTCTCCGGAAGAATGGATTGATTTTCGTACTTCATACAATAACCAAAGATATTTGGAAAAATACGCTAGCATAGGGGCGACAGCAAACGACGATATGGCAACCCGTATAAAACTGATAGGAAAAATGAACTATAATTATGTCAATGATGACCGTTGGACACAACCAAACTACGGCGGTTTGTTACTAGTTGACTGGCAAGATGAGTTTTTCCGCCTGGCACCTCTACAAAATTATCAGTTATCCATCTCCAGTGGAAGAAATAACACCAAATACCGCGTATCTCTGGGATACGTAGATCAACAAGGAATTGCCATCACTAGCGGATACAAGCGTTTAACTTTGCGTGCCAATATAGAATCTAAAATATTAAACCGCATCACAGTTGGGTTCAACCTAGCCCCTAGTGCAACATGGAGTGAAGGTGGGCGTGTTGATGGCAAAGACCAACAAGCAAACAACATGCTTACCATGTGCCCGATAGTAGAACCAACTTCAGGATTATACACCGGTGCCGAAGGTCACCCGCCTTATGCCTGGACTAGTTCTAGCAAAGTAAGTCCGATTGCTAACATGGAACAAACGGTAAGAGATTCTGAAAATGCCCGTTTTAGTACTTCTGCTTACGTTAAAGCAGACATTTGGAATGGTGTATCGGCAGAGCTAACTGGCTCTTACAACTTCAACAGTAGCCAAAGCCGTAATTTCAAACCTAGTAATATTACATCCAAATGGAGTAACGGAGAAGGTTATGAAACAACCGGTAGCCGTTCAGACAATCGAAGCCATAAGTTCCTGCTACAAGCATTATTAAAATACAACAAAACATTTGCTAAACATACAGTAAGTGGAATGGCTGGTTATTCAATGGAAAGTTCAAACGGTTCTTCAAGTAACCTATCAGCCAAACAGTTTCCTGACAATGCATTAGAAGTTTTCGACATGCAGGACGTAGTAATGCAAAAAGCAGCAGCCAATCTATCCACCCCTTCTCGTTTATTATCTTATTTTGGGCGTGTACAATATGAATATGACGACCGATATTTATTAACAGCAAGTATCCGCCGGGATGGTTCTTCCCGCTTTGGAAAAAACAGCCGTTGGGGAATTTTCCCTGCAATTTCCGCTGCATATCGAATTTCAAATGAAAACTTCTGGTCTAAAGATTTCATTGTTAATTCACTAAAGATACGTGCCAGTTGGGGGATGAATGGAAATAACTCTATACCATCCAACGCTTCACTTGCTGTCTTAGATAATGCGAATTATACATCCGGTAGTATCATCAATGGATTTGCCCCTATTTCATTGGCCAATCAGGAATTGGGCTGGGAAAAGACAGATAGTTGGAACATCGCTTTCGATATGGGATTATTCAAGAATCGTATTTTTATATCTGCCGACTATTATATAAAAACGACTAAGGATCTATTGTATAAAGTAAACGTTCCAGCCTTATTAGGTTTTACAAAAGCATGGGGTAACATTGGTTCTATCAGAAACAAAGGATTTGAGATCGAACTCCACACTAAAAATCTCGTCGGAAAGTTAAAGTGGAATACTTCATTCAACATTGGCTACAATGAAAACAAGGTAATCAGTTTAGGAGATGATAACAGCTCATATTTTACAGGATTTGAAAACACACAGATTTTCATGGTCGGCCAGCCTGTCAAATCTTTCTATTTATATGATGCTGTCGGGGTTTATCAGAAACAAGAAGACTTAAAAAAATATCCTGTTATGCAGCAAACTGTTGTAGGAGACGTACGTTTTCGTGATGCGGATGGCAACGGATATATCAATGATAACGACCGCACATTAGTTGGCAAACCTGACCCCGATTTCACCTTTGGTATGACAAATACTTTTAAATACAAAAACTTTGATTTATCCATCCTCATAACCGGGCAGACAGGTGGCAAAGTTTACGGTTTGCTAGGTCGTGCCATGGACAGGCCAGGTATGGGAGTAAGTATCAATGTATTATCCCGCTGGAAAAATATGTGGAGATCGGAAGAAGAGCCAGGAGACGGCAAAACACCTGGAATTGGTAATTCAAATACAGGTCAATTATATGATACACGCTGGTTGTACAGTTCAGATTTTATTAAAATAAAAAATATAACATTAGGATATAAATTACCATTAAAAAAAATAGTACAAAATGCACGCGTTTACGTTACTGCAGAAAATCTTATCATGTGGGACAAATATGACGGTGGATTCTCTCCCGAATCCAGTAACGGCTCATCCGGCGACTATGATTACGGAGCTTATCCACAAGCTAGAGTGATTTCTTTAGGAGTTAATGTTACATTCTAATTATTAATCTTATGAAACTATATCAATATATCACAAGTAGTGCAATATGTTTAGGTTTGTTTTTTTCTTCCTGCAATGACTGGCTGGATGTTACACCTGTAGATACCCGTACCAGTGAGAATTTTTATCAAACCCCGTCACAATTAGAACAAGCTATTATAGGTATTTATAATGGCCTGATGCCACTATCGGAATATTCATGGATGATGTCAGAAATACGTTCGGATAACGTATGGGTACCTTATAAATTAGGCAAACAACGTGATTATGTAGATATCGCCTGCTTTAACTCAAACATTACCACTATTTCAACCATCTCCAATGCCTGGAACGATTTATATGAAATCATAGCACGAGCTAATCTTTTTCTATCTAAAGTTGATCAGGTAGAATTCTCTGCTGATTTAGACAATGTAAAAAAACAATTTATCGGTGAAGCTAAATTTCTAAGAGGTCTGGCTTATTTTGAATTGGTACGCTATTTTGGTCGAATTCCTGTCGTATTGGAACCAATATCAATCGAGAAAGCAATGACAATCAAACAATCTGAAACGGTTGAAGTCTATGAAAATGCAATTATTCCTGACCTACAAGATGCTATAAATTCTTTAATGAATGAACCTTTAAACTATGCAGGAAAATCCGCTTCTGCAGGACGGGCTACCTTATCTGCTGCTCAATCATTACTAGGACGAGTTTATTTAACTATGGCAGGTTTCCCCATTCAGGACGAGTCTAAAAAAGATTTGGCTAAAGAATTATTTAAGGAAGTTATTGATTATTCTGATGCAAACAATCACAAATTTTGGGCCAAAGACATGGATGAATGGAATAAAATGTGGATTAGCGAAAACGACAATAAATACCATATTTTTGAAATTCAATACATGGCCGCTAATGGTTATGGCAATCCAATGGTACCAGCGTCCGTCCCATCAGTTTCACCAGTCTATACAGCTGTCAAATTATTGGGAAATACTGTGTACTGTGAAAAATCATTAGATAAAATCCTCACACAAAAAGACGAAAATGACGAATTTATTGATCAACGTTGTCATGGTACTATCGAAACCGGTAATATGGTAGATGAGGATGGAAGACCTTATACCGGAGAAGACTTTTACGTAAAACTATTCGAGCACAACGTAAAACGAAAAGAATTAGGTTATTCAGATATCAGTAGTCAAATAGTAGACCGTAATTATTTCCCAACCAATTATCCCCTGATTCGTCTGGAAGATGTTATGCTCATGTATGCCGAAATAACGGGTCCTACCGAAGGCAAAGAATATGTTGATAGAATACGTACAAGAGCCGGGCTACCTGCATTAGACGAAAACATAACCCCTGCAAATTTTGCAGATTCAGTTGATATAGAACGTCGTAGAGAATTGGCTAGTGAAGGCATCCGTTGGCATGATATCGTACGTCAAGGACGATTTAAGCCACTATTGCAGGAGATGTTTAAACGATACGCCGGTGAAGGAGATGAAACATACAATTTATATCTTCGTGTAAAAGATGGCACTTATCTATATCCTATCCCTGATGCCCAAATGAAAGTAAAAGAAGGTCTATATGAACAAAATGCAGCGTATAAATAGAGCAAAGCCAAGCAAAAGACATAATTAAAAATACGATCTATAAATTTATTCAAAGGTTGGTAATGAAGGTCCTCCAGAAGTAGTTTGGAGGACCTTCTTATACAATGACCTTATCTTTAAAAGATCACGACTTTCCTAAAGGACTAAAAATTTAATATACATTTATATATCATGCGAATCAGTAGTTGAAAACAAACTATCATTCATTCCCGTACCGTTATGCTTCATTCCTATTGCTTAGTGGAACTTACGACTAAATTAGTGTTCTACTAACCGAGTCTTTATAGTTTTAATCGCATTTTTTCTTTCGTATGACCTAGGTTAGATGATTATATGACTAAGGTTAGATAATCATCTGACTAACGTCGTATAATCATCTGACCTAGGTCATACGAAAAAATATTAGTGTCATAATGATTAATCGTTTAATAGAAGCTGGCTAATATATAGTAACAGAGCATTAGTTCATTTCCGCACCATTTTACTCTCATTCAACTACTGGCATATATTATAGAAATTACTTAGCTACAACTAACTAATCACACAAACGTTATTTTTGATAGTAGACAGAACTGAAATATAGCAATACCAAACAAACAGGAATCTCCATCATATAAAATTACAATGTTTAAACACAACATAAGAAAAGGGGGATAAAGCTGTACTTCGGCTTTATCCCCCTTTCTTATACAAGAATTTATGTGATACTATTCTCCTATAACTCCCTCCCAGTTTTTAGCAAAACGGAAGTTACCGATATTTCCTTTAAAACCACTGCGATTTCTCAACGAGATTGCTTTCAGGCCTGCTTTCAAAGCCCCTTCTTCACCAACTACTACAGCGTCTGCTTTCGGTTCATTCTGACTTAATTCCGGGTCTACAAATAAAGAAACTTCATTCTTATCATAATCGACTTTCAATACCAACAGATGCGTTGTATTATAATCATATACCATAGGAGCCTCGTTGCGTTCTTTCATCAAGCCTACAGCAAATTTGATTTTATCATTTCCTTCGCGTCTGACATATACCTGGCCACGATTTCCCCCACCGACATAACTGGCACTCGTAGCCAGAATATCCGCCAGATTACTTGAACCGACTTTAGCAAAGTTCACCAGACAAGTCAGATAATAAGTTCCCTTGGAATATACTTTTCCTGATTCTACCAAAGAATATACACTGATACGAGAACCTTTCACCCCTTGCGGAAAACCAAAATTAACAGATGGTCCCGTCTCACTGTATCCGGCATAAGTCAAAGCCTTTCCGACAGTAGGGCTTGTTACTCCCTCAACCGGTGTGGAAGTAAATGCACCACACCAGGTATCCACTTTAATAGGAGCCCGTTTATCACCATAAACTGCTTTCTCCAAAGTATCGCCTTCCTTATAACCTTTCAACAGATCATTCTTCAAAACTTGTGCCTGGCTTCCCAATGCAAGTACTGCCAACGCCATTGATACCATTACTTTTTTCATCATTCCTCTTCTATTTTATATTTTAATCTACGTTTTTCATCAAATACCGGAGTAATCCTCCTGTTATCAATTACCATCCGGTTTCTCTATCTCTGTAAACGGGCAAAGACTCCATTCGAAATCTTCAAATTTATCAGGATGCTCCGGATTGAATCCTTTATAATCTTTCCTCAAAAACTTCACTGCGTCCAAACGGACTTTCTTCATTCCTTCAATTATACATTTTGCCAACTCATAAGCACCGAAAGTATTGGAGTGGGAATTATCTTTCAGTTCCTTAGTTTGTCCCGGATAGGTATTAATAGGATAATGAACGAATGCATGTTCGGAAGCATCTTCTCCCATTGCTTCATAAAGCGTACGACTTATTTCGTTCAAGTCAATCAAAGGTACATTTTCTTTGGTTGCCAACCAACGAATTGCGTCAGGGTAATCAAGGTGAGTGTTTACAATCTTACCGTTCTTATCAAAACGACGACGCTGGGTAGGCGTTACCAATACAGGTTGTGCACCTCTGGAACGTGCTTCATCAATATAAATCTTCAAATTATACATGAAAGAATAAAATGCTCCTTTACCGGGACCTTTTTGCTTCTGATCGTTATGCCCGAACTCCATAAAAAGATAATCACCTTTCTTCATTTGTGTCAGCGCTTTCTTCAAACGTCCGGCACCGATAAAAGTATTGGCAGATTCGCCGGATTCAGCATAATTGGCAATAGCCACCTGATCGGTGAACCATCGCGGAAACATTTGTCCCCAGGCAGCCCAAGGTTCATTATCATAATCCACTACGGTGGAGTTACCACAAAGAAAAATAGTGGGCACTTTATCTGCACGTTCAATGATCAGAGAAGTGATGCGGGGAGCATCCCCATTAAATTCAAGCGTCAGCTTTTCATCCCAGTTCAGTTTATTCTTTTCTCGTGCCTTGATTTTAACTTTCTCCCTTTCATTGATTTTCATGTTCCGTTTGTTGACGGTAAAAGACTCGGTAATCATTTCACCCTTTTTAGTCGGAAGGTTTTCAATAAACAGTCGGCGGGACTCGGCACGTACTGTAGTATTTCCGGCTGAATCCTTGCTGCCAAGGGTGACGGTTACTTTATAATTGCCATCGGGAACATTGACGGAGAAGAAAAAAGGCTGATCGCTTCTTCCATCCCATGCCGGTTGAAAGTCGTATCCGTAACCTTGTCCGTCATTGAACAAGGTTTCGGGCGTCACTTTAGTATATCCCTCTTTTACCTTTTTATCGGAAGTAAAATCGAATTTATAGACCTGCGCATAGCATGTTAATGCAAGTACCGCCAATATCATTGATACAACTACTTTTTTCATAATCCTTTTTGCTTTATGCTTTTAATATGCAATTCCTCAAAACATCAAACTAAAAAGCAAGACCAAAACGATATAAATATTTTGTCGTCTTATTTTTTGTCTTATTTGTTTCAAACCGACTACCATTATATATCGCATAATATGTCAATTCTTTTCTTCTTTCAGTACTAGTCCAATATTCCTTATTAGATTGTAATCCAATACCACCTACTTTTTCAATTTGTTTATTCAGAAGTGGAAGTAAATTATTTGCGCTAGTAGCAATTAGACCATTAAAGTCACCAATTGAAGGCAAATACCACTTCGTACTCGTACTTGGAGTATCATATTTATTCTGATATTCTCTTATTTGTTGAAGCACAACATAAGAATCACTTTTATCAATATTAAGCTTTACATACTCCTCAATTACCCTCACATTATTGTATCCCAATCCAAACCTAGTTTCAATATTCTTTGCATTATCTTTTGCATTATCAAAATAATATCCACTTAATGAGGTAAAATGAGACTTTGCATCAAAAGTCAAGAACCATTCATGCATAAAAGCAGTTGCATCTCCCCAACTATCCGCAACATCAGGTCCTAATGCCAATACAAGACCATGACAGCAACTAGGATATTCTCTTTTCAAAACATCCATTTCCGAGGTAATTTTGTAATTGCTGACATCACCATATTGAGCAGAAGGTTGCGGATTACCAACATAATAAACTACACCAATACAGTTTTTAGAAGAAGGAGTTTCTTCCTCTACAGAAATAACACTGCCATCCGCATAATATAAATCACCTACCTGCAGATGATGAGTCACCTCTTTATATCCGCCATCGACAATAAAACGTTTGTACTTTCCTTCTTTCATCTTTTCAGCCGTATCAAACGTACATTGCTTATCATTATAATGACCGATAATCTGATTTTCTGAAGACGGTTTCCTTAGCAAACGATATTCATCTTTCTTCGCGTCATAATAAGGAGAGATTTTAGTTCCTTCATTTACATTGTCAAGATAGAAAGCGACATTGACAGGCATGGCAATGTAAGGTGTTTCTTCCGGCATTGCCACCCCCTCTGCATCTGTAAAAATATACCGTGTGGAAGGCAACTTCACAACAAGCAGGCTCATACGGTGTGTCAACTGGAAACTCAATGTATAGTTTCCATTCTCTCCAATCAATGCAGTGGCATTTGAAGTCATCAAATCCTGCTTTGTATACACTTTCTGATCACTCTGTTCTGTTGTCAACTCCCAACCGGTTACCAAAGGAGCAAAAAAATCATCACCTGTCAGATCAGTTTTCCCTGCCATTTCCGATTGATAAGGATAGTAAGCATAGAAAGTCACTCCGGCCAACCGGTCATCATATAATATCGGTTTACCCGACCAGCTTGAACCATTGAACGTAAATGGCATATTATTAATCTCATCCAATATGACTCCGTCTTTCACAGCAAACAATCCAATCTGGTCCCCTTGGGTAAAAGTCGTCACAAATCCCGTGTCTTCCGTACGTGTAGACGGTTCATTATTAAACATTCCCGTATCAGTCACATCCAGTACAATCCCGTTCCATACATCTCCCGGAACTTCTTCTTCATTTTGAGAGCAACCAGCCCAACCGAACAACAGAATTGTCAGCAAAGCTACTTGCATTAGTTTATATTGTTTCATCTTCGCTTCAAATTTTGAATATTACTCTCTGTCAGTTCCTTCAACTTCTTCATCATCCCCATCCCACAAAACAGAATCTTTCTCTATTGTCACTTTCAATCCCGGTTTACCAACTCCTACATTGTATGTATATTGGTGTCCGCCTTCTAATATGCCTTCACCATTGCCCGGCGTATGACCGAAATTCCTGCCGTCTTTCAACGCAACTTTAAAGAATAATTTACCGGACATATCCTGCGGAATCATCAGCAATTGAAAAGAATAAGCGTATCCTTCTCTGGCATTTTCCAACAGATAAGGTTTCATCACTGCCGCTTCAACTCCTACAGCAGACTGTAATTTGCCTTCTGCCATAGTCCCCTTTGTGACTGCATTCACACTAAACACCATATCTTTCAGATCTTCTTCCGATACAGTGTCCCCGTCACCTTTCACATTGATAACCAACTTCACTGTTCCGTGGTGGAATGTAAGCTTACGTTCGCTACGGAACTTCATTTTCTCATAGGCATAAAGAAAATCCGAGTTTTTATATGCCTCTTCAGCTGTCTGATCGGAAGCTACGATCCACCCTGTCAATAAAGTTTCTGAAGAAGGATACCAGGCAAACAAAGTCTCCTCTTCCGTTGTCGTATACCAATAAAGAGGATCATTATTTTTAGCACTCATTTCTCCTGATTGAGAAACCTCATACAACTTTTGTGAGAAACCATCGTATAGGGAGACTGCTTCTCCTCCATCCCATTCAGTCTTCTCCCCGATGCTGCGCGTGAAAGTCATAGCAGACTTTTCCGCCAGTAATTCCACCGGATATTTATTATTTTGAAACTCGTCTTCCGCTACATTGGTACAAGCTCCGAAGAAACCTGCTACTGCCAATAAACCGCCGAGCCACCATTCATTTCTTTTCATATCGTTCTTTTTTTGAATCCTTGTCAGTCGTTTATTCAGTAACCGAAGCAGTCACGTCTTTGTCATCTTCTACGATCCAGTCTTCTATTTCCGCTTTGGTAATTGTCATTGCAGGATTTTCGAAGGTCACATTATAAGGATAGGCATGTCCACTCTCCAGATTCTGAACAGGCATGTATTGCGTGTAGGTCTCATCATTCATTCTCACTTCCAACAAAACTTTCTCCGGCATATCCTGTGGGAATAAAATAATGGATGCAGTCATTTCACCTTCTGCCGGTTTAGCAATATCCATGCTTAATTCTGAATTTGGAGTAGCACCGCTTTTGGCAACAGCCTCACCGGTAGTCACATTAAAAGAGCCTTCTAACTGCAGGCTTTTCAAATAGACTTTCATATTATTTAATGTAGCTCCGTTGGTTGCTTTAAACTTCAATATGATTTTAGTCATTTTATGTGAGAAGTCGAAGGTAACAGGAGACTCTGCATGAACTCCGGTAGCCTGGGCAAATAGAAAGTCTATTTGTGGCTGTTTGTCGGTTGTCTGGTCTGCTCCGCTGATTGTTTTTGCAATCACTCCTTCTGTACCCGGCAATGTACCATTCGCTCCCTGATACGGATAATAAGCATTCAAAGTAAACTCACCTTCTCCTTTCAAACGGATATTATTGTCTGTTGAGCCTTCGTTCACAACACGGAACGAACCTCCGGTTTCATTGCGATATTGGATATTAATATAGGTATCCACTGCATTAGCGGTCGCATTATCCTCATCCGCTTCAACAGTCACTCCAATACGGTCGTCCGAGCCCCATGCCGCACCGACAGCACGAGTTTCCTGTACATTATTCACCACTTCATTGATATTTCCAAAAATTTCGATGGGTTTATAAGCGCGATCCGCCTTTCCCGACTCTTCGTCACTACAAGCAGAAAAAGCTAATGACACTACCATAGCAGCAGCTAAATACATGTTTTTCATTGATGTCTTCATTTTAAGTTATTGTTTTTTTAGTTTTTTACTCCTGCAAATGTAGACGTACTTATTGAAGTATACAATGGACGATTGTACGCAAATACCTTGGCAATTATCCATTCAAAGGAAGTAAGGCTACCGGAGTATAATTACCCATGGAGAAGTGTATATTATTCTATTATTTCAGCTTGTACACTTCCGTTCCGGCAAGCAGGAAACAACCTACACCGTAATCTTCAAAGTCGGGCACACTCTTATAAGTAACCGGCTGACCGTCTTTGGGCTCCTTACCCGTACCTTGTACATATCCCAGGAATCCGTTCGGATGTACGGCATCTTTCACCATAGCGTTCCACGCTCTTAAAAGGATGGGAAGATATTCTTTACGGTCGAGCAGTCCGTTACGAACTCCCCAAGCCATACCGTAAACAAACAGTGCTGTGCCGGAAGTCTCTTTGCCTCCGAAGTTCGTAGGATCATGAAGGCTGACATTCCAGAAACCGTCTTCACGCTGACACTTCTTCAATGCCTTGCTCATGGTCAGGAAATCATTGATATAGTCCTGACGGTGTTTTTCGTCAGAGGGAATTTCATCCAAGACACGCACCAAAGCAGCATATACCCATCCGTTTCCACGACTCCAATAGCAATCCTCTCCATTAGGCTCCTTATAGGGAGGATTAAAATCCTGATCGCGCCACCACAGACCGTCTTTCTGATTGAACATACCGGTTTCATCGTGCTGACTGCGTGTATAATAGTACATATCCCACATCTTGTCGTAGTACTTCTGTTCCCCGGTCATCTTTCCGAATTTAGCAAAAATAGGCATTGCCATCTGTACAGCGTCAATCCACCACCAGTCGTTCACCTGCGGGGTGTTCACTACCATATCGATACTTGCTTTGATATTCCGGATCATGTTCGGGTCTGACGGACAAATATTATATAAGTCGATATACGTTTGTCCACAGCAATGGTCGTCGGCGTTACGGGTGGTATTGCCGTTTCTCATTCCCCATTTGTGAAAATCAGCCCAATCGTAGGCATACTTATAATAATCCTCACGAGGGTAAATAGAATAGAGTGCCATCAGCCCCTCATAATATACGCCACGTGTCCAGATATTACTGGGACGTACACGACCATAAAAACTGGGGATAGTATAATCGGCATACTTTTTCATAAAGTAACCGTTCACTTTCTTCATGACCTCCAATGTTTCCTTTTGATCGGGCAAGTTTTGAGCATTTACACTGACAGCACCTGTCAATATGAAAAAGAGTAATAGTACTAATTTATTTTTCATGTACATTCTTAGATTATTTATTGTTGAAACTTACTTTAATTTTCCCTGCATACGGATTGAAATCGAAAAGAACTTTATCTCCGGAAATATGTGCGGAAAGCTGCTTTTTACCTTGTTTCACAGACACCTTTTCTACTGCTTCTCCCACAAGCACCATGGTTAATGGTTCTGTATATATTTTCTTGTCCAATGTCATTTCAGGAGTGATCGTCAATCCCCTCTTATGTGTGGAAACGTTTAATCGAATATCATCCCTCTCCCTTATATAAGCAGCCACTTCACGAAACGTACCTACCCAAATCTTATCTTCCAGACTTTTCACTTTGTCCAAGTGTTCCCAAAACAAAGAAGGTTCCTTGAAAGCATCATATCCGTAATTGATTCCATGCGTCATACCTACTCCCCACTCCTCTTTCGTCATTAAATCATCCAGCCATTTGGCAAATCGTTGAGGGGTAGATTTTCCGCCAATCGAGATCTGTTTGGTACGTGTTCCCACTCTGTTTTTAGAAGCCAGCGCAACGATCTCATCTGTCTTATAGTTATATGGATAACAATAAGTGACAGGCATCACACCTATATTGGCAAAAATCGCACTATCATTCTTCTCTATTTCAGATTTCACTTGTTCCAAGGTCAAACGCTTCGCATTCTGATGTGACCAGCTATGATTGGAGATTTCATGTCCGTTCTTTGCCATTTGCTTTAGTTCATCCCAAGTCATTCGAGGTAACTTGGATGATGCCCCTTGTTCCGTATAAAAACCGCAAACCCAGAAGGTTCCTCTAAAGCCACGCTTTTCCAATTCCGGCGCAGCCACTGTGGAATGTTCTGCCAAACCATCATCAAAAGTATAGGTGATAGCACAAGTTTTGTCCTGCTTATATTTGGCAACGTAAACTTTCCAATTGGCAGCTGATAGGGTACTTATACCCAAAATATAGAAGAAAGAAGTCAGAATAAATAAAGAAAGTGTTTTCATGATTCTATTAAATGATTAAAGATATGAATATGAAAGCCATAGTCACACACTATTTACCCTGCAAAGATAGGTCTACCTTCCCTATTGTACAATGGACTATTGTACACAAATACAAGGACTATTATTCAATATAAAGGTCCGGAAGCGAAATGGATAAAAATCTGTTCTACATGGAATCTCCTTCACTATTCACACCACGCTGATAAACCGATGGTGCTACCCCAAACTGTGCTTTAAAGCATTTACTGAAATAAAAAGGATCACTGATGCCTACCTTGTAAGAGACTTCCGCAACCGTCAGATTATCTTCTGACAGCAACAACTCCGCCGCTTTCTTCATTCGCACCACACGCAAATATTCATTAGGCGAATATCCTGTTACGCCGCGCAATTTCCGATAAAAAACGGTTCGTCCCAACTTCATAAGCTGCGCAAACTCGTCAATAGAAAATTCCGGACGGGCAAGATTCTGTTCGAGAATGGCAGCCAAGCGGTCTGCAAATTCTTTATCCCGGTCGGTAGTACACATAGCCGGTCGCACAATACCCGGTTCGTTGGAGAACTTCTCACGCAATTTATCACGCTGTTCGATCAAACGGAATACACGTGCCAACAGCAGTTTAACGCTGAATGGTTTTGCGATGTATGCATCCGCACCTGCCTCAATTCCTTCCAGATGCTTTTCCGGTGAGTTCAACGCAGTCAGAAGGATAATGGGAATATGACTCGTATCAAAATCTGTTTTTAGTTTCTTGGTTACTTCAAATCCGGTCATTCCCGGCATCAGAACATCACAGATAATCAGGTCGGCATCATACGTACGGGCCTTTTCAAATCCGGACGTGCCATCGGCAGCCACTTCCACTTCAAAGTATGCGCCGATTTCTTCCCGTAGAAACTCACGAATATCATTATCATCTTCAATAATCAGCACTTTCCGTTTATTCAAAGGAGCAGCCATCTTTTCCGGGTCAGGAAGCTCTTCCGAAAGCTGTAACAAATGATGTGCGTGACCGTCTGCCTCTTTCAGCAATACGTTGCCCGGAACAAGGAAGTCTTTCTCCGAATACACCGTCTTATCTGTCGGAATACATACGGTAAATACAGAACCGCCACCTTCATTGTCTTTATACTCAATCGTACCTTTATGCACCTGCACCAGTTCGTGGCTCAAATGCAGACCGACTCCAATACTGTCACCGGAGAAATTACTCTGCATAAACCGCTTGAACAATTCATTCTGTTTCTCTTTAGGAATCCCCACTCCCGTATCCGAAACCTGAATCTGCAATGTTTGCTTCCCTTCGTCCACATTCACCGAAAGAATAATCGTTCCGTTGGAAGGAGTATATTTAAATGCATTTGAAAGCAGGTTATAAGTCACCTTATCCAAATTACCTTTATCAATAAACATCTTATAAGATGGCACCGAAGGCAAGAAACGGAAGTTCATATTCTTCTGTTCCGCCACGTCGCCGAAACTCAAAAATATTTCATAAAGGAAAGAGATGACATCTGTTTCCTCTAAAGAAAGCGCCAGTTTATTATTCTGCATCTTTCTGAATTCCAATAACTGGTTGATGAGTCTCAACATACGTTGCGTACTCTTATCCATTGTTTTCAGAGGATATATCAATTCGCGCGGAATATCCGTGACACGCTGAATTTTCTCCAAAGCTCCCTGGATTAAAGTAAGCGGCGTACGGAATTCATGAGAAATATTGGTGAAGAAGACCAGCTTATATTCAGTCAGTTGCTTCTCTACGTTAATACGGTTACGCAAACCATTAAAGTTGCGGACGATGCGGAAGGCAAAATACAAGGCTACCATCAATAACAGAACATAGCACAACATTGCCCAGTTAGTCTTCCAAAACGGTGGGACGACTACGATCTTCAGTGTAGTCTCACTGTCGTTCCATATACCCGATCCATTGCTGGACTTGACATGAAGTATGTAGGTTCCCGGATTCAGGTACTTAAAGGAGGCGAAATTCAGTGGAGAAGGAGCACTCCATCCCTGGTCGTAGTTTTCCAACCAATACATATATTTCGTATGTCCGCTATCCGAATAGTCGAAAGTGGAGAAATCTATCAGGAATGAGTTTTGAAAATATTTCAGCGTAATTTCATCCGAATAAGCAAGAGACTGTTTTAAAGGAGAATCCTCCATCTGCGGATTCATCTGGGTCCCATTGACGTACAAATCAGTGAAAACAACCGGAGAAAACGTTTCACTATCTTGTATCTTTTCAGGGTCGATCACAATTAATCCATAGTTTGTACCAAAAAGCAATTTCCCGTCTTCACGCATACAGGCACTATTCTCACTATACACATTTCCTAAAGTATAGGAAGAAAAGAAATAGTTCTCAAAAGAACGGGTGGACGGGGTGAACTTGGAAATTCCATATTCAGTCGCTACCCAAAGGTTTCCTTTTCTATCTCCCAAAACAGACTGGATCACATCATTGACCAACCCTTCGGTAGTTCCGTAATGCTCATATTTCAATGAATGATAGCCGTCCTGCGGCGTACAGAGGTTCAGTCCCGAACCGGAAGTACCAATCCACATACGTCCTTTCGTATCACGATAGATACATTTGATTTCATTACTGCAGAATTTTCCGTTTGTATAACTGAAGAGATGATAATTATCACCATCCGCAATCAGTGAGTCCGGATGAAAGATACAAATCCCCTCACTGGTTCCTACCCAGACCATTCCGTTTTCATCTTCTTCTATCACACGCACCATCCTCATTCCGAACGTTTGCTGGAAGAAATGCCGAAATTTATATTTCCCGTCAGAAGTAGGTTCAGCCAATTCGAGCCCTCCGCCGAATGTACCCACCCACATACGGTCTTTGCGATCGCGATAAATAGCAAAAACGTTATTATCCGACAATGAAGTCGGGTCGGACGGGGTATTATAATACCAGGTATCTCCCACCTTCAATCCATTACCACGGGTTCCAGTCCACATTTGTCCCTGGCGATCTTCAGCGATTGCATAAATATTGGAATGAAAATATTGATTCGTCATTTTCGACTGAAGATTTGCGTCAAAGGTATAAAGTCCGCCTTTACGCGTACCTACCCAAATATCGCCATTAGACATCTTGGTCAACATACGGATGGTATTCGAACGGTCGAACAGTTCACGGGACTCGGGATAGATGCGGGAAGTTCCTTCATTCAACACTGAAATGCGGGATAAACCCGAATATTCCGAAGCTACCCAGATGCCACCGGCACGATCTTCCATGACATATTGCAGGAAATCCGAACTGATATGACTTTGATCGTTGATGTTGGCAACGAAATGTTCCAGTTTATCTTCAGCTGTATTATAAGCAAAAAGCCCATTCCCATAGGTAGAAATCCAGATGATTCCGCGGGAATCATGTACGATATGATAACGTTCGAAGTCGATGTAGCTGATCTTATCTTGAGGGATCAACTGGAAATCTTTACTTTCACCGGTTGCGGCAACCACATAGGTGAGGTGTCCTGTATGATTATATATCCAATAGTCTCCGTGGTTGTCGCGAATCAGTTCGCCCTTTTTAATATTCAGACGGGGGTCAGCGGCTACTTCTCCGGTCGCAAAATTATATGTATATACTCCGGTCGTAGTCAGAATCATCCATTTATCTTTCAACAAGAAATTTCCGGTAGGTGACGTCTGCCCTGCAACGGTTGAAAGGGCAGCCAGCTTTTGCATCTTCTGCGTAGCCGAATGGTAATAATAAATATCTCCATCTGCCGTAAGGAAATACATGTCATCCTTATAAGCCAGAGAAGAAGTGAAATGAATCAACCGGTCTTCTATCCGATATTGTCCGTTGGAGACAGAAACCAATCCGCATTGAGTGCCGATCCAGATACGTCCACCGGCATCTTCATTCACGAATTTCACCCGGTTGTCCGGCAGGTTTCCACGTTCTGTCCTGAATACGGTGGATGTCATTTCACCGTTTTTCTGATGCACCATACGTCGGCAACCATTGCCTTGATGTGATAACCATACGTCTCCGTTGGCTGTAACAAATACAGTAGAGTAATTCTGCCTTAACTCGCCGCAACCCGTGTAATCAACAAAACGGGCACGTTGCAAATCATAGCAGCTATATAGTTCAGGTGTAGTGGAAATCCATAAAAAGCCATCTTTATCTTCTGTAAGATCGTAAATCCGGTTGTCGACCAAAGACACTTTATCTCCGGCTTCCGGACGAAAGGTCAGGAAAGAGTTGCCATCATAACGACTTAATCCGTTCAAGGTAGCCAGCCACAAAAAGCCTTTGCTATCCTGATAGATGTATCGGATAGAGTTGTTGGGAAGACCGTCACTAGTTCTCATTTGTGTAGAACGAAGCTCTATTGCACTATAGGCATTCAGTACAAAGCTAACAAGGAAAGTGAAGACTAAAAGGTGTCTTTGCGTCATATAGATTCCAAGATTAATAATAAATGTAGGACAAAAATAATCAAGATAGTTGAGATAATAAAAGAAACCCTCCATTAAATAGTAGGAAGTGAATATGCTAAAGAGCAATTATTACCATTTTTAGACGCGGATTACACGAATGACGCGGATTTTTTATTCTTAAATCTGTGTCATCCGTGTAATCCGCGTCTAAAAAATTACAGACTGATAGAATTACTGAAAACTCAATCCATGTGGAATACTTCCGGCAAAGGAATGGATACCGGTGAATTGTCCGGATTCACTTCCATGATATCCGCCATATAGTCCCACCATTTCTGTACGATTTCCGTATTGCCTAAATCCTGCGAACCTGCTCCCCCTTCCGTTTTTTGAAAAGCAAACAGGATATTTGTTTCTTTATCCCAATAAATCGAATAGTCCGACACTCCATTCTGTGAAAGCAGTGCTTTCAGTTCGGGCCAGATGGCAGCATGTCTTTTTTCATATTCGGCTTCACATCCGGGTTTCAAATACATTTTAAATGCTTCTCGTTTCATGGTTTCAATCTATTTAAAGTTAATCTTTCTTTTCTTCCGTGTCGATAGCAAAAATAGGTGCTGTCGTCTTTTGTTTCACCTGGTAGTATTGAACGGCACTGTCATTCATCTTCGGATATTGATTTTTCAACAGGCGAATCATTTCCGCACCTGCCCAAAGAACCGGTCCGTAACCATGAGCCGCATATACATTGACCGGACGGTAATAGTAAAAAGCGGGGTCGAAAGCCATTCCCGTACCGACACAGGTTCCTTCCACTTGCCCCTCCGCATTTATCTTGCCGGCTACGGCATGCCATCCCAGATGGGCAACCGGTCCGTAAGCAATGGCGTCAATCCATCCTTTATTGATGGCGTGTGCCAGACAGTATACATATATTGCAGTAGCGGAAGTTTCTAGGTAAGAATCATTCCGGTCGAGCAGTTGGTGCCAAAGTCCTTCTCCGCTTTGCAAGGCTGTCACTCCACGTACATGAGCCCGGAAATAATCCATCACTTTCGCACGTTGAGGATAGTCTTCTGGTAGAACGTCGAGCAGTTCGCAAGCCGTCAACATAGCCCAACCGTTGGCGCGCGCCCAACAAAAAGCAGGATGATCGCTACTGCTTTCCACCCATCCGTGACGATACAGTCCTTTTTCGGGGATAAACATGCGGTCGGCAAATTGCAGGAATTGTCTCACTGCTTCTGCCAGATATTTATCTTTTTGCCCCTTGTCATAATAACTCATCTGTGCTACTGCCGGAATACCCATAAACATATCATCCAGCCAAAGAGTGTTATGCTGCGGACGGTTGCGTGCAAAAGTTCCATCTGCCAGACGATACTCTTTATTAATGATGAAATCAAAATAATTACGTATCAGTTCATCCACAGGAAGCGAGGGATCTTTCAAACGAACTTTCACCATCGCCGCGCATACAGCTCCTGCGTCATCCAGTGCGTGCGGAGTGAGGATTTGAAGCAACTGCGGGTCCGTTGTACCCTTTTCTTTATAAACACGCTTGAAATGCGGTGCTACTTCGGCCAGAAACCGGAAACGATTCTGTACATAATCCATATAGCGTATGTCGCCCGTAGCTTCGGATGCCGCTATCAAGGCAGAGTAGGTCACTCCCCATTCATAACTTGCCAAACGGAAAGCTCCACGCTCCAGTTGTGCCTCCTCTCCCATCGTTGTATAGTCGGTAATCACTTTACCCGTATTCTTGTCTACCACACGGGCGGGAGTCTCCTTATCTATATAAGCAAATACACGGTCTACCTCTTTCTTTACCTGTTCCGGTGCCAAATCACCATACGTGCCCTGATAAGCAGGTTGCAATAAATGCAAAGGGGTGTTTGAGTCATTCACTACAGTTTTCTTTTTCTGTGCGCTGACAGGCAAAGCTATCAGCAACGAAGCAATGGCTATGATACGAATATTCATATTTTATTTTTTAGATATTTTACATCCTCTGAATAGAGTTCCCTGCAAATCCGGTCCAAAGTAGAATCCCGGTTGTGTCGGCTGGTTGTAAGCTACGTTCTGGGTAGCGATACTGATGCGATAAACAGGATCCTCCAAAAAGGTGTGGAAGCGGTAATCAGTGGGAATGGTAGAGACATAAAGCCGCAAAGCGGTATTATCGGCTGTGCGCAACAGTACTTCTTCCCGCCAGTCGCCTACAATATCCCCTTGCAGGCAAGGTGTTGCCTTCGTTCCGTTGTTGGAAAGAGCTCCTTCGAAAATGGCTATACGCTCACAGACTCCTTTCTTCCAATTATATTTGCTGACTATATTTCTATCCAATAGTTCGCGCAGTAAATCACCGTCCCACCAGACAGCCATATTACATGACAATCCTCTGACACGGGCTTTCACCACTTCTCCTTTTATATTTCTTATTCCTCCGGAAGCAAGAGACCACATTTCAACGCCCGGATGGGTCGGGTCAATATCAGCCGCCATGCAACGCCCGACATCTGTACTATCTTTTATCTGGAAAAGTATTTCTCCGGTTGCCGCATCTCTGTACGTACTTCCGTCACGCTTGTTTTCGTGACAGTCCCATACTTGCAACCCTTTGCGGGAAGGATCGAAATGAGTCAGATGAATCGCGTCTCCATGTCCCATCTTCGTTGTGTACAGCCCTTTGCCGTTATGGTCGATGGCACACGAGCCGTAGATAATCTCATCGCATCCGTCACCGTCTACGTCACCTACCCGAAGGTTATGATTACCTTGTCCGGCATAGTCTTCACAACCGGGATGGTTACTGTCGAAAATCCAGCGTTCTTTCAGTTCCTTTCCATTCCAGTCGTATGCTGCCAATACTGTACGGGTATAATACCCACGACACATCACAACACTAGGATGGATGCCGTCGAGATAGGCTACGCAAGCCAAAAAGCGGTCACTACGATTACCACGATTGTCTCCCCAGTCCATCAGGTTTCCTCTTCCCGGTACGTAATCAATTGTTTGCATCGCTTCTCCTGTCAGTCCGTTGAAGACAGTCAGATATTCCGGTCCGGTCAAAATACGTCCCTGTTCATTCCGATAGTCAGCTTGCGCATCTCCAATCACTTTTCCTTTTCCGTCCACTGTTCCGTCGGCGGTTTTCATTACTACTTCCGCTTTACCGTCACCATCGAAGTCAAACACCATAAACTGGGTGTAGTGTGCACCGGCACGTATATTACGTCCCAGATTAATGCGCCATAAATGTTGCCCGTTTAATTTATAACAATCGAAATATACCTCTCCGGTGTAACCGTCATGCGAATTATCGTGTGCGTTCGACGGATCCCATTTCAAGATAATCTCATATTCCCCGTCACCGTCCACATCGCCGATACTGGCATCATTAGGAGCATAGAAATAACTTTGCCCTGCCGGAGTCGTACCGTTTTCAGGACGATTCAGCGGAATGTTCAGATAACCAGCCGGAGCATCGGACGGCAATTGATAACAGCTTTCCGTTTTTGATTGGATAGCTTTGACGGTATAAAGTACAGATTCCGTACCTTTATATATATCCTGAAAGAAAGTCGCATTTCTTATCGGATATTTGTTTACCTTTTCACCGTTTCTATAAACATCAAAAGACTCGTCCATCGGGTCGGAGGACAGATAACGCCAAGACACGGCAACAGTAGATGGATTCTCTCTGATGGCAATTACACCGCGTCCAAAATGTTCGCGTTTCAGTTTCGAAAAGTCATAGTTCGGCTGCGCCACTACAAAAGCAGCTATCAGACACAGACTTAAAAAAGCACTCATGCATTTCATAGTTTTATCGTTAATCAATTTACAACACAAAAGTAAGCGGCACAGCCTACTTATAAAATAGAATATTGTACAGATCTATGTAGAAATCATCATATAGCCCACTTTTAAACCGCATTATAACTACCTGGTGAACAAAAATGAATATATCTGAACGGAAATCCATTGAAAAAGAAAAGTGCGTCCCTTATCTTTGCCAATGAAAATTAGAATGAACACCCAATTAATAAAACAGAATTATTTCACCATGAAGAAATCACTACTCTCATTCTTTACAGTAACTCTTCTTTGTCTTATGACAGGAAAGCCGGTCATGGCACAAGAGTTACCTACACAAAAAGAGACTTTAGAGACTATCGTAAAAGTAAACGACTACTTTATGAAAAAGTATGCCGATTACACATTGCCTTCTTTCTATGGCAGAGTTCGTCCAAGCAATATATGGACGAGAGGCGTATATTATGAAGGATTAATGGCTCTGTATGGCATTTACCCTCGTGAGGATTATTATAAGTATGCCTACGATTGGGCTGATTTCCACAAATGGGGAATGAGAAACGGCAATACGACCCGTAACGCAGACGACCATTGCTGCGGACAAGTTTATATCGACCTTTATAATATGTGTCCGTCCGATCCGAATATGATCCGGAATATAAAAGCAAGTATCGATATGGTAGTCAACACTCCGCAGGTGAACGATTGGTGGTGGATTGACGCTATCCAGATGGCAATGCCAATCTATGCAAAGTTTGGAAAAATGACCGGTGAACAGAAATACTACGATAAGATGTGGGATATGTATTCTTACACTCGTAACGTGCACGGAGAAGCCGGAATGTATAATCCTAAAGACTGCTTGTGGTGGCGCGATCAGGACTTTGATCCTCCTTACAAAGAACCGAATGGAGAAGATTGTTACTGGAGTCGTGGAAACGGCTGGGTATATGCAGCTCTTGTACGGGTATTGGATGAAATCCCTGCCAATGAAACACATCGCCAGGATTATATAAATGATTTTCTCGCTATGAGCAAGGCACTCAAAAAATGTCAGCGTGAAGATGGTTTCTGGAATGTGAGTCTTCATGATCCGACGAACTTCGGAGGTAAAGAGACTTCCGGAACAGCACTGTTTGTATACGGTATGGCTTGGGGAGTGCGCAACGGACTGCTCGACCGCAAAGAATATCTTCCCGTCCTTTTAAAAGCATGGAACGCTATGGTGAAAGATGCCGTACATCCGAACGGATTCCTGGGATATGTGCAGGGAACAGGCAAAGAGCCTAAAGACGGACAGCCGGTTACTTATAAGAGTGTGCCCGACTTTGAAGACTACGGAGTCGGTTGTTTCCTGCTTGCCGGAACAGAAGTTTATAAATTAAAATAACATAGACAGTTTTTTCATTAGGTTTAAAGATAATCATTCATTAGGTTTAGTTAGAGGTTAGTTAGTAGCTAGTTCCCTCACTGACTGTTTAGACACCGGTCAGTGAGGGATTTCAAAGAAAACAGATTCATGAAAAACAAATTATTCCCGTATATATGTTGGCTGATGGCCATTACATTTAGTTTGCAACTGCAAGCGCAAAATAAAGTTTCCGCTCCCATGGCAGACGTCAATCAAGTAATTGACAACACGCTGGACAGCCTGAATAAAGCACGTACCTCGCGACCGGAAGCCGGTTCGAGCCGGAAAGGTGACAACCCTGTTCTGTTCCTGGTAGGTAACTCTACCATGCGTACCGGAACTTTAGGAAACGGCAACAACGGACAATGGGGATGGGGCTATTATGCAGGCGATTATTTCGACTCTAACCGGATTACTGTAGAGAATCATGCATTGGGTGGAACCAGTAGCCGTACTTTCTATAACCGTTTATGGCCGGATGTAATCAAAGGAGTACGCCCGGGAGACTGGGTTATCATCGAACTGGGGCACAATGACAACGGCCCATACGACAGCGGACGTGCCCGTGCTTCCATTCCCGGAATTGGCAAAGATACACTGAACGTAACAATTAAAGAAACCGGAGTAAAAGAAACCGTATATACCTACGGGGAATATATGCGTCGTTTCATTCAGGATGTAAAAGCCAAAGGTGCTCATCCGATCCTATTCTCGCTTACTCCCCGCAATGCTTGGGAAGATAAAGACAGCACCATCATCACACGTGTCAACAAAACTTTCGGATTGTGGGCAAAGCAGGTGGCAGAAGAACAGCATGTTCCTTTTATTGACTTAAATGATATCAGCGCCCGCAAATTTGAAAAGTTCGGCAAGAATAAGGTGAAATATATGTTCTACATCGACCGTATACATACAAGTGCTTTCGGTGCTAAGGTAAATGCAGAATCTGCTGCCGACGGAATACGTGCATATGAAGGGCTGGAATTAGCCAATTATCTGAAACCTGTTGAGAAAGATACAGTGACAGGTTCCAGTCGGAAAGAGGGACGTCCGGTATTGTTTACTATCGGAGACAGTACGGTCCGAAATGAAGATAAAGACAAAAACGGTATGTGGGGTTGGGGAAGCGTAATTGCTGACGAGTTCAATCTAAATAAGATTTCCGTTGAGAACCGGGCTATGGCAGGACGTAGTGCACGTACTTTCCTCGATGAAGGTCGTTGGGATAAGGTATACAATGCCTTGCAACCGGGGGACTTCGTTCTGATTCAGTTCGGGCATAATGATGCAGGAGATATAAACAAAGGGAAAGCCCGTGCCGAATTGCGCGGTTCGGGAGATGAGAGCAAAGTCTTTCTAATGGAAAAGACAGGCAAATATCAAGTTGTTTATACTTTCGGCTGGTATCTTCGAAAGTTCATCATGGATGTTCAGGAGAAAGGTGCCATTCCCATCGTTCTTAGTCATACGCCACGCAACAAATGGAAAGATGGAAAAATAGAACGTAATACCGAGTCTTTTGGCAAGTGGACACGTGAAGCTGCGGAAGCTACGGGAGCTTATTTTATCGATCTGAATAAGATTAGTGCCGATAAACTAGAAAAGAAAGGTGTGAAGAAAGCAGCAACTTACTATAATCATGACCATACACACTCTTCTTTGAAAGGAGCGCACATGAATGCGAAAAGCATTGTTGAAGGGTTGAAAAAGAGCAATTGCCCGTTAAAGAATTACTTAAAGTAAGAACATAAGGGATAAAGTACGCTATTTATCCCGTAATCTATTAATAGAAAAGTTACTCTTATCCCTTTGCAAACTTCTTTTGGATTAGTACCAAAGTATCAGTTGCTTAAGACTAATCTATAAACGCAAGTTCCGTTTATAAAAATGCAAGTTTTGTTTTTATAATCAAAAGCTTCATTTATAAAAACAGAACTTGCGTTTATAGTTTATAATAAGTTGATTGTAAGTTTGGTATTAAAAGAAAGGAAGTTTACCCTTAATGCGGAAGAACTTTGCTATTAATAGATTGGGAGGCAACTAGTGCTACTTTACACTCGTTCAGTTATCTATTGGAATAACTTCCTGCATATAAATAGCATCCAGACTCCAAAGAGCAGCATCATTCGTGCTGATGCTCGTACATTCATCTAATGGAGACGGTACTTCCGGCGGAAGTATGGTAGTGATGCGGAAAGGCGGTGCAGGTGTATGTTCCAACCGGGTAAACAAATCTTTCCAGGCTTCTTCAGCCATTTGGGTATTATGCAAGTGATAAGCTGCGTAAGCCATCAGGCGGGAGACACGAAAACGGCTATGGCTAAGTTCCCATGCTTTCTTCTTGTAACGTGCAGCATGGTCAAGCCAGGCGTCTTTCCATTCGGGTATATCAATCATACGCATCATTTCATTGGTTATCTCAAATCCGCCCATGATCGTCATTAAATGGTTGGTTGTTTCCAGTTTGGGGTCACATTCGGTTGTGATGATCCCTGTTGACGGATCAAATCCTAGAGCTTTGGGACCGGTAAAAAGGCGGTTAGGCAGGGCGGCAATGCTTTTCATTCCTGCTATTATTTTATCACGATAAGTTGTGTTACCTGTGCGCTCCCATTCTGTCATCCAATTACCGGCATAAGCCAGCCAGTCGGGACCGATACGCAAACGGGCGGGAGCAGAACAAGGATATTCACTGCGAGGTTGGGCCAGGCGCATAGGGTCCAAGTCATAGAGTTTGTGGTCGGCATCCTTCACTTCAGTCATTAAATCACCGCAACGTTCGTCCGTAGTAAGGTAATAGTAGAAACGGTTCCAGGCGGCCTGGCTGATTCGCGCTTCTTTAGCTCCGCATCCCCAATGACTTACATTATGCCGACTGCCTAATCCGACATTGGGACCGATATGATAGACATCCACTTCACCTGTATGACGCGTCATAGCTTCTGCCATACGCCAAATATCAATACGCCCGGTACGCAGGAAATTATACCATAGCCACATATTAGAAGCCAGTTCCGTATTGTCCCAGGCAAATCCTCCGACATCGTAACGCCAGGTATGACGAACGGGGTCATAAGCGTGCATCACATCACCGTAATTCCAGAAACCGTACCACTTGTTTTGTTCGATTGCTTTCTGATAGAAGTCAATGTAAGCATCCAAGCGGTCTTCTACACGAGTACGGAATGGAGTAGTACGGTCAGGGAGACTCCATATCCCGAAAGCTTGGCGGGCATGAAGATAATTCGGGGTTGGCATTAACAGACTAGGGCTAGAAAACTGTTTGGCATAATCTGCAAAAGCCTTTTTCCCGGTATAACCACTTTGTGGGATCAGTGTAAACGTAGTTGTACGGGCAATGCCGTATGGCGTATTCATGCCCTCCTGAACATCTTCATAGCTGGCATTCAGGTCATGAGCTATACGATCATAATGCCGCAAATCCATAGGCTCGGACTCCGGGCTCCACAACCAAGCGGTAAGGGTAGCTACCGGGGTTCGTGCGTCTGAAATTTCAATAGAAGAGGGATAAGACTGCCAAAAGTCATGCATACAAAGTCCTAATCCTCCGGTAATATCTCCAACAAAAGTATATCCATCGCTACGTGTGCCGGAAAAGGTCCCTATCCAGGGATTATCGTTATTGGCACGTTTACGAATGGAGAAAGCATCGGCAGTGAGTTGAGACAGACGGTAATCATTCCATGAAGCCCAGTTATCGAGCAGAGAGCGGTTCTTTTCATCGAAAGATTCATAAGGTGGAATACGTTTGCCTTCCATTTGCTGTTGTTGCAGGGAGGGTTCATCTGTTGACTTCTGTTGTGCATCTTTCTTTTCATTACTGTTTTTCTTATTATCTGTCTTATTTAAAGTGAGTATGCGACGCCCTACCAATGGTTGTACCGGCTCGCTCCACACTCCTCCATCTGCACACGAGAAAGCAATATGACGATTATACAGAGCTTCACGCATAGGAACGTCGAAACGGATACCCAAACTACGAATGAAATCTTTCTTCTGATCTCCGTCATAGACGAAACTATGCACCATTTTGATCTGTTCACTGCCACCATAAAAGTAGAGACGTACCACAAAAGGAAGCCACTCACGGTTATTCCGTTTGTTCATATCAGAGTTATTCGCATAGTTCCCTTCCCCTTCAGAGTGATTCGTATCAATCTTCTTATCCGTGTTCCGATGTATCCCTTCCAACTTTACAAGTGCCCGTACAGAGCCCAGACGTTCTATGGTTACTGATTTTATTTCTCCTATGTAACGAGTAAAAGATATTTGAGATGTATTTTCTTGAATCGGCTCGCTTTGAGTATTACAAATCAGACGCGCTTTCTCTCCTACTTTAGTTCCTTTATATAATAGGCTATCAATCAGGAAATCTCCGCGTCGGGGAATAAATACGGAAATTAGGCCTGTTTCAATTTGAATATTTTCAGGCGTTTCAGTGATTGCAATAGAAGCATTAGGCTGTTTATTGATAGTTTTTGCTTTCCGGGGGGCTTTTTCTAATGTCAGTCTTTCTGTTCCGGCAGGAATGACTCCGGCAACTCCGCTCCATTTCACGGAACCATCCGGCCAGTAAGCCAATGGCCAAGTATCTACCGGAATCTCTTGATTTCTATCTGTTTTTAGTCGCAATGAAGTTTCAGGAAATAGGTAGCCTTCATCAAAAGGAACTCCGAAACTTACAGCTTTGTCTTGTTCAGGAGTATTGCCTATCCAATGTAAAGGAACAGTAGACGTTTGGGATGGCAAACATTCGTAGCGGAAGTTTGTAATACGGGTACGGGATAAGGTGGTGCGAAAGCCGAACCATCCTTCTGTCAGAGGTTCGGCATCGCGGAAGTCCACCAGTCGCTTGCCGTCTATGTAATAACTAACCCTATTATTTTCATTTGTTATCTTAATGTGATACCAGTGATTCGCTTTTAACAAATGTTCGGTATCTGTATATTCTTTCAGTATGGCAGGACGTACTTTGGGATCTGTAATTCCTGCTTCATTGCCGTCATAACGACGGAAGCGTGTAGTAGAGTTATAATTTCCACCATATCCCATGTAATAGAGTTGCAAAGAATAACAATTCAGAAAGATTCCGCTACGCCACTTCTCACGTTTCCATATATTATCAGGATGTTTGGGGTCCGAAGCCATCCAAAAGCAATTCAGGTCACTCAAACGGTCTCCTTCTTTTTCTACAACTACACACGCATCATATTCAATGGTTACCCGCCCGCTCATCTTTTCTTTCCTCCATAAGGTAAGGCCTTTAGGAGACAGTATTTCAGCGGTATCACCCTGAAATGTCACTTTATAATCCGGAGATTCCGACTCTACCTTCCAATATTTATGAAACTGGCGGGCGTTGAGGCCGGAAACTTTATTGTTTTGTGCGTTTGCTCCTAAAGTGATGAAGAGGAACAAAAGGATAAAGAGTTTTTTCATATGTATATTTGCTATCTCACCTTACAAAGGTAGGGAGAGCCGTTCAATTAAGAAATAGAATATTATCCATATATATGGCGATTCGTTCAAATATGAAAAAAGAACAACCCGACAGTTAGCCGGATTGTTCTTTTTCAACAAACTCATATCAAATAAGAGATTTCTTATTCAAAAACCTTTTTATTCTGCTTTTTTCAAAGTTTCAGCACCTACATAGTAACCTAAGTTAGTTCCCTGATTATATCCCATATTCTGCATCGCTTGAGACATATCATAATTATGATCGGTCATCAAGTGAGGAAGACGGAATTCGGTAGGATGATTCGTGGAGAATATATAAATAGATTTCATGTCACTTGAACCCATTATTACTTCTTCACGATAGTCACCGAGAAAATCACCATAGTAACAAGGATTGTATTTGGTGCTATGGTTACCGTCATTGCTACCGTAAGTTCCAAAATATACCAAACGAGTCTTATTCGTCTTGTTTACATCAGGGTTCTCTTTATAGCTCACGACACAAGCACGGTCCAGCATTTCTCTTGTCGGCTGCCCGCTCCAATAAATGGCTACATTATACAAAACTCCACCACCAATACCTGTAGGATATGTACTGGATACCAATCCACTGCCACTACAACTGAATACCCCTTCCTGCAAAGAAGACCAGTACTCAAAATTCGGGCTATCCGGATCGATATCTGCCACAATACAACGACCGACATCAGTAGTCGAACCCGCTCCATGGCCGGTAATCAAGCCACCATCTCTTGCATCAATCACTTGACATCCATAACCGTGTCCTTGTCCATTATAATTGCCCGGTTCTTCAAATGAAGCAACAATTTGCAATCCTGAACGGTCTTTTATAAATTTGCCAACACATAAACAGTCACCATGACCGTTTCCGGTACACCACAATTCGCTTCCATCATCATCTATAGCCGCAGAACCATACAAGATTTCATCTTTTCCATCATCGTCCAAGTCCGCTACACGAAAACTATGCGAACACATGGACAACCATTTTGAAGAATGTTCGGCTGTATCAAACTTCCAACGGGTTTCCAGTTTATTCCCTTTCAAATCGAGTGCCCATACTTGCCAATTATGATAAATACCTCTACTGATGATCAGACTGGGGTTGCTTGTTCTCACTCCGGTCGCTTCGTCAGGTATACCATCCAGATAAGCCACCCCGATAAAGAAACGGTCCATGCGGTTTCCGTAATCATCTCCCCAATATTCACTCCAATATTTAGCACGCGACGCTTTTGAACCACTTCCACCACGAGGAATATTATCCACCCGGGTAATTTCACGTCCATCATATCCACGGCAAATAGAGATATATTCGGGACCTTCCATTATCAAACCGCAAATTGTATTAATACTTGCTCCCGAATACCAGCCCACAGCGTCAGTCTGACGAATTCGATAATCGTTCACATTACCATAAGCATCGGTAATGACCTTACCATCCCCAAACTTTGTACCTTCTGAAGAGCGGAAAGCTATTTCACATAAACCATCTCCATCAAAATCGTATAAAATATATGAAGTATAATGTGAACCGGAACGAATATTGATTCCCAAATCAATTTGCCACAAAAAAGTACCATCCATCTTATAAGCTTCCAACAAGGTCGAACCATTATTCCATCCCCCCTGGTTGCCACCATCATACGGTTCTCTCTTCACCACAATCTCCAATTCACCGTCACCGTCCAAGTCACCTAGCTGAATATCATCAGGAGAATATGTAATCGACGCATCGGGTACATTCATGTTTAATCTAATCTCATGATAAAACTTTTCTGCCATTTCAGAGGTAAAGGTATAATCGCAAAGCGTTTCAGCCTGATTGGCAAGAGTGACCCGGTATACATTCGTTTTTGATACATCAATATCCGCATCCACCCAAGAAGTAGTATTCGAAATAGGTTTCTCATTCAATTTCACTTCCGTCTCGCCGTCTACCGACTTATAAATATCAAAAGCAACATTAGACGGATCGGTCTTCAGTAATCTCCAGCTAATCAATGCGGATGATATGCCGGAAGAGTTATTGGCGTCAACATTTGGTGCCGGGTCGTAACTAACCCACATTGCACGGCTACCCGTTATAACTTCAGTAGGCAGAGGCGGCAACTCCTCTTCCGTCTGATTGCCATTGTTCACTTCAACGACGGGGTCATTATCCGAGCAGGCAACTATGGCCAGCAGACAAAACAGCCCCAGTATTATATAATGTTTCTTCATTTCTTTCGTTTTTTTATTCTATAAACATCCGTTCTATGCAAGAATATCCTATCACTATTCATCAGCATTCCGGTTGTGGGTTACCACCCCGGATTCTGCTCCAAATTAGGATTCTTAGATTTTTCACTCTGCGGAATCGGGAAGAAATACATCTTATCATCCCAACTTCTTTCTTTTACCTTACGTTCATACGTATAAGTATCATCCCCATTCTTCGTAATCTTCATTTCAACAATGTTCTTGAAATGTTTGTCACCCTCCTTCCAACGACGTACATCCCAAAAACGATGTCCTTCAAAGGCCAATTCTACCATACGTTCATTCTGATATTTCTTCCAGAAAGCATCATTGGTCATCCCTTGAGGGAATCCGGGCATCTCGGCACGCGTACGAACTACTTTGATAGCATCCACAGCCGAAGTTGTAAATTCACTATCCGTTGCATACGGACTACCCAGATACTTATATACAGCTTCCGCATAATTCAAATAGAACTCTCCAAAACGGAATGTAATCCATGAATGATAGGTCTTTGAAGCTGTACCGGCACGCAAGTCTACTGCCGTCTGACAATACTTCTTCAGATAATAGCCAGTCGGAGTTCCGCCACTCAAAGGCTCCGCATTTAGTCCGCCCTGATAGGTTTGCAGAGGAACAGTATTCCAGTTAGGCCACTTTTCGTCCCCATTCTTGGCAATAGTCAGATAGAAACGAGGGTCGCGGTTGGTATAATAAGGATTAGCAGGATCATAGTTATCCAACTCGTCCGGACGCAACCCTGAATCCTTCATCTCATACGCATCTACCAGTGTCTGTGTGGGACAGTTTCCACCTTTACAATTTTCCAACCCTACCGGGAAGTTATATCCCTCAAAAGAATTAGTAGTAGTAGTGGCACGACGGAGAAAAATCAATTCACTAGTAGCATCATTGTAACTGTCCTTACTCCATAGTGATGAATAATCGTCCACTAATAGTTTTGCCTTTTCAGCAAATCCATTACTGTCATCTAAAATTTCCTTATTGGCTTTAGCTGCACGATGCCACAGTTCTTTATTATCAGTCGGATTAAATAAAGGACTTGCCGCATACAATGCTGCACGAGCTTTCAAGGCCAATACCGTTTTACGGTTGGCACGTCCTGTTTCCGCCGGACTACTAGGCAATGCCATATCTCCCAGTTTACTGTAATCGACGATAATCTTATCTTTTATATCATCACATTCGGCTATGATATAATCAAAAATCTCCTGTGCCGGTCTGCGCGATAACGTATTCGATTCTTCAGCTGTTAATATATGGTCGCTAAACGGCACATCTCCATATTGCCGTACCAAGTTAAAGTAGAAATATGCACGAAGGAAACGTACCTCATACTGGTAATTGGTATAGCGGAACATCTGTTGTGCATAATCACTGTTCAAAGCCAACTCGGGAAATGTCAGTCCGGTAAACTTCTCCAGATATAAATTACAATTGGCTATCCCTTCATAACAGGACGTCCACATGCTACTTTTAGCATTCGACGGACTCCAAGAACCATTGTAAAAGTCTTCAATCTGATTTCCCGAATAAGCATATTCGGACTCATCGGTAGCAGAACCAAGAATTGCCCCGCTATAGTTTCCAAAGTCCACATCCATGGACAAATAGATATTTGTTATCAGCCCTCCTACATTACCGAAGTTGAGCTTCACAAAATCCTCATCATAATTATTGTACTCATGATATTCCATCTTATCTGAGCAGGAACCGAGTGCGGCTACACACATCATTCCGTAGATAATGTTTTTCAGTTTCATTCTTTCGCTTTGTTTTTATGATTAAAAACCAATCGTAACACCGACTACTACACTCTTATTCAGCGGAGTCGCTACACCATAACATTCCGGATCTGTCACATCAATATGATCTGAACAGAACAAGTCTGTTCCTCTGACATATAACTTGGCACTCCCCAATATCTTAGTCTTCTTCATCCATTCTTCCGGAAATCTGTAATACACCTCCGCGTTACGTAACTTCAAGAATGACCGGTCCGCCAACCAAACTGTATTAGCCTGATAGTTATTGGCATTACTCTGTGAACTCAAACGAGGATATTTGGCATTTTGATTTTCCGGTGTCCAACGATTCTCATAATAATGAGTAGAAAGTGTCGTATTATTTATCAACGGCCAAAACATACTCTTCGTATTCAAGACAGCAGAATAGTTACCTGTTCCCTGAAACATTACATCTACTCCAATCCCTTTCCATTCGGCTCCCAAATGGAAAGAATAATAAATTTCCGGGGCTGTCGTACTATAACCGATAGCTGTTTTATCATTGGCATCAATGATTCCGTCTCCATTCACATCTTTATATTTTATGTCTCCCGGCACTACCGTACTAAAGTTTTGTGGAAGGCTGCTTGCTATATCTTCTTTATCTTTGAAGAAACCTTCAGCTATCATTCCATACACTTGTCCCAACCGATTTCCTGTTTGCACAAGATTATTATATAAACGCGGTTCTTCCAGTTGCTCCTTAATTTCATTCTTATTCCAAGCAAAATTACCGCCAAGGTTGAACACTACATCTCCTAACCGTTTCATATAGTTAAGTCCTAGTTCCACGCCATAGCTATCAACGATTCCGGCATTCTCGAACGGAGCATCTACGCCCAACACATCGGTATATTTTCCTTCGGAAGAGACCCAAATATCTTTTCTCCGTTGGTAATAGCCTTCTGCCGTCACGTCCAGTCCATTGAACAACACGGCATCAACACCAACATTGTATTTATACGCTTTCTCATGTGTCGAATTAGCAGTTGCCAGGCGCCCGATAATAGTACTTCCGAATTCAGAGTCGTAACTACTGTTAAACTTATACTGTGTACCAGTAGTCGTATAAATCTGGTCCCAATAGTCATATATGGTAGTACTTCCGTCTTTAGGCAGATAATCAACATTGATCACTCCAAACGAAGCGCGCAATTTCAAGAAGTTCACCCAAGACACATCTTTCAACCATTTTTCTTCCGAAAGCACCCAAGCAGCAGAAATGGTAGGCGAGAAAGCCCATTTATGCCCCGGTGCCAATAAACTGGAGGCCGAGCCAACCAATGCCAGATCCAAATAATAGCGATTAGAGAAACCTACATGATTATACCAGGATACATTTTGCCGATAAATAGTAGTGTTCAATCCGTATGAATCACGATACTCATAATCCCATTTGAATTGAGAATACACATCCCACTTCCGAAACGAGCGATTGTAATCGACACTACCTGCAAAGTTAAATTGGCGCGCCCAGTTGTCAATACCTGCACCCGAACCCATTTCACTGGATTCGCCACCTGAAATGGCAGTATAAAACGGACCGTTAGTTGTCCAGCTTGTTGCATAACCGGCATACGTATAAGTCTTGCTATGGTCTTCCAGAATATTGGAATAGTTGTCATAAGCTAAACGAAAGTTTGCTCCCAATCCTTTCAGCAAACCAGATAAATCTTGTGACAAGGTAAGGTCGGCAAACAAACTGCGAGAGTGTCCTTTAGAATAAGCAGCTCCCTGCGATTGTGCGACAGGATTCGATGTTCCCGCCCAAGTAGTACTTCCTCCCCAACTGTCATCTTCCGTACGAACCGGAAAAGCTGCAGAAGGAATCGAATAAATCATATCCCATAGGTTAACCGAAGCCCCCGGAATCCGAGATTCGGACAAGGTACCGAGAAGATTCAACTTCAATTTGGTAGTGGCGGTTAAATCAATATCCAGATTTGTACGCAAATTAGCACGTGAATACATATTCTGTGTAGAATATCCGTCATTTGCATTCGGGGTTTTGATAAACCCTTTGTCTGTTAATAAATTCGCCATAGTATAGTAGCGGAACTTTGCTCCTCCCCCACGGAATTCGATCGTATATTTATTAGAAACTCCTCTGTCTTTAAAGGTTTCATCAATCCAGTTCACATTAGGATAGAGATAAGGGTACATACGGGAAGCCCCTCCACTACCTACTCCATTACGGAAAGCATCGACTTCTTCCGGAGTATACCGAGCTCCCAAACCTTCATATCCACGCGCTTCATTCACTGCAGAAGCATACGTAGCTGCATCTACAAATTCCGGACGTCGAGACTGAGTGTTAATGATATGATCATACGTAAAAGTTATCTCTTTTGTTTTGTACTTACCACGCTTTGTAGTAATCAAGATCGCACCGTTCACCCCTTTGTATCCGTACAATGCCACAGCCGCGGCATCTTTCAGGATGGAAACGGATTCTACTTCTTCTGGGCTCACCAAGCTCATGTCTCGTTCCAAACCGTCAACCAGCACAAGCGGTGTACTACTTGACAAGCTCTGCAAACCACGTACATAAAAGGTAGGATCTGCCATTAACCCGGTACTGGCCGCATTCTGCAAAGTAGTAAGGCCCAATCCATATCCATATAAAGAATTGGATATATTCCGGGAAGACCGCTTATTAAACTCTTCGTTATAGGTGGTAGAAACAGCTGCTGTTGATTCATGACGACTGAATATCCGGTTAGCTCCCACATCAATAGTCTGAGCTGCATATCCCATCACAATAGTCATCGGACCATCAGTCTTTGCCACAACTGTGGTAGAGCCTTTGTCGACAGAAACGACACTCAAACGTTGTCCTTTCTCGACCGCAATCTCGAATTTACCATCTTTATCAGTTTCAACCCGGGTCTCCACTACGCCACCTTCCACATTAACGGACGCTCCATAGACTGGGTTTCCCGATTTATCAACAACAATACCTATAATGTTGTTGTCTGTATTCTGTGCTCTGACCGGAATGCTCAAACAAACCAGTAAAGCCAGTATCAGAATCTTATTTTTTCTCATATAAATCAATATTCAATATTGTTTTAATCTATTTCGCTGTCTCACATTACCAACCCGGATTCTGAATCAATCCATATCCTTTGTTAATTTCCGTTTGCGGGAATGGAGAAAGATACCATTTGGGATCAAATCCGTATGTCCACCACCGACGGACCGGCTTGGATAACTCAAACCTTTCATATTCAAAACGAGTAGGCTGCAATGCCCCCTTGTTCTTATCTCCTTCATTCCATTTAGCATTTCCCGTTATACGATTACCGGTATCATCCAAACGATAGGCGAGCAACCCGTGCAGGCGCTTCTCGAAACGATCGGCACGCTTGTAACGGACAAGATCAAAGTAACGGCTATCTTCAAGCCCCAATTCCCGAACACGCTCGCACAGCAATTCTTCCAATAAGGCTGCTTTGTCAGAAAGTAAATTCTTATCTGTAACACACTCCGCCAAATCTTTCTTCAATCCTACGCGGGCACGTACTATATTCATTTGGTCAATAGCACCCCGGTGATCATTCTTGGCTTGAAGCAAGGCCTCTGCATAAGTTAAATAAATGTCAGATAAACGAAGATATACCCAATGCGTATACTGACGTTGGTACTCTGTTCCCAAATAATATTTCATATTTTTATAACCAGTCGCATAGTTACCTGATTCAAGTGCAGCATTTTGTCCTTCATCGTATCCTCCGACCCACAATTCATAAGGTAAACCGGACATTGTTCCTGCACTCCAGTCTAACATCTTCGGCAATCCGTTTACCATGCAATGCTCATACAGACGAGGATCACGGGTTAATACGATTTCCGACAATAGTTGTTCTCCATTTTTGAATGTTCCGGTCAGGAACATTGCATCCAACTTACCTTCTGTTTCCGTCTTTTTCCAGTCAAACGGAGTACCGTCGGCCCATGGGAACATCTCCACATATTCCTGTGTAGGCGGATATTCGGTACGACAAAGTGACGGAACAGCCCAGGAATGCCACATATAAGAACTTGAGTTGAAAGCGTCCGACATATTCGTGCGGACAGAATGCAAGACCTCCTTGCTGTTCTGACGAATATACCCCATACGATATGCCTGACGATACTGTTCCGGTGTTTCTTCCGAAGCCTTATTCAGGCTATACCCGCCTTGACTCTCCAGCTCTTTAAAGAATGCTTCACAAGCCTTCAAACAGTTATCCCAAAGCTCCGCACGATAGCCACCGTACCATACCAGACGTTGCTGTTCAGCCTCTGAGGCTCCTCCTGCATATCCGTTGACATCGTTAAACAACGGAGAAGCGGCAAATTGCCAGATTTTGCATTTCAATGCCATCGCACCGGCCTTTGTCCAGTGTCCGGCCTTGCTAGCAAGATCGGCATCAGCATAAGCCCACACCAACCCGCCGGAATTGATAGCATCATCCAACATCTTTATCATGTAGTTAACAGTCTCCTCTACCGTAGCACGGGGGATTTCATAACCTGACTCCGTACCGGTGAATGAAGCATATAACAATGGAAGACCTCCATAATGACGGAACATATCAAAATAGCGCGCCGCAATCAAGCATTTAGCTTCTGCCACCAACTGAGTTTTTTCAGCATTATCCATACCCGGCACTCTATCTATATTTTCCATTAACAACCAACACCAACGCACTACTTCCCATACCATTTCCCGTGTATATGGGAAAATATTACCACGCGTGCCATAGTTGGCATTGAGAGAACCCAAATAATACTGCTGATATACAGTTGCGTCACTAAAATAAAGTGACCAGCAGTCTGTTAGCGCATCCTTCTTTCCTAAATAAGGACTGGAAGAATCAGGAATATTACCGTTACTGTCCGTATTATAAGGTAATCCGTAATACTGTCTACTGTAACAGGTATTCAAAAATTGGCGCGTATATTCCGCACTATTGAACACTGTGTCAATAGTAGCATTTCCGCCCGGTGCCTTATCCAAAAAAGAGTTTCCGAATTTAATTTCGTCCACACATGAAGTGGAAACCAAACAAACCGCCGCTCCCAACATCGCACCGATGAACCATTTATTTTGTAATTTCATTGTATCTTTCCTTTATCTATTTTAGAATCCTAATTTCAAGCTCAACGTATAAGTCTTGGACAATGGATAAGAAGGTGCATTAGTAGCTCTTGCCTCCGGATCACCCCACAAATAAGGTGTAATCGTCCACAAATTATATCCTGCAAAAGCCAACTGACATGTATTCAGTCCAAGTTTCTTCATTAATGGGAAGTGAAAATTGTATGCCACCTGAAGAGTTTTCAAACGCAAGTATTTGGCATCTTTCTCATATAAAGTGGAAGTAGCATAATTATTCTTTGCATTATCAATGGTAGCTCTCGGATACTCCGAAGATTGTGACGGATTTTCCGGTGTCCATGTATGATCCAGATGGTATGCCAACAATCCTCCCTGCTCGCTATTGGAAGATGAATAAAACGGTTGACGAAATACATCCGAAATCATACGACTTACATTCCAGGCCCCTGTCCATTGAGTACTTATTTCCAGATTCTTCCAACTGAATCCTAAATTAATACCTAGCATATATTCAGGATCGTCTGTAAAGCCATAGTCATAACTTGCATCATTTGCATCAATCTTACGGTCACCATTCAAGTCAACATATACTGCATCTCCATTTTGAAGAATACTCTCGTGAGTGGGGAACGGACGATTAAATGTCTGCTCATATAGCGCAGGTGTATCCTCATCATAGAAGCGCCAGAAAACATATTGACTACGCGAACCGATACGGTGTCCCTTCTGATATTGATATAAATTATTCTGCGGTGCTTCCTTCTTTTCAAGAATCTCATTCTGATTATAAGAAAGGTTAATACCCGCCCAATAACGGAAATTATCGCCAATCTTATCGTTCCATTTTAAAGAAAGTTCCCAGCCCCAACTGTCTACACTTCCTAAATTTGAATAGGGAGTAATGAACCCTAACATTCCCGGAGCTGTACCGTCACGCAAAAGGATGTCATTACGACGTTCTTTATAATATTCAAAGGTTGTTTTCAGACGGTCATCAAGGAAGTTAATATCAACACCATAGTTCCGTTTCAGAGCTTTTTCCCATGTCACAGCAGGGTTATTCTTAGCTACCTCACGCGCACCCAGACTAACAGTACCATTATCTGTTCCGAATCCATATCCCCAGGCGTTAGTTGCTCCTCCACTTGCCGTTACACGATTTGCCAAGTCACCTAAACCGACATTATATGGATCAGCCATATACATAAACCGCGATCCTCCAATATTATCGTTACCTACCAAACCGACACTGGCACGTAATTTCAAGAAGCTAACCACCGACTTCAAAGGACGGAAAAACTTCTCTTCACTCATCACCCAACCTATAGAACCAGCCGGGAAATAAGAAAAGCGCAAATCGGACGCAAAGTTTTCCGAACCGTTATAACCCACATTAAACTCTGCCATATAGCGGCTCTTCCAATCATAAGTGACACGTCCGACTAATCCGACATATCCATGAGGAATGTCCGAATATAATTTCGGATAATACTCTTTCTGTTGATTATACAAAACTAAGGCTGTCACCGTATGATCACCAAAAGTACGATTATAATTAAAGCTGGCTTCCATATACCAATTACGTGCTTTGCCTGTAGTATACGAATACTTCACATCTGTATTCTCTCCAAACTTACGATAAGCAATACTACCGTCATCCATCAATACAGGAGTGTATGTAGCAATAGACCCACCAGAACCGACTTTATTAACTGTAAACGAGCTGTTATAAGATCCCTTCACTTTAAAAGAAAGTCCTTTAGTCAAGAAGTCCATTTTTTGATCCAGAATCACATCCACATTCAGCGAATTGTTGCTGGTCTGGCTGAACCCATTTCCATAATATCCCATACCTGTACCTCCTGTAAATGGTAATTTCAGTCCGTCTGAATAAGTCTCATCGCTCGAATTTACCAATTTTCCATCTATGATTCCCGGACTGGAGAAAGGAGTAGCATAATACATATTTTTAATCAATCCGGAAGATCCCTGACTCGTACGCGGTTGATCTGAATTATTCACATTACCACTAATATTGAATGACAAAGTAGTCGTTTTAGTGACATCCATATCCAAGTTTGTACGATAGTTAAACCGACGGTACTGATAGCTTAAATTATAAGGAAGATCAAACTCACTAAAAAGTCCTCCTTGCGTATAAGCACCTGCAGAGATGAAATAACGTACTTTATCTGTTCCTCCCGAGATGTTCAGATTATGCTGGCTCTGAAGCGTAGAGCTTTTCATAATATAGTCAGCCCATTGTATATTTGGGAAACGAATAGGATCGGAACCATCTGCAAATTTTTGAATCACGCCATCACTAAATAAGGCAGATTTGCCATCACCGGACATCATTTGATTATGAAAACGGGCATAGTCATAGGAACTTGCCTGTTCTACCATTTTTGTAGGCATCAATACAGAAGCAGAAGTAGTAAACGAAATTTTCGCCTTTCCTTCCTTTCCTCGTTTAGTTGTAATCAAAATGACCCCATTTGCTCCACGAATACCAAATACGGCTGTTGCCGAAGCATCTTTCAAGATAGAAATGGATTCAATTTCATTCGGGTCGATATCACTCATACTTTCACGATCCACACCGTCTACCTGAATTAACGGTGAAGAATTTTCCCAAGTAGCTTTACCACGAATAAAAATTTCAGCGGCATCCGCTCCCGGCTCACCGGAATATTGTACGGTAGTCAAACCTGTCATCTGCCCTCCTAATACATTGGAAACCGAACCTACAGATACACGGGTCAATTCTTCTCCCTTCACACTAGCGATAGCTCCTGTCATGGTCACTTTCTTCTGCGTACCATAAGCTACGATTTCCACCTCTTCAAGTGCTGTCACATCCTCTACCAGAATGACTTTCATGTCATTTTTCGCTACTACTTTTTTATCGGTATAACCTATAAAAGATACTTTCAATTTCGCACCGGGACGTACATTTATTCTAAATACACCGTCAATATCGGTAATTGTACCATTAGATGTTCCTTCCGCAAGTACACTTGCTCCAATTATCGGTTCGCCTTGGCTATCTACTACTGTTCCTTTTATAGTACTTTGCTGCTGTACAACTTCGATGGCTGCCGAAGCTGTTTGCAATCCCCATGCAGGTGCAAAAGTTGCTATAGTGAAAAACAGAGCGACAGGTAAGGTTGTCCCCTTTATAAAGTTTTTCTTATTCATATATGTATATGTTCATGATATAAGTATAATTTTAACGGACTTTATATACCGTCATTATTTTAGAATGCAAGCATCATACGGAAATAACCGGCACGCGAATCACGTTCACAAATTATATGATATCTTCCACCAGCCATACCGTGTGTCCATTGGTTGGCTGGAGAACGCTGTGTGCTACTCCAATAGTGTCCACTGTTAGTTCCTGACTCGACAGAGGTCATCTCATCACCATTTACATTCTTGAGACAACGGTTAATAACACTCAAATTCTTAGCGACTGTATCCCAACACATTATAGAGGGCAAATACCAAGGAGTCACATTTGCCGGAATAGCTTCCGCTTCACGATAAGCCTTGATATACGCATAAGCATGGTCGCAAGTAGAAGGACTACCCATACCTTCGTAACACATAGTAAGTAACTGTGTATTATTGTATCCCATTAGTGCTGGGAAAACCAATGAAGCATCATTCTTGTTAACATCCTTCTCTGTGTTACAACCTACAAACTTGTTTGCCCAATTCTCATCTGAAGTAAACCAGTCTGAATAATAACCGGACTTACTTGAATGGAACATTTTCAAAGCAACATCATTTTGTTCACTATCTTTTACCACAGAATTCTTAATAGATAGCACTATACCGTGCGTACATGCAGGGAAATCGCGACGCAAAGCATCAACTTCTGCTGAATAGAGTTCAGTATGTGTTACACTGGGTTGTGAATTTCCTACATAACATACAATACCAATCACATTCTCCGGCACCGTTTCCGCATCTACTGAAACTATTTTTCCATCTGCACAAAAATAGTCTCCTACCTGCAAAGTATGGTTGATTTTACTTTTATCTTCGATGGTATACATTTTCGCCGTTCCTCCTTCCAGCGTACCTTTAGCTTCATATTCCATCTCACTTACTCCAGAATAAGTACCCTTAATTGAGAATTCCTTCTTCGGATTAACCAAGAAACGGTATGTATCCGTACTTTCCTGATAATAAGGAGTTGCTTGAGTATTGTTCACTGTAAACGAACCGGCTGTTAATGGTAACAAATAATCATCTATACCGCCATTTGTAAAGCTATAGGTCAAATTAGGCATCTTCACTACCGCAAGAGCCATCCGATGTTGCATAGTAAAAGCGATCTGTCCTTTCAAACGATCCCCCTGAACACTACCCGTACTCGTCATCAAATCATATTGTGTATAATTTCCTTCATTTTGTTCACTGCCTATTTTCCAATTGTTGACGTATGTTTCAAAAGGATCCACCTTCGTCGGATCAAAAGTCACATTCGCATTATACGGATAGTATGCATAAAAAGTCATCCGCTGAAATTGTGAACCTTTGTATTCAATAGGATCCCCTCCATCAGTCAATTCCCAATAGCCATCTGTCAGTGTGAATTTCCGATTCTTGATATCCTCTACCACCGTTTCTCCTCTTACCGCAAATATACCGATAGCATCTCCGTTAGAAAATCGGGTAGTATATCCATTCTCTGTAGCACGTGTCTTACCACTTTCGTCCATAAATCCTTCATCAGACACACTAATCTGAAATCCCTGCAAAGAATCCGGTGTTTCTCCGGTGAGTTCTTCATTTTGCGAGCAAGACGCAACTATGGCTGCGCCAGCCAGAAAAAGCATTGATATATAATTATATATTTTCATAAATCTCATGTTTATATTTTTAGCATTTTTATCTATATTAGATTGGTAAACAGATCACTTCACAACAGGCTGTGGAGTTACGGTTTCTTCTGTAATATTCCAACTAGGATTAGTTATCTCTGTTCCAGTTTCAGCTATACTCGGGTCGGATGTTATAGGATCGTGGTTTTCATCCTCCCATCCTATTATTTGCGTTTGTTCTGTAATTGTCAACACATAATTATTGTCCTCGTATTTATTTGTCTTGATGATGTAATTATAAGAAAATCCTGATTTCAATTCTGTCAAGTTAGCAAACTCGGCTTCATAAAGATAACCGTTCATTCTAGCTTGGATAGTTACTTTGCCTTGCACCTTCTGTGGCAGTAAAATAGCTTGTACTGTATAATTATCCTGCTCTCCTATTTTATCCCAATAAATATCATCTTTATCCGTAACAGGGTCTTCACTGACTGTTGTCTCCCCTGTTTTAGGATTAAATGTACCATTATTCTTAAGCCCAATAAGATAACAAGTTATATCTGCCAAGTCCACACCTTCGCCAGCTTGAAACTCCAATCTAATACGACTCATCACATGATTGAATGCTAATGTCACGTTCGGGGTTTGTGATGTAGCCTTCCCTTTGGCAAAAAGAAAATCTATCTTCGCACGTTCTTCTGCTGTAGCTTGATTTTCACTAGCTGTAGTCACTTCTAATGCAGGTTGTTCTTCACCTGATGTACCAGAAAATGGAGCGTATGCCACTACATCATACTCTCCGGAACCTAATACCCAAATTTCTTCTGCATTTCCTCCTTTTGCTGCAAAAAGACCATTGCCCTTGTATTTGTAATGAATATTCACTTGTTCCGTACCACAAGTGATTCCTACCGAGTCTTCTGCCTCCCAGTTTGTTTCCGTAGCTCTTGTAACAAGATTGCTAGCCTCATGATTGTTTATTACTGCACTAAAAGAAACTTTCGCTCCCGTATCACCGGTAAACTGAATATCAGTTTCTTTAATATCGTTGCTACATCCTGCTAAAAGTAGTAAGGCAACAGCAGTTGTGACATAGTTTTTTTTCATACCATGTTTTTTAAAGTTAAACATATTTTTGTTGATTAGTAAAATCGTCGTAAAGTAAAAAAGACAATGGCTGCATTCTTTTCCAACCAGCAATTGAAATAAATGAAGCCTTTTTTTTGTTGTTTTCCATATTCATTAGTTATATCTGTTAAGTTAAACAAAAGTTAGATTCTCTTTTTAAACATAACTTTTCACACTCTACCTGTGAAAAAGTGTTGCAAACATAACGACTTAATCAAGATATAGCAATGCAGAATCGTACAAATGCATGGAAAATACCGTCTTTTGCACGATATTCCATGCTGTGGGAGTGATTTTCGATTAGTCCCTAATGACTATGAACCTTTTTGTTTCTATTTTATTGTATGGAAAATAGTAATTTATAAACCTAAAAATGATATGGCGAATTTTTCAATTGTAGTTGTTCCAACTAAAAAATTATCAAATGGCAGACATCGAATAAGGATAGCCGTAGCACATCATTCTCAAACCAGATATATATCTACCCAATTTACTTTGGATTCTGCCAGTCAACTAAAAAATGGTCGAGTAGTAAGGCATGAGAATGCAGCGAATATGAATGCTTGTCTTCGGAAACTAATCAATGAGTATGAAGAAATTATTACATCGATCAGCTATTTACCAGCAATTTCATGTACCGAGCTTATACGTATAATTACTTATGAACAAAAGAAAAAAGGTATAACCTTTCAAGCTGTTGCAAAAGAATACATGAATTTCATGAAAGGAGAAGAGCGGGAGAAATCTTATAAACTTTATAAGATAGCTTCCGAAAGATTAGTCAAATATATGAAAGGGGATTTTCCTTTAATTCAATTGACACCTATACATATCCAAGAATTTGCCAAAGTTCTTCACGAGGAGAATCTGGCAGATACAACTATCAGAATATATCTGACTTTGATAAAGGTGATATTAAATTATGCCGGTAAGATGAATTATGTATCTTACTCCATTCATCCTTTTGTCCTCTTTAAGATGCCGGCAAGTAATGTGCGGGAACTTGATTTGTCAATAGATGAACTGAAGAGAATACGTGATGTCCGGCTTTTAAAGCCTTCTTTATCCATGGTGAGAGATATTTTTATGCTTACCTATTATTTAGGCGGTATCAACCTGAGAGATTTATTAGTATATGATTTTAAAAATAAGAACGATATGCGTTATGTGCGTCACAAAACACGTAATAGCAAGAAGGGAGAAAATGAAATTGTATTTACTTTGCAGCCTGAAGCAAAAGTGCTCATAGATAAATATATGTCGAGAAATGGGCATTTGCAGTTTGGTAAATATTCATCTTATAAACAAATATATAGTTTAGTCTTCCGACATATAAATAAGGTAACAGAACTTTCGGGGGTAAAGAAAAAGGTTACTTACTATTCCGCCCGAAAGACATTTGCACAACACGGATATGATTTAGGCATTCAAATTGAAAAAATAGAATACTGTATCGGACACAGTATGAAAAATAACCGTCCTATCTTTAATTATATTAAGATTATGCAAGAACATGCCGATAAGGTGTTCCGTGCCGTACTTGACCAATTGCTATAGTATAGATAGTTTTTCACTGCTATTTTTAGTTCCTTCTTTTGCTAATCGATTTCATTCCGATCGCTATCCTTTTTTCGTTCCACTATAGTTATCCGCAAAGTACACTATAGTTACCCTTGCGGATAACTATAGTCAAACGCAAAGATAACTATAGTGGAACGAAGAAAGATTCGCATACCGGATAACTCATAATAGGTAAAAAAGATATTAATGGTACTAATTGTTCAAATCTTATCCTCAATTGATTGCTAGCTGTATGTAGTCGTTTGATGCGCAGGTAGTTATGTTTAAAAAGAGAATCTAACTTTTGTTTAACTCTATAATAAATACGCTATGTAAATATATTAATATCATACAATATATTATACTACTAAACCTCTATAAAGTACTACGTTACAGGAATATCCATATAAAATATAAAAAGAAACAAAGAGTCTTCATTAGAGGATAAAAAGATAAATCAACAATAAAGGATCTATAAACCAATATTTATAACTTAATAATTAAAGTATGAAAAGCAACAAAAAAGGTAATCACCTGTATGCCTATAAGGATACTATCCGACGGCTATTTCTTCTCACTTTGTTCTCCTTTTTAATAGTAGAATCCTATGCCCAAAACAAAACGATTTCGGGTACGGTTACAGATTTTACCGGAGAACCGGTTATTGGTGCCAGTGTGTTGGTTAATGGTACTACTAATGGTACAATTACTGATTTAAATGGCAAGTTTTCTCTTTCCAATGTACCAACCAAAGGTACAATCACTATCACTTATATAGGATACAAAAAGCAAGAAGTATCCGTAGCAGGAAATACTAACTTCAAGATAACTCTTCAAGAAGATACTGAAACGCTGGATGAAGTAGTAGTTGTGGGCTACGGTGTACAGAAGAAAAGCGATGTAACTGGCGCTATGGCCCGCGTAGGAGAAAAAGAATTGAAAGCAATGCCTGTAAGAAATGCATTGGAAGGAATGCAGGGCAAAACAGCAGGTGTGGATATTACATCTAGCCAACGTCCCGGAGAAGTCGGTAACATTAACATTCGTGGGCAACGCTCTATTAATGCAGAACAAGGACCACTGTATGTCGTAGACGGTATGGTAATTCAAAATGGAGGTATTGAAAACATCAATCCTTCCGACATTGAAGCTATTGACATTTTGAAAGATGCTTCGGCCACAGCCATTTATGGTTCACGTGGTGCCAATGGTGTAATTCTCGTAACTACCAAGAAAGGAAAAGAGGGAAAAGTAACCCTGAACTATTCAGGTACTGTTACTTTTGAAACATTACATGATGTCACAGAAATGATGTCTGCCACAGAATGGCTGGATTATGCTCGCCTAGCCAAATACAATGCGGGTTCTTATGCTTCGGCCACTCCAACTTTTGAAGCAGATAAAGCAGCATTCGGCAGTGTAAGCGCTTCGTGGAAGAATATCGAGCAAGCATGGTCAAATGGCAATTATGATCCCTCAAAGGTCGGCTCCTACGACTGGGCATCTCACGGCAAACAGACGGGTATCACCCACGAACATACCTTAAGTGCCTCCGGAGGTTCGGACAAATTCCAAGGTTATGCTTCATTCGGCTATCTAGATCAAAAAGGAACACAACCAGGACAAGCCTATGAACGTTATACATTAAAGACATCATTTGACGTAACTCCTGTTGATTGGTTCAAAATGGGTTCTTCAATTAACGCATCATATTCTACTCAAGACTATGGATATAGTTTCTCTAAATCCGTAACTGGTTCCGGTGACTTCTATAGTGCATTAAGAAGCATGATCCCATGGACTGTGCCTTACGATGAAAACGGGGAATATGTCCGTTATCCAAGCGGTGACGTAAATATCATCAACCCCATCCGGGAATTAGACTATAATACCAATCAACGCCGTACTTTCCGTGCTTCTGCCAGCATGTACTCACAGATTGATTTCGGAAAAATTTGGAAACCACTGGAAGGTTTATCCTATCGTCTTCAGTTTGGTCCCGAATTTCAATTTTACACTCTAGGAGTTGCTAACGCTGCTGATGGCATCAATGGAGATGGTAACAACGGTGCACAATATAAGAACGAACAAAAGCGTGCATGGACATTGGATAATCTGATCTATTACAATAAAACTCTAGGTCAGCATAGTCTAGGAATGACATTGATGCAATCCGCTTCTGCCTATCATTACGAGATGGGAGATATGAGAGCCACCAATGTAGCCTCGTCGGATGAGCTTTGGTATAATATGGGATCTGCCGGTACATTGAATTCCTTTGGTACTGGGCTAACCGAAACTCAGATGGCATCTTATATGGTTCGACTGAACTATGGTTACAAAGATAAATACTTGTTAACGGCATCTATGCGTTGGGATGGTGCCTCTCAATTAGCCGAAGGGCACAAATGGGCAAGTTTCCCCTCTGCAGCTATTGCATGGAGAATGGATCAGGAAGATTTCATGAAAGACATCAGTTGGTTGAATCAGTTGAAACTTCGTGTAGGTATGGGTGTCACAGGCAATGCAGCTATCAAAGCATACGCAACCAAAGGTGCCATCACCGGTTTATACTATAACTGGGGACAAAGTGATTCATCTTTAGGTTATGTACCTTCCGATCCTTCACAAAAAGAGCCTGCTAAAATGGCTAATCCAACCTTAGGCTGGGAACGAACTACACAATACAATGTCGGTATTGACTATGGTTTCTTTAATAACCGACTTACCGGTAGTATTGATGCATACAAAACAAAAACCAATGACTTATTATTAGAAATGTCAATCCCTTCATTAACGGGTTATGTTTCTACGTATGCCAATGTGGGTAAAACATCCGGATATGGTATTGATTTGCAAGTAAATGCAATACCAGTACAAACCAAAGATTTTACCTGGAGCACTACTTTAACATGGTCTATGGATAGAAACCGAATTGACGAATTATCTAACGGTAGAACTGAAGATGTGAATAACAAATGGTTTGTCGGTGAAGAAATCGGTGTTTATTACGACTGGGTATATGATGGAATATGGAAAACGGAAGAAGCTGAAGAAGCTGCTAAATACGGACGTAAGCCAGGACAAATCAAAGTAAAAGATTTAAATAATGATGGTGCAATAGATGCTAACGATGACAAGCAAATTGTAGGGCATACACGTCCACGCTGGACAGGTGGATGGAGCAACACTTTCAGCTATAAGAATTTTGAGCTTTCCTTCTTTATTCTGTCACGCTGGGGATTCACAGTCCCGCAAGGAGCTGTAACGCTCGACGGTCGCTATATGCAACGTAAAGTAGACTATTGGGTGGCTGGTACAAATGAAAATGCAAAATACTATTCACCCGGTTCCAACGGCGAAGGAGCCGATGCTTTCAACAGTGCAATGAACTATCAAGATGGATCGTACATTAAAGTACGTAATATTTCATTGGGCTATAATTTTACCCCGCAACAATTAAAGAAGTTGGGTATCAATAATCTGAAGCTATATGTTCAAGCCATGAACCCATTCAATATCTATAAGGCATGTGACTTTTTAGATACAGACTTGGTAAACTATGACAATAATACCAAGACATTTGGTTCACCTACCACTTTGAAGAGTTTTGTAATAGGTGTCAACATCGGATTCTAATCAACAAATTAAAGTAAAGACATTATGAAATTAAATAGAATATTATTTGCTGCTTTAATAGCCAGCGTAACAGGAAGCTCGATCACATCGTGCAGTGAGTCTTTCCTTGATGAAAATCTTACGACTCAATATAGTACAGACCGTTTTAAAACCCAGGAAGGTCTTGATGAATTGGTAACTGGCGCCTATCAGAAACTTAAATTTAAATTCAATTATATATGGGGGATCCAATGTTACAATATGGGAGTGGACGAGTTTACCGATGCTAACAATGTAATTCCTGCATGGAATCACTATAGCCAGGATTTAAACTCATCTGAAAATGGTGCCAACCAACCCATCTGGGATAATTACTACGGACTAGTTGAACCCGCAAACATATTGATTCAGAACATACCTCAATATTATAATCAGAGTTCACCTACATACAACACCCGTTTAGGAGAAGCACATTTCCTTAGAGCTTATGCTTATTTTGAATTAGTAAAACAATTTGGTGGCGTACCTTTGAAATTAGCTCCGTCTACAAGTGCCGAAACATATTTCACACGGAATTCTGCTGAAGAAATATACATACAGGTTATATCTGATTTTGGAGAAGCCTACAGACTACTTCCCAATAAAGGTGAATCAATCGGACGGATTAACAAATATGCTGCCGCACATTTCCTTGCAAAAGCACATTTATTCCGTGCATCTGAATTGTACAGCGATTGGAATAGTAATTATGTAGCATCCGACCTCGATGCTGTTATTCAATATGGTTCGGAAGTAGTAGATGCACATCCGTTGTGTAGTGATTATGTAGAACTTTGGGACTATGAACAGCCAAACGGAGCCAATGAAAAAGTAAGCGAAGTGATTCTAGCGGCTCAATTCTCTAATGATGAATCAACATGGGGACGCTTTGGAAATCAGATGCATCTTTATTATCCGGCCGTATATCAAGGCAATGATATAGGTGGATGTAAACGTGACATCTCAGGAGGACGTGAATTCTCATACGTAAGTGCTACAGAGTATACCATGCAGGTATTTGACCGTGTCAATGACTCTCGTTTCTGGAAATCATTCATCACCTGTTATGGAGCCAACGAAACCAAAAGCGCTCCTACCTGGACAGCAGAAGATATGCCATACGCTCCGGCAGGTGTAAAAGAAGGTGACAAACGTTTTAGTGGAGGTGAACTCGGTATGAAATACATCGTTAATGACCCGGGAGACAACCGCTATGAGAAATATCCCAATGCTCCGGCGTATACTGTTTTGAAAGATGGAAAAATGTGTAACACGTATACATATGTACGCTATTTCAAAGGGCAGGAACACAGTTGGAATGTAAATGAAAAAACAGGTAATTATTACGATATCATACCCCACAAACGTTCCGTAGCTTTATCTAAATTCCGTGATGGTTACCGTGTTTCTATTGCGTCTCAATTCGGTACTCGTGATGCTATTATCGCCCGTTCGGCAGATGATGTACTAATGGTTGCCGAGGCATATATTCGTAAGGGGGAAGCCAACTATGACAAAGCTATCGAGTGGATGAATAAATTACGTGAACGTGCCGGTTATAAAACAGGTGAGGATCGTAGTAAGAATGTAGATGGCGGACAAGCCTATAAGAACAATCCTTATTGTTCGGGAAAGGGGGGCGGTCATTCTTCTGAAGGTGCTATTTACTGGGAAGAAAACACCTATTACGAGTCAAACAATATAGAACAGGAAACCACTGCTTCTACCAAAACAACAATGAAATTAAATAGTGTATCAGATGTATATAATTCTACAGTAGATGTCCCTATTTACAACGAACTGGGCTGCACATCCAATGCTGACAAAATGATGTGCTTCCTGTTGAATGAACGTACAAGAGAACTTTGTGGCGAATTGCAACGCTGGGAAGATCTGGCACGTACCAAGACGTTAGACGCCCGTTGGCATAAATTCAACGATGGTGCCAGCAGAGGTCTTGGCGAATTCAAATCGGAGAAACATTACTATCGTCCGATCCCCCAAGCCTTCTTGGACGGTATCACCAATTCAAATGGTTCTGCATTAAGCAATGAGGAAAAGAAAGCAATGCAAAACCCGGGATATTAAGATAAACAGCTAATCCTATTGTAACCATACTATTTTCCGCCACGCCAATTTTATCGGCTGTCTTTCAGCCGATAAAATAAAAATGCCCGTAAGAAAATAT
>OGGV01000046.1_pt1 | contig 105884 bp, 87 predicted proteins | sample 1571301 | NCBI WGS metagenome assembly OGGV01 (sample SAMEA2582072, study PRJEB24529) | metagenome | biome: Human gut stool | place: China | collected 2011
TTTTTCATCTCTAATTAATATTCACTTTTTAAAAGATCAATTATGCTCATCTCTAAAGAAATATCCAATAGCCCATCTAAATATTCTACAAGTAACATATTGATCTGGTAAATCCTGATACTTTTCTGGAAGCTCTTCAATTTCAGGAATCATAGAAATCATTCCATCTTCAATTTCTATAGTCCACTCTTCAAATTGATATAAGCATTTAGCACCTTTCTTTGGAACAATTGCTAAATGAACATTATGTGGATAATTCTTTTTTGCACTATATCCCTTGCTAATAACTCCACATATATAAATGGCCTTGAAGCTATCTTCTGGTTGTTCATCAAATATTATTGTTGTTTCATTATTAAAATTTTCATTATGCTTACTAAATTTTTTACTATACTTTCCCTTTAAAGAATTTGTACAATGCTTCTCATCATTTCCTGCTTGTACATATTTACACCATAACCATTTAAATTTATCTGCATCTAAATTATGTTTTATTTTTATCATTTCTGTCACCTCTTAAGTAATTTATCCTATGACTATATAATAAATCTTAATAGCGACATATATTGTCCTGTTAAAACATTTTTTTAATTTATTTTTCTTCGTTAATATAATTTATTGTATATCCTATAAAATCTTCATAATCTAAGACAATTTCTTCATCTTTATATAAATTATTAATTTTTTTCATAGCCTTCTCAAAACTTTCGGCTTCAACTATTACTTCTTTATTTAATACTTCCTCTATATTAAATTTATATTTTTTCATATTATCTAACTCCTTATTACAAAATAATTAATAAATCATTATAGATCATGTAATAAATTTAGATCAATAATAAAGCTATATAAGAATTTAAATTTAATCCTTATATAGCTTTATTAAACTCTATTTATAATTATTAAGAGCTTCTTTATATGCTTTTACAATATCATTTTTTAAATCTCTTGGTTCTAAAACAGTACAAGCTATTCCCATTCCCATTATCCAAGGAATAATTTCTGTTTTTCCCTCTACTGTTGCCTTATAAATAATATATCCTTCTTTAATATAATCCTCTATTTCTTCATCTTCAGTCCAAGAATACTCCTTAAACCCCATAGCATATGGATATGTTATTTTTAGCTTTACTTTATAAGTTTTATCCTTAAAAATTCCAAGTGTATTTTTTAAATAATCATTTAAATCAAAATTGCATTTTTCAAACTTTTCCTTTAATAGTTCAATATCTTTTATTCTAACTAATTTAAATTGTCTTAATGCATTTCTTTCTTCGCATTTTCCTATAAAATAATTAGATCCATAATAAGTATATAATCCATAAGGATGAATTTTTCTTTCTGTTATATTTCCTTTAGAATCCATATATTTAATTTTTATTTTTCTACTATTTATAATTCCATCATTGATAGTAAGCCATTTTTCACTTTCTTCTTGATTATTGGCCTTTATTTTAATTCCTTTATTATATATGTTTTCTGAATCATAATTATTATCTTTTGGATTTATAGTTTTTATTTTTTCTATAGCTGAACTTAAATCATTATAGAAATGTAACCCTTGTCCCTTTAGAAAATCTTTTGTCTTAGATAATGATAAACTTTCATTATCACTTAACTCTAAATTTAATAGGTAATCTTTGTTTTCTAAAATATAACCACCATACCTACCTTTTATTTCTGTAATTGTAACTCCAGCATATTCTAAGTCTTCTTTATATCTTGTTATTTGTCTAATATCTACTTCTAACTCTTCTGCTAATTGCTTTCTTGTAACTTTTTTTCTACTTCTAAGGATTGCTAGCATTCTAAGTGCATTATTTACTTTTCCCATAAGTTACTTCCTATTATAATACTTCCTTCTAATTCTTTATTCTCTATAATTATATCCTTATTACTTATATTATAAGTCCATTCATTAAATCCTTGATTATATGCAATTTGGTATAATGGATTTATTACTGATTTTAAATCACGTATAAATTTATCTTTATTTAACTCTCTATTAACAGACATTATCTCTTTAATATCTAAATTTTTGTCAATAGACAAATACTCTTGTAAATATTTTTTAGAATTCTTTTGACTTCTCATAAAATTTATAGCTTTAAACTGTATTTCCGAAAAATCTTCAATATAAACATCATATTTAGGTAATGAATCATTTTTGCTACTATTTACATTTCTAAATGTAGGTACTAAGTTCCATAGTTCATCATGTCCAATAAAACTCCATGGTAAAAAGTGATCAATGCTGAGTGGGCCATTCTCATTATAATTTTCAATATTAAATAACTCTCCTGTATAAATATCTGTTATAGGAATATTTTCAATAACAGTATTCCAATACTTTTTAGCTACTGTCAAATTTCTTTCAATTGGTGCTTCTAATTTTAAAGGTATTGCTGGCACACTAGGATTCCTATTTTGTAAAAATAATATTAAATTATAATTTGCCCATCCCCTTATAATGTTTTGGTTTTTCCGTATATAATTGTACCAGTTTTCATTTATATATATTTTCTGCTTTAAAGTATTAATTTTATAAAATACCTTATTATCATTACTAGCAAGTTCTTCTATACTTTTATTAATTATTCCATCCTTTACTCCCCTAAGTTCCTTTTTATAAAAACCTCTTAACAGTCTATATGGTACATATCTGTAAAAGTCCTTCATTATCCTTTCTATCTCTTTATTATCTGTATCACATAGTTCTCTATATAAATTACTATTTGTAATATTCTTATCTTTGATATGTTCCTTATATATTTTTTTAACATTCTTAGCCATCTGATCCTGTGGTCCGAAATTCAAATTATAATTTAACAATGGATACCATGCCTTCACAATCATTCTTGCAACTACCTCTTTAAATGTTATTGTTATTTTATTATTTATAATTTCTTCAAATACACCTAAAAACCAAAATATTTTATAACTATTAGTCATATCATCAAATACATTTTCTAACATTCTTATATCTATTTCTTTATCAAAAGGTAATTGAATCATATAATTTTTCTCCTTAAATCTAGTTAATTTAAATATAATTATATATTATCATATATATTAATCTCAATTAATAACCCTCCAAATATTCTCTAATCAGAACGTTAGTTCTCAATAAATTTCTTTACCTCTATTTAAAATATTGTTATAATGATAACGTACGTTTATACGTACGTAGGAGGGCTTATAATGAACAATTTTTATTATTCTTTTCCTGCTATAAAAGGAAAACAAGCAGATAGAGACTATTTTGTAATAATGTGTCCACTATCAATACTATGTAAACTATTTATTTTCACAGATGATGAACTTCCTCCTGATCAAAGATCACAGAGGGTTATAAATAAATCTCGTATTCCAGAAATGGCTTCATATATAGTAGATAATCCAAAAGATTACGTTTTTTCATCTTTGACAGCATCAATTGATGGAGATTTCAATTTTAATCCTATAAATAGCGATTTTGATGAAAAAATAGGTCTTCTTAAAGTGTCTATGGATAGTAGACTATTAATTAATGATGGTCAACATAGGCGAGCAGCTATTGAGGAAGCTTTAAAAAATGCCCCATCGTTAAGTAATGAAAGTATTTCTGTTGTTCTATTTATTGATGAAGGCTTAAAAAGAAGTCAACAAATATTTGCTGACTTAAATAAACATGCTGTAACTGTTTCTAAGTCAATAGGAATATTATACGATTCTAGAGATACTATTGCCTTACTAACAAAATCATTAATCGATGCAAATAAAAACTTAAAATACTTTACAGACAAAGAAAATCCATCTTTATCCAAATTTTCACCAAAGCTTTTTACTTTAAGTAGCATTTATGAAACAAATAAAAAATTACTTTCAAAACTTTCATTAAATGAAGATGATTCTTTAAAATTTATATTAAAATTTTGGGATATTCTTGTATCAAATATGGTAGAATGGAACTTTGTATTTGATAAAGAAATGAAGCCAAAATACTTTAGAGATAACTTTGTAAGTTCTAACGGAGTAGTTTTAGAAGCACTTGGACTAGTTGGAAATTATCTATACAAAAACTATCCTGACTCTTGGTATGATATTCTATCAAATATAAAAACTATTGACTGGAATAGAGAAAACTTAAAAGACTGGCAAAATAGAGCTATTGGATTAAATGGAAGAATCGTAAAAAGCACAAACTACGTTAAGTTAACTAATAACCTTATTAAAATTAAACTTAATATTCCTTTAACTGCTGAAGAAGAAAAATTAGAAAAAGACTATAAGAAACAAAGGAAGATAAAATAATGAATATAGATATAAACATAAAAATAAATGAAGTACTAGAAGAAATGAAACTTGTTTATAAAAATGATAATAGACCTTGGATTATAGGATATAGTGGTGGTAAAGATAGTACTGTTGTTGTTCAATTAGCTTTTACTATGTTAGAATCACTATCTCCTAAAGAAAGACATAAACCAATTTATGTTGTATCTTCTGATACTCTTATTGAAAACCCCATAGTTTTAGGATATTTAAAAGAAGCTTCTCAACTAATAAATCAGGGTGCTAAATCTAAAGGATTACCTTTATATGCAGAAATGGTTCATCCAGATTATAATAATACGTTTTGGACTAATATAATTGGTAAAGGTCTACCTACTCCAACTTCTATTAGATTTAGATGGTGTACTGAACGTTTAAAAATAAAACCATCTAATACTTTTATTGAAGAGAAGGTTAAAGAAAATGGTGAAGTTATTGTATTACTTGGTGTTAGAAAAGCTGAAAGTATTGCAAGAAAGATAAGAATAGAAAATAGAGCTATTGATGGTTACTTACTAACTCCTCATGGTTCATTACAAAATACTTATGTATATAATCCAATAGTTGATTATACAACTGATGATGTTTGGAAAACTTTACTTTCTAATAATGGTGTAACTCCATGGGGTGGTGATAATAATGAGTTATTTGCTCTATATGCAGGTTCAGATGCTGGAGAATGCCCTTTTACTATAACTAAAAATGCTAAAGGTGAAGTAGACTCACCTTCATGCGGTAACTCAAGATTCGGTTGCTGGATATGTACAGTCGTTAAAGAAGATAAATCTCTTACTGGGTTCATTAAGAACGGTGAAGATTGGTTAATGCCTCTTTTAGACTTTAGAGCTTGGTTATTAAGCATAAGAGATAAACATGAATACAGACAACAATTCAGACGTGATGGTAATCATTATTACAAGAAATTATATTTAGAAGATTTACCTTTAACTGATAATTTAACATTAAATGAGGATTATATATTTACTGATAAAGAAAATAATAAAAAATATGTTGATTTAAGAAATAGTAAAGAAGATATAGAAACTGGCAAAAGAGAATCTACTGACAAAGAAAAAATATTTTTAGAATTATTACCTCTTATTTCAGAATATCAATTAGATGAAAGTAAAATATTCGATAAAGAAAGTAAACCGTATATAAATGTTGTTGGTTATGGACCTTTTAATTTCTATGGTAGAAAAGAAATTCTAAGAAAATTATTAGAAACACAATTAATAATGAATGAATATATAGACTTCCCTCTTATAACTATTGAAGAATTAGAACAAATTGATATGATTTGGGATAATGAAGAAGATTTAACTAGAAGAAGTCTTGTAGATATTTATTATGAAGTTATGGGAGAAAAACTTCCATGGCATGACTTCAAAAAACCTATATTTGATGAAGAAACTTTAGATACTATAAAAAAACTAAATAAAGAATTTAATTTATCTGATCATTTAATTAATAAATTGCTTATTGAAACAAATAAATCAAAGCACTTTACTAATAAAACAGTATTAGATAAATCAATATCAAAAGTTCTAAATCAAAGATATTTACACAAAAGCATAGTTGAGGAGATAGAAAATGATAATTAATAGTATAAAACTTAAAAACTTTAGATCATATGAAGATGAAACTGAATTTTCTTTTTCTCCAAAAGACAATAAAAACATAGTTTTAATTGGTGGGGAAAATGGTGCTGGTAAATCTACATTATTTGAAGCTATAAAACTTTGTATATATGGCCCTATGAGTTATGGTTATTTAGGAATTAACTCAAATTACCTTACTAAAATAAAAAATAATATCAATAATAATGCGTTTAAAAATGATATTGTTAAATGTGATATTTCTATTTCCTTATCATTTAAAGAAGGAACTCAAGTTAATGAATATACACTAAATAGAAATTGGGAGTATATTAACCAACGAATAGTTGAAAATTTTGAAGTTATTAAAAATGGTTTTCTTTTAAATGAAGATGAAGTTAATTATTTTAATAGATATCTTCAATCAGTATTACCTCCAAGCCTATTTGACTTCTTCTTCTTTGATGGTGAAGAGCTTACTGAATTCTTCATAGGTAAAAATTCTTCAAATAGCTTAAAAGATGCTGTACTTCAACTATTTAATTACGATACTTTTAATATTTTAAAGAAACAATTACTTTCTTTCCAAAGAAATATTTCTAAAAATAATAATAGTTTAAATGATATTCAAGCTCTTTATGATGAATCATTAAATAGAGTCAAAACGGCAAAATCTCAAATAGAATTATTTACATCTCAACTTGAGTCTAAAGAAATAGAACTAGATGAACTTATAGTAAAAAAGAATAATCTTGATGAAGAATTTAAAAGTTCTGGTGGTATATTAGAAAATGAACGTGCTGAAATAACTTCCAAAATTAACAAGTTAGAAAATGAACGTTCAATTATAAATCAAGAAATTAAAGATTTTTGTAATGATATATTACCTTTTATAATTGTTAGTGATTTATTAGCAGATACTAAAAAGCAAATTGAAAAGGAAGAAAATATATCTTCATATAAAGCTGTAAAAAATAAATTATCAGGTGAAGTAATAAAAAAATCTTTTAATTCTATCCCTACTTTAAATAATTCATGTGCTGATTTTAATGAAGTAGCAATAACTATATTAAACAATATGTTTGATATTGAAGAACTTAAAAATATAAATGAAATTTTATTATTATCTGATGATCAAAAAATTAATGTTCTATCAATAATAACTTCAATTATTTCTAATAATGAAACTTATAAAAAATCATTAATCAATAATTTTGATAGATTAAAATCTATTGCTCTAGAGCTTAAAGAATGTAGAGATAAATTAAATTCAACTATTTCAGGTGAATTAGTTGAAACTTATCTTAAAGAAATAGAAATAGTTAATGATTATATACTTAATACTCAAAATTCTATTTTAACACTAAAGAATAAATTAGATATTTGTAATGAAGAGCTTAAAAATGCTGAATATCATTATACTAGAGCTAAAAATCAATATGCTACATCTTTACAAGACAATAATGTTTTAGAATTATCTTCTAATGTTTCAGAATATCTTGATGCTTTATTAGCTACATTAACTAAAGATAAGTTAAGATTGATAGAAGAAAACTTTATAGATATCTTTAAAACTATAATACGAAAAAATGAATATGTTTCTAGCATTGTAATTGATGATTCATTTAAATCTACCTTATATGTAACTAGAGGCTACAGCTCACTTGAAATTCAAAATATAATTAGTAACCTAGGTATAAATGATATCTCTAAAAAATATGGGCTTATGTTCATAGAAGATTTATTAAATAAATATCCTGTTTCTTCTTTAACTGAATTAATGGAATATCTAAATAATAATCAATCTTGGGAATCTATAGAAGTAAGAACTAAAGTTAATGTTAATGACTTCTCTAAAGGTGAAAAACAAATTTATATACTTTGCTTAATTTGGGCATTAATTAAAAGTTCAGGAGTTGAAGTTCCATTTATTATAGATACTCCTTATGCAAGAATAGATGAAAGCCACAGAAAAACATTAACAGTAGATTATTTACCTAATATAAGTAAACAAGTAATTATTCTTTCTACAAATGAAGAAATTGATTCTAACTTATATAATGTTATTAAGCCTTATATTTGTGATGAATACTTACTTTTATATAATGAAAGTGCAAGAAAAACAGAAGTTAAGAAAGGTTATTTTGAGGTGTAATTATGGGATTTAGACTTAAAACATCAAAAAAAACAAAAGAAATATTTGAGGAAATAGGTGCTAGTAGTAACCTTAAACCATTTGCTTTATCGAAAATAGCTATTGCACTATCTTTAAAAGATGAAAACTCTATAGATTTATATACTGAAACTGATACAAATGGATTAGAATTACAAAGATCTACTGTAACTGGTGAATTTGATAATATATATAAATCTTTAATGGAAGTTAATTTAAATAAACATTTAACTGATGATGAATATTACCCTTTATATACTAAAAAACATATAGATAAAGGTGCTGAAATACTTCAAAACCTTTATAAATACTCTGGTGGTAATTTAGAGAAGTTCCTAAGAACAATAACTCAAAAAGGAGATGCATCTATATGATATATTTAGACAATAGTGCCACTACTCCTGTTGATCCTGAGGTTTTGGAAGCTATGCTTCCTTACCTTAAGGAGGAGTTTGGTAATCCATCTAGTAGACATTATACATTAGCTGTAAATGCAGAAAAAGCAGTTGAAAAAGCACGTGAACAAGTTGCTGCTCTTATTAATGCAAAACCTAATGAAATAATATTTACTAGTGGTGCTTCTGAAAGTAACAACTTCATTATTAAAGGTGTTGCTGATTATATGAAATACTATGAAGAAAAAGGTAATCATATTATCACTTCTACTGTTGAGCATAAATCTGTGTTACAAACTTGCAAATTCTTAAATGGAGAAGTATTTAATAATAATCCTACTAAATCAGTTGCAAGTAGATTCATTAAAAAACAAGCTGTAAAAAAAATAGATAGAGGCTTTGAAGTAGACTTTTTATCTGTAAATGAATATGGTCAAGTAAATGCTGAAAAATTTGAAAAAGCTATTAAAGCTAATACTATTTTAGCTTCTTTTATTTACGGAAATAATGAAATCGGATCATTAAATGATATTAATACACTTGGTAAAATAGCTAAAGAAAAAAATATATTATTTCATACAGATGCTACACAAGTATTAGGTAAAATTGATATTGATGTTAACACTTTACCAGTTGATTTCATGTCATTTTCAGCACATAAGTTATATGCCCCTAAAGGTGTCGGTGCTGCATATATAAGACAAAACGGATTAACTAATTATAAATTAACTTCTTTAATTCATGGAGGTCAACAAGAATCTGGATATAGAGCAGGAACTCATGGAGTTCATAATATAGTTGGATTTGGTAAGGCTTGTGAAATTGCTAAAAGAGATATGAATGAATATATGAAAAAAATATCACAACTTGAAGTTGAAGCTAAAAAGATGATATTAACTAAATATCCTGGAACAGAATTTTTAGGTGATCCAGTTAATAAGATTCCTGGAGTTATTGGTATGTTAATTCCCGGTATAGTTAATGAGATGTTTATTAAGGATTTAGCTGATAAAGTTGCTATTTCTGCTGGTTCTGCTTGTGGTATTAGTGAACCCTCTTATGTTATTAAAGCAATTAATCAACAAACTAGAAGTAGTAACTTTATTAGACTAGCATTAGATAAATATATATCTTATAACTTACTAAAAGAAGCAGATTTTTAAATCTGCTTCTTTTTATATCTTATTCAAATCTAATGAAAAGATATGAATATATGCATTAGCCATCTTTGTTTGCCTTTCTTTTAATTTGTCTTCATTCCATTCATTATAATCAAGCAACTCTTTTGTTGAAAACATATCCGTGTATTCTTTATATACTTCCTTTTTAGAAATAAAATCTTTATTTCCTGCCTTAGCTTGTCCGCCATTTCCCAAAAGTGTCAAATTTCCTAACCTACTTTCAAAAACTTTGCAATTATCTTTATCACCAAACCTGCTAATCCAATACTGTCCATATGAATTTTCTTCTTTAATAGTTTGAGGCAAAATATGTTCTACTGTTATTTCATCTCTTCCTGTGGTTTTCCATGGTTCATTTACATGTAAATATGCTTCATACTCACTAAGCATATAATATGTAAAATATGATTGATAACTTACACTTAAAGTTTCAACACTACTCTTAAAAACGCTATCTGGAGCCAATCTATTAAACTCCTCTATTAATTTATTTACAGTTAAATTTTGAGCTATTTCACAAATTATTTTTTCAATTTTACTTGGTTTTTGTTTCATGATACTAATATATCTAATAAGAAAATTAGTACATAATTTTGCAACTATATATATATCTTCTTCATTATCAAAAATTCTAAATGCTGAAATCAAAATAGGATGTGTTAGATCAAACTTTAATTGTCCCATATCGTATAATGTCTTTTTTAATTTCTTATTACTTACTATCCCGTTATATGGATTATTAATAGCTGAATAATACTTACTTAACTGCTTTAATTCTTTTATTAATTCCTTTGATTTATTATAATCATTTCCTACATACTCTCTAAAAACCTTAAATAAATTTTGTGCAGTAACATGATTATATTTTGACATCCAAAAATGCCTTAAATATTTTTTTGTTTCATTACTATCTTCTAAAGTATTAACAATATCTGCCCATGAATTCTTAATATCATTAAAATCTGCCCTATTAGCACAGTTTTTAAATAATTTATTTTTTATTAAATCTACGGATGATAAAGCTAATCCTCTATCATTTAAAGTTTCAAATATTAAAAATGCATCTGCATCATCTTCAACTTCTATTTTTACAATTTCTAAGCTTCTTAAAATAAAATTTTGAAAATCTTTTAAAATCTGATATGCAATAGTATCTCTTTCATTTAATATTTTAGCATCAAAATAACTTTTAATTATTTGATATGCATCAATAATAGGTTTATTTAGTTTATATCGTTTATCACCTTTAAAGTCTTTTATAATCTTTTCTTTTTGTGCTGCCCCTGATGCATATGAATCTATTATAAATGATTTAAAAAACTCCTTATTAGTATCACCTAAAGTAATTTTATCTTCAATTATTTCGCCATCATCATCCGTGTAAGCTAACTTTTCTTTTAATTTAGTTTTTCTAGTTTCTATATTATGTTGATTAATAAATCTCTGCAAATTATACTCTTCTAATATTACATATAAAATCATTAGAATTGTTGTCATTCTTTGTTGTCCATCAATTATCTCAATAACTTTTTTGTCCTTCTTAGCAATATTCAACATAACTGTCCCAAAGAAATGATTAGAATCAGTTTCCATTGCTATTTCAATATCTGAAAATAATTCTTCTATTTGACTTTTAGTCCATGAATATGGTCTTTGATAATCTGGAATTACATAGAAACAATCTTCTTTCAATAACCCCTCTATCGTAAAACTCTTTGCTTCTAATTTCATGTTTTCCTCCAACTTTTATCTCTATTCTTAATTAATACCAACCTTGATTTATTGTGATGATAATTCTATCAATTACAACTTAAAATATTAATTATAATTTAGCAACAATAGATTATCACCACAATTTCCTTACTTATTCAATTCCCAAAAAGCTCTGTCCCTCATAAATATAGGTCTATCACTATCACCCATCTTAACTAAACTATAATGTTTACTTAAACTCTTAATCTTATTACAAATCACTTCCTGATCACTCTTAGCTTGAGCATTGAAAATATACTTTGCATCCTTAGGATTAATTTCAGCAACATTATGGACTACCCAAGTTAAAATATAATCTGAGTACTTATTTTCTCCAGTAGAAAAATGACTTAATAATTGGGTTGAAAGTATAGTTCCTACTCCAAACTCTCTTCCTTCCTTAAGTATCTTCTTTAATGTTTCAAAATCCTTACTTAAGAAATTATCAGCTTCATCAACTAATATCATTTTATTTAACTGTCTTAAGTTTCCTTGTACTCCACTATGCCCATATGCTTGCATTTGAGAATAGAATAAATCTAAAGTAATTGCAACTACTAAATTTTGAATATCTGGATCATATCCTGATAAATCTATTACTGTAACTCCATCAATTAACTCAAATAAACTTTTAGTTTGATGTGGGTCTGGTTCAAATATTTCAAAGTCTATTAAATTGCTAAATGCAGCATAAAGACTATCTTCTTTTAAATCTTCTCTATTTACATAAATATCATAAACATCCTTTAATGTAGGAGCTGGATTATCCCATGTATCTGGTTTATTTTTAATTATTCCTCTCTTCTCATAAGCCTCCATTATTAAATCTCTTAATAATGTTTCTTGCTTAATTCCAAGTCCAAATGCTTTAGCTAATGTAACTTTTAAACTATTTGCTGTATGAAGTGGTAGCATTGGTTTAGAGTTAACTGCTTTTATAACTGATAACGGATTAAATGGTAAATGATATAATTCATATACATTTGCATTTGTAGCTTCAATAAAATCTGTTTTTGATTTATTGTAATCACCCTTATAGTCAAAAATTAATATTCCAACTTTTTTTCCATCAACATTGTATTTTGATTCCCTATAAATTTGTGTAATCATTGACTTAGTAAATTGAGTTTTACCAGTTCCCATTGTTCCAATAATACCAGTATTAGTGTGGAATACCTTATCTGTATCATTCGGATACCAATAAACTTCCTTATTGTTCTTTTCATTAATTCCAAATAATATTTGCATATTTCTTTCTTTGCCATTAACTTCAGGTACATAATCTGATTGGAGTTCAGTTATAATAGTGCCTATTAGCTCATTATTTTCAGATTCATCTGGTAATAATTCTGCTTGTGTTATAATATCTATTCCCTCATTGCTATCCCCTGTCTCTTTGACATCTGGAATATCATTAACTACTATTGATTCAGTCCCTACTACATCAACTCCATCAACAATTTCTCTGATTTCCTTAACACTCTTAGTTATAAAGTTAATGCCATCTTCTTCAGACATTTCTATTACCATAACTTCATCTTCTAATCTAATATCATTAAATGTTACACCTTTTTTGAATGATATTACTGCCGCTTTTCCAATTGAATTATCAAAAGAACTGCTTATTTCATATTCTTCATTAAGTAATTTTCTTCTTAAATCAGAATCAATTACTTGAATCCAATTTTCTTCATCACAAACATTATACAAATTTAACTTTTCTGCACTAGTTATAACTAATTGCATTAAGAAGTTTCTATAAACTTTTTGAGTACTTGTTAAATCACCATTTTCATCTGGTAATAATGTTTCATTAAATATCTTTTTAGTTCTTTTTGCTTGTTCAATCCCTTTTTGTATATAAGTTGAGTTATTTTCTCCTATTTTAACTTCTACTGGATAATAATGAACAAACACTTCATTATTTATAGTTTCAATACCAACAAGTAAAAGATCATCACTTGTTACACCATTATCAAATCCTAAGTTCTTAGCTGAAAAGAATCCTTCACTTTGTTTTAATCCTGCTCCACCTGATACTCTTAATACCTCTTCTAAAGATATAGGAACCCAAATGATATTATCTTTCTTAAATTCAGCTAAAGCTAATTTTATTGCAGAAAGTATACTTATCTTTTCCTTAGGGAAATGTGATTTGCTTGATAATAATCTTAATAGCCAATCACCATTTACTGCATTAAACATGTTTATTATTGATGGTGAATAATCATGTGCATTTTCTACTCCCTTTTTAGTTAAGAATTCTTCTATAACTCTTTGATAAGGTCCTGACTTTCTTGTAACAGTTATAGCATCATATCCACCTGCTGTAGTATATTGATCACTATAGTGAATAATAAGTAAATCCTTAGCCTTAGGATCATTTTTAAAGAAGTTTAAATCAACTTTTGGATCAATAAAAGTAATCCAGTGACTTGCATCATATATTTTATCTAAAGTTATTTTACTATTATTAGGTACTGATATAGCCTTACATTGATTACTATTAAATGGTTCACCAGCTGAACAAGCATTAACAGCATTTAATCTTGTAGCAATATTCATTATCTTATTATCTATATTTGTATACTTAGTACCAAATCCTGTTCTATATGAATCACCTAAAAATACTGATGGAACTCCTGAAATCATTCCATTTAGTATAATTCCTGATGGTATATCATCCATATTAGAAGTAACTTTTTTAGCTTCATTATTCATTTCTAAGAAAGTTATATGAGCATACTCTATACCCTCTTCTAATTTCTTTGTATAGAAACGTACCTTTTCTCTATAAAGGTTTAATACATCTTCTTCTGACATATGATCAACCTTTAAATCTAAATTATAAATTTCTTTTAATTTATTAATATTTTCATTAAATGCAACTTCTTCAAATACATTAGTTATATTCTTATTTGAATATATAAATAAATCCATCGGTAATACTTCTTTAGCTTTATCACCCTTAAGCTGCTTAATATAATACTTAAATATACCTTGAAGTATTTCTTTGCTATCACCTGTATTAATTAAGTTAATTCTTATAGGAGCATTATTTCCCATTTCAAACATATATTTAAAATGCCCTACAAATTCATCTAACTTTTCATTAACTAGTTTAGAAACAAAATCTCTTGAACTCTTATATCTTGGAAGATTTTCATCTACATAATACTTCCACTCTGGAGTATGCTGTTGTTCCATAGGTATATATAACTTATCATTTTCATCAACTATATAAGGTAAAAGATATGTTGAAGTAAATTTCTTTAATACCTCATCAGCCATTGTCTCATCATCTATACAATTAAGTAAATGTAACTGATATGCTATATTTAATGGATATAATGAAGTGAATATTAACTCTCTATCTTCAACTTCTCTCTTTATTGTTCCTATTTTAAATAAGTTCTTTTGAGATTGTGTTAAGTAAGAACCTTCTTCAATATTATTTAATGCTTTTATATACGCATTAACAAAATCCTCATATAAGCTCTTTAAATCATCATTTAAATAAGTTAAACTCGGCAATTTTTTAGAAATTCTATAATACTCTAATATATTGCAATATGCTCTCTTTACATCATTATTTAAATCTAGATCTATAGCTTCAAGACCCTCTACTGTATCAATGAAACTTAAGCCTTCTAAATTTATTATTTGTTTTTCTAGCTCTAAATTTCTTCTAAACTCATCTCTAGTAAAGTATTCTCTAGTACCATGTTGTAATTTATTATCGCCTATTAACTTAAAGTCACTACTTTTTTCTCTTTTTAACTTCCAAACCTTGAATCCTTCTATTGGAACTACTTTCTCCGTAGTACCAACCATACCAATTGGAACTAATTCATTTCCTATTTTTAAGTTAAACCTAGCTAAATCACTATCATTTTCATATTCAAAGTTTTCACTTATTTTAACAGTTAATTTTTCATCATTTTCAATATTTATAACATCATTATTAGAATCTATTTCATAATTAGTTATATTTCCTTCGGCAAATTCATTAAATGTTATAGAAGAATCATTAGTATTAATTGAAATATATTGTTCTTTTTTCTTAACTACTAATGAGAATCTAGATTTTATACTTTCGAAATATTTCTCATTACACTTAAGCATAACAATTTTAAATTCAAATTTTACCTTTTCATCCTTATAAATAACTTTATAAAAATTAGGTTTCCCTTCTATATCTTTTATTGTTACCTTTAGTTTTTTACCTGACGTTGAAGCATCCACTTCCCCTTCAGTTTTATAAATATACTCTTTCCTTAAATAATCATCAAAAGAAAACTCTAAATCTACTGACTCAGCTCTATTTTCATTGAATACTATTATATTTCTTATTCTTGACTTTGCCTTTGATGGCCCCTCTTCTTTATCCCACTCTTGAGATGCCGATAGATATTCTAAGGGCTTAATTAGCTTCTTTTCATCAACGGATTTTTTAACTTCCTTATATTCAACATCTTTCCAATCACTACCCTTAAGCTTCTCTATACCTTTTTCCTCAAAGTATTTTTCCAATTGAGTTTCTGGTGTTCCATAATTGTGTATTTCATCTACTCTATTAAAATATAAAGCATTATCTTTTATTCTATTTTTTAATTCTTTTCCTTCAAATTCACTTAGCTTACTATCATAAAACAGCCCAAAATCTTTATATTGCTCTCTATTAATACAGCCTTTATTTAAAATATCTAAAACTTCTCTATATTCAAATATAGAATTATTATCCTTGAATAAAACATTCTTTTTTCTCTCTAAATCTATATTGATAATTTCTTTATCTACTTCAGTAAAAGAAGATCCTTCTAATTCTGATTTAATATCTTTTTGAATTGAATCTATATGAAAAGGCATTCCTTCTTTTGCAAAAGATTCTGTTCCTCCCATAATACTATCTAAAGTAGTATTATGTATAAATAAAATAGCTTTAGTTTCATATCCAGTTTCCACCCCAACCATATTTCTTAATCTAGTTAAAAAGTCTGGCTGAACATCATCTATTGTTGCTGATACTATTAGTTGAACCCCATTAAAATCTAATTGGTATGAGTTGTATTTAACTTCTCCATTAGGATCTTTATATTCATAGTCTCTATAATAAGTATTATCTTTTAACTTTTCATATAAATTTCTTACTTCTTCTTCTTTTTCAAATTGAATATTATATTTTGATCCAGGAGTTAAAGGATTTGCTCTAAAAAACTCTATTATTTTTTCTGCTAAATAACTATAAAACTGTTCTGACATATTGTGCATCCCCACTATCTGATTTCTTTTCTAATAAATTTAACTTTTCATATAACTGTACAATTTTTGTTTTTGAATCCCTATCAAAGAATATACCTCTTAATTCAAATTCATTAAATAAAGTATTAAGCTTCATTTTTCCTTTATCGTTAATGCATATTTTAGTCATTAAAATGATATCATCCTCTGTCATATTTAAATTATATCCTAATTGACCTCTTCTCTTTGCGAAGTTATCATATACAAATCTTACAAACCAATTTCTATATGCCTCATATGCTCTAGTTCTACTTGACTTCACAAATTGATATTCTATTGCATCAAATAACTTGTAAACATAATTAAATCCATTTACTTCAGTTTCCCTTGCTATTTCTTTAAAATCGCTCCATGGTTTATCTTTTATTTGATTTGTATATGCATCAAAAACAGATAATACTTCATTTTCTACTTTACATTTATCACTTTGTCTAAATATATCTGCTAATTCAATATATCCTAATTGTCTATCTAAATTATGATAGTTTAATAATTCTAATAGTATCGCATGAGAAAATAATGAATTTACACTTCCTTTTATTTTTTCCCATCCAAATTGATAAGCAGTTCTATTTTTAGATGTACTTTCCCAAGACAATGTATAATATAGTTTATCTGGAGTAGTAACATCCGCTTTTTCAAAATTCTTAAGCTTCATTGCTAGTTGAGATACATAAAACATATAATAATATTCTAAGAATCTTTTTAATGAATTTTTATACAACTCTTCATTACTTAGCATAAACTTTAAATCTTTTATAAATAATTCTCTTATGAAAGGTAAATAGCAATTATACTCTCCTATAGAAAATTTCTTATCCTTTAATTCTGGTAACGCTCTTAATACTAATCTATATAAAACATTATCTACTTCTCTATCGTAATGATTACTAATTTCTTTACTTAAACTTTTATCAAATAATGTTGAAAATAAAAATTTTGCTATTTTTTCATCAGCTGAAGTAGCTGAAATATAATTAATTGTTTTTATATCAAAATCGACCAAATTATTTTCATCTATAAACATAGTTCTTACAATATCCTTGAATACTTCCTTACTTGAACTACCTTCATATTCTCCTATTTGTTCTGATACTTCATCAATAAATTGATCTGCATTAAACTCACCTTTAAGTTCCTTATTAGATATCATTCTAGAAAATGCTCCCAAAACACCTGAAAACTCAGATACTAATGTTTTTTCATTAGCTGCATAAGGTAAAAGCTTATATTTCCCTCCCTGTTTATGCGTTAAACCACCATTTTCTCCAAACTTAAATGCAGTGCGTATTTCATCTAAATCTAACTTATAATTAATTTCTTCACACATACCTAAATCTCCACAAACCTATATATTTCAAATTCTTCATCAAACTCTAATCTATACTTTTTATTTTCTTCTCTATTCTTCTCTGTAAATGTTAATTGATTATTTTGAGATCCTGCACACTCTATTTTATTTATGAACTCAATAAATTTAATAAAATTATTCTTATCCTTCTTATTTGGTCTATACCCATTTCCAACTCTTATTAATAAATCATATAATGAGTAGTCTATATCTATACTACAAGAAATATCTAAATTATCTCCTTTGTACCTAATTTCCATTTCAGTTAAAAATTTGATAAGTTCACTGTCTTTATTAATAGGTAAGCTACTTGTATCAGCCTTTAATTCTAATTTTTCACTTACTTTATATTTAACTTGAGTTTTACCAACAAAGATATTAATATGATTTTTTTCAGCTTCACCATTCCACTTTAAAATACCATCTTTAATCTCTCCATATAATCCAATAAGCTTAGCCTTATCTCCTTTATTCCAGAAGTATAAATACTTTATAAAATTTTCATATACCTCATCATTTAAAGAGAATAAATCACCTTTTCCACAAAGATAATAACTTCTTATAAATAGCTTTAATAAATTAGTTTTTATTCTTCTACCTTCTAACTCATCAAAATTAATATTATTTATTTTTTCTATATATCCCTTAGGATAATCTATATACTGATCAAAAAATTCTATTAACTCTGTTGAATTATTAAACTTAATAATAAAGTCATCTACTTTTTCATTTCTAACATTTAAAGGATCTAAAGTACTTAAGGCATTAAATATAAATGATAATTCTTTGTGATCAAAAATTATATTTGGTGTTAAAGAATTTATATATTCTTCATTCTTAAGCTTCCCTATCTTATCTTTAAACATAGGTGAATTAACATCTATATATGACCTAGCTATTATTAAATCATACATAAAGTTTAATAATGCTCTTGTTGAAATAATAATTTTTTTCTTTATTATACATTGAACTAATAAATCTACTATTGCATTTTGAACATTATCCTCACTTATTAATTCATAGTTAGCTTTAATAGGACACTTATCTTTATTCTTACAATTACTGCAATTTTCTTTATATGAATTATAAAAATCATTTACCTCTGATGGATTAGTTATTTTATTTATTAGTTCTTTTATATATTTTGATTGTACCTTTCCATCTTTTAATGTATATAAATTATAGTCACTAAAATTAATAAACTGAATGTTACTAGATGAATCAAACTTATTTTCCACTATACTTTTTTCTAATATTTTTTTACCTTCAACATACCTTTGTAACACTGTAAATCTCTTACCATATTCTGAATCAATAAAGTTGTTTAAAGTACCAAGGTTAATTGCTAAAATTAATTTTTCAGTGCTTGTCCCTATTTTCTCATCACTAAAATTATCTAAAACATCATTTAAAGTATCCATTGATGTTTTATTAGGCTCTAAACTTTCTGTTGCATCATTATGTAATGTAAAATTACTCATTACATCAGGATATTTATTTTTAAAATATGAAATTATGTGAGATTTACCATCACCAACACTACCACAAACTAAAATTAATTGAGCACTATTTTCTTTGGCAGCTTTTAATATTATTTGTTGTAATTCATCCTGTACATCTCTATTTACATGCATATACGTTTTGAATTTACTAAATGTATTCAATCCTTCTACAGCCTCTTTTGATGATTCCTTTAACTTAGATAATTCTTGAATAAGACATTCTTTTTTAACTTCTTTAGTAACTTCATATTCTTCAGGATTTTGTATATTATCTATAATATTTAAGCTATTAACTTTATCCTTGCTTATATCAATATTTTCTGTTACTTCTCTATTATCAATGTGTAATAAATGATCTACCTTGCCTATTAATTTCATTAAAATATTTGAATTTTTCTTATCTACCTTAGTATCATTTATTGATTTTGGACTCTTATATATAGGAGATTTAAAATTATAATCTATATATGTTTCAATAAACCAACAAGTTATCTTATATATATAGTTATGTATATTTAATGCTAATAACAGTTCCGTTTCTACCTCTTCATGAACTGCTTTATTTCCTATTTTCCTTACTTGATAAAAATACTCTCCAATATCATTATCTAATACTCCATGTCTCCTTAATAAATTTAGTATATCAACTAAACTTACTATATTTAGATTATTTAGCCCTTCTAACCTTGCTATTTCTTCACTTAATTTTTCTATATAAATTCTTGACTTTACTATTACTGTATGGGGTTCTATAAAAACTAATTTATCTATATCTATAGCTAAACTATAAAGTTCTGGATATTCTTTTTCTAAATATTTAAAAACACTTATATTCACTCTATAACTTTCCTTTCCATATTTAATTAACATATTTTTAAACTACTGTATAAGAAACATATTAAAAAAACTGATATTTATATAATCTCTTACTTACTCATACTTATTATATTCCTAAACTTGATCGACATAACCTTTCTTAATATATGTATAATTTAATTATTTTATTTACATATTCATGTAATTTTAATTATATATTATTCCATACGATTTTTTTGTCGAATATTGTCGGATTAACTGTGGTATGTTTTTTATTTTAATACTATTATTATATAAGTTATTACTAGGGATTATTTTTATAATATATTAAATATATATTAAGTATTTTCTCCTTAGAAACTCTATCCTATTTGTATAATATGAATTAACTTTAAAGTAACACCAATAATAATATATAACTGTAAAATTTATGAATTAGCTCTACTTTTATGATATTATAAAGAATATAAAATTCATATTTTATTAGATTTACAAATTTCAAATTAAGGAGGTAATCGTTATGCTATACATGGTAATAGAAAAATATAAAGATAAAGAGTCAGTTTATAAGAGATTCAGAGAAAAAGTCAGGATGATGCCCGAAGGTGTAAGATTGTTAATAGCTGGGTTTCATAAGATGTGAATACCTATTATCAAATTAATAAAGCACAAAATGAAGAATTGTTGTATGAATGTGCTTCCAACTGGAATGATGTTGATGATTTTGAATTTATTCCTGTTATTAGTAGTCAAGATATGAGTGATAAAATGGAAAATAAATAGACACCTCCCAATTACGAAAAGAGAAACATAATAAGAATAAAAAACAAAAAAATTACTTTTTAATCCATTGCTCCAAAAACTCGAGCCTGTAAATAATTTTGTGTAATATAACTATCCGTAAAATGAGTGGCTTGCCATAACCTATTTTAGCTAGCATCTAAAAATGTTGGTCTTCATTCATTTTCGAATACTATACTTTTGTCACCATTACTTACCCATTAATCCCCAGCTGTTGCAAGAATATTGTTGGTGATTGAGTTGGTCTTAAAAACATAACCATATCAATTGCAGGTACATCCAAACCTTCATTAAACATATATACTGAAAATATAACTTTTACCTCTCCAGAAGTTAACTTAGATAAAGCTATATTTCTCTCTTCAGAATATTCACCTTTTTCTCCACTATAAACAGCTGCTGATGGTATATTATTTTCATTAAATACCTTTGCCATATATTCTGCATGATGTCTTGAAGTACAAAATCCAATTGCTCTTTTTGAATTATATTTTAGATAATGATTTAATATAACTTCTCCTCTTTTATTTAACATTAAAGCTTCTTCTAATTGCTTATCATCATATTTACCATTTTTATAATCTATATCTTCATAATTTACAGTTTCATCATAAATACCATTATCTTCTTTACTTTCTTCTTTTTCAATATCCTTATAAATATTAGGTCTTGTCCATTGTTTTGAATAATCTTTTAACACTTCATCTGTTATTATTAATGAATGATTGTTAAATAAATCTTCAAAGGTATCATAAAATACTTTAAAGTCATTTGGAGCAGTTGATTTTAAGAATCTATAATTCCATTCTATTGATGATATATATGCTTTTGGATGAAATGACTTGTTTGTATTATTGTAAAATCTTAAGTCTACTTTATCTTTTAGTTCTGATTTTAGTAGGTATAGTGCTTGTGGTTGTGTTATTTTTAGGTAGTTTCCTGTAAGTATTCTTATTTTCACTCCTCGATTTAGTGCTTCTTTTAGGTCTTGTAATAGTAGTTTTACTCCTGATTCCATTAGGAATGATACTATTATGTCTATTGTTGTTGATGTTTTGAAGCTTTGTTTTAGTTTTGGGTAGATATGGTCTTTGTCTCCTGTTATTGAGTTTGAAGTTGTTATTGTGTTGTAATCAATCTCTTTTTCTAATACTTTATCAAGCTTTTTTATTTCATCTATCATAAATGCTCCTATTATTTATATTTTAAAATAAATAATTTTGCCTTTAAATATTTATTTCATAAATTCAATATTATGTTTATATTATACCATATTAATCATTGTACCAGCATATTAGGTTTTTACGTAAAATAAAACACTAGACATTTAGCTTAAATTAATTCTTGACATTAAATTTCTATTATACTAATTATTTCATCATATAACTTTTACCATCATAGCGATTTATTTTATTTATAGGTTTATTTATATAGTTATTTTTTTACCTCATTACCTTTTTCATTTACAAACTAAACAGTTTCTTGCCCAAATTTATTAATTCAATCTGATACAGCCCCTTTTTTAATAAATTTATCGATATATTATTTATGACTTCTGTGGATATCTCTTTAAATATAAATCATAAATAGGATATCTCTCAAATTGTTTCTTTTCTTCTGTATTTAACTTCATAAAGCCGTTTTCAAACCCATTATAATCTTCTATTAAAATCGAAATTCCACATTGAATACTCTGACTTGTTTCTTTATCAAATTTTATTTTATAAAGATTCTCTTTTGTTTCTGGACTTAACTCATAATTATTCAATCTATATTCTATTTGAGCTTTATTTACTATTTCTATTTCTTTTTCAATATATCCATCAAGAATAGCTTCGAGCTGTCCAATAATTTTTATATAACAATCATCTTGCTTAATATCCCAGGCTTTTATTAGATATAGCATTAACCTATTATAATAGTCTGAAATAATATCAGAATTTTCTTTTTCTATTGGTAATAAAGTACTTGAAACAAGTTCATAATTAAAATTATTGCTAGCAATTAAACTTTCATTTATGATTGCAAATCTAGTTAATGAAACTTTTCTATCACCACTACTACATATGACAGTTAAATTAATATCCTCATCATAAAAATCATAATAAATAATTTCATTTTCATAAGTAACTTTTAATAACGCTATCTTATAATTTAAAAATTTAATTACAGCACAATCTATGCTTTTTGCTTTTTCTATTAACCCATCGTATTTTTTAACAACTGAAAGAATATTGATAGCTTTATAATCTAGTTCTTCAAAATCCTTTAATTTTACTGTGGTTGCATCAATTTTAAATCTATCACAAACCTTTAAAACATACTCTAAAAACTCTTTTTCGTTTTTTAATCCATCAAGCCCCTTTTGTTCCTTCTTTTTAATCCTTGCATTAGGCAATAGTAATCTGTTTAGTAAAAAATCTAAAGTATTATATCTTTCAACTATATTACTACTTGATTTTTCTACAGTTAATTTATTACCATCATATAATTTAATAGTGTCTCCAAATGTGATATATTCCCTGCCTGTACTATCTTTTATTCTCATACAATTATTAAAGTATCTTTTATCATCAATCTTAATTATATTATCTTCTAGGTATGAAATCTGAGTAAATACCGAATCTATTTTAATAGGTAACTTTATATTATAATCATTAATGTAGTAAGCTAAATATTGACCATTTAAAATATCTTCTACTCCATTAGCAGTAAGTATATTTATTGGTTGATTTAATATTTTTTCCAGAGGAACCATATTATTAATTGAATCAATACTAAATAGTTTTCTAGCTTCATTAAGATAATCACACTGTCTTAAAAAATTATCTTTTTCTGTTAGAATTTTATCTATGCGTACCGCTTTCCCTTTACCTTCTTCAGGGATACTATCTAATATTTCTTTTATTTTCGCTGCAATCAATACCTTATAAAATATTTTTGTTTCAGGTAATCCACTTTCACTTTCCTTTACTTCAACAACAAAATAAATAACTCCACCTTCATTAAAATAACCTTCCAAAGAAGTTTTTTTAATGTTATAAGAGTGATACTTATTAGAAAATTTAGATACATTTGTAGCTTTAACTTGAACAGGTAATCTTGTTATAAAATCATCATTACTCTCTGTGGCTTCTTTTTTATATACATAAATATGCCCATCCCAAATAGGTTCTTTATCATTTGAAGATATAAATGTTTGAACTTTTTTCTTTGTAGCTGCAAAAAGCGTATTGTTTAAAGCTCCTACTGAAATCTGCTCAAGTTGATTATTTGAATACTTTCCCATCTAATTCATCCCCCTTGTTAATTTTTATAGTTTCTCTTATATAATGTTATCTAAAAGCTTATCTTTAATAAATTTAAATATATTGTAGATAATTTGCAACTATAATTTATAGATTTTAATTTAGAGTTTTCTCTAATCCATTTTCACACATATATTTCCAACTAGTTGTGAAAGCTATTTCTTTTGATAATTCATTTCTTAAATTTATTATTATATTATTTTTATATCTATTACCAGTCAAAACAGCATTATCTAGATAAAAATATAAAATATAACAATCCTCTAATGGTAAAATTACTCCTATTGTTGCCTGTAAATACAATTCATCATCTCTTACATACCAATCTCTGAATCCATCATTGCTTATAGTCTCTTGGCATATCTTTATATGTTCTTCTAAACGCTTATGATATTCTTTAAATTTTTTCAAAACTTTCCTTGCATTTGGACAATTATCACTTAAAAGAGAACTCCCTTTATAGTCCTCATTTTCTTTTATAACATCTTCAAATGCGTCAATTATTAAATCTAATTCTTTTATTGAAAACCTTCTTTCAATTTCGTTACAACTCATTTACTTTCCACCCTTTAAACTATGATTTACATTTTTATTGAATTCACTTACAAAAGTTTTGCCAATCTCTAGAATATAGGCATACTTTGTTGGTAATTCTCTTGCTTCTAGCGATGCTTTAGCACCCTCTGGAAGTTTTCTTATATACGGAATGCCATGTTTGCTAAAATCATATAAAAATATTTTTCCTCTTAATAATATATTTACGCATTTATTTTATATTCAACTTCAATATCCTTATAACTAATATTTCTACTTATCATATTACTTCTTTCTTTTAAATAATTTTGAAGTGCTTCATCTCTGCAATATATATAACACCCTTTCATTCCTCTAGTTAGTAATACTCTATAAGTATTCTTTATTATTTCATCAGCTTTAGCCAATGCCTCTTCTTTATTTTCCTTATATAATTTCTTAATTCCTTTTATACTCTTATCTCCACTATCCCTTTTTGTAAAATCTGTTATTATTTTTCCATTTTCATATCTTATATCTTCGCCAATAATAACTCCAACATAATCAAATTCAAGTCCTTGACATGTATGAATACATCCAATTTCATTTACAGAATCTTTTCCTATAGCCCATGGTTCTTTATCATTTAAATTCCACTTCATTTTAAAATCATACTCTGGAAATACTATATCATACTTATTTATATCCTTTTTACTTTCCCACTTCCAACAATAACCTGCCAATAATCTTGATTTATTGTTTACTTTATTTTTCTCTTCTATCATTTTTCTCATTTCAGCAGGATTATCTACCACTTGTAAGTCATAATCAAAATCAAAACCATCAAAGTTAGCAGTTTCATTTATTTCTAAAACATCATTTAACCAATTTAAATATCCATCTGAACCATTACATCTAAATTGTGCTGTTAATGTATCTTCATGGACTTTTGCACCTAATATATTTGCATATTTCTTTATTTCCTCAACTGATCCAATATCATTTAATGTAACTTTTTGAGCTTCATCAATAAAAAATACAGATAATTTTGATGCATTTATTATTTCCTTAATTTGATTTTCACCCTTATTTTGAAATAGTCCTGATTTTTCATTTAATCTATGTGCCTCATCTACAAGTAAAACATCTATTTCATTTTCTCTAGATTCAACATAGCTTCCAGATCCTTTAAATAGATTTCCTATATATTTTTGTGTATAATTTCCTTTAAGTTTTAATGAATATACTTCTCTAGGAGCTGAATTTTTAGATACATATTGTGTTATATATCCTGCTAAATTTAACTTTACTAATAAATTAATAGCTAATACTGATTTACCAGTACCAGGTCCCCCCTTAATTATAAATACATTTTTTTCTCCACTCATAATTTTTTTCATAGCTATTTTTCTTATTCTTTCAAAAACAACTTTTTGATTATCAATTAATTTAAATTCTTCATTTCCATCAAGCATTAGCACTAATGCATCTTGTAAAGATTTTGATGGCTTTATTTTTCCACCTTCTATACTATATAAACCCTTTCCTTCATCACCTTTGTAAACATATCTGCATATAAATTTTCTAAGTTTTCTAACTTCCCCTTGAGTATATACAGGAGCCTTTTCTAAATACTCATCATAGCAACTATCTACTATAGGATCATTATCTTCGTGTTTAATATAATTATGTAGATATGCACACGGATGTAATAATATATTATTTTTTTCTACTGCTTCATTATAATCTTCTATAGCACAAGCATAAGTCCATGCTTGATAAGATGGATGTGTTGTTCTTCTTATTCCCTTATTAATAAATGTTTTAACTATTGCATTTTCATCTTCAACTTTTTCAATACTTTCCCATTGTTTTAATTCAATTATAACAACATGTTGCTTGTCTTCTTTATCCAAACCTGAAATAATAAAATCTATTCTCATTGATGTTGCAGGTATTCTATACTCAATAGCAATTGTTGCATCATTAGGTATCTCTGAAACATTAAGAGCTTTATACATATACAGCATAGAATTTTTCCATGCTCTTTTCTCTGCTAAACTTACTTTTCCAATCTTTTCTCTATATGCTTTTTCTATTACTATACTTATACTATCATTATCAACATGCTCAATAAACTCTCTTTTACTTGCTTTATATATAATCATATTTAATACCTATTTCCTTAATAATTTTCTTAATATTTTATAACTCTGTGTATTTATTGCTTTTTCCTTTAGCCTTTTCAACTGGATACTTCATTTCATTTTTATCCATTTTCATATTTATTATATCTTCAATATTAACATCTAAAGCATTAGCCATATGTATACAGTAAATCATAACATCAGCTAATTCTTCCTTTACATTTTGTAAATTAAAATTATCATTATCCCATAAAAATTCTTCTAATAACTCTCCTGATTCTATAGATATTGCTTTTGCTAAATTAGATGGAGTGTGAAATTGCTTCCACTCTCTATCATCTCTAAACTTTTTTATTCTTTCTAATGTTTTTTGCATTTAAATCAACTTCTTTCTTTTAAAAATTGTAATTTTTAACTTAGAATATAACAGCTTTCCCCACTAATATTAAAACTTAAAATTCTAAATTAATATTTTATCCTCTTCATTAATAGACAGAGTTTGTCTATATTGTTCAGCTACCATAGTTTTATTAAACTCTGCTGTAGGCTCAATTTCTTGAACCAAAATTTCTAATTCATCAATAGAAACATTAAAAAATTCTTTTCTCAAATTAATTTTATTAGTTCTCTTATCATTTAAAACTTCATGTAATTTTTTCTCTAAAGCAACAGCATCATCAGAGAATATAAAACTATGAACATCAAATACAAAAGGTACACTCGCATCACCTAGTTCATCTACTCTATCTTGTGGATTTAATCTTCTAGTCATTCCAATCTTAAACGTTTTTTCTCCAAATGAACCTAAATTACTAATTATATAAACATAACCTGCCTTACCATTTTGCCTTTTTATAATATCTTGCTTTTTATGTTCAACATTATCTAATTGATTTTTTAATTCTTCTAATCTAACTCTTAACTTTTGTAACATTTCATTATCTTGAGATGTTGATAAAGATTCTTCAATCTTAGATATTTCAACTTTATATTTTTCTTCTTCTTTTTCAACCTGCTTTTTTTGTTGTTCTAAGACTTTTCTTTCTTCAGCTTCTTGCCTCATTTGTTCTCTTAATCTAGCTTGCTCTTCTTTTTGTTGTTCTTTCTTTATGTAGTATTCATATTCTATTTCAATTGCCCTTATAAATAAAAATTCTATCTCGTTTATAAACTTAACTAAAGTATTAAAAATACTTTTATTTCCTTCTGCTGCAATATCTAAATACTTCTGAGTAGTAATCTTCACATCTTCTATAGATTTTTCCAACTTTCCATATTTTAGGTTATATAAAATATTCTGTTGCTCTGCCTTTAATGCAATAACCATAAGCTTATATATTGTTGAATTAGCTTTAGTAGTATATCTATCTTCATATTTCTTTAAAACTTCATTTATACATCTTTGATTTTCATTAAATTCTTTTCTTAACTCTTTTATATTCATACAATGTAGCTTAAGTTTTATTGTTGGATTAAATTCAATCTCATCATCATGAAATTTTTCTTTAAGTATTACATTTTCTATATTTTCCTTGAATATATCTTGTTCTTTATATTTTTCTATTATATAGTAAATACTATTATATAATGGCTTAATTTTATTTAGTTTCTTAGTTTCTCTAACTAATTTTTTCTCTAACTTCTCAGCTTCACTATTTAGCTTTTCAACCCTTTTAATTTTTTCTGATTCTTGTGAAATTTCTTGTTTTATACTTTCTATTTTTTCACTAAACTTAAAAACTTCATCTTGCTTTTCTAGCCTTAACTTTTCAACTTCTGCATTTACTTCATTATCTAAGTTTTTTATTTTCTTTTCCTTTTCTCTATTTAAATTTTCAATATCATTATTAAGATTATTTAACTCTAATTTTTTTTCTTTAATAGACTCTTTTAACTTAAATAACTCCTTAATATTTTTAAACATCTTTTTCCCTCCATTAAACAATTTAATATTATTATATATAATAAAAATATATATTTATGTCGAAATTAGTCGTTTTGTTAATAAATTTTCACTTTCAATGATTTTCTCTCAAAACTACCAAAACATATTTAAAGTTAATTTTTACATAACGAATTCTTATATTTTCTCACTTATAATAACCTATTCTCACTATTACTACTTTGACCTTCTTTGACTTTGGACTTATAATGTACTTGTACAAAGAGATAAGGGAAGTAATTAAAGAGCTTCCAATAAAAAAGAAAGTTCAATTAAGCTTAACAAAAACAACTTTTGAACTTTCACAAAATTTATTAATTAAATGAAACTCACTACTCACATTCATTTGTAAGAGTAAGTTCAATTAACTAAATTAAAATTTAGAATTTCACTTATAAAAATATAATCTTCTATATACTCATCTTGTGTATAAGAATATTACTTAAAACTCATTGTATATGAATCCTCTCATTATATTTCCTTTACAATCTATATTTTACTGCATCATATATAAATTTATTGCTTAATAAATTCAATATCCATAGCTTGTTGTGATTTTCTATTTTTCTTTTTATCAAAACCTTCTTTAGGAATAAACTTAACTTTTTCCCCAACATTGATATTTCTAGGTTTCCTTAAGAAATTATTAATTACAAAATGATAACTAACTCCATTAATACTATATATAAAGCCACTTCTTCCGCCATCCATAATATGAGCAATAGTTCCTTCTTCAAATGTAACATCTATATACTTATACTTCTTCCAAAAATCATTAAGATATTTTAAAGTATCTCTTTTATCAGAAAGCTTAATATTTTCATCATTAACTAACGTTTCTAACCTTTTATTTTCCTTCCACCCTTCTTCCATTCTTACTAGTCTTACTAAATTATAGTGATATTGAGCTTCTTTTATATACTCATTATTTATTAAATAGTCTCCAACATCTTCTAACATTTTTACTCTTGCTTTATGTTGGTTATCTCTAAGTAATGCTATACTTGCATTTTTTAATGTACTTTCAAAACTTCCACTACTTTTTTCTATTTGGTAAAGTTTCTCGTATATCCACCATTCTGTAAACTTTTCCGATAAATCTAATAATATCTTTTTTGCTGTAATATAATCGCTTAATGCTATATAACAACAAGCTTGTCTATATCTAAGATTCTTTTCTGTACTTTCACTAAATTTTCTTTCTATTATAAAATACATTATTCTAGGAGTTGTAGTTGTTACTGGTAATTTAGGATTAATAATATTTAAACATTCATTATACATTTTTAATTCATATAATGCCTTAGACTTTTTTAAATACCAATTTTCCCTATCAGATATAATCCTTTTGTCTACTCCATCTTTTTTAACTATTCTTTCTTCATTACTAAGCTTATTTGGATCTAAAAGATCTAAATATTTATTTCCTAATTTATAATCTATATTAGTATCTACTTTACTATAAATTATCTTTATTATTTTTTTTACTGTTAATTCATAAGGAGAAAATTTTTCTTGTTCACAAAGTTCTGTAATGTAATCTACATATTTTAATATACTATTAACATTATCAACCTCTTCATTAAAATTCTTTATTACTCCATAATATAATGACCATCCAATTACATTATTAATATTTTTAAACTCTTTAAATTTCCTTTTACACTCTTGCCCTATTTCATATGCATACTTATATTGCCCTAATTTATTAAAAGAACTTGCTAAATAAAAATAATCCCATTCTTTATACTCTTGTGTATTATTTAATTGATTATGTAAATTTATAATCACTTTAAAGTCTTGTGAGTTATATAAATCTCTAAACATTTATTTTTCCTCCTTGATATTTATATAAAACTTTTCTAGATTTTTAAAATTATAGATATTTTCTTCTATAAACTTTTTTTCTTCATTATCATCACAATTTTTTAATAGTTCATTGGCAAAGTCTGAAAAATCAAACCTTTCATTACTATATGGTTTTAATATTTCATATAATTTATCTAGCTTTGATTTTTCAATTATTGTTTCATTTAAATTATCTCTATTATTAAAAACTTCTTCTATTTGATAAAATTCCTCTTCATAAATAAATTTTTCCCTTGTAAGTTTAAATCCTCTTTTACCATAATAAATTATTAATATCCCTATACTTCTATCTAACTTTTTGCTTTTTACTTCATATTTTACTCCATATGGAAGATAACTTACTTCACTAAGTATTATTTTATATTCAGATTCTAAATGTTCTAATACTTTATTTACTTCTGCTTTTACAATTTCACTTACAGCTTTATTTTCCACTATTTCACCCTCATTTTTTCTGCTATTATTGACTTAAATGCTTGTTTATAAAACATAAATAAATTTAAAGAATCATCACTTACTTTTAAGTTTCCTGTTTGATTAATACCATTGACTAAATAATCTAAATTTGATGTAATTATTATTGTTTCAATATCATTATTTTCATAAATATCTATAAGTTCTTGTAGTATCCCATTAATTATGGTTTCATTTTGATTTCCAATATTATTTAATATTTTTTCTTTATTATTTGAAGTTAACTTGATCTCATTTCCTTTTTGTCTTATATTAATTTCCAGTTCATATCTTAATATTTCTTCTGTTATACTAATATGTGGTCTTAATCTTTCTTTTCCAATTAGATATCCTACGAAATTTTTTGCACTATTCTTATTTAAACTATGTGCATATCTTTGAGTATTAAAAGACTTAATACATAGGTAACAACCTGATTGCTTTTCACATTCACAATTAGATACTCTCGTATATGCTTTGCTTAATAATGTTTCTTCTGTTCCAATATCAATACTTGGAAATACTTTTTTTACTATATCACTCATATTAATATTTTCATTTCCTGTTTTATCATAAATTAATACATATGCTTTATTCTTATCATCTTTATCTTGTAAATTTTCATTTACAATAATTTCATCATCAACTATTAATGATATCTCCCCTTCATCTAAACCTAGTTCATATTTTATAGTCTTATCTAATAATGACATTAAGCTAGTATATTGTTCTTTACTAATTACCGATTTATGAAATTCAAAAATTATTGTATCTCTAATAAGTTGATATCCAACTGCTAAATCCTCTCCATCCCTTTTTACCTCTGATATAAATTCAATTTTCATATTATTATTATAATAAATCTTTATAGGCCCCTTTTCTTTGACTATATTATGATGTTTATTTAAATCAATTAATACATATGAATTTTCACCATTTATATCCTTATCTTTTTTAATATTTCTTTCATTGTCTTTACATTTATATTTCCAAGATGATATTACTTCTTTATTATTCATACTTGTAAAAGTAGAATAATCTTTAAATAACTCAATACTATAATGTTTTTCCCCAATAAACATGCTAGTTTTCGGTATTATTTGCTTATAAGCTAACTCAGGCTCTCTTACTCCTAGTTCAACCTTTTTAATACAATTATTTTTATCTTTTACTTCTTCTATAAGAGCAACATTATGTCTACTAAAACAATATTCAGGATATATAGCGCTATTATATAAGCTTTCTTTACTAAATCCATTTATTGATTTTACTTTTTCTCCTAAAAATTCAATATTATAATCAATATCTATGTTCTTGTTAAATATAGTTTCACATTCTTTTTTTATATCTTCTTTTTCCTTATCACTTATATTTTCCTTATCACTTATATATGTAAATTTTCTATCATTTAATCTTGAATAAAGAATTGTATTAATATGTTTGTTTAATACTTTTTTATTATCCACGTCAAATCTTGGTGGAGTTATTAATCCTTCAATCATTTCTTTTGGATTATAGAAATAATACCAGTCATGGTTGCTTTTTTCAGAACATATAGTAATTATTCCTGCAAATCTATCCCCTCTTCTTCCTGCTCTTCCTGCTCTTTGTGCATAACTTGATGGCATTTGTGGAACTCCTAACATATATACAAATGATAAATTACCTATATCTATTCCCATTTCTAATGTTGGAGTTGCAATTAATAAATTAATATCTGCATTTTGAAATGAATCTTCATAAACCTTTTTCAAATCCTTAGCAACTTCTGATGAATGTGCTCCAGTTAATAAAAAATGTTCCTCAAAAATTTCTCTTAAAGTATTATACTTAGAGGGTTCTGTTTTTATAAAGGTATTATCTTTATTTAAATAGAAAGTACTAGTTTGAAAATAATCTTCTTTATTACAACTATTATTTTGAGTTTTTTCATTTAATATGTTATATGATACTAATTTCTCTACAGAATTTTTTAATTTATCTTGGCCATATTCTTTTATAAACTCACTATACTTAATTCCATATTCTGATAAAGAAATAACATTACTATCTTTAGATGTTTTAAATCCTATTCCTTTTGGATATTCAAAACTACTTCTAGATATTCTTATAACTTTACCTGGTGTTTCTAGCTTACTTTGAAAAAAAACACCTTCATCTAATGCAACATTTGTAATAAATCTATCCACATCATTAAAGTTATCGGATAATCTTAACTCTAAATTCATATCTTTAAAATCTTCTCTAAACCTCTTATTTACTAAAGCTCTTCTAAACCAGATATTAAAATCATTAATAATTATTTCTTTAATATTTTCATTAACAATATTATTGTTCAAATATTCATTAACTACTTTTAATACCTCATTCTTTAGTTCATTTATAGATAGCCCTTCATTTGAATTGCAAAATCTTAGTAATTCAAAGTAAAATTGACTTAATAAATCATCTCCTAAAACAGTACTATATCTTCCACACTTTTCCCTATTATCAATAAAAGCTAATATTTTCTTTTCTTTTTCACTTAATATATTAAAATTGTGTTTTAATAATTCATATAAAAATATCTCTTTTGAAGAATCATTAAACTTTATTAATATATCATCAATATCTGAATTATTAATATTTAAATCAGAATATACTTTATATTGTCCCTCTTTATCTATTATTAATTTTATAGACTTACTCTTTGATTCATATAAATCGAAATTTAATTTATGTTTAAATTGATTATATTCATTGCTGCTAAAATTTATTAGTACTAAATTTTGATTTTTAGTATTATCACTTTGGAAAAAATCACTTATTTCTCCATCTTTTAATTTACCAACCAGTAAATTAGGCTCTTTCTTATATACTGGTAATATAATATTCCCACAATCATTACATTTATATATATTAAGAGTATAATGCTTACCACAATTAACACATCTTCTTAAAACTTTACCAATATCTAATAAAAATAAATGTATTCTAAAATCTAAAATAGGATTATTATTATACTTTTCATTAAGACTTAATATATTGTAAAAATAACTCTTTAAGGATTCTTCAGAAGTATTAATATTATTATCACTTAGTTTTTTTAATATTTCGCTAAAACTTTTACATCCATCATAAAGATAGTTTTTTATAATCTTAGTTTTAATATCATTTTTGAATTTATTATAATCCTCATCTTTAATATTATTATCATTTTCAATTTCTTCATAAATTGGCTCTATGTATTTGTATTCTTCTTTTGTTGTTAAGCTAAACATATTAGTTATAAACTCATCAATCTCACCACTAATATATCCGTCTGTTTTTACACCATCTTTATTTCTACTTAGTGTTGCACTACTTCCTATTTGAACCACTTTTGTATTAACATAATATCTTAATCTATCTAATAAAAATTTAATATGCAATGCCTTATTGCCATTATATGTATGTATTTCATCTAAAACTATATACTTAAATACCTTATCTAATGATTCAAAAATATGTGAATATTTCTCATTAGTAAGAATTCTTTCTAACATAACATAATTAGTTATTAAAATATCTGGCTTATTTTCAACTATATCTTCCCTGCAAATAATAGAATTATCATCATCTATATCTTTAATATCATTTCTATTAGGAGTTTCTCCATTAAATATTGCATATGTTATACCACTATTAGATGTAGCTTTCTCTATTCTTCTTAATTGATCACTAGCTAGTGCATTCATTGGGTATATTATTAATGCCTTTACACCTTTTTTATATTTATTTTTAATACAATAATCTAAAATTGGTATTAAGAATGACTCTGTTTTACCACTCCCTGTTCCTGTAGATACAATAGTACATTTATCTTCTAGTATTGATTTAATTGCATTTTCTTGATGCTTATATAATGAATGATGAAAGTTTAACATATTAGGTATATCTAAGGATAAATTATTATCTTGGCAAAAATCCTTTAATAAACTTCCCTTTTTATACTCTTTATTAAGTGAAAATATTATTTCATTTTTAAACCTAAAATTCTTAATTATATTATTAGCATCTTCCTCTTTGATACCATTTCTTAATATCAAATCTTTAATTTTTTCCTCATATACATCCATAAGATTAAAACATAAATCTATTCTATTTTTTATCTCTTTCATTCTAAAAAATTAGCCCCTTCTTAAAATAATATAATAATAATTAGTATTTTTCTTTGCTATAAGACCCTTAGTGTTATTAAATATATATTTACTGATTTCATTTGGAAGTTTAACATTTAATTTACTTACGCTTATTTTAGAATTTATATTTGTAGAAATTACTTGTACAATATCATTACAATCGTTATTTAACCTTCTTATTGTATTTCTAACATTTTCATAGTCCAAATCAATAATTGTAAATATTGCTCCTTGCTTTAAATTAGATATCTTTAATCTTAAATTTTCTATAAAGTTAACTTCTGAACCCATATGATTTATACAATTATTCATAAAGTATAAATCTCCTTGAAAAATACTTTTTTCACATGATACCCAATTACTACATATTTGTTTGCAATTTACAGTTAAATCACATCCTGATAAATGATTTAAACTAGAAATCTTTAAATTATCTAATTTTTTTATAATATTGCTTGTAACCTTTCGCTCTTTCTCCCAACCTTTTTCTAAATCTAATATATTAATATCTAATCTTTTGTTAAACTTTGAATCATTTAACCCTTTTAATACTCCACTAACTTCTGGTCCTGGTCCTGCTGCAAAAAACACTACCTTTATTCTTCTTGCTTCATTAGTTAAATTATCAACTATATGTAATTTAACTAATTCGTATACTAAATTCATATAATTAGGATAGTAAGCTAACATATATGCTTTCCTAATTGAACTTTTATCATATTCTGTAATAGATTCGTTACTTCTATAACTAGCTCGTAACTTTATAATACTATATCTAATATTTCTACTATTATTTTCATTTAAATTACAAACAGGATAACCATATATTTCACTAAATATTTCTTCATAAATATTATCCATTAGCTTACACATCCTCAAATAAATTTATTTGTTCAAATTCATTTTTTTTATTTTTTTCTTTGCATAAATAATGCTCTGTTATTTTTTCATCTCCCACTAAATCTCCAAGTAATAAAGGTGATTTAATATTATTAGAATTAAAATTTTTTTCAATTAATGCACTATTGTAATTAGCATAGCAATATTTACATTTATGTAAGCAGGAATTATATTCTCCAATGTCTATACTCTTAATACAATTACATCCAATTCTCATATTATCTTTTTTTGTATTTATGAAATCTTTTCCAGTAATCATACTAACTAATTCTCTATCAATACATGCTCCATGCTTTACTCCACAAATATCTAAATCTACTTTTTCTGCGCAACTTTCTATTATAATATTATACTTATTTGCTATCTTAACTAATTTAGATGCTACTTCAAGCATATCCTCTTCAGATATATTTTTTAATTGCAAATCATGTGCATTTTTTTTAATTTCTTTATATTCATCAATAAAACTTATGACACATTTATCTGTATATCCAGACAATTTACTAGCTATAAACTCAAACCATTTATAATGATATCCCTTTGTATATTTTTCATTTAATAATATAGGATCATATCTCCAAATAACTTTTTCTTTTCCTATTTTTTTTGATAACTTAATAAATGTTTCTATTAGTTGTTTTTTTCTTTTTACGTTTACTTCTATATCATCACTATAGGAGTTCAAGGTATATTGAAAATAAAATTTATATCCTTCTAACTTATCTAATCCCTTAATAAAATCACTAGGATCCTTTGTCCAAAATACAAAACAATCTACCGTTTCTTTGTTTAATATTACTTTACTAATTTGTTTTCTATTAAAAGGATTTTTAATTAAAACATGCCCCACTTGTAATCTTTCAAAAAACCACTCACTATAAAAAGCAGGTATATCTGTTCTTCTACTGACACTTACAATCATAACAACACTCACTTTTTCAATTTCATTAATTTATAATTAAACCACGATATTCATAATTAACCTTTATAATTTAATTATAAAATATTCTTTTTTGTTTTTATGTCGAATTTTGTTTATATTCCTCAGGTTTATTATACCATTTGACTATTTTAATAGCATATAAGTTATTATTAGGAATTATTTTTTTTATATTTAAAATATATATTAAAATTACCTACATTTCAATAAGTGCTTATTATAAAATATTCTTTGTTGTTGTAACACTCTTTGCTATTAAGTAATATACCTAGCTAGTATTAGCTAAAATAGAATTATTCTATTTATTTACACTAGTTTACAACAAATTCAAGTAGCTTTATCACTATCGGCAAGATATTTAAATATATCTTCAGCAGTAGTAATATTTTTATGTAATAGCATCAATAGGTTCAGTTAATATCTTTATAAGTGCATTTCTATCAAGAGATTCTAATGGACATATTTTTGCTAGTGTATGAATATAAAGAACTAAACTTTCCATAATTATTTCCCTTAACCTTGTCTGATATTTCTTTATTACACTCAGGACATTTTATTAAAGCCACTTTCTAAACCACCTAAAAAATTTTAACTTAAATTTAATTCTTTATAATTTAAAAATTATTTTCCCATAATCCTCAAATCACATCTTACTCCTCCAAAACTAATTAAACTTATTTGAAATTAATTTTCAATTACCTCTCTCCTTCATTTTCTCACTTATACTTCTCTATTCTCACTTATACTAATTTGACCTTATCTGACCTTAATCTTATAATATACTTGTACAAAGAGATAAGGGAAGTAATTAAAGAGCTTCCAATAAAAAAGAAAATTCAATTAAGCTTAACAAAAACAACTTTTGAACTTTCACAAAATTTATTAATTAAATGAAACTCACTACTCACATTCATTTGTAAGAGTAAGTTCAATTAACTAAATTAAAATTTAGAATTTCACTTATAAAGGAGGTCTTTGTATGTTAGGTTTAGTACCTTTTAAATTTAATAATGGAGAAAATAGCAAAGGATTAAGCATTAATGACATGTTCAATGATTTCTTTAATGATGATATGTTAGCAGACTTTAAGTCTTGTGGAAGTTTTAAGACTGATATAAAAGAAACCCCTGAAGAATACGTTGTTCATGCTGAATTACCAGGAGTAAACAAAGAAGATATAAACATTGATTATAACAATAACTATTTAACTATTTCAGCTACAAGAAATAATGAACATGAAGAAAAGAAAGATAATTATATTAGGCGTGAAAGAAGCTATGGTTCAGTTTCTAGAGGATTTTACATTAACAATGTTAATAAAGAAGCTATTAAAGCAAAATTTGATAATGGTGTTTTAAATATCGAGTTGCCTAAAAAAGAATTAACACAAAATAATAGCAATAGAATTTTAATAGAGTAACTTTTAACTAGTTAGTAGTTTTTAGATAGTAGTTTTTAGTTATGATTGAAAGATTAAATTAGTAACAAGTTACAAGTAATAAGTGACAAGTTTAGGTTGAAACTCCTTTATTAGAAACTCCTAAAGGAGTTTCTAATAATATATTTTCAAAAATTTAGCATAAGCTAAATTTTTTCCTTAACTTGTCACTTGCCACTTGTCACTATGAACTTCTAACTCCTAACTAACCAACTGGGATAGAAATAAAGCAACTGCTAAACCTATTTTTAAGTTTGCAGTTGCTTTTTTATCTCAAAAGATATATATTCTAATATTTACTATTATAGCATTATATAATAACCTTATCTTCTCTTGTTTAAAGTTGGAGTATATTGAAATTATTAATACTATAAATTTTAATATATATTTTTAAAATGTTTTCAACCAATAATCAACTATTTTATATTTTCATTATATATTATTTTTATTATTGACAGTTGGTATTAGTATAAAGTAGTGGGAACTAAGTAAAATAATATTTAGTTAATAAATCACCATATTGTAAAAAATAAAATTTATAATATCTAAATAGTATTTTGATAAGAAAGGTTTGATATAGTATGAAAAAATATCTGTTAGATAGTAATATAATAATTAATCTTTGGAAAAAAGATGAAAAAACATTAAATAAATTAATTAAGCAAAATAAACTTTTAATATTAGAAGAAGTACTAAAGGAATTATCAGTAAAAGAAGCTAAGATATATAGGAGTAAAGAAGTTTTAAGTGAAAGGTTTTGTGAATTATTACCTTTTGCTCTTAAAATTAATAAACAAGATATAAGTGGATTTTACTTTATTTTAGATTACACAATAAAAGAAAAATTTAAAAATAATAATTTATCAGAAAATGATTTTTTGCAACTATTTGCATGTTATATTAATAAAAATTTAATTTTAGTAACAGAAGATAAAGCATTATTGGAAATTGGAGGATGTATTGCTAAAAAAGAAAGAGTAATATCATTAAGTGATTTATATAATATTGAAAATGATTAAAAGATAAAATATTAAAGAAAAGATAAAATAAGATCATTTTCTAATTTATATATTGAAGTGCAGTTATGGATATATTATAATTTATAGGTATTTCGTTGATAAATTTGGGAGATACTGTTTAAATATAGAGCCGAAGGGGAAAGTGCGGCAAACTCTCAGGCAAAAGGACCAAATTTTGAGAAAACTCTGGAAAGACTATTAAAAGCACCGACGAAGCAATCTTAAGTATAGTAGGAGAATCTTTCAGGTAAAAAGACAGAGACGCAATTGTTTTAATAATTAGTCTAGTTAGAAGTAAAGAAGGGGGATTTTTTTGGACTATATTACAATTTTAGAGTATATCGGTGTTTTTGCTTTTGCCGTATCAGGAGCAATAGTAGCTATTGAAGAGGAATTTGATGTTTTTGGAGTTTATATAATTGCAATAATTACTGCAATGGGTGGAGGAGTACTTAGAGATATAGTTTCAGATGTAGGAATTCCAGTATTTTTTACAAGTTATATGACAATTCCATTTATTATTGCAGGAACTTTATTAGCTATATTTTTAAAAGGAAATTTAAAATATAAGAATTTATTTGTATTTATAGATGCAATTGGATTAGCTGCCTTTTTTGTATCAGCAGCTGTTAAAGCAATCAATAGTAATTATAATTTTATGTTATTTATATTTGCAGCTAGTATAACTGGAGTTGGTGGAGGAGTTCTAAGGGATATAATAACTAATAGAAAACCGCAAATTTTTAAAAATGATATTTATTGTATTGCAGGAGTTATAGGTGTAACTATACTTTGGTTTATATATCCTATAATTGGGATGGAATCAGCACAATTTATAACTTTGATAATTATAGTACTTATTAGAATGATAAGTTATTATAAGACCATAAATTTACCAGTAATATGTAAAGAAAGAGTATAAAATTTAAGAAAAAGACTAAATATTAAAATGATGTACGGTATGAGAAAAACTCTCATATCTTTTTTGTTTTAGTATTTAACAATAAAAGGGTTATAAGTTAAATATAGAGATTATTTTTATAAAAGAATAACTTGATATAAAATTTAATATAAATTATATAGGAGTATAAGCTGGGGGTATAACATGGATAGTACAAAAGCAATGGAACATGTTCATAAAAGTGATAATGGTAAGATATTTACTCATACTCATAAAAATGCAGAGGGGCACACACATACACATTCTCACGAAAGTACAAAAGCTATATTGAATCGTTTATCTCGTGCAGCTGGACATTTAGAAGCTGTAAAACGTATGGTTGAAGATGAGAGGGATTGTAGTGAAGTATTAATTCAGTTAGCTGCAGTTATATCAGCATTAAATGGAGTAAGTAAAATAATATTGCAGGAACATATAGAAGGGTGCATAGTAGAAGCTATAGAATGTGGCGATAAAAGGCCTATAGAAGATTTAAATAAAGCAATAGCTAAGTTCATTAAATAAATAGTTAATGATACCACGTTAAAAAAGAGAATTCGTATTGGAATTCTCTTTTTTTATATAATATTTTTTATGAAAACTAAAATTTATTTATTATAAAAAAATATAAAATTAATCCCCCTACCCAGGTTGTTGATAGTTGGTAAAAATGATAAAATTATGGTATAAAATGGTAAGGGGGCAGGGGAGTTTATGAAAAAAAAATCGTTGATAGTATCTCTAATAGTAAGTATGTCATTACTCATTGTAGGATGTAATAATGGAAAAAGTACAAGTGTGAAAAATAACTCTAAGGATGATAATAGTATTTCAACATATGCTAATAATGAGAATAATGATAGTAAGGACAGCATTACAGCATATGTTGGAAATAATATTTTTGAAAGTAGCTTAGATCCAATTAAAGGAGCAATGAGTTATGGATATTCGTTTACAAATAATGCGTTAACACGAGTAAATCCAAATTCAGAATATGAAGGTGATTTAGCAGAAAGTTGGAGTATAAGCGAAGATTCATTAATTTATACTTTTAATTTAAAAAAAGGTATTAAGTTTCAAGATGAATCAGATTTTACTGCTGAGGATGTAGTGTTCACTTATGAAACAGTAAAAAATAATCAAGCAGATAATGAAAGTGTTGATCTTACAAGATTAAAAAGTGTAGAGGCTGTAGATGATTATACAGTTAAATTTACATTATCAGAGCCATATTCACCATTTTTTGATTCCATTGCATTGTTAGGAATTGTTCCAAGTGATGCATATGATAGTAAAGTTTTTGATAAATCACCAATAGGAACAGGACCATGGAAAGTAATTCAATATAATACAGATCAACAAATTATAGTACAAGCTTATGAAGATTATTACGAGGGAACTCCAGAAATTAAACAAGTAACATTTGTAAAAATGGATAGTAAATCAGCTTTTTCTAATGCTAAGTCTGGCCAATTAGATATAGTTATGGTAGATCCAAACTATTCTAAAGAAATAATAAATGGAATGCATTTAGAAAATCTTGAGACTATGGATGTACGTAATATTAGTTTACCATACTTACAAGAGCAAACAATGACAGATAAAGATGGTAATGAAATATTAGTAGGTAATAATGTTACATCTGATATAGCTGTACGTAAAGCTTTAAGTATAGGAATAAATCGTGAACAAATAATTGAAAATGCATTAAATGGTGTAGGTAAAAAAGCTACTGGTTTTACAACTAATTTAGTTTGGGGAAATCCTTTAGTTTATGATGATAATCAAAAAGAGGAAGCAAAAAAAATACTTGAAAAATCTGGATGGATAGATAGTAATGGTGATGGAATTTGTGAAAAAGATGGGATAGTTTGTGAATTTGATGTTTATGCACCATCTAATGATGAGCAACGATATTTATTAGGAAGTGCTGTTGCAGAAGATGCAAAAGAGTTGGGAATAAAAATAAATGTTAAACAAGGAACATGGGATGAACTTACAGTTAAAGCTAAAACATGTGGTATTATATGGGGTTGGGGACAATATAGTCCTACAGTATTAAAGTCATTATTTTATTCTGATTTATTTTTAAGTGGTGATTACGATAATACAATTGGATATTCAAATAAAGAGGTAGATAAATTAATAGATGAAGCTATAGATTCTAATAATCAAGAAGAGGCAGTAGAAAAGTGGAAAGAAGTACAAACAGTTTCAAGTGAAGATTATCCATATTTATATATTGTAAATATTGAGCATAGCTACTTTGTAAATGACTATCTTGATATTTCTATAAACACACAAATACCACATCCACACGGACATGGTGCACCAATTATTTGTAATATGAAGGATTGGAAGATTAATGAATAGAGTAAAATATATAAGTTCAGTATTTTTAAGAATGTTATCATTATTAATAGGAGTTAGTATTATTTCTTTTATTTTAGTTACAAATTCGCCTATAGATCCATTAACATCATATATTGGAGCAGAATCTACACTTTCAGTAGAGGCAAAGGAGGAAATTGCAGATCATTGGGGGTTAAATGATCCACCATTAGAAAGGTTTGCATCTTGGGGTAAAAATGTTTTAAAAGGTGATTTTGGAACATCAATAACATATAAGCAGCAAGTTAGTACAGTTATATTAGAGAGATTTAAATATTCAATAGTATTAATGTTAGTAGCTTGGTGTTTTTCAGGAATAGTTGGATTTTTAATTGGCGTTTTAGCAGGTATATATAAAGGAAGTTTATTTGATAAAATTGTAAAAATATTTTGTCTTGCATTGCAATCAGCACCAACATTTTGGATAGGTTTATTAATTTTAAGCTTATTTTCAGTATATTTAGGGTGGTTTCCTATAGGATTTGCAGTACCCATGGGTAAGTTATCTTTGGAAATTACAATTTGGGATAGAATATATCATCTTATATTACCAGCATTAACACTTAGCATATTAGGTATTAGTAGAGTAACATTATTTACAAGACAAAAGTTAATAGAAATATTAAATAGTGACTTTATACTTTTTGCAAAAGCGAGAGGGGAAAATACGAGACAACTAGTAATTAGACATGGGTTAAGAAATATAGCATTACCAGCTATAACAGAACAATTTGCTTCATTTAGTGAACTTTTTGGAGGGATAGCATTAGCTGAAACAGTTTTTTCTTATCCAGGATTAGGTACAGCAACAACAGCAGCAGGATTAAATGGTGATGTTCCTTTATTACTAGGGATTGCAATATTTAGTGCTATATTTGTATTTGTAGGTAATTTTATTGCAAACATATTATATGGAGTATTGGATCCAAGATTAAAGGAGGGAAAATACAATGGTTAATAGCCACTTAAGAGTGTCAAGAAAAGGTAGGTTTAATATTTTTCCTAATACAAGGGCTAAGATAATATTTTATATAGCAATTTCTACTGCATATTTATTAGTAGTATTTATTTTAGGAATTACAATGAATTCAAATAAATATGCAGTGGATTATTCAGCAAAATTTATAAGTCCGTGTTTACAGCATTTGTTTGGAACAGATTTTATGGGAAGAGATATGTTTTGGAGATGTATAAAGGGATTATCTAATAGTATTTTAATAGGAATACTTGCATCTATAGTAAGTTCTTTTATTGCTCTTGTATTTGGAGTTTCTTGCGCTATTATTGGTGGGAAATATGATAAATTAATTAATTGGTGTGTTGATCTTTGTATGGGGATTCCACATTTGATTTTACTAATTTTAATATCATTTATGCTTGGAAGAGGGACAGTGGGAGTTACAGTAGCAGTAGCAGTTACACACTGGCCTGCACTTACAAGGCTTGTTCGTGCAGAAGTACTTCAGGTTCGATCATCTCAATATGTCCAAGCAGCCTATAAAATGGGGAAAAATAAATTTGAAGTTGCAGTTAATCACATTATTCCACATGTATTACCAGTATATTTAATTGGAGTTGTACTGTTATTTCCACATGCTATTATGCATGAAGCATCAATAACATTTTTAGGATTTGGAATTCCAGCAGAGGTTCCTGCAATTGGAGTTATCTTATCAGAAGCAATGAATCACATTACAACAGGAAAATGGTGGCTTGCAGTTTTCCCAGGATTAATGCTTTTAAGTATTGTAATCTTATTTGATGTAATTGGAGAGAATCTTAAGATTTTAATTAATCCCAATAGCGGAAATCAATAAATGAGGAGAATGTCTATGAATGAAAAAGTATCAGTATTACAAGTAGATAATTTATCAGTATCTTTTAGTATGTATAATAAGGGATTAAGTAAAAGAAATTTAGAAGTTATACATCAACTTAGTATTGATGTAAAGAAAGGTGAAATTGTAGCTGTAGTTGGATCTAGTGGATCAGGTAAGAGTCTTTTAGCTCATGCAATTATGGGAATATTACCTGAAAATTCAAAAACAAAAGGTAGTATAAAATATTATAATGATGAATTAAATGAGAAGTATTTAAGAAAAGTAAGAGGAAAAGATATAGCATTTATACCACAATCAGTAGATTTTTTAGATCCATTAATGAAGGTAGGAAAGCAAGTTGTTGGAATTAATGGTAATAAGGAAAGACAAAAAGAAGTTTTTAAAAAATATAATTTAGATGATAAAGTTGCAGAAATGTATCCTTTTCAATTATCTGGTGGAATGGCAAGACGAGTTTTAATAGCAACAGCTGTAATGAATGAAGCAAAATTAATTATAGCTGATGAGCCTACACCAGGATTAAATTTAGAGCTTGCAATGGAAACTTTAAATAATTTTAGAGAAATTGCAGATAGTGGATGTGGAGTATTATTAATTACTCATGATGTAGATTTAGCTTTAAATGTTGCTGATAGAATTGCAGTTTTTTATTCTGGTACTATAGTTGAAATTGCACAAGTTGAGGATTTTATAAAAGGAAAAGATGCATTAAGACATCCTTATAGTAAAGCTTTTATAGATGCTTTGCCACAAAATAAATTTAAGGAGTTGCCAGGGTATCAACCTTATGCAGGCAATCTTCCAAAGGGATGTTTGTTTAGAGATAGATGTTCATTAAAAACAGATGAATGTTGTATGGAGATTAAAATGAGAAAAGTAAGAGATGGTGAGGTGAGGTGTATTAATGCTACTTGAGGTTAAAAATATAAGCTATAGGTATAGTAAAAGTTCTAAATGGATACTTAAAGATGTTAGTTTCACAGTTGATTCTAAAGAAAGAGTAGCATTAGTTGGACCATCAGGTTATGGAAAAAGTACATTATCAAAAATAATATCAGGATACATAAAGCCTGATAAGGGAGAAGTTTTATGGGATGGAAAGCCAACTCCTGAAAAATGTTATTGTCCAATTCAAATGATTTATCAGCATCCAGAACAATCTGTTAATCCAAGATGGAAGATGGATAAGATACTAAATGAAGGTTGGAATGTAGATGATAATTTATTAGAGCAGATGGGAATAGAAAAATCATGGTTAAATAGATGGCCTAATGAACTATCTGGGGGAGAATTACAAAGGTTCTGTATAGCAAGGGTATTAGGTCCAGAAACTAAGTTTTTAGTTTGTGATGAAATAAGTACCATGCTTGATGTTATTACTCAAGCACAAATTTGGAACTTATTATTGAAAATATCTCATAAAAATAATATAGGAATGTTAGTAGTTACTCATAATATGGATTTGGCTAGGAAAGTATGTAATAGAATTATAGAATTACCTAAAATAAATAATAAATTAGGAATTTAATAAAATTAAAATGAATAAGGGTATTAAAGTTAAAGAGTTTTTTATTTAAATTTAAGTAAGATATTAGTTTTAGAAGGGTTATTTATGGTGATAAAAAATATATTAAATTAAAATATAGAAAGAGAGTTGATAATAGTAGATTTTTATTCACTAATAGGTTAGCTCTCTTTTTAAATAGGAATTATAACATAATAAAAAATATATTTAGAAAATAGAAGAAAAATAGAGGATATATTCTTCTAAAGAGAATAAATGAGGAAATTAAGAAATATATAATTAAAAATAAAGAAAATCAAACTTGATAAAGGGTAATTGATACTATATAATATAATTAATTAAAATACTTAGTGGTATTTAGAATAATATATATTGGAGGATATAAATGGAATATAATATTTTTGGAGGAAATTTACCAGCGGTAACAATAAAGCTTAACCAAGGAGAAAGTATTTATACACAATCAGGTGGAATGACTTGGATGAGTGAAAATATGGAGATGAGCACAAATATGAAAGGGGGATTATTTAAGGGGGTAGGGCGTATGTTATCAGGTGATTCTATATTTATGGCAACATATACAGCAAAAAAATATCCAGGTGAAATAACAATATCAGCAACATTTCCAGGTGAGATAATAGTTTTAGATTTATCTGATGGAAGAGAATATGTATGTCAAAAAAGTGCATTTTTATGTGCAGAACCAAGTGTAAATCTTTCAGTTACAACTAATAAGAGTATAAAGGGTGGGTTCTTTGGTGGAGAAGGGTTTATAATGCAAGAAGTAAAAGGAAGAGGTAAAGTATTTCTTGAAATTGATGGAAGTGTAGTTGTAAAGGAGTTAAATCATGGAGAAAAGCTAATAGTTGATACGGGACATATAGCAGCTTATGAGAGAAGTGTAAAATATGATGCAAAAATGGTAAAGGGATTTAAAAATATGCTATTTGGTGGAGAAGGACTATTTTTAACAACATTAACAGGGCCAGGAAAGGTTTACCTTCAAACAATGACAATGCCAAGTTTTGCAGAAAGAATAATGCCATACATGCCATTATCAAATAATAAATAAGATAAAAGAAAGATAAAAAAGAAACTGTCGCAAAATAAAAATTTTGCGACAGTTTCTTTTTTGAAATTATATTTACAAATTGCATATCTTTAGCTTGCTTTTTTATGGGCAGCTCTTGCAGCTTCTTCTCTGTGTCTTCTAGCATACCATTCTTCACAAATATCATCAAATTTCTTTTCTGTTAAATCAGGTTTAGACATCATAGAAGTAAATGGTGCATATTTACTTGTCTTAGTGTAGAATTTTTTTACTAAAATATGATCTTTCTTATATTCAAATTTGTAGTCTTGATATTTGTCATAATTATAAATTACCATAAAATCACTCTCTTTCATTTCTTTTAATTTTTAACATTGACAATATTAAATAAGACTTATTTAAAATATTTGATAATCATGATTTCTTTGTACATATCTTATCTCTTTGTACAAGTACATTATAAGCCTAAAATCAGTAAAATTCAAAAACGTATTAGTGATAATAAGATAGTGGTAGTGAGAAAATAAAAATCCTAAATATGTAATAATTAAATTTAAAGGAATTTTATTAAATTTAAAGTTGTGTAACTTTATTTGGAAAAATTTTATAATTTAATTAAAATATTTAAAATTAATATTATAAAAATTATATGATATAAATAAATTTTTTACTTGCAATAAATATAAAAAAATATATAAGTGTCTTTTAATTTAGATAATCATAAAATAGTATAAAGTTATATAATTTGGAGGAGAGTTTGTGGGTAAAAAGAAAAGATATAAAAGTTGTAATTTTAATAAATTTAGCAATTTTACTATTCCTCCATGTGCAGAATTTTTAGGAAGTAATAATCCATTTGTTAAAGATGGAAAATTTATTTATAAGAATTTGAATAGGGTATATTTCTTTTTAACATTTAATTATTCAATGCTCAATAATGTAGATTATGATACATTAAATCCAAGTACTTTTAATTTTATAACAAATGGTAATCTTCAAATAGAATTATATTGTTTTTTAATTGGATTATATATTAATGAAATTGAAAAAGGAAATATAAAATATGATTCAAAAGTAAGTATACATGATGACAAAAATGCTGATAAATTTATAAAGGAAGTTATGGAAAGTAATTATGATTTAAACGAATCATTTGTTCCTGCATTAACATATACAATTTCAAATTCTAATGCAATACTTGCATTTTATACAGGAGTTATTAATATAAGTATGACTAATTTTTATATTATGCTTATGTTAAGTAGATTTTATAGTGACTATGGATTATTATTTTCTGATAATTCATATGTAACTAATGATTTCATAAATAGAACGCTTGCTAATATTTATTTTGAATTTAATCAATATAGATAAATCAATTTCATAGAATACTTGATACTATAATTAATAAATATTAAAATGAATTTTATGAAAGATTTAAAAAGCAATAAACATCAGATGTGAGGTAAAAAATGAAAATACGAGTACCAAATTATTTTAAGGATTTTAAATGCATAGCTTCAAAGTGTGAAGATACATGTTGTGCTGGATGGGGAATAGTAATTGATGATGAAGCACTTGAAAAATATCAAAAAGTTCAAGGGGATTTTGGTGATAGATTAAGAAGGGAAATAGTACATGAAGGTGGAGAAAATATATTTATATTAAAAGATAATAATTGTCCATTTTTGAATGAAAATAAATTATGTGATATATATAAAGAAGTTGGAGAAGATGCTCTTTGTTATACTTGCAAGCAATATCCAAGGTATATAGAAGAATTTGGTGGAGTAAGAGAAATTGGAATTTCTTTATCATGTCCAGAAGCTGCAAGAATAATTTTAGGAAATTCAAAAAAGACAACTTTTGAATTAAGTGAAAATAATGAAGAAATAAGTAATTATAATGATATTAATGCTAATTTATATTTACAGTTATTACAAAGTAGAAAGATTGTATTAGATATTATCCAAGACAGAAATATAGATTTAAATGTTAGGGCTGTAATTACACTTAAATTTATTGATGAAGTTCAAGAGAAAATTGATGAAAATGAAATAACAGCAATAAAAGATGTTAGAGAAAAATTTTCAAATGAAGATTTTATAAATGAATTTATTAAAGAATTAGATAAATATAAAAATAATAAAAATAAGAAATATATTAATATCAAAGAGTTTTTTGAAGTATTTAAGAACTTAAAGCATATAACACCAAATGATCCATTAGGATTAAATGATGCAATAAGATATTTTTGGCAAAGTGAAGAAGATAAAGAAATATATTTATCAAAGCATGAATCTTTTAACAATTATTATGAAGAATGTATATATAAATTTGAAAATATATTAGTTTATTTTATATTTAGATACTTTATGAAAGCTGTATTTGATTATGATGTATTAGCAAAGATAAAAACAACAATAGTAAGTTATTTAATGATTAAGGAATTGTGTGTTGTAAAGTTTACTGAAGAAGGTAGATTAACAGATAGTGATATAGTAGATATAAGTCATATGTATTCAAAGGATATTGAACATTTAGAAGAAAATATCGAAAAATTAGCAGAAATATTTGAAATAAATGATGTTTTTAAAGTTGAAGAAATAATAAATGTATTAATTAATTAAAAATAAAATAACTATGTAAGGGAAGATAATATATGGAAAATTTAAGTTTTATTTATAATAGAAAAAGTGTTAGAAAATTTAAAAATATAGAAGTAAAAGAAGAGGATATTATTAAAATGTTAGATGCAGCTATACATGCTCCATCGCCAAAAAATCAGCAAACTTGGCATTTTACTGTGATTCAAAATAATGAATTAATTAATAAAATAGCTGATATAGTAACTAAAAATCATATAAACTTAGCTGAAATGGCAAAAGAAGAAAAGCAAAGAAAAATTATGATGAGTTTACTTTCTTATTATACATGTTTTAAAAATGCTCCAGTATTAATTATTGTATATTCAAAGGAATATTATATGATAGAAGAAAAAATACTTAGCGATAATAATGCAAGTGAGGAAGTTATTAATGAATTAAGATTTCCTAATTCAGCAGCACAAGGAATAGGAGCTGCAATAGAAAATTTCTTGTTAGCTGCAACAGAACTTGGATATGGAACATGTTATATGACTGGACCTACTCATTCAAAAAAGGAAATTGAAAATCTTATTAATTTTGAAAAAGAAGAATATAATTTAATGGCTATGATAGCACTTGGAGTATCAGAAGATGATGTTCCTAATTCACCACCACGTAAAGACTTAAAAGAAGTGGTTACATTTATAAAATAGTCTTTAAGCATAAAAAAATCTGATAAAAATATTCAGATTTTTTTATTATATAGAAATAAGTAGAAGTAAAGTGACAAGATATTGATAATAATACAATAAAATCTATAAAAATAAATATTATTAAAAATTAAAAAAATATAAGAGGTTTATGAAAAAAATGTAATATTTTATGGAAAAAGGTTGATGAATTAACAATTTTATAGTAGAATGACAATAAATTAACTAATTAAAATAGTTAAATGAAATATGGGGGGATAAAATGGAACAGAGAGTAGAAGAAAAAAATATTAAGTTACAAGATAAGAAAAAAGTATCTATAATTGAAAAGATAGGTAAAAAAATACCTGATCCAGTTATAATATTTGCTATATTTTATGTAGTAGTATTATTTTCAACACTTTTTTTAGGTGGAAAAACTTTTGAAGTTATGAGTGGTGATGGAAGTTATACAACTCATACTATTGAAAATATGTTTAAAGCAGAAAATATTCAATGGATATTTTCAAATGCATTACTTAATAACTGGTTAGCATATGGTGGAGGAGTATTAGGGACAATTCTTGTTGTTATGCTTGGGGTTGGATTAGCAGAAGAATCAGGGCTTTTATCTACATTAATAAAAAAGGTTGGATTAAAAGTTTCAGATAAGATGCTTCCAATAGTATTAGTGTTTTTAGGTATAATGAGTAGTATTGCTACAGATGCAGGTTATGTAATTTTAATACCTTTAGCAGGGCTTTTATATGCAGGATTAAAGAAAAATCCAATTATAGGTATGGCTGCAGCTTTTGCTGGAGTATCTGCTGGATTTAGTGCTAATTTAATTCCAGCAACACCAATAGATATAATAATTGGTAATAATGCTAAGATATTTGCAGAGGGACAAGGTGTTCCTTTTGTTAGTGCAGCAGGAAAGACATTAAACCCAGCCACTATGCATTATTATTTTGTAGTTGCTTCTACTTTTATGTTAGCTACTATAGGTGCTTTTGTAACTATTAAAGTAATTAAGCCAAGACTTGAAAAAGAAAGCTATACAATTACAGAAGATATGAACTTAAATGATTTTACAGTTAAGCCTATTGAAAATAAGGCACTTAAGTTTTCTGGATTAGGATTCATAATTGCAGCTGCTTGTGTAATAGGATTATATTTTGGACCATTAAAAACATTTGTAAATGCAGAAACAGGTGCAAAAGTAACTCCATTTATGGATAATATTATATTAATAATAACATTCCTATTCTTTTTACCAGGTGTATTTTATGGTTTTAAGGTTGGAAAGTTTAAATCAGCTAATGATGTAGTTAAAGGTATGTCTAAGCAAATGGGATCTATGGGATCAGTACTTGTACTTACATTTTTCTCATACAACTTCTTAGCATTATTAACTAAAAGTGGACTTGGAACTTATATAACATATTTAGGTGGTAATTTATTAAAAGCTATGAACTTATCAGAATTCCCAATTCTTTTAATAATAGGTTTTATAATTATAACTGCTATAATAAATCTTTTTGTAGGTGGATTAACTTCAAAGTGGATGTTACTTGGTCCAATATTTGTACCAATGTTATATCAAGTAAATTCAAATATGACACCAGAAGTTGTTGCAGCTGCTTATAGAGTTGCTGATTCATCAACTAATATAATAACTCCATTAATGTCATATGCAGGAATCATATTAGTGTATATGAGAAAGTATAAGCCAGAATATACAGTTGGTGATATGATAAGATTAATGATGCCTTATTCAATAAGCTTCTTAATTGGATGGACAATACTTTTACTAGGATTCTTTGCATTTGGAATTCCATTTGGATTCTAGTATTAATAATATAAAAGATAAAGGGGCTGTCGCACTAAAAATTTTATACACAATATATTGTTTTAAAAATAAAAATCAACAAAATATATTGTAGTATTTATTCTTAATGCGACATCCCCTTTTTATTGCTTATTATGAAAGTTAGGCATTTTTTAATTTTTCAAAGACATTAGATTTTTCAAGTATATTAGCTAATACCATAGCAATGACAATTCCAGTAATAGATTGAATAATATTACTTGGAATAGAAGCAATTGCTCCGGCAAATCCATATAATAGGCTTTCAAATAAAGCATAACCTAACACTTGAAAAGTACATCCTACAATAGAACCTATAATCCAAGCAAGTTTAGTTTTATTAATTAGTTTTTCTACTGTTGTACAAATAATAATAACCATAATAGCTTTTATAAAAAATGTAGCAATTATATATTGCATATATCCACTTAATAAATCACATAATGAAGCTCCTAATCCAGCTGCTAATGCACCTTTTTTCTTTCCTAAAATTAAAGCGGATATAATTATCATTGAATCGCCAATATGAGTATATCCATTTAAAGAAGGAATTTTAATTAAATAAGTTGCAATAAACACTAAAGCAGACATTATAGCTATTTTTGTTATATCTTTAGTAGTGGCATGATGAGTTGACAAAATAACACCTCCATAAAAGATTTCTTTATTAATAAGATAAATCAAAAAATAACAATAATCTAATGTATGGGTACAATATATAAAAGTTAATTAAAAGTTTAAATTTATAAAGCTGAGGTTATGCGCAATTTAGAAGAAAAAATGCTAGAAGAAGTAATTAATGCAAAATATTTAGTTCCTATAAAATTAGAAAATAATGATTTAAAAATTGATAGTAATGGGATGAATGTTGTTAATAAAGGAAATGAAGTTAGGTTTTCTATAATTAAGGATAAAAATGGTATAAGTTGGATTCCAGCATTTACTGATTGGTATGAATTTGATAAAGCATTTGATAAGAAAAATTGGAAAAGTAGTATTTGTAATTTTCAAGATATATTATTATTGTCAGAAAATTTAGAAGGAGCAGTAATTAATTGTTCAGGACTTTCACTTAAAATAGATGATACTAACAAAGATATAATAAAAGAATTTATAATGAAAAAAAGTAAATTAAAATAAATTTTAAATAAATGGATGTGTAAGATTATGCACATCCATTTGTTTTAGGAACAATTAAAATGGAGTAAAAAAATAATATTGACATAAAATAATATTATATATAAAATTAAAATTCTTGGTGCACTAAAATAAGGAAACTAAGGAAGGATAAAGAGGAGGTATATAAATGAAATTAATATTAAGATATTTAAAAAAATATAAGGCGCTTGTTTTATTAAATTTAGTTGGTGTACTAGGATTTGCTTTAGTTGAACTAGGTATACCTACAATAATGGCAAAGGTAATAGATACAGGTATAGCTTATAATGATATAAGTTATATAAAGAAAATGGGGATAGTGATTGTAGGAATTTCTATATTAGGGGCTATGGGAAGTGTACTTTTAGCATATACTTCAGCTAGTATTTCAACAAAAGTTGTTAGAGATATAAGAAATGATATATTTAAAAAATCACAAGAATTTTCTCATAGTGAATATGACAAGTTTGGAATTTCATCAATGATAACAAGAACTACTAATGATGCATTTCAAGTTATGCAATTTACTAATACAATATTAAGAATGGCAATGATATGTCCTGTAATGTTTGTATTAAGTTTATTTATGATATTAAAGACAAATGCAAAACTATCTTTAATATTGGTAGTTACATTGCCACTTATAGTTTTAGGTGTATTTTTAATTGCTAAGACATCTCATCCATGGTCTCAAACTCAACAAAAAAATCTAGATACATTAAATAGAATATCAAGAGAAAACTTAACTGGAATAAGAGTTATAAGAGCTTTTGGAAATGATGATTATGAAAATAAAAGATTTAATAAAATAAATAATCAATATGCAGGTATTTCAAAGAAATTATTTAAATTAATGTCAGTTGCTCAACCAACATTTTTCTTATTACTTAATTTAGCAATAATAGTATTGTTTTGGATAGCAAGTAAAATGATTAATGTAGGAAGTTTACAAGTTGGACAATTAGTAGCTTTTATAGAATACTTATTCCATGCAATGTTTTCATTAATGCTATTTTCTAATGTATTTGTAATGTATCCAAAAGCACAAGTTTCTGCAGAAAGAATTGAAGAAATATTAACTACAGAGCCATTAATTAAAAATCCTAAAAATGGAGTTACAAAAACAAATAATGAAGGTACACTAGAGTTTAATGATGTTACTTTTATTTATCCAGATGGAGAAGAAGCTGTAATAAAAAATGTTTCATTTAAAGCTAAAAAAGGTGAAACTATAGCATTTATAGGAAGTACAGGAAGTGGAAAATCTACATTAATAAATCTTATACCAAGATTTTATGATGTTACTTCAGGTTCCATAAAGATAGATGGAATAGATGTTAGAGATTTTAATATTAAAACATTAAGAAGTAAGATAGGGTTTATAAGACAAAAAACATTACTATTTACAGGAAGCATAAAAAGTAATATTAAATTTGGTAAACGTAAAGCTAGTCATGAAGAAATGGTGCATAGTGCAAAGGTAGCACAAGCATATGATTTTATAAATAAAAAGGAAAAGAAGTTTGATGAACCTATTGGTGAAGGTGGATCAAATGTATCTGGTGGACAAAAACAAAGATTATCTATAGCAAGAGCATTAGTTAGAAAACCAGAAATTTATATATTTGATGATAGTTTTTCTGCATTAGATTTTAAAACAGATGCTATTTTAAGAGCTGAATTAAAAAAAGAAACAACTCATGCAATAGTTTTAATTGTAGCTCAAAGAATAGGTTCAATTATGGATGCAGATAAAATTATAGTTTTAGATGAAGGAAATGTAGTTGGAATAGGAAAACATAAAGAACTATTAAAAACTTGTTCAGTATATAAAGAAATAGCTTTATCACAACTTACAGAGGAGGAATTAGCATAATGTCAAAGATAAAAGATTCGGTGAAAAAAATTACTCCTTTTGTTAAACCATATAAATTTGGATTTTTAACTGCTATTTTACTTATAGTAATAGCAGCTGTATTTTCAGCAATTGCCCCTAGAACTGAAGGATTAGTTATTACTCAGCTTACAAATGATTCTTTTGATTTAATTAAAGGAGTAAATGGGGCAAGTGTAAATTTTAAATATATCACTAAAATATTAATTGTATTATTAGGAGTTTATCTTGGAAATGTATTAGCAACATATGGAGCAAGTTTTTTATTAACAAATGCTATTCAAAATAGTATGAGAGATTTAAGAAGTGCAGTTCAAGATAAAATAAAAAGATTACCAGTAAGTTATTTTGATAGAAATAGTTATGGAGATGTATTAAGCAGAATTACTAATGATATAGATACTATTTCAAATGCACTTCAACAAAGTTTAAGCCAAGTTGTAAATTCAATATTAGCAGTTACTTTAGCACTTATTATGATGTTTTCTATAAATGTTAAAATGGCATTGATAGCAACGCTTATAATTCCACTTAGTTATATGGTTTCAAAAGTGGTAGTAAGTAAGTCCCAAGGATATTTTAAAACTCAACAAGATGCTTTAGGAAAATTAAATGGTACAGTGCAAGAAATGTATACTGGTTTTAATGAAATAAAGCTTTATGGTAAGGAAGAGGAAGCAATAGATGAATTTATTGCTATAAATGGAAAACTTCAAGCAGCTGGATTTAAAGCTCAATTTATATCAAGTACTATGGGACCTTTAGTTTCATTAGTTTGTTATTTAGGTATAGCAGCAATGGGGATTTTTGGAGCTATTATATCAATTGCAGGTGGAATTACAGTTGGTAATCTTCAAGCTTTTATAAGATATATATGGCAAATAAATCAACCATTATCACAAGTGACTCAATTATCATCAGCAATTCAATCAGCATTTGCAGCTGTTGATAGAGTATTTGAATTTTTAAATGAAGAAGAGCAGTTAGAAGATAAGAAAACTTCAGTTAAATTAGAGCGACCAAGAGGTAATGTTTCTTTTGAACATGTTAAATTTGGATATAGTGATGATAAAATTTTAATACATGATTTAAATGCAGAAATTAAGGCTGGACAAATGGTGGCTATAGTTGGTCCTACTGGAGCTGGTAAAACTACATTAATTAATTTACTTATGAGGTTTTATGAATTAAAAGGTGGTTCAATTAAAATAGATGGAGTAGATACAAGAGATATGAAGCGTGAGGACTTACGTAGTATGTTTGGTATGGTACTCCAAGATACATGGTTATTTAATGGAACTATAGAGGATAATATAAAATATGGTAGATTTAATGCTACAAAAGATGATGTTATTTTAGCCGCTAAAATAGCTAATGTGCACCATTTTATAAAAACATTACCTGATGGATATAATATGTTTTTAAATGAAGAAGCATCTAATATATCACAAGGAGAAAAGCAATTACTTACTATAGCAAGAGCAATAATTTCTGATCCAAAGATTCTTATATTAGATGAAGCTACAAGTTCTGTTGATACTAGGGTAGAGTTAATGCTTCAACAAGCAATGCAAAATGTAATGAAAGGAAGAACAAGCTTTGTTATAGCACATAGATTATCTACTATAAAAAGTGCAGATTTAATATTGGTTATTAAAGATGGAAATATAATAGAACAAGGAAATCACGAAGAATTAATGGCTAAGGGTGGTTTCTATGAAGAATTATATAATAGTCAATTTGCAGATTCTGCAGAATAATTAAATAAAAAATAAGGTGATGGGGATGTCGCATTAAAACTTTTATACACAATATATTGTTTTAAAAAATAAAAATTAATACAATATATTGTAGTATTTATTCTTAATGCGACATCCCCATCTATTAAAATTTAATTAGTTTGTAATTTAGATTGAAATTACTTAGAAAATTTCTATCTAAATTACATTAAAAAAATTCAGCTTAAGCTAAATTTTTTTGCTTTTTAAGCAATACCTAATAAACTTCCAATAGTATGAATTATAAAAGCTACAATCCAAGCTATACCACATTGTAATAAAACAATTTCAAGAGCAGCTTTTCTAGAGCCTAATTCTCTTTTTACACAAGCTATTGCAGCAACACAAGGCGTATATAATAGTGTGAAAATTAAAAATACAAATGCAGTAAAAGGAGTAAATAATGTTGATAGTGCAGAAGTTTTTCCACCTAATAAAACTGTTAAAGTACTTACTACACTTTCTTTTGCTGTAAATCCAGTAATTAAAGCTGTTGATATTCTCCAATCGCCAAATCCAAGAGGAGCAAATATTGGAGAAATGAATCCACCTATTCCGGCAAGCAAGCTTTTACTAGAATCAGATACTACATTAACTCTTAAATCAAATGTTTGTAAGAACCATATAATAATAGTTGCCACAAATATTATAGTAAATGCTCTTGTAATAAAATCTTTTGCTTTATTCCAAATTAATTGCCAAACACTTTTAGGACTAGGGAATCTATAGTTTGGAAGTTCCATTACAAATGGAATAGGTTCACCTTTAAAAGCACTATTTTTTAGTAATAGAGAAAATAGTATTCCTATAATAATTCCTATAAAATATAAAAGTACCATAACTAATGCACGATATTTAGGGAAAAATGCATAAGTAAATAATGCGTAAATTGGTAATTTTGCAGAACAGCTCATAAAAGGAATTAACAATATAGTCATTTTTCTATCACGCTCAGATGATAATGTTCTTGTTGCCATAATTGCAGGAACAGAACATCCAAATCCAATAAGTAATGGAACAAAACTTCTTCCTGAAAGTCCTAGTTTTCTTAATAGTTTGTCCATTATAAATGCTATTCTTGCCATATAACCACTATCTTCTAATATTGATAAAAAGAAAAATAGAACTACTATAATAGGTAAAAAGCTAAGTACACTTCCAACACCTCCAAATATACCATCAATAATTAATGACTTAACTGTTGGATTTAAACCATAAGCAGTTAAAACTTTATCACAAAGTTTAGTAAACAATTCAATAGCTAATGTTAATAAATCTGATAAAGATGAACCTATTATATTAAAGGTAAGCCAAAATATTAGTGCCATGATTGCAACAAAAGAAGGAAGGGCAGTATATTTACCTGTAAGTATATTATCCATTTTTACACTTCGCTTATGTGACTTACTTTCAAGTGGCTTTATTACTGTATTATCACAGACCTTATTTATGAAGCTAAACCTCATATCAGCAAGGGCTGATTGTCTATCCTTACCAACTTCATTTTCCATTTCAATTATTATATGTTCTAACATTTGCTTTTCATTAGTATTTAATTTTAATGCATTTAAAATAAGATGATCACCTTCAACTAATTTAGTAGCAGCAAATCTTTCGGGAATATGAGCATTTCTAGCATGGTCATCAGTTAAATGCATTATGGCATGAATACATCTGTGTATTGCAGCTTGTTCAGGTGAAATACTTTCATCACAAAAATCTAATCTTCCAGGACATTCATTAAATCTTGCAACATGAATAGCATGTTCAATAAGTTCATCAATACCCATATTTTTTGATGCTGAAATTGGAATTACGGGAATCCCAAGGGTTTGTTCTAATAAATTTACTTTAATAGTTCCACCATTTTCTTGAACTTCATCCATCATATTAAGTGCAAGTACTATTGGAATATCCATTTCAATTAACTGCATAGTTAAATAAAGATTACGTTCAATATTAGTTGCATCTACAATGTTTATTATTCCTTTTGGTTTGTTATTAATTAAGAAATCTCTAGTTACAATTTCTTCATCTGTATAAGGAGAAAGTGAGTATATTCCAGGAAGGTCTGTAACAGTAGCTTCAGGATGATTTTTAATTACTCCATCCTTTCTATCAACTGTTACACCAGGGAAATTTCCTACATGTTGATTACTACCAGTTAATTGGTTAAATAAAGTTGTTTTTCCGGAATTTTGGTTTCCTATTAACCCAAAGCTTAAAGGAGCTCCAGCTGATAACTCATTACCTTTTTTACGGACATGATAAATATCCATTTCTCCAACTTGAGGGTGTGGAATATCTTTGATTCTTTCTTTATGCTTTTTAGAGTCTTCTGTAGGATGAATATCTTTAATTTCTATTTTAGCTGCATCTTGAAGTCTTAATGTTAATTCATATCCTCTTAATCGTAATTCTATTGGGTCATTCATTGGTGCAGTTTTTATTAATGAAACTTCAGTTCCTGGGGTAAGTCCCATATCTAATAAGTGATTTCTTAATGCTTCTGCACCACCAACCGATACTATGGTAGCACTTTTTCCAACAATTAATTGATCTAAAGTCATTATTATCGCCTACCTTTAATTTATAATTTTAGGAAATGTTTAAGGGAAATATTTACTTTTATAAATATATTTTATCATATATATATAAAATAATTACAAGTAGAAATAATTTTTATTTAGTAATGAAATATTTATAAAAAATATAGACTTTGTTTAAGTAAATGTTAACATTTCTAAATTATTATGAAAAAATACTATATTTAAAAGTTATTATGATTAAAAATAGGTTAATTATATTTTAAATTATGTATATTTAGTGTTTACTATAAAGTTAACATTCAAATAATGCATAAAAATAAAATGATATTACAATATTTAAAAATATTGAAACTATATATACAATAATGTAAAATATTTTGTAAAAATATAATTTTTTAATAATGTTTATGGAGGATAATATGCAAAGGTGCAATAAGTTAATAATAATAATTAGTATAATTATTTTCAGTGTTGTAATTGGCATTCAATATAAAACTATAAATGCATATGAAATAGAAAATAAGAATAGTAAAACAATAAGAGATGAGTTTAATTTAGTAGAAGAAAACAATAAGGTTATTGATATATTAACTTTTAATGATTTTCATGGAAAGGTTTTAGAATCGGAAAAAAATATAGGTGCATCTAAATTAACAAGTATAATAAAAGAATATAAAATTAAAGAGAAAGAAAATGGTAAATATGGTGTTATAACTGTAGCTGGTGGAAATTTATATGAAGATCCAGGAATATCAAAGAAATTAAATGAAGAAGTTGTAAATAAAATGATGGATGAAATAGGTGTAGTAGCATCAGTAATTGGAAATCATGAATATGATTTAGGTAGAAATAATCTTAGAAATTTATCAAATCAAGTAAACTTTAAGTTTGTTGCTTCAAATTTAATTGATGAAGAAACAGGTAGTGTTCCTGAATATGCAGTTCCATATGTTATAGAAGAAGTTGAGAACATAAATGTTGCATTTATTGGAATTGTAACAGAAGGGATTTTAAAAAATGAAAAATTAGGAAATATTAAAGGGTTAAAGGTTTTAGATGCTTTAGATTCATTAAATAAATACTCTGAGGAAGTTAGGGATAAAGGGGCAGATATAATAATTGCATTAACAAATTTACCTTCAGAAAAAGATGAAGATAATATTATAATAGGAGAAGCAGCGGAAATTGCAAAAAAGGCAAATGATATTGATGCAGTTATATCATCTAATAGTCATAAGTTTATTGATGGATTTATAGAAAATGAAATTTCAGGTAAAAATATTCCTATAGTTCAAGCAGGATATAATGGAAGAGGATTATCAGTTTTGAATTTTACTGTGGATGAAGATAACAATGTTATAAATGTAAAAGCAAATACAAGAGTTTTTTATAATGAAAGTCCAGAAAATGAATTTGAAGAAGATATAGCAATAAAGAAGATTGTTGAAGAGTATAAAGAAAAATTAAATTCAATGTTATATGAAAAAGTCACAGAATTAAATTTTGATTTAATTCATGATGGAGAAAATAGTATTTCAAAATTAGGAGTAACTATTGCTGAAACTTTAAGGGAAATTGGAAATACTCAGGTTTCTATAATTAATGGAGATAGAATAAAAGATTCTCTTTACAAAGGTGATGTAACAGTAGAGGATATATATAAAATATTACCTTTTGATGATAAGATTATTACTGTTAAGGTTACAGGTGCAAAGTTAAAAGAGTTAATAAAACACGGAATAAATACATATGAATTTGGATGGGGACAATTTTCTGGATTAACGGTTTATTATGATTCTTCAAGGGATAAAATTACTTCAATACAATTAAATGATGGCTCGGAGGTAAATGATGAGGAATATTATACATTAACCACTATAGATTTTTTGATAAATGGTGGAAATGAATATGATTTTGGAGAAGATATAGATTTTGAAGTAATTGGTGAAATGAGAGAATTGATAAAAGAAAGATGGAAAAATTATGGTATAAAGCTTATAAATTATAATCTTATTATTGATTTAAAAGAAGATGATAAAGAAAGTAGTGTAGAAATTAACCCAGATATTATTTCAGATGATGATGATGAAAATAATATAGAAAATGAGGATGAATACTTTGAATATTTAAATAGCAATAAGAACAATAATGATGAAGGGGAAAGTGAGGATGAAGAAATAGAAAGTGAAGGAATAAAAGAGTTCATACCAATAATGCTTACAATATCAATGGGGATTGGAGTTGGAAAAATTATATTTTCTAAATATTGATAGGAAAATATAATTTAAAAGATAAAAGTAAATTTATTAATAAAATATATTATTTATACATAAAAGGACAACCATTACAAATAGGTTGTCCTAAAATTATTTTAACATCATTACATTTTTGAATTTAGCTCCAGCTGCAATAAACAAAGGAATACCTATCACAGTTACAACCATAAATTCACCTAAAGCAACTTCACCCATAGATAAAAATAGTGGAAGTCCATATAATTTATTTAACATCCAGCCTATAATAATACCATTAAAAATTGTTGGCCATAGGGAAGCAATAAACAATTTAAGTTTATAATTGCTAATAAGTTTACCAGTAATATAAATGGCATATACACTTAAAAAAGTTGCTAATGTTCCAAATATAACATCCATTGGTCCATTTGGGCCTAATAAATTAGCTATTAAACAGCCAAGTGTAAGTCCTCCTATGTATAGTGGATCAAAAATAGCTAATAAAACTAAAATTTCTGAAATCCTAAATTGGATACTTCCATAGGAAAATGGTGATATTGCAATAGTTACTACTGCGTAGATTGCTGCAATTATTGCAGTTCTAGTTAATCTTTTTGTTATATTGTTTTTCATTTTGAAAAACCTCCTAATAAAAATTATTAGGAACCTAAGGTTTTAATAAATATTAAATTATTTATCAAAAATTTACCTAGTTTTGTTTAATGACAGGAGGTTCCCGAACTGTCCATATTTCAAAAATAAATTATACTTTATATTATATGAAGAATCAAGAAAAAGTATATTTTAAAAGTGGTAAATTTAAATATTAATATATATAAAATTAATATTTTAGAAAAATAAGTATTATAATTTATTAATTATATTTTGAATATAAGGAGGGAATTTATATGGAATATTCAAATAATCAAGACAAAAGTGAATTTGAAAGACATAAAAGTAAGATTCAAGAAAATATAGATATGGGAAAAAATATGGGGATAAACAAAATAAGCGCAATTTTAGCAATACAGGACGAATCAGAAGAAATTCAAACACAACTCATAAAGTGGTTATTAATTGATGGATATAGAATTTCTTTAAAAAAAGAGGATTGTACAATATTAACAATAGAGTGGTAATAAAATAGTAAAAAAGTAAAATATTCATGAATATCATTATGAAAGCTGTCAATAATTACAGAAAAGGGAGTGATATTTATGAGTAATGAAATATTTGATAAAGATAAAGAAAATGAATTAATAGGTAAACAAAAAAAGCACTTAAATAAAAAAATTTCTATATTATCTGGAATTATTGTTTTAGCAGTAGTAATATGTTTTTTTGGAACTTATTTTTTTACAGGAAAATTGCTAAATAAAGATAATTTAAATAATCAAAATGATGATAAAACAGTTTATAATAATTCAAATGTATTAGATGATGGGATTATAGTTGTTTTAATGAACCAAGGTGTAGTTGAAAAGGAGCAAAGTATTTCTGATTTTAAAAAGGAAAATTCAATTGTAAATGACATTAATGAACAATTTTTAGTTAATTTTTATGAAGCTAATGGATATAATTTAGAATCACTAGAAGATAGTAAGTTAGTATTTGTTAAAGATGGAACAACAAGTGTTTTATTACCTAATAAATATTATCTAGGAGAAAAGGATGGATATTTTGCAATATACAAAACAGATAATTCTGGTGTACCTAAAATAGAAAGTGAAGATGATGTATATTCTAATAGTAGATCAATTAGTTTTTTAAAAGGTGAAGATTTAGAAGCAATTAAAAATTTTAAATATTGTTATGATACTAAGGATGAAGCTATAGAAAAATTAACAGCATTTATATCTTAATATTAACACTGATAAATTATATTTTTAATAACAAGAATTGTTTGTTTAATATATTTTACATTGAAAGAGATTATAAATAGAATTTGGTTTCTGTTTATAATCTCTTTCATTATAGGAAAATACAAACTTGTATAACAATGTGGACATAGGGAAAAATATTAATGCAACTAAATAAGGAGGCGAAGAAGATGAGTAATATACCAAACTTCGATTATTTATTAGTAATGCCTAGTGGTAATGTAAGAGGATTTGAAGATATTGAAAGTGCTAAGGGATATGTAAATAATTATTATTATAAAAAAACAATAAGTACAGATGTAATTGGAGCATATAAAGATTTGATAGAAGATTTTGATGATATTTCAGATGTTTTAAGTTATAAAAGTGGAGTAGAAGAGGGAGAATGTAGATTATATAATACATATAATATAATTGAGAAAATTCAAAATGAAGGAATTTTTCAAGAAGAAAAAGAAGAGTTAATTTCTAAATTACTTTCAAATAAAATAGATATTAACATTTATGATTATGGTATAGATAATATATTTACCAATAGTGATTCAACAGATATAATGGAGCCTTATGGAGAATATACTAAAGGTTAAAAGTTAAAGAGTTATGCTAAAAATAAGGTTTTTAGCATAACTCTTTATTATTGAAAAAATTCTTTCAAAATGTTAAAGTATAAGTTAGGTTAATTAAGAAGATAGTTTTTAAATTATAATTAAACAAAAGATTAATTATAATATTAACAGTTTTTAATCTATTGGATTAAATGTAGGGGGATAAAAATGTACGAATATATTAAAGGAAGATATATTGGGATAAATAAAGATTATATAATAGTGGAGAATAATGGGATAGGATATAAGATTTTTACTTCAGGAGCAACAATGGCAGAAATGCCAAAGGTTAATGAAGAAATTATGTTGTATTTAGAGCAAATAGTTAGAGAAGATTTTATAGGATTATATGGATTTAAAGATAGAGAAGAACTAGAAATGTTTAAATTATTAATTTCAATTAGTGGGGTTGGAGCAAAAGCAGCATTATCTTTACTTTCTATAAGCAGAATAAACAATTTAAAATATGCTATTATTATGGAAGATGATAAACATTTATGTAGAGCACCTGGAATTGGAAAGAAAACTGCAGGAAGAATAATTTTAGAATTAAAAGATAAAATCAAAACAGAAGAAGTGACACAAGGCGTTGATATTCAAGAAGGATTTGAAGATATTATTCCAAATAATGCAAATTCAGTTGAAGAAGCATTAGGGGCATTATTAGCATTAGGATATTCAGAAAAAGAAGCTGAAAACACATTAAAGAAAGTAAATAAACATGAATCAGTTGAAAATATAATTAAGGAATGTTTAAGAGTATTAATGGGATAGAGGTGATATATTTTGGAAAGAATCATCACTCCAAATGAGATTTTGGAAGATGGAAATAGTGAATTAAGCCTAAGGCCTCAAAGAATTAATGAATATATAGGGCAAGATAAAGTAAAAGAACGATTAAATATATTTATTACTGCTGCAAAAAAGAGAAATGAAGCTTTAGATCATGTATTGTTATATGGACCACCAGGATTAGGTAAAACAACTTTAGCTAATATAATAGCAAAAGAAATGGGTGGAGATTTAAAAATTACTTCTGGACCAGCAATTGAAAGAGCAGGAGATTTGGCAGCTATATTAACAACACTAAAAGATAATGATGTTTTATTTATAGATGAAATACATAGATTAAATAGAAGTGTTGAAGAAATTTTATATCCTGCTATGGAGGATTATGCATTAGATATAGTTATAGGTAAAGGAGCAGCAGCAAAATCAATTAGATTAGATTTACCTCATTTTACTTTAATAGGAGCAACTACTAGGGTAGGAATGCTTACATCTCCATTAAGAGATAGATTTGGGGTTTTATGTGATATGGTATATTATACAGAAGAGCAATTAAAAGAAATTATTGTTCGTTCTGCTTTAGTTTTAAATTGTAATATAACAGAAGAAGGAGCTTATGAAATTGCAAGAAGGTCAAGAGGAACTCCAAGAATAGCAAATAGATTATTAAAAAGGGTTAGGGATTATGCTGAGGTATATTCTGATTCATTAATAAGCTTTAAAGAAGCAAAAGCTGCTTTAGAATTATTAGAAGTAGATGCCCAAGGGTTTGATAGAGTTGATAATAAGATTTTAGAAGCAATAATAGATAACTTTAATGGGGGACCTGTTGGTATAGAAACATTATCTTATTTTATTGGTGAAGAACTTGGAACAATTGAAGATGTTTATGAACCTTACTTATTGCAAAAGGGCTTTATTGTAAGAACTGCAAGAGGAAGAACGGCTACAGATAAAGCATATAGTCATTTAGGACGAACAAGAGTTAAAAAAGATACAAAAAGACAAACTAGTTTTTTTGAAAGTTAGGAGAATATATAATGAAAACAAGTGATTTTGATTTTTACTTACCAGAAGAGTTAATAGCTCAACATCCTTTAGAAAAGAGAGATTATTCTAAATTAATGGTTTTAGATAAGGAAACTGGAAAAATAGAACATAAACATTTTTATAATGTTATTGAATATTTAAATCCAGGAGATACTTTAGTTTTAAATAATACTAGAGTAATGCCAGCTAGACTTATAGGAGAGAAGGCTGAAAGTGGTGGTAAAATTGAATTTTTACTTCTTAAAAGAATTGAAGGAGACAAATGGGAATGCTTAGCTAAGCCTGGTAAGAGAGCAAAGATTGGAACTGAATTTGTATTTGGAAAAGGTAAATTAAAATGTAAAGTTGTTGATATTGTAGAAGAAGGAAATAGAATTATTGAGTTTTCTTATGATGGAATATTTGAACAAGTATTAGATGAATTAGGAGAAATGCCATTACCACCATATATAACTGAAAGACTTGATGATAGAGAAAGATATCAAACAGTTTATTCTAAGGAACAAGGTTCAGCTGCAGCACCAACAGCAGGATTACATTTTACTAAAGAACTTTTAGAAGAAGTAAAGAAAAAAGGAGTTAATATAGCATATGTTACACTTCATGTAGGACTTGGAACATTTAGACCAGTTAAAGTTGATGATGTAAATGAACATGTTATGCATTCTGAATTTTATAATTTAGAAGAAGAAGATGCTAAAATAATAAACGATACTAAGAAGCGTGGTAATAAGATTATTTCAGTTGGTACAACATCTACAAGAACATTAGAAACAATTGGAGATGAAAATGGTTTTGTTAAGGCACAAAGTGGTTGGACTAATATTTTCATTTATCCAGGATATGAGTTTAAGGTTGTGGATAAACTTATAACTAATTTCCATTTACCAGAATCAACATTAATAATGTTAGTTTCTGCATTATCAGGAAAAGAAAAAGTAATGAATGCTTATAATGAAGCTGTAAAAGAAAGATATAGATTCTTCTCTTTTGGAGATTCAATGATAATAAAATAAATACATAACTAAAAAAGGACGTGAAGTTTTGAGTAAAAGATATACTCTATTAAAAAAAGATGGCAAAGCAAGAAGAGGAAGATTTGAAACACCTCATGGAACAATAGAAACACCAGTATTTATGAATGTTGGAACTTTAGCTGCAATTAAAGGTGGAGTTTCATCAATGGATTTAAAGGAAATTGGATGTCAAGTTGAACTTTCAAATACATATCACTTACATTTAAGACCTGGAGATAAGGTTGTTGCTAAAATGGGTGGATTACATAAGTTTATGAATTGGGATAGACCAATATTAACAGATTCAGGTGGATTCCAAGTATTTTCATTATCTTCAATGAGAAAAATTAAGGAAGAAGGAGTTTATTTTAATTCTCACATAGATGGTAAAAAAATATTCATGGGACCAGAAGAATCTATGCAAATTCAAAGCAATTTAGCATCAACAATAGCTATGGCTTTTGATGAATGTATACCAAATCCATCAACTAGAGAATATGTAATAAGTTCAGTTGCAAGAACGAACAGATGGTTAGATAGATGTATAGCTGAAATGAATAGATTAAATTCATTACCTGATACAATAAATAAAGAACAAATGCTTTTTGGTATTAACCAAGGTGGATGTTATGAAGACATAAGAATAGAGCATGCTAAACATTTAGCAAAACTAGATATGGATGGATATGCAATTGGTGGTTTAGCTGTTGGAGAAACTCATGAAGAAATGTATAGAATCATTGATGCAGTAGTGCCGTATTTACCAGAAGATAAGCCAATATATTTAATGGGTGTTGGAACGCCAGAAAATATATTAGAAGCAGTTGATAGAGGTGTAGATTTCTTTGATTGTGTGCTTCCAGCTAGAAATGGAAGACATGGTCATGTATTTACATCAGAAGGTAAAATAAACTTAATGAATGCTAAGTTTGAGTTAGATGAAAGACCAATAGATGAAGGATGTGAATGTCCTGCATGTAAAAATTATACAAGAAGTTATATAAGACATTTATTTAAGGCAAAGGAAATGTTAGCCTTAAGATTATGTGTATTACATAATTTATATTTCTATAATAAACTTATGGCTGATATAAGAACAGCAATAGATAATGGAACTTATAGCGAATTTAAGGAACAAAAATTAAGAGAATGGAATTGTAAAAAATAAATTAGTTTTATTAATAAATTATTAAGAATTATATTGGGTTTATTCATAGAATTGACATATAATTTTAAATAAAGTATAGTATTTATTACATAGTAAATATTACTATGTATCCTTAAAGATAAATGTGAAGGGAAGGGATTTTTAATGGCACAATTATTAGCGACAATATTACCTTTAGTAGCAATGTTTGCAATTATGTACTTCTTATTAATATTACCAGAAAAGAAAAGAACAAAGAAGTATAATACTATGTTATCAGAATTAAAAGTAAATGATCAAGTTTTAACAAGAGGCGGGATTGTTGGTAAAATAATCACAATTGAAGATGAACAAATGGTTATTCAATCAGGTCCAGATAGAGTAAGATTTAGAATAACTAAAAATGCTATAGCACAAAAATTAAATAAAGAAGCTGTATAATTAAAGAATAATGCCTCCTTTTAGGTCATAGAATGAACTAAAAGGAGGTGTTTTTTATGAACTTAGAGGATTACTTTAAGACAGTTCTTAAGGGGATAGTAGGTGCAATAGCTGTAGTTATAATATTAACATCAATATTATCTTTAGTTATGTCTTTTGTAGATATTAATTCAAGCGTGTTAAGTATTATTACTGTTATTATAACAAGTGTTTCTTTAATATTTGGAACAATATTTGCAGTAAAGTTGTATAGACGTAAAGGGTGGCTAATAGGACTTTCTGTAGGAACTTTATTTTACATATCCTTATATGCTATTGGAATTTTATTTGGGGCTGAAGCTACTTTAGGATTATATGATTTAGTTAAATTTTTACTTTGTGTAATTGTAGGAATTCTTTCTGGAATGTTAGGAATTAACTTAGGAAAGGAAGAATAATTGATAAAATGGGGATGTCGCATTAAGAATAAATACTACAAGATATTGTGTATAAAATTTTTAGCGCGATAGCCCCTTATATAATATAAATAAACCATAAATTATATCATAAAAATAAATAAAAAAAAGTACATAGCTATATTTTTGTAATAAATTACAAAAATATAAAAAATATAGAAAAAAATATAAAAATAGATTACAATATTATTGTAATGTTAATTAAACAGTAAGAAGTTAAAGAGAGTTTATAACTAATAAATGATAACGATTTCTAATGTTGTGATTTTAATAGTTACTTTTTAAGAAAAAAATGGGAAGGAGAATTTTATGAGAAAAAAAGGAGTAATAAAGTACAAATGGCAAATAGCGCTTATGACATTAGTATTCTTTTGTTTAAGCTTGGTACCGTTTCCTAATGGTTTTGTTGATGTTTTGGCAGAAACTATATTAAAAAGCCCTATAATTAATAGTGATGGAACAGTTACATTTAATTATCAAGGTAATGGTACAGAAAGTGCTGTAAAAGTAAAAGGAGAATTTAGCAATTGGAATACAATTGATATGGAAAAAGGTGAAAATGATATTTGGACAATTAATGTTGAAGGAATATCAGGAATAAATCAATATGGAATAGTAACATGGTCATCAGATACAGTAGATCAAGAATTAGGAGATTGGCAAGGTGATCCGTTAAACTCATATAAAAAAGATGACAATCCAGCTGTAGTGGTTAATCCACAGGTTAGCAATGGAAGTGTTACATTATATTATTTAGGTAATGGAACAGAAACTAGAGTAGCAGTTAAGGGTTCTTTTGATGAAGACTGGGGAGTTTTACATGAAATGACTAATGAAAGTAGCTCTAATATTTGGTCTGTAACTATTGATGTGGAAAAAGGTAATTATGAATATGGAATAGTAACATGGTCACCAGAAACTGCGGATCAAGAATGGGGGGATTGGCAAGGTGATCCTTTAAATCCTAAACATTCAGAGGAAGGTAATTTTACTTCAAATGCATTACTTACAGTAGGAGAAGGTTCAGATACTGACTTACCTAATCAACAAGATAAAAAGGTAGTAAAAGTAAGATTTATAAAAGAAGGCGAAACTAAATATGATAATTGGGGATTTTGGACATGGTATCCTGGTCAAAATGGAAAATTTATTGAATTTGATTATGTAGATAAAGAAGGTGCTTATACTTTATTAGAATTACCAGCTAATGTAACAGAAGGACAATTAGGTATTATAGTTAAGGAAGGCCATGGTTGGGATAATAAAGCTACTGGCAATTTAGAATATGAAATTTCTGAATTAAATAATGATAATAATGAAATTGTTGTAACTTATGGTGATAAGGAAAATCCAAAGAGTGTTGAACAAAGAGCTTTTATAAAAGAATATGAAAATATAAATTTAAATATTCATTATAAAAGAAGTCAAAAAGACTATGATAATTGGAATTTATGGACATGGTTGGATGGAGCAGATGGAGAAAAAGTAGAATTTACTTCAGAAAATAGCTATGGTAAAGTAGCAACTAAAGTTTATAAAAATTTAGTTAATGATACTAAATTAGGATTTATCGTTAAAAGAACTGAGGGAGATAATGAATGGGCTGAAAAAGATGTAGAAAATAATAGATTTATTGATTTAAGACATGTATCTAGTGATGGAACGTTAGATATATATTTATCACAAGGTAAAGAAGCATTTAGCTATCATTCAGCTTTAGTATCAAAAGAAATAACAGATTTAGATGGACAAGTAAATGGTGATATGCTTTATCATAATACTTGGGATAGTCTTTATAAATATCCATTTGGTGCAGTTGCAAAAGGTACTGATGTAACAGTTAGAATGCATGCACAAAAAGGTGATTTACAATATGCTAGAGTATTAGTTAGAAATACAAATACTAATAGGTCAGATCTTTACAATATGGAAAAAGTGTCAACTATAACTTTACATGAAGAAGAAGTTGATATATGGGAAGGAACATTTACTCCAGATGAAATTGGGGTTTATGGATATAAATTTATTGCTGGTGATGGAGATGCAGTAAAATATTATTGTGAAGATGGTAATGAAGGAAAAGCAGGAACAGTAGGAGATAAGAATGGATTGTTCTTCCAATTAACGGTTTATGATAAGGGCTATAAAACTCCTGATTGGATGAAGGAAGCTGTTGTATATCAAATATTCCCAGATAGATTTAACAATGGAGATACTTCTAATGATAGTGCAAAAACAAATGCAAGAGGTGAAGAACCAATTGAGGTTAAAAAGTCATGGAACTCACTTCCTGATAATCCTAGATTAGGTGAAAATAATATTGATGATATTGATGGTGCATATTCTGGAGATGGAATATGGTCAAATGATTTTTTTGGAGGAGATATAAAAGGTATTCAAGAAAAGTTAGATTATCTACAAAGTCTAGGAGTAAATACCTTATATTTAAATCCTATTGCAATGGCTGCATCAAATCATAAATATGATGCTACAGATTATAAAACTTTAGATCCAATGTTTGGAACAGAAAAAGATTTTAAAGAATTTACTTCAGAATTAAAAAGTAGAGGTATGCATTTAATAGTAGATGGAGTTTTCAATCATGTAGGTGATGATTCAATTTATTTTGATAGATATGGAAAATATAATACTGTTGGTGCTTATGAATATTGGTCATATGTATATGATTTAATGAATAATGAAGGAATTGATCAAGAAGTTGCTATGACTAAAGCAGAGGAGTACTTTGTTGAATCAGGACAAACATTTAGTGAAGAAAAATGGCATTTATGGTTCAATATTAAGAATTGAAAGAATTCAAGATGGTTCTATTGTTTCTTATAAAGATACAGATGTAAAAAATAAAACAAAATATAACTATGAGATAATTGCTTATACAAATGGAGGAAACGCTATTAAATCAAATAGTGTTTCAGTAACTCCAGATTTGGTAATGGTTGAAGTAACATTCAAGCTTAAAGCACCTTCATATACTCCATTAGATGCAACTATAACTATGCCAGGAGCAATGAATGGATGGGATGTAGGATCTTGGGAAATGAGTAGAAATGGAGCAGTAACTACTGACTGGACTTATACTATATCAGTTTTAGAAGGAGAAACTATTGAGTATAAATATGTTAAGGGTGGTAGTTGGGCTCAAGAAGCTTTAATGAACTATTCAAATCCTAAAGCTGCAAATCAAAGTAAGTATGGATGTACAACTGGTGAAGGTGGAAATGAAAAAGTTATTGTTGTAAATCAAGGCGACGGAAAAATGTTAGTTGAAAATGAAGTTGTAAGATGGAAGGACATGCCTGTAGTAGTTTTAGATCCTTCAACAGGAAGTTATACAAAAAATGAAACAATTACTGTTAGAGGTAATTCGATGTTAGATCCTAACTTAACAATAAATGGTGAATCTGTTGTTGTTGATGAAAATGGTAATTTTGCATATGCAGTAAAATTAAATGTTGGTAAAAATGATATAGCAATTCATATTGAACCAACAGAAGAAAATAAAAATAATCCTGATATATTTAATAATAATGAAGAAGCTATTGGATTTGCAACTAAAGATTTAAATTTAGAAATTACTAGATTAGAAGAAGGAGAGGAAATTCCAGGTCCAGTAATTAATGCAGAAGATAAGATTGTTAATTTAGGTGATGAATTTAATCCATTAGATGGTGTAACAGCAATTGATGCTTTAGGTAATGATATTACTGAAAAGATAGAAGTTTTGGAAAATACTGTAGATACTTCTAAAGAAGGAGAATACAAGGTAGTATATAAAGTTGCTGATGATAATGGAAAAGAAGCAACAAGAGAAATAAAAGTAACTGTAACAAAGAATGAAGAAGGTAAAAAACCTGGAATTGATATAAAACATGAAGAAGATAATAATAAACCAGGAGCTATACCTAAGACAGGAGGAACTAATGTAATTTATTATATAGGTATTGCATTAATATTAATTGCTGGAGGAATGTATTTTACATTCAAAAAGAAAAATATAAGCTAATTTATTAGTTTGTATTCGACAAAAATATCAATAAGATTAATTTCTTATTGGTATTTTTTATTTTATAGATTTATACATAAAATTATGATTACTTAGTTTTGTATATATTTAACTTATTATTAAAGTAAAGTTGATATAAATAGCAAGAAAATATTTTAAGAATATAATTAAAAAAAAGACAAAAAATAAGTTAAACAATATTTATATGAAAAGTTGCCGAAAAATTTGTTAAAAAATATACAAAAAATACTTTACTATTTCTTAGTAAAGTAGTATGATTTAATTAAGAAAATAATTATTAGTTAAAAAATAATATTAATAAATAAAAGTTTATATTATTTTAGGAGGAGTTTATTATGAAAATAGTAATTGTAGGATGTACACATGCAGGAACAGCTGCAGTAGTTAATTTAAAGGAACTTCACCCAGAAAGTGAAATTACAATATATGAAAAAAATGATAACTTATCATTCTTATCTTGTGGAATAGCATTAAATGTTGGAGGAGTAATTAAAGAAACTAAGAATCTTTTCTATAATTCACCAGAAAACCTTGCTAAAATGGGTGTAGTAACAAATATGAAACATGAAGTTTTAAATATTGATTTTGAAAATAAAACTTTAAAAGTTAAAAATCTTTTAAATAATGAAGAATTTGAAGATAATTATGATAAATTAGTTTTAACTTTAGGGTCATGGCCAATAGTACCAAAATTTGAAGGTGGAGATCTAGATAACATTTTATTATGTAAAAACCATGATCATGCAATAGAAATTATAGAAAAATCAAAAAATGCTAAAAATGTAGTAATTATTGGTGCTGGATATATTGGAGTAGAATTAGTAGAAGCTTTTGAAATGCAAGGTAAAAATGTAACTTTAATTGATGCTGAAGAAAGAATAATGGCTAAATACTTAGATAAAGAATTTACTGATATTGCAGAAAAAGAATTTGTTGATAGAGGAGTAAATTTAGTATTAGGGGAAAAAGTATCTAAATTTGAAGGAGAAAATGGAAAAGTAACCAAAGTTGTGACTAATAATGGAAGTTATGAAGGTGATTTAGTAGTATTATGTATTGGATTTGCACCTAACACTAAATTAGTACAAGGAAAGTTAGATACATTACCAAATGGTGCAATTATAATTGATGAATATATGAGAACTAGTAAAGAAGATGTATTTGCAGCTGGAGATTGTTGTGTAGTTAAGTATAATCCAGCTCATGATACTAGATATATTCCATTAGCAACAAATGCAGTTAGAATGGGAACACTAGTAGCTAGAAATATAGTTGAACTTACTTTAAAGTATATGGGAACACAAGGTACTTCAGGAATTAAAATTTATGAAAAATGTATAGCTTCAACAGGATTAACAGAAGAAGTTGCTAAAGCTACTACTAAAATGAATGTTGCTTCAGTTGAATTAACAGATAATTATAGACCAGAATTTATGCCAACATATTTACCAGCAACTATTAAATTAGTATTTGATAAAGATACAAGAAGAATAATTGGAGGTCAAATAATCTCTGATATAGATTTAACTCAATTTATGAATACTTTATCAGTTGTTATTCAAAATGAAATGACAATAGAAGAATTAGCAATGACAGATTTCTTCTTCCAACCTCATTTTAATAAACCATGGAGCTTATTAAATGCAGTTGCATTAAAAGCATTATAAAAATATAGTTAAAAACAGCTTGAAATTTAAACTAATATTATTAATAGTTTAAATGCAAGCTGTTTTTTATTTTAAGCATTAATTTAAGTTAATAAATATGCTAAATAAGTATAAATAAAGATTAAGGGTAATAATTTAATTATAAAAAGAGTATATTTCAAGTATAAAATAAATTATGTAAAAGAAATTAATTATAAGTTAACTTTGAGTTTATGGGAGAATAAGGATGAAAAATGGGTATAAAGGTTTTATAATTTTTATTGCTATATGGGTGATTATTGCAGCTATGTTAAATATGATATTGAATAAGCTTAATGCTTCTAACAGTGTTACAAATAATAATATAAATAATAATGAAGTTTCAGAAAATACACAAAAAGAAAAGGATTTTAATAGTAAGTTTTTAAGTCAAGGAGAAATGAGAGGAGTATGGATTTCAACAGTAAATAATTTAGACTGGCCTAATGTTGGTAGTTATAATAATAAAAAAATACAAAAAGAATTATTAAAAGAAAAACTTGATTTTGTTGAAAAAAATAATATGAATACTGTATTTTTTCAAGTAAGACCCATGGGAGATGCATTATATAAATCTAATTATTCACCATGGTCAAGATATTTAACTGGTGAATTAGGAAAAGATCCAGGTTATGACCCATTAGAATTTGCAATTGAAGAGGCTCATAAAAGAGGAATTGAACTTCAAGCTTGGTTTAATCCTTTTAGAATTGATAGTAATTCACAAAATTTTGATTTAACTGATTATATTAGTAAATTGCCAGAAGAAAGTCCTTTGAAGAAAAATTTAAATTGGATTGTTAAATATGATAAATATACTTATTTGGATATTGGAATTCCTGAAGTAAGGGAATATGTAATAAATTTAATTATAGAAGTTATAGATAAATATAATATAGATGGAATTATATTAGATGATTATTTTTATCCATATCCAGTAGAGGGAGTTGAATTTTCAGATAAATCTACTTATGAAAAATATGGACAAGAGTTTAATTCTAAAGAAGATTGGAGAAGAAACAATGTGGATAATTTTATTTATGAACTAAATAAAAAGATAAAAGAAAAAAATTCTAATTTAAAATTTGGTGTAAGTCCATTTGGAATTTGGAGAAATGGAGAATCTATTGGGGGAAGCAATACAAGGGGACTAAGCAGTTATGAAGATATTTATGTAAATTCAAGAAAGTGGATAAAAGAAGGATATCTTGATTATATTGTACCACAAATATATTGGCAATTTAATAATAGCAATGCACCATATACAACTCTTGTAGATTGGTGGTCAAATCAAGTAGAAGGAACGAATATTCAATTATATATTGGAATAGCAGTTTATAAGATAAATGATTCAACTTATGGTCAAGAGTGGTTAAAAGATGATGAAGTTATTAATCAAATAATATATTCAAGAAATGATAAAAATGTTAAAGGAAATTGTTTTTTTAGATTGGCAAGTTTAGAGGAAAATAGATTAGGATTTACAGATAAATTAAAAAGCTTATATGAAAAAAATAAATAAGAGTCGTTGATAAAATTTACCAAATATGATATTATTTAGATAAATAAATCTTGTTTAGTAAAAAAGGCAATGGGGCCTTAAGTTTAACTTAAGGCATCATTGTCTTTTTAAATTAAAATATATGGAGGGAAGAAGAATGAATAAAAAAATAATATCAGCAGTAGTTGCTACAAGTGTTATGGCTTTAAGCTTTATGGGCTGTGGTAGTAATTCAGGAGATGGAACTTCAAAATCAAAAGATGAAAAAAGTGATAATCAAATAGTTATTGGAGCAATACTTCCTTTGACTGGAAGTGTATCTACTTATGGAGAGTCAGCTAAAAATGGAGCACAACTTTGCATAGATGAAATAAATGAAAATGGTGGAATAAACGGTAAGAAGGTTGTAATTAAATATGAAGATGATGAAGGGGATTCTACAAAATCTATAAATGCCTATGATAAATTAGTAAATCAAGAAAATGCATCTGTAATTGTAGGGCCATTAACTTCAGGTTGTGCTAATGCAGTAGGACCAAAAGCAACGGCAGATAAAATTCCATTAATTACACCTACAGGAACAGAAACAAATTTAACTACTACAGGAGGGGAATATGTATTTAGAACTTGTTATATAGATGCTGTTCAAGGACAAGCGATTGCTAAATATGCAACAGAAGATCTAAAAGCTAAAAAAATGGCTATTTTATATAATGTTGGCTCAGATTATTCAAAAGGAATAGCTGAAACAATAAAATCAGAGTTTGAAAAATCTGGAGGCAAAATAGTTGAATATGCTTCTTATAATGATGGAGACAAAGATTTTTCAGCACAATTAACTAACGTTAAAAAATCAAATCCAGATATTATTGCATTGCCTGATTATTATAATGTAGTTTCTTTAATTGCTGATCAAGCTAGAAAAGCTGGAATAGAGGTACCTTTTATTGGTGGTGATGGATGGGATTCTCCAGAACTTATTAATATAGGAGGAGACTCATTAGAAGGTTCAATATTTGTTAATCATTATTCACCTGATGATACAGATGAATTAGTTCAAAATTTTGTTAATAAATATAAAGATAAATATGGTTCAAATCCAGATGCATTTGCAGCATTAACTTATAGTACAATACAACTTTATCAAGCTGCTATAGAAAAGGCAGGAAGTACTAATGGAGATACAATTAAAGATGCGCTTGTTAATATTGATACTGTAACAGTTACTGGTTCTGTAAAATTTGATAAATCAAGAAATCCTATTAAATCATTATCAGTTATAAAAATTGAAAATGGTTCACCAAAATTACAAGAAAAGATAAATCCTTAAAATTTTTATATAGTATGTATGGCATTTATTAAATTATATTTTTACTATAATACCCCTGAGTTTTTTTAAATAATAAATGCCATACAGAAAATAAAAATTTATTTTACATAAAAAGGGGGCGTTAAAATGGCATTATTACAACAAATTATAAATGGTTTATCATTAGGGTCTATTTATGCACTTATTGCTTTGGGATATACAATGGTTTATGGAATAATAAAGTTAATTAATTTTGCTCATGGCGATATTTATATGATAGGAGCGTTCATAGGATTATATTGTGGAAAAAATTTGGGGTTATCTTTACTTCCAACATTAATAATATCAATGATAGGAGCTGCATTATGTGGAGTAATAATTGAAAAAGTAGCATATAAACCTTTAAGAAATTCCCAAAGGATTACATTATTAATAACAGCAATTGGCATTTCTTTATTGTTAGAAAATGGAATGAAATTAGCTGTAGGAGCATCACCAAAGGCATTTCCTAAATTATTAAGTACTGAAGTAATTAAATTAGGAAGTTTATCACTTGAAACATCTAAAATATTAATGCTTGTTGTTTCCATTATGCTTGTAGTATTTCTTCAATTTATTGTTTTTAAAACTAAGATAGGTAAAGCAATGAGAGCTGCATCTTATGATATTGAAGCTGCATCACTTATGGGGATTAATGTAAATAATATTATTTCTATAACTTTTGCAATTGGATCAGCATTAGCAGGGGCAGCTGGTGTTTTAGTATCGTTAGCTTTTAAGGTAGTTGAACCTTATATGGGGATGATACCAGGACTTAAAGCATTTATTGCAGCTGTATTAGGTGGTATAGGTAGTATTCCAGGTGCCTTAATTGGGGGGCTACTAATAGGACTTACTGAAACTTTAACTAAGGCATATATATCAACAATATTAAGTGATGCAATAGTATTTGCTATATTAATTATTATTTTATTAGTTAAACCATCTGGATTACTAGGTATAAAAATCAATGAGAAAGTGTAGGTGCATAAAATGAAAAAATATAAAAATTCAATAATTGTAATTATAGTAATTTTAGTAATATTTTTTGGGTTAAACTTTCTTATTGATGAAGGAATTATTAATAGATATATAAAGGGGTTATTAACATTAAGCTGTATAAATATAATTATGGCAATTGCTTTAAATTTAATTACTGGAATTACAGGTCAATTAAGCTTAGGAAATGCAGGATTTATGGCTATTGGAGCTTATACATCAGTTTATTTTTCAGTTAAGGTAGGAACACCGTTTATAATATCAATATTATTAGGAGCAATTTTAGCAGGTGTAATTTCAATTATTATAGGTATACCAACATTAAAACTTAAAGGTGATTACTTTGCAATTACCACATTAGGAGTTGGAGAAATTACAAGAGTGTTGATAACTAACATGGATATTGTAGGAGGAGCAAGGGGATTTACTGGAATTCCAACAAAGACAACATTAAATGTTGCTTATTTTGCAATGATTTTAATTTTGATAGTTGTAGTTAATATTGCTAAATCAAGTAAGGGAAGAGCATTAATTGCAATAAGAGAAAATGAAATTGCAGCAGAAGCAATGGGGGTAAATATAATAAAATATAAAGTTACAGCATTCTTTATTGCAGCATTATTAACAGGATTTGCAGGTGGACTTTTTGCACATTATACAGGTTTTATACAACCAACAAATTTTAATTTTATGAAGTCTATTGAAATAGTAACATTTGTTGTATTAGGTGGTATGGGATCTATAACAGGATCAGTAATTGCAGCCATATTTTTAACAATATTACCTGAAAGTTTAAGAACCTTATCAGATTATAGAATGGTTATTTACTCTTTATCTTTAGTAATACTTATGATATTTAGGCCACAAGGATTACTTGGAACATTAGAAATTACAGATATATATAGAATAATAAAAAATAAAATTATGAGAAAAAAATCAAATTCTAATGATAAAAATATAGCAAAGGAGGGATAAACATGCTTTTAGTTGATAATCTAACAATAAGTTTTGGAGGATTAACTGCAGTATCAAATTTTTCATTGAAAATTGGGGAAAAAGAAGTTGTGGGACTTATTGGCCCTAATGGAGCAGGAAAAACAACTTTATTTAATATGTTAACAGGAGTTTATAAACCTGATGAGGGAACAATAAATTATTTTGGAGAAGATATTAAGGGATTAAAACCTTATGTTATTACTTCCAAAAGAATAGCTAGAACTTTTCAAAATATAAGATTATTTTCATCAATGTCAGTTAAAGATAATTTAAAAATATCTTGTGATTATAGAATAAAATATGGTTATTTTGATGCAATATTTAAAACTCCAAAATATAGAAGAGAAGAGGCTAAAATAGATAATGAAGTTAATGAATTATTAAAAACATTTGATTTGTATGATAAAGCTAATGAAAATGCAACTAATTTATCTTATGGAGAACAAAGAAGGCTTGAAATAGCAAGGGCACTAGCTACAAAACCTAAACTTTTATTATTAGATGAACCTGCAGCAGGAATGAATCCACAGGAAACAAGAGATTTATCAAAGTTGATTAAGAGTATAAGAGATAAATATAATATATCAATTTTATTAATAGAGCATGATATGAAACTTGTAATGAATATTTGTGATAGACTTACAGTTTTAGATTACGGAAGGATTATTGCTGAAGGAAAGCCAAATGATATTAAAAAAAATCCAAAAGTAATTGAAGCATATTTAGGAGATTAAATATAAATTTTTAAATAGGAAAAAAGAGGTAGATTATCATGAATAGTAAAATATTAAAAAAACAAATAGAAGAATCTAAAGATAAATCTGAATTAATACTTGAAATAAAGGATTTAAATCTTTTTTATGGAGGAATACATGCATTAAAAGATATAAATTTAACTGTAAGGAATGGTGAAATTATAACTTTAATAGGTGCAAATGGAGCAGGGAAAACATCAACATTAAGAGCAATTTCATCTCTTGAAAAAATTAAAAGTGGAAGTATAAATTATAATGGTAAAGATATTGTTGGGGTTCCAGCTAATAAGCTTGTAGCAATGGGAATAAGTCATGTCCCAGAAGGAAGAAAAATATTTGGAAATCTAACTGTTATGGAAAATTTAGAGTTGGGTGCCTATTTAAGAAAAGATAAAGATGAAATTAAAAAAGATTATGAAGATGTCTTTAAAAAGTTTCCAAGATTAAAGGAAAGATTAAAGCAAAATGCAGGTACATTATCAGGTGGTGAACAACAAATGCTTGCAATTGGAAGAGCACTTATGAGTAGGCCAAAGCTTTTACTTTTAGATGAACCATCTATGGGATTAGCACCTATGGTTGTTAAACAAATTTTTGATACTATTGTTGAAATAAATAAAAGTGGAACTACTATTTTATTAGTTGAACAAAATGCCAATATGGCCCTTTCAATAGCAAATAGAGCTTATGTTTTAGAAACAGGTAAAATTGTAATTAAGGGAAATGCAAATGAAATGCTAAATAATGAAAGTATTAGGGCAGCGTATTTGGGAGAATAATTAAATGAAAAGAAATATTAGATTAAAAAATAAATTTTAACATAATATTTCTTTTCTGTTTTAAGTTGTAGCAATTATTTTTCCAAGATCCTTAAGATCATAGCCACCAATACCTTCTAATTCATTTTTAAATTTTTGAGAAGATAAAATAGAAAGTATACTTTGATAAGGTGGATTGTTTAAATCGCTCTTTTTAATTATTAAGTCGTATCTTTCTGTTTGAAGAGGAACAAAATCAATTGTTTCTACTTGCATAGCGGCTTTTTTATTTCCTATTCCCACATTGGCATCACCACGTCCTACAGAACTTGCAACACCTAGATGTGATGTTTCTTCATTAAAATAACCGTTTATAGAATATGGATTTATATTAAGTAATTTCAATTTTTCGTCTAATAAAACTCTAACACCACTTCCTTTTTCTCTGTTAACAAATTTTACATTTTCATTAGTTAAATCTTCAAATGCTTTTAAGTTTAAAGGATTTCCCTTTTGTACATAAAATCCTTGTAATCTATAAGCTAAATTTATAAGAATACAAGGTGTTCCAGGAAGAAGTCTTTTAACATAATCAAAGTTATATGTATCAGTATCACCATCCCAAAGATGAGATGAAGCTATTGAAACTTTATTATTATATAAATCATATAATCCATTATAGCTACCTTTATAAGAACGTAAAACATTAAAATCAGGATAAAGTTCTGATATATATCTTGCTAAAATATCTAATAATATATCTTGACCAGCAATTATAATCTCATTAGAAGATTGGTTATTTCTTGAGTTAGAATTATTTGTTATTTGCGCATTTCTTCTAGAAGTTGATGAAATATTTTTAGAATCAGTAATTTTTAAGCTGTTTTTTTGATTATTTATATATGCTTCAACATCATGCATATCAATTCTTATTTTTTTTCCTATTTTATAACTTGGCAATTCACCGCGTTTAATAAGTTCATAAACTGTATTTTTGGTGATTTTAAGTAATTCCGATACTTCTTGTGGGGTTAAAGAAGCTTGTAAGTCCATAAATATCCCTCCTAATATAATAATAATTTTAGCATTATTAATAAATGAATTGCAAGAATTAACGTTATGTGATAATATTTGATTGTATAAAACGTGATAAAACAAAACAAAACATGATGAAACATATTTAAGATATAAAATTGGAGGATTAAATAATGAAAAAATTAAAGGTTATTTCAGCATTATTATGTTGTAGTTTATTATTAGTTGGTTGTGGTAAAGGAAGTAATGGAAATAACTCAGTTAAAAATGATTCAAAGGAAAAGGCTCCTGTAGAATTAAATATATCAGCAGCAGCAAGTTTAAAAGAAGTAATGGCTGATTTAGAAACAGAATATAAAAAGCATAAGGAAAATGTTACTTTAGTTGTAAATTATGGTTCATCAGGTTCCCTTCAACAACAAATAGAGCAAGGTGCTCCTTGTGATTTATTCATTTCAGCAGGGCAAAAGCAAATGAATGCTTTAAAAGATAAAGGATTGTTATTAGATGGTACTACTAAAGATTTAGTAGAAAATTCTTTAGTGCTAGTGGCAGCTAAGGGAGTAGAGATAACTAGCTTTGATGATTTAAAGAGTGATAAGATAACTCATATAGCTATTGGAGAACCAGAAAGTGTTCCAGCAGGAAAATATGCAGATGAAGTTTTAACTAATACAGATATAAAAGATAGTATTTCTAATAAATTAGTTTTTGCAAAAGACGTTAAGGAAGTTTTAACATGGGTTGCATCAGGAAATGCAGATGTTGGTTTTGTATACTTAAGTGATGCATTAAGTAGTGATAGTGTTACTATTGTTGAAAATATTAATGAAGTAAATGAACATTCACCAATTACTTATCCAGTATCAGTTATAAAAGCATCTACTAAGGCTGATGATGCAAAAGAATTTGAAGATTTTTTATTCACAGATGAAGTACAAAAGATATTTGAAAAGTATGGATATAAATCAGTAAAATAATATAAAGAAGGCAAGGTTATAAGTTATGGATTTTTCACCGTTATGGATATCGCTTAAAACAGCGTTTCTTGCAACTATTATAACTTCAATAATAGGAATATTTATATCTTATAAAATGGCTAATTATAAGGGAAGAGGTAGAGGACTAATAGATGGAGTCTTCACTCTTCCCCTAATATTACCGCCAACTGTTATAGGATTTTTCTTATTGCTTATTTGTGGAAAAAATGGATTTGTAGGAAAGATTTTTATGAGTTTTAATAAAAATATTATTTTTAGTTGGAGTGCAACAGTTATTGCAGCTACAGTAGTTGCTTTTCCAATGATGTATAGAACATGCCGTTCTGCATTTGAACAAATAGATAAAAATATGATTTCAGCTGCAAGAACATTAGGGCTAAGTGAAACTAAGATATTTTTTAAAATTGCAATACCACTTGCATGGCCAGGTATAATTGGTGGATTAGTTTTAAGTTTTGCAAGAGCTTTGGGAGAATTTGGAGCAACTTTAATGATTGCTGGAAATATACCAGGTAAAACTCAAACTATGCCAGTTGCAATATTTTTTGCAGTTGAAGGTGGAGATATGAATAAAGCTATGCTTTGGGTTTTAATAATAGTAGCAATTTCATTTATAATGATATTTTTATTAAATTATTGGTGTGATACTCAACAAAAGCTAATAGGAAATAGGGGGAGATAAAAATGAGTTTATATATAGATATTAATAAAGATTTATCTTCCTTTAATTTAGAAGTTGCAATGGAGAGTAAGGGTGGCATAATTGGATTTTTAGGAGCTTCAGGTTCAGGAAAAAGTATGACATTAAAATGTATTGCAGGACTTGAGAAAGCTGATTCAGGAAAAATTATAATTAATGAAAAAGTACTTTTTGATTCAGAAAATAAAATAAATATTAAAACTAAAGATAGAAAAGTTGGATTTTTATTTCAAAATTATGCCTTATTTCCCCATATGACTATAAGAGATAATATTGAAATTGGATTAGATAAATTAAGGAAGATTGAAAAAAACAAATTATCATCTACTTATATTGAAAAGTTTGGTTTAAATGGTCTTGAAAATAGATATCCATGGCAATTATCAGGTGGACAACAGCAAAGAGTTGCACTTGCAAGAGCGCTTATTACATCACCAGATATATTGCTTCTAGATGAGCCATTTTCAGCTTTAGATAATCATTTAAGGGCTAATATGGAAAGAGAGCTTATAGAAATTTTAAAGGACTATGATGGAACAGTAGTTTTTGTTACTCATGATATAGCAGAAGCATATAGAGTTTGTGATAAAATTATAGTTTTTGATGGTGGAAAGGCTAGTGAAATTAGAGCAAAGGATCTTTTATTTAAAAATCCCTTAAGTTTAGCAGAAGCTAAAATTACTGGTTGTAAGAATATATCAAAGGCTAAAATAATAAATAAAGATTTTATTTTTGCTAAAGAGTGGAATTTAAAATTAAAGTATCAATATAGAAGTAATTCAATTAATTATATTGCAATAAGATCTCATAATATTAAGTTATTTAATAATAAGAAACATAATAATGATAATGTATTTAATATGATTATTGAAAATATAGTTGAAAATCCTTTTGATTATATATTATACATTAAAGAAGTTAATTGTAATAATAGCAATAGTTCAATTAATTTTACAATTTCAAAAGAAGAAATGAAATTTAATGTTAATGATGTAATAAAAGTAAAATTTGAAGAAAATTATTTATTTACATTTGAATAAATTAATAAGATGTACTGTATCAAAATTATGCAGTCCATCTTTGTAAAAATTATAAAGTAAATTAAAGTATATTATATTTATAATTGAAAATATAAATAAATATAAAACAATAAAAGGAGGAATATTATGAGTATTTTACTAGAGGCTTGTGTTGGATGTTATGAAGAAGCTAAAAGAGCTGAAATGCTAGGTGCAGATAGAATTGAATTATGTGATAATTTAGAGGAAGGAGGAACAACCCCTTCTTATGGAACTATATACTTAGCAAAGAAAAATATTAATATACCAATATCAGTAATAATAAGACCAAGAGGTGGAAATTTTGTTTATTCAAATGATGAATTTGAAATAATGAAAAAAGATATAATTATTTGTAAAGAATTAGGTGTTGAAACTGTAGTATTTGGTATCTTAAATAAGAACAATACTATTGATATTGATAGAACAAGAGAATTAGTTGATTTAGCACAAGGATTAAAGGTTACCTTTCATATGGCTTTTGATGAAATATATGATAAATTTAAAGCGTTAGAACAGCTTATTTCAATTGGAGTTGATAGAGTATTAACTAAAGGAGATAAGGATTGTGCTGAAGAGGGAAAGGTTGTATTAAAAGAGCTTGTTGAAAAAAGTAAGGGAAAAGTAATTATTTTAGTTGGTGGAAAAGTTACTTATAAAAATTATAAAACACTTTCAGAGTTTATAGGATGTAAAGAGGTACATGGAAGTAAAATAGTAGGTGATTTAAATTAATTTTTACTATTATAGTAATTGTGTAGTATAATAAAAATATAAAATTTTAGAAAAGGAATAAGTATTATGATACATGAATTAACAATATATAAATTAGGTAAGTTATTAAATGAACTTAAATTAAAATATAATATGAACTTATTATTAAAAAGAAAATTAAGTGGTGGATTTATTACAATTGTAGGAGAAGTTGATGTAAATTATATCCCAGAAGATAAAGAAACTTTAAAAGGAAATAATATTATAGGACTAAAAGTTAAAAATGATAATGGTCAAATGGACTTAAAAATTACAGGAATTAAGGGAAGTTTATTTAAAGTTGAAATTGCTCCAACAAAATTTAAAGAAATTAACATTGGAGGATTATCAGTGGATAAAATTAAAGAAAGTAAAGAAGAGTGTAAGCTTAAGGTAGATGATGATTTAATTTTTACAATTTCAGCATCAAGTGAAGAAGTAGAAAAGCTATTATAATACTTATTTACAGGAAAGTTTACTATATTTAAACTTAAAGAGGGATTTTTATTCCCTATAAATGGCTTAAAACCGTAAAATTAAAAATATAAAAATGAAAAAACTGTGCAGAAGTTTAATTCTGCACAGTTTTATCGTTTTTTTATTTATAATAATATTAAATGTTATTTTATAGATTATATATATTATTATTTAATAGAATAAGTAGTAATGTTATTAGTATAAGATTACTACTTTTTTCATATTAAATTATATATATATAATTTTGGAGGGAAAAGAAAATGAAAGTTGCTGATATGCATTGTGATACAATTGGAGAAATTTACGAAAATAGACTTTTAGGGAATAACTATAAATTAAAAGAAAATAATTTTCATGTAGATATAAATAAATTAAAAAAAGGTAATTATTTATTGCAAAATTTTGCAATGTTCATAGATATTAAAAAGCATAAGAAACCTTATAAAACATTACAAGAGATGATAGCAGTTTATTATGAAGAATTAGAAGATAATAAAGATGTTATTAGGCCAGTATATTCATATGAAGATATATATGCATGTGAAAAGGAAAATAAAATAGCTGCATTATTAACTATAGAAGATGCTGGTGCTCTTGAAGGATCATTAATGAATTTAAAAACAGTTTATGAGCAAGGGGTTAGACTTATAACATTAACATGGAATCATATAAACGAAGTTGGATTTCCAAATTTTAAAATAGAAGCTGATACTTATGGTGATATAAAAGAAAAACCAAATTTTAAAATTCCTAATACTGAATTTGGACTTACTGATTTTGGCGTTGAATTAATAAGGGAAATGGAGAGATTAGGAATTATAGTAGATGTTTCGCATTTATCTGATGCTGGTTTTTATGATGTTTTAAAATATAGTAAGAAACCATTTGTAGCAAGTCATAGTAATTCAAGAAAAATTACTAATGTTGTTAGAAATTTAACTGATGATATGATAAGGAAATTAGCAGATAAGGGTGGGCTAACTGGAATAAATTTTTGTTCAGACTTTATAAAAACAACTTCACATATAGGAAATACATTTACTTATGTTGATGATATAGTAAAACATATAAAATATATAAGAAATGTTGGTGGATTAGATGTAATTGCATTAGGAACAGATTTTGATGGTATTCCTAGCACATTAGAAATTAAGGATGCTTCACAAATTCAAATTTTAGCAGACGGATTATTAAAAAATGGTTTTAGTTATGATGAGGTAGAAAAAATATTTTATAAAAATTTAATGAATTTATATAAAGAATTATTATAAAAAATAAATATTAGACAAAATGTATTATAATAATATAAGATAAAATATATATCAATAAGGATGTGTACAAATGATAGAAAAAAATAATTTCAATGAGATTGAAGGAAAAGAAATTTTAAATAAATTATTTAATAAAGAATTAAACTCTAAAAAAAATATATTAGAAGCTATAGAAATAATAAGACCATTGGCTAAAGAGGAGTTAAAGGGTGAAAAATTACAGGAAATTTATAATATAATTTATAATAGTATTGAAGATATGAATACTATTGTAAAGGCAAATACTATTATGTATTTAAAAAATCAATTAAAATCAGCATTAGGAAAATATGTTGAAAATAAAGATCCTAAAGAAATGAATTGCTTTTTAGAATTCTTTAAGGAAGCTTATCCTACTAATAATAGACGAATTGGATATACAAGAGTAATAAATGATTTTAATAAAATAACAAATGAACAAATTTGGGAAACGTTAACTTACGTAAATAGAATAGTAATTAAAACTAAAAGAAAATTAGGTGAAGATGAAATAGAAGATATAATAAAAAATATAAATAAATTATTAAGTAGTGGGAAAATAGAATATATAAATCAAGTTAAAAGTTTAGAAAAGTTATTAAATGTTCTTAATGTAAAAGTTGTTAATTATAAAGATGGATTTAAATTAAAGAATAAATAAAATTATAAATATGAAAATAATAACAAATAGAAAAATTATATAAAGAAAAGAGAGGTTAAGTATGAGAAATATAAAAATGACTATTCAATACGATGGGTCAAGATATAAAGGGTGGCAAAAGCAAAATATAAAAGGAACTAATGTATCAACTATACAAGATAAAATTGAAAAGGTATTATCTAAAATGACAGGAGAAGAAATACAAGTAATTGGTTGTGGTAGAACTGATACTGGAGTTCATGCAGATAAATATATAGCAAATTTTAAGACTAATAGCGAAAAAAAATTATCTGATATATCTAAATATCTACATGAATTTTTACCAGAAGATATATCAGTAACATCATTAAGTGAAGCTAGTGATAGATTTCATTCAAGATTAAATGTAATATCAAAGACTTATGTATATACAATTGATAATAATAAATTTGCAAATGTATTTTTAAAAAAATATGCTTATCATGTTGAAGGGCAGTTAAATATAGAAAAAATGAAAGAAGCAAGCCAATATTTAATAGGAACTCATGATTTTAAAGGATTTAGTGGTGTAAAAGATAAAGCTAAAAAATCAACAATAAGAACTATTAATTACATAAATATTACAAATAAAAATAACATTATAAAAATTGAGTATAATGGAAATGGATTTTTATTAAATATGGTTAGAATTTTAACTGGAACTTTAATAAAGGTTGCAAAAGGTGAGCTAGAGCCAAAAGACATTAAAGAGATGCTGAAATCTAAAAAAAGAAGTGAAGATGCTGTAAAGGCACCTGCAAAGGGACTTTGTATGAAGGAAGTAAATTATTAAAAATTTTATTGTAGTAATTAACATAAAGGAAGCTCTAATAATATACTAATTAATAAAGTAGGATATTTAAATAATACCTAATTAATTATTATGGATTAAGGGTGTGAAATTAGATGAATATGGACTTTCATGTTCATGGTTTACTGAGTAAAAGAAAAGATTTTAATGAAGAATTTTTTATGAATGAAATATATTTTTCAAAAGTAAATGGATTAAATGCAATAGTTCTTTGTGAACATTTTAATGCAAAAGATTTTTTAGTGATTTATGAATTTCTAGAAAAAAAATATTCCTACGATGGGGATAGATATATAGTAGATGGTATTTCTGTATTTCCAGCAATGGAAGTAAGTATTAAAAATAAAGGTCATGTAATACTTTGTGGAGATAGAGAAAATATAATTAATATATATAAATCTCTTAGTGATTTTAGAGAAAAAGAAAATTTTATTGAATTAGAAGAGTTATTAGATTTAGCAGAGGTATTTGATTTATTAAAGATAGGTGCGCATCCTTGCAGAAGAGGACATAAGTTATGTAAGCATCCCCATGAATTACTGAAAAGATTAGATGCATTGGATTTAAATGGGAAAGACATATTTAAAAAAGGTGAGGCAATTGCTAGAGATGAAGTAATTAATTTATCACAAGAATTAGGTCTTAATATTGTTACTGGAAGTGATAGCCATACACCAATTCAACTTGGAGGAATATATACAAATTTAAATAAGGAATGTAAAACTATAAAAGAACTTAAAGAATGTATAAGAAATGATGATTATAGTATTAAAGTTAATTCTTCATTAAACTTTAAAATATTTTCTTCAAAAATTTTGAAGAGATATTTATTGAAAGCTGATACTTATGATAAAAATACAAAGTTTAAAATTTAAATAAACTTTAATAATAAGCTATCTACTAAAATAAGAGAGATAGCTTATTATTATTTTACTTTATAAGTTAAAAAAGTGGTAAGTAAGATTATAATAAATGATAAATATGTTAAAAATAATTAATACAAATATTTAGATAAGGAAGAAGAAATATGGAAAATATAGAAGAAGTATTTAATGAAATACTAGCTTGTGATGTTCAAGAAGCATTAAAGTATAGTAGTGATGGGTTCAAAAAGTATGGCAATCCTGAATATTTAATTTATACAGGTCAATGTTATTTAGCTCAGGGACTTTATGAAGAAGCAATTGCAGCTGTAGATTTAGCATTTGAGCTTGGATGTGATTATATTGTATATGGATATAATGTTAAAGGAGAAGCACTATTGGATTTAGGCCTTTATGTAGAAAGTAGAAGATGCTTTGAAAGAGTAATAAGGGAAGAAGCTGAGCAATATTTAGCAAATACATATTTAATAGAACTTGATATAAGAGAAGGTTTTTATGAAGATGCAATTAATAAATGTATAGATTATATTGAAAACTATGGAGGTAGTAGTGAACAAATTGCTAATTTAAAATGTATAATTGGATGGACGTATTTAATTGATTTAAATAATAGTCATTTAGCTAAAGAGGCATTTATAGAAGCTATTGAGTCAGATGAAAAGTGCGGAAGAGCATATACTGGACTTGGAATATATGAAGCAAATAATAAAAATTATGAAGAAGCTATTTATTACTTTAATAAAGCTATAGAAATAGATGAAAATGATGGAGAAAATTATTTTGCATTAGCAATTTGCTATAAGGAACTTAATAAATTTGAATTAGTTGAGGAATATTTAGTTAAGGCTAATGCTATTGAACCCGAAGATAATAGAATAATTGAAGAATATGCATATGAATTATTAAGACAAGGTAGAAATGATGAAGCAATAGAATATCTTAAGGAAATTGCTCATTATAGCAAAAATAAAGAAGAAATTAAAAGTTTAGTTTGGGAATTAGAACAGTACAAGGAATAATAAAAACAAAAGGCAAATGATAATAATTAAATATCATTTGTCTTTAATTTATGGTGTTATTTTTTATCAAAGCTTGCACAATTAGTTTCTGTATAAAGGTTTGCATTGCCTCCATGTACTTGAATAGATGAAAGATTGCAAAGGCAATTTTCATTATGAGCACAACTACTTACCTTACATACTAAACAATCACAAGGAGTACAATTTTCTGCACAGTTAGTTAAATCACTATAATGTTTTTTATCTAAAAATGAACCACAACATGTGTCGTTTTCACTACATGAAGCCATTCCACCAATATCAATACGGTTTGAAAAACAATTTCCTGAACAATTATAAGAACAATTTGTTACATCACAATTAATTTTTGTCATATAAGTATCTCCTTTATAAGCAAATTAATTAAAATATCTATCTAATAAGCCTTTAAATGCTTTTCCATGTCTAGCTTCATCTTTGCACATTTCATGAACAGAATCATGAATAGCATCTAAGTTGTTTTGTTTTGCTAAATTAGCAAGTTTCTTTTTGCCATCACAAGCACCAAACTCAGCTTCAACTCTAGCTTCTAAATTTGCTTTAGTACTTGTAGAAACAACTTCACCTAACATTTCTGCAAATCTACTTGCATGATCAGCTTCTTCATAGGCAATTCTTTTATAGGCTTCAGCAACTTCAGGAAAACCTTCACGATCAGCTACACGAGACATTGCAATGTACATTCCAACTTCAGTACATTCTCCAGTAAAATTAGCTCTTAAACCTTCAATGATTTCAGGATCAATATTTTCACAAATGCCAACTCTATGTTCATCAGCCCAAGTCATTTCCCCTTTCATTTCTTCAAATTTGCTAGAAGAAGCTTTACATACAGGACAAAATTCAGGTGGTGCATCACCTTCGTGAACATAACCACATACAGTACAAATAAATTTTTTCACTTAAAACCCTCCTTATATTATTTTCCTTAAAAACATCTGTATTATTATTACTCATTTAAAATTTAATATACATAAAAAATAAGATTATTTATTGACTTTTAAAAGAAAAGTATTATAAGATTGTAGAATAATAAAAAACAAGAGGAGAAAGAAATGGCAAAAGATATTAACGGAAGCGAAAATTTTCATTACAATAATATAGAAAAAAAAGATAAAAATTTTATGTATAAGAATTTTAAAAGAAGTAATTGTTATAATTGTAATTTTGCAAATTCTAATTTTAATTTTGCAACTTTTAGAGGAGCACATTTTAAAACGTGTAGTTTTATTAATGGAAGCTTTGAAGGAACAGAGTTTATTGGAACTAACTTAAAAAATAGTAAATTTAAAAATGCTAAATTTAAAAATGCTATTTTTGAAGGGGCAAATTTAGATGGAGCAGATTTTAAAGATGCAATATTTGAAAATACTATTTTTTTAGGGTGCAAATTAGAAAAAACAAAAAATTTAAATAGAGAATTAAAAGAAGTAAGAATTTTAGATGAAATGCCAGAAATTAATTTAAGCAATGAGTTAAAAAGTTCATTAGAAAATTTTATGGAAAATAAATATGTTAAAAGTTCAAGAATATTTGATACTAAAGATGGAGGTATCAATACATTAACAGTAATGATTCTTTTAGAAAACTTTTCAGAAAATGAGTTAATAGAAGGATTTTCTAAAATAAAGTCAAAAATAGAAAGAGATTTTTATACTATAAGCTATATAATTAAAATGATACAAAAAGAAATAAGATAAAAAATTAGGTATTATTTATAAAATTTTATAAATAATACCTTTTAATATATATAAATATTAAAAAGTTTTTAATAATGCTTAAAAAAATAATTGAAAAACACCCATTAAAATTATTATTATGGCTGATAATAAACCTGAATATTTTCCAAATATCTCTGAAAGAAAGCTATTACCTATTTTTAAACCTAAAATTAAAATTAAGACACTAAAAATAAATGTGAAAACTGTAGTAAGTGAAATACTAATTCCAGACATGCTTGCACCAATTCCAAGTGCAAAATTATTTATACTTAAGGCTAATGCTAAGGAAACTGCTTCTTTAAGTTCTATATTACCAGATCCATCTATATCAGCAGTTTTATTTTTAGTTAATATTTCATCATAATTTAAGGAATCTATTAAATCATTAGTGATAATATCATCATTATCACAATAATAATTCTTTGATATTTTTTGCTCTTTGAAATAATTTAATGTCATCCAAAGGCCTACAAAAATTAAAAGTATTGCCCCTATATAATTGCATATATATCTAGGTATGAACTTTCCTAAAATAGTACCTAAAAGCATTGATAAAAATGTACCTAATGTTACTATTAAAGCAATTATTATATTAATACTAAGTTTAATTCTAATTTTTTTAATTCCATAAGCTATTCCAATTATCAAACTGTCCAAACTTGCTGAAAATGCTAATAAAATAGAAGAAATAAGACACATATGTTGCTCCTTGTATATTTTTATATTAATCAGTATATTCAAAGGTAAATACTTAGTTACTTAGACAATAATTATTATATAAACCTAAGAATAGACGCAAATTACTATAATTTATGCTAAAAAATAAGAAAATGATAATAATATTATTAATAAATAGTTAAAGAGTTTTTAAATTGTTGTGAGGAAAATTTAACTATTGTATACTTAAAGTATGAAAATATTATCAAATAGAGAGGATAAATAAGTAATGTCTGGATACATAGATTTTAAAGATGTAAAAAAGAAGTATAAAATGGGGGAAGTAGAAATTGAAGCATTAAGCGGAGTTGATTTTTCAATTAACAAGGGAGAATTTGTAGTTGTTGCTGGTGCTAGTGGTGCAGGAAAATCTACAATATTAAATATTTTAGGGGGAATGGATACTGCATCAGAAGGACAAGTTATTGTTGATAATAAGGATATAAGTCAATTTTCACAAAAGGATTTAATTACATATAGAAGGTATGATATTGGATTTGTATTTCAATTTTATAATTTAGTTCAAAATTTAACCGCAAGAGAAAATGTGGAATTAGCAATACAAATATCTAAAAATCCATTAAATATAGATGAAGTATTAGATGCTGTAGGATTATCACATAGAAAAAATAATTTTCCAGCTCAATTATCAGGTGGGGAACAACAAAGGGTTGCAATAGCAAGAGCAATAGCTAAAAATCCTAAATTACTATTATGTGATGAGCCTACTGGAGCATTAGATTATAATACAGGAAAGGCTATTTTAAAATTACTACAAGAAACATGCAGGAAAAATGGAGTTACTGTTGTAATAATTACTCATAATTTAGCATTAACACCTATGGGGGATAAGGTAATTGAAGTTAAAAATGGAAGGATAAAAAATATAACTATTAATAAAAATCCAGTTCCAGTGGAAAGGATTGAATGGTAATTATGAAAAATGCTTTATGGAAAGATATATTAAGGGATATTAATAAATCAAAAGGAAGGTTTATTTCTATTGCAGCTATAATTACATTAGGAGTAATGCTTTTTACTGGTGTTAAAATTGCACCAATTGACATGAAAGCAACAGCGGATAAATATTATGATGATTATAATTTAATGGATTTAAAAATAATATCAACATTAGGATTAACAGATAAAGATGTTAAGGATATAAAAGATATAAATAGTATATTAGGTGTATATCCAAGCAAAACAATGGATACATTATCAAAGCAAAATTCTGAAGAGTTTGTAATAAGGATTCATAGTCTTCCAAGTGAAAATTTAAATAATAATAATGAAAATTATATTAATAGAGTAAATTTAGTAAAAGGGAAAATGCCTTCTAAAGAAAATGAATGCGTAATAGGAAATGAAAAGTTTAGTAGTTTAAATTTAAAAATTGGTGATAAACTTCTTTTAACATCTGGAGATGATAGTGATATTTCTGAATCGTTAAAAAATATTGAATATGAAATTGTAGGAGTTGTGGAAACACCATATTATTTAAGTAATCAAATTGGAAGTAGTACTATAGGTAATGGGAATGTTAAAACATATATGTTTATAAATGAAGACAACTTTAAAAATGATATTTATAGTGAAGTATATGTGACAATTGATGGTGTTAAAAATTTAAATTCGTATAATGATGAATACTTTGAAGTTATTAATGAATCTATTTTATCAATAGAAAATATATCTTCAGATATAAATAATAGAAGATATTTAGAGATAGTAAATCTTGCTAAAGAAGAGTTGGAAAATGGTAAAAAAGAATATGAAGATAAAAAGTCAACTGTATTAAGGCAAATAGAAGATGCAAAAAAAGAAATTGAAGATTCGAAAAGTAAGCTAATGGAATCACAAGATGAAATATCATCAAGAGAACAGCAATTATATGATTCAATAGAAGATGGAAAATACAAAATTAGTGTTGCAGAAAGTGAACTAAAAGAAAAAGAAGAGGAATACAATTTAGGATTAATTGCATTTAATGAAGCAAAAAAGAGTGCTGAGGAAAATTTTGCAAAAGCAGAAGAAAGTATTAGAAAATCAGAAGATGGATTACAACAATTAAAAGATCAAATAAATAATTTAAAATTATCCTTAAATGATGAAAGCTTAACAGAAGAGATAAAATTAAATATACAGGAACAAATTAATTCGTTAAATAATTTATTTGAGCAAGGCAATGTTAAATTAAATGAAGCTAAAAAGCAGCTTGAACAAGGTAAAAATGAATTAGCAAAGCAAGAGGAAAATCTTAATGCAGCTAATATACAATTAGAAGCTGGGAAAAAAGCTATAAATTCATCTAAAAATTCATTGAAAGAATTAAAAGAAGTTGGAGAAGATAAAATCAAAGAAGCAAAAGATAAGGTAAATGAAGGGAAATTACAATTAGAAGAAGGAGAAAAAGAGCTTTTAGAAAAAGAAAAAACTGCAAATGAGGAATTAGATAAGGCAAAAGGTGAAATTATTAAAGCTGAAGATGAAATTTCTAAAATTGAAAAACCTGAATTATATGTTTTAGATAGAAAATCTCATTATTCATATGTTGATTTTGAAAATAATGCTAAAAGCATAAATAAATTATCAAATGTTTTTCCAGTATTCTTCTTTATTGTTGCAGGATTAGTATGCTTAACTACAATGACAAGAATGGTAGATGAACAAAGAATTAATATTGGAACATTAAAGGCTTTAGGATATGGCAATGGAAGTATAGCTAAAAAGTTTATAATTTATGCATTATTTGCAAGTTTAATAGGAAGTGTTATAGGTATTGCTTTAGGACTTACGGTATTTCCTCTTATTATAATAAATGCATATAAAATGATGTATATTTTACCTGAAATAAATTATACAATTAATATTCCACTTATATTAACAGTATTTACTGTTGCTATTGGAGTTACAACATTTGTAACATATGCTGCATGTAGAATGGAATTAAGAGAAGCTCCATCAATTTTAATGAGACCAAAGGCTCCAAAAGAAGGTAAGAGAATTTTATTAGAAAAAATACCATTTATATGGAATAAACTTAACTTTATTGGTAAAGTTACAATAAGAAATATTTTTAGATATAAAAAGAGATTTTTAATGACTGTAATAGGAATAGCAGGAAGTACAGCATTATTAGTTGCTGGATTTGGAATTAAGGATTCTATTAAAGCTGTTGTATCGAAACAATATGGAGAACTTACAAAATATCAAATGTCATTAAGTTTAGCAAAAGATGTTAGTGAAGAAAAAATTGAATATATTAAAAATGAATTAAGTAATGATAATAATGTAGCTGATTACTTATTTGTTACAACTGAAAGTGGTAAAGCTACTATTAATGAAATAAGTAAGGGTGTTTCATTGGTTATATCAAATGATAGTGAGAATTTTAATGAATTTGAGTTATTAAGAAATAGAAAGACAGAAGAAATTATTACATTGCCTAAAAATAGTATAGTAATATCTGAAAAAATTGCTACTTTATTAAATGTTAAAATTGGAGATGAAATAGAAATTACTAATAATGCTAATAATAAAGCTAAAGCTACTATTGGATATATAACTGAAAGGTATATAAATAACTATATTTATATAAGTGATAAGTATTATGAGGATATTTTTGGAAAAATACCTCAAGTAAATAATGTGTTATTAAAATTAAATGATGAAAAATCAGTTAATGAAATTTCAAATAAGTTTATAAATATGGATGGAGTAACTGGAGCTGTAAATAATACAAGTATTAAAGAAAATTTTGATGATACAATAAAGTCATTAGATTTAGTAGTTGTTGTAATGATATTATGTGCAGGAGCATTATCTTTCATAGTATTATATAATTTAACAAATGTTAATATTTCAGAACGTGTAAGAGAAATAGCAACTATTAAAGTTTTAGGGTTTTATGATAATGAAGTGTCTGCGTATATTTATAGAGAAAATATTTTGCTAACTATAATTGGATTAATTACAGGATTAGGATTAGGGAAGCTATTCCATAAGTTTATTATGGTTACAGTTGAAATGGACTATATTATGTTTGGAAGAAAAATAGCATTATTTAGTTTTGTAATTGCTGGAATTTTAACATTAGCTTTTTCATTACTTGTTAATTTAGCAATGTATTATAAATTAAAAAACATTAAAATGGTTGAATCTTTAAAATCAGTAGATTAGTTAAATAAATGAAATGTTATATTAAAAAGAAAGTTAAAAAACTTTTTCAAAATATAACATTTCATTTTTATTTTAAAAGAGAACTATTTAATAACCTAAATTCCTTTGGAGTTAATTTGTATTTTCTTTTAAAAAGCTTATTAAAATAAGATAAATTATCAAATCCTACATCTAAGGAAATGTCAGTAATAGGCATATTACTTGAAGTAAGTAAAATAGATGCCTTTTCTAATCTAAGATTATTTATATATTGTATACAAGTTAATCCTATATGTTTTTTAAAAAATCGCATAAAGTGATATTCACTATAATCACAAAGAGTAGCTAATGTATTTATTGAAATATCTTCAGCAAAATGCTCATTAATATAGTTTAAAATTATTTTAATTTTATCTGTAGTATTAAATGTTAGTGAACTTTTAGTTGATTGTTTATTTATTAAGTTATTTTTATAAAGAATTGAAAATAAGTTAAATAAAAGTGATTTTAGTTCAAGTTCGTATGCAATTTCTTTTTCATAGTAGCAAAAAAGTATATATTCTATTAAAGACAAAATTTTATTATAGCATGAATTATTTTTATTAATTAAATAAGGAAGCTCATGTTCATGGTTTAAAATAGGTGCTATGTATTTAAGTAAGGTACCATCAGTATCTGAACTTTTAAGCATATTCATATTAAATACAAAAGAAACCCAAGTCATTGTATTTTCAGGTATTAAATTAAATGAATGAAGTGCTTGAGGGGAAACTATTAGTATATCCCCTTTGTTAATTGTAAATTTATCTAAATCAATTCTATAATCGCAACTTCCATCAATAACTATTATAACTTCAACTTCCTCATGCCAATGAACAGCAATAGAAGGAAAACTAGTGCTTATAGTACCCTTATATATTGAAAATGGCAATATAAAATCTCCATGGCATGTGTTTTCTTTTAGTTTTGTAAATTTTAATTTATCCATAAAATCTCCAATATAGCATTATTATTTTAATAAGTGTTAGTATATTACAAGTATTTTCTATTTCTTATAATTATAATAACATTATAATTAAATTATTTAAATGATTTAATTGAGTATAAAAGGGGGAAATGTATAATGATGGGTAAAATTTTAAATTATGAAGTTAATGAAAATATAGTATTAGTAAATTATAAAAATATTCAATGTATTGTTACAATAATTAATGATTCAGTAATTAATTTTTTTGCTCCTATATTTAGAAAAGAAAAAAATTCTAAGGCAGTAGAAAATTTAAAGTGTAAAAAAATTAATTTTAATATAGAAAAAAAAGATGATTATTTAAATATAAAAACAGCTAAATTAGATGTAAAAATTTATGATGACTTTAAAGTTGATATCTTTAAGTTAAATGGTGAGCCATTATGTAGAGATTTTAGAGGAGAAAGAAATCCATTTAGAAGATTAGGAGCAGATTTTTCTTTAGCAGCAGAAGAAGGTCATAAATTGGAAGGACATGAAGATTTTAAGGTATATGTATCAAAAGTAATGGAAAATGATATGTATTTTTATGGGTTAGGAGAAAGAACAGGTTCTTTAAATAAAAAGGGATATCATTATAGAAATTGGAATACTGATGATCCAACGCCGCATGGAGAAACATATGCTCAATTATATAAATCAATTCCATTTTTAATTGCTATTAAAAATAATGAAGCAAGTGGTATTTTTTTTGATAATCATTTTGAAAGTCACTTTGATATGGGAAAAGAAAATTCAAATTATTATTATTTTGGAGCAAAGGATGGCAATTTAGATTATTATTTTATTTATGGACCAGAAGTAAGTGAAGTTGTAAATGAATATACTAATTTAACAGGAAAAACACCATTGCCACAACTTTGGACATTAGGATATCAGCAATGCAGATGGTCATATGCTCCAGAACAAAGAGCTTTAGAAATTGCAAAAACTTTTAGAGAAAAAAATATACCATGTGATACTATTTATTTAGATATTGATTATATGGATGATTTTAGAGTATTTACTTGGGATAATAAGAAATTTAAAAATCCAAAAGCATTTACTGATGAATTAAAAAGTATGGGATTTAAGGTTGTTACAATAATAGATCCAGGAGTTAAAGTTGATAAAGGTTATAAAATTTATGATGAAGGACTTAAAAATGGATATTTTGCAACAGATAAGGATGGAATGGTATATAAGAATACTGTTTGGCCTGGGGATTCTGTTTTTCCTGATTTCATGAATTCACAAGTTAGAAAATGGTGGGGAAACAATCAAAAAATAATGTTTAATTTAGGGATTGCAGGAATATGGAATGATATGAATGAGCCAGCAAGTTTTAATGGACCATTACCTGAGGATATAGTATTTAATAACGATGGAACTTTAGTTACTCATAAAGAAATTCATAATGTTTATGGACATATGATGGATAAGGCAACTTATGAAGGAATTAAGGAAGCTACTAATAAGAGACCTTTTGTAGTAACAAGAGCATGTTATGCAGGAACTCAAAAATATTCAACTGTTTGGACTGGAGATAATCAAAGTACATGGGAACATTTAAGAATGTCGTTACCAATGTTAATGAATATTGGGCTTAGTGGAATGGCCTTTTGTGGAACTGATGTGGGAGGGTTTGGATTTGATTGTACTGGAGAACTTTTAAGTAGATGGGTGCAAGTTGGAACATTTACTCCATTATTTAGAAATCATTCTACAATAGGAAGTAGAGAGCAAGAGCCTTGGGCTTTTGATGAGATTACAGAAGAAATCAATAAAAAATATATTAAACTAAGATATAAATTTATTCCTTACTTATACGATATGATGCATAAATGTGAAAAAAGTGGGGCGCCAATTATAAGGCCTTTATTATATAATTATCAAAATGATAAAAAAACATATGAAATTAATGATGAATTTATGTTTGGTGATAATGTATTAGTTTCTCCGGTTGTGGAACAGGGTGCAAGACAAAAGCTTGTTTATTTACCAAAGGGTAATAGCTGGATTGATTATTGGACAGGAGAGGAATTTGAAGGAGGACAATATATTATCAAAGATGCCCCTTTAGATATTTGTCCTATATACATTAAGACAATGTCAATTATATCAAATGGTGAAGATGTCAATTATATTGGAGAAAAAGATACTGAGTGTTTAAATTTAAGTATATATTTATGTGATAAAAAAGGTGAAGGAAAATATATTGCTTATAATGATGATGGTGAAAGTTTTGATTATAAGAATGGAAGATTTAATGAATATGAATTTATATTTGATTTAAATGATAATTTAAATATAAAAATGAATAAAAATATTGGATATGAAAATAAATATAAATCAATAGAATTTACATTGCATAATTTTAAAAATAATAAAAAAGTATTATTTAATGAAAATGAAGTAAAGTTAAATAATAATAAGTTTAAAGTGAATTTATAAAAAAGTTAATTTTACAATGCTTTATAATAAGTATGTAATTTTATAAATGACCACCTTAAAAAAATACGAGGCAATAAATAAGACTCGTATTTTTTTATTATTTAAATTATTATAGGTAGTATTAATTGAAATAATAAGGTATGCTATAATAATTTATTACCATTAAGAAAATGAGGTGAAGATGTGAATTTAAAAACACTATTAGATACAATATTGTCATCAGGATCAAATATTAGTATTAAAGAAGGTAAAGAAATTCATAAATCTAAATTAGTTTCTAACTTAAATAGTAAGAAAATAGATAATGTTTATCATATATATTCTAAAGTAAGTGAAGAAGATGAATCAAGAGTTTATAGTTGTCATATTAAGTATGATTTAATGAATGAAAAAGTTATAGGAACAACTTGTACTTGTAATACATATGAGGAGTTTTCAAGATATAAAAAAAATTATGTTTGTAAGCATATAATAGCAACAATATTTTCGTTTTATATAATCGCAAAAAATAAAATTAAAAAGCATAGTAATGAAATTAAAGGTGTTAAGAAGATAAAAGAAACAGCTACATATTTTAATAAAGAAATAAGGCTAGATTTAGAAATAAAAAGTTTCAATGAAAAAAATAATTTTATACTTGATATCCAATTTAGAATTGGGGAAGGAAAAACCTATTTAATACCAAGATTAAATGAATTTTTTAATGCAAGAGAAAGTAAAAATCCACTTAGAATTAATGGAGAATTTTTATTTAATCCTAATAATATGAAGTTTTCAAAAGATGATGAGGAAATTTTAAATTTTGTATTTAATAAATTAAAAACTGATAATGAAGTTAGAATAATTGAAAATAAATATCTTAGATTAGGAAGTAATGATATAAGAGCATTTTTAAGTTTAATAAATAAAGATAAAAAAATAAAGCTTAATTATGATTATATTAATTATGAAAGTAATATTTATAATGAAAACATTCCACTTTCTTTTACATTAAAATTAGAAAATGAAACTATAAATCTTACAACTAAAAAGAAACTTCCTATACCATTAAGTAATAAGTTTGATGTTTTTCTTTATGATAGAAAAGTATATATTCCTAATATTAATCAATCAAATAAATATTTTGAGTTTTGGAAGGAATTAAGAAAAGAAGGTAAAATAGAATATAACTCAAAAGATATTGAATTTATTAAGAAAGTGAAAACTTTAAGTGAAATAAGTAAAGATGTATCAATTACAGAAGGAATAAGAAGAGTTTTAAGGAAGTTTTGGGTTCCTAAGATGATATTTTCAAAATCAGATAATACTATTAAATGTAAAGCTGTAGTATCTTATTTTAATAGGGATATTAATATTCTAGATAATGAAAATAAAGAATTTTTTAGAGAACAATATTTAGAGGATAAAATAGATAGAAGTCTTGAGAGGACAAGGTTTATAAAGAAAAATAAGGAATATGTGTTTATTGGAACTGATGATGAATATTATCATTTTATAACAGAAGGAATAAAGGAACTTGGTTTAATTTCTAAAATAAGTTTTAGTAAAAATTTCAAAAATGGTGATTTAATAAGATTTGAAGATATTGAGGCAACAATTGAAGAAGAAGAGGAGAACTTATATTTTAAATTTAATATTGAGAACATAGATTTTAGTGAATATAAAGATATACTTCAAGCATTAAATGAAGGTAAAAGTTATTATAAAAGCAAAAAAAATAAACTTATTGATTTAAAAGGAATTGGAATGAGAAACTTCTTAAATATGCTTGATAATTTAGTATATAATAAGGAATTAAATGAAGGAATATTAGAAATAGATAAAAACAAAACATTATTTTTAAAAAATGCTATACAAGAAAATGGATTATCATTTATTAGGGGAAATGAAATAATAAAATCTATAAGTGATAAGCTTTCAAATCGCAAAGATTATGAAATTGATGATATTAAGGGGCTTAAGGGAAAACTTAGAAGTTATCAATTAATTGGAGTAAATTATTTAAAATCATTAAGTGATTTGGGATTTGGAGGGATATTAGCAGATGAAATGGGATTAGGAAAAACAATACAAATTATTTCATTTCTTTTATCCCAAAAAGAATTGGAAGAAAAAAAACAAAGTCTTATTGTTGCACCAACCTCACTTTTATATAATTGGAAAGCTGAATTTGAAAAATTTGCACCACAAATAAATATTGGTATTATACATGGAAGTAAAAGCAACAGATTTAAGGTAATAAATAATATAAATGAATATGATGTTTTACTTACAACTTATGGAACTATTAAAAATGATATAGATTTTTATGAAAATAAAATTTTTGATTATTGTATAATTGATGAAGCACAAAATATTAAAAATCCAAAATCACAAAATACCAAAGTAATCAAAAAAATAAATACAAAAATAAAATTTGCTTTAACAGGAACACCAATTGAAAATTCACTTATTGAATTATGGTCTATTTTTGATTTTATTATGCCGGGATATTTATTTGATGAACTTGTTTTTAAAGAAAAGTTTGTTAATTCAACTAAAGAGAAAATAGAAGAATTAAAATTATTAATTAATCCATTTATTTTAAGAAGATTAAAGAAAGATGTTATTTTGGAGTTGCCAGAAAAAATAGAAAGGAAATATTATGTTCAAATGACTCCAGAACAAAAGCTTGCTTATAAAAATTGTATGAAAGATGTAAAACTTAAGTTAAAACAAGGAGAAGAAGATAAGATTGCTATTTTTTCATATTTAACGAGATTAAGACAAATATGTTTAGATCCATCATTAGTAAACAAAGAATATAAGGGGAAAAGTGGAAAATTTATGGTTGCAACTGATGTAATAAATGATGTAATTACTAATGGATATAAAATATTAGTATTTTCACAATTTACATCTGTATTGAAAAAGCTTAATGAAGAATTAATATCTAAAAAAATTAAAAGCAAATATTTAGATGGTTCAATAACAGCTAAAGAAAGATTAAAGATTGTAGAAGAATTTAATGAAAGTATAGAACCACAGGTGTTTTTAATCTCATTAAAGGCCGGGGGAACGGGATTAAACTTAACATCTGCAAAATTTGTTATGCATATGGATCCGTGGTGGAATCCTGCAATTGAAGATCAAGCAACAGATAGAGCACATAGAATAGGACAAAAAGATATAGTAGAAGTAATTAAGCTAATTGCCAAAGACACAATAGAAGAAAATATTATAAAACTTCAGGAAGATAAGAGGGAGATAGTAAATAGTGTTATTAGTGATGAAAGTTTAAATATAAATAATATTTCAAAATTAACTAATGAAGAAATTTTAGATTTATTTAAATAAATTAAAAAAATGTATTAGCTTAAGAAAAGTTTTATTCTTAGTAAGCTAATACATTTTTTATTTTAAGTAGAAATAGTAGCTATATTTCAAAACACAAAATTATTTATAGGTTCTTAAAATTACAAATCTTGCAATCTGCCCTTACTTTTTAAATGAGCAATTAATTTATCAGGTTCATTCATTATAAGTTCTTTAGGCATTTCTATTTTATTTAATAATTCAATTGATTTAGAAAAATCACAAATTTTTAAATTAATGTGAGCATCAGAAGTTAAAATAACTTTTGTACCATGCTTTTTACAAAGAAGAGCCACCTTTTCACAATTAACATTGCTACCAATTCTTGAACCTCCAGATAAAGAACTGTTATTAATTTCAATCATAATATTATTTTCTTTAGCTTTTTTAACAATAATATCATAATCAAGTTCATAATTAGGATTTCCAAGATGACCTAATATTTCTAGCTTATCATATTTATATATTGCATTTAAAATAGCGTTAGTATTTTCTTCTAAAGATTTTGGTTCAAATACAGGTTCGTGAAAAGAAGCAATCATATAATCTAAATTTTTCATAGCATTGTTAGGAATATCTATGTTGCCATCAACATCTAATATATTAGCTTCACATCCCTTTAAAATTATTACATCATTTATTATTCTTGGAACAACCTTTAAATTTCCAAAGTACCAATAATGTGGAGAGCCAGGCATAGTAGGTCCGTGATCAGAGGTACCTAAAATTTTAATTCCTTTTTTGGAACAAAAATCAATATTTTCCATAAGCGTGGTATATGCATGTCCACTAACTATAGTATGAGTATGCAAATCAGATAAGTAATTCATAAAATTCTCCTTTTATTATGTTATTAAAATAAGTATATATTAAAGTGT
>OGGV01000049.1_pt1 | contig 103957 bp, 114 predicted proteins | sample 1571301 | NCBI WGS metagenome assembly OGGV01 (sample SAMEA2582072, study PRJEB24529) | metagenome | biome: Human gut stool | place: China | collected 2011
AAGATGACTCCTGTTCAATACAGAAATCATCTCTTAAATTAGTCTACTCTTTTTTTAACTGTCCTTGACAAAGGGGATAGTTTATTGAAATTAGTGCTTTTTTATTTTAAATAATATTAAAGTGTTGATTTGCTGATAAAATATGTTATATTATATATAAATAGTAAAAATGGTAGTATTTATAATAAGTTAAAATTTATGGATGCGTAAAGATGTTACATAAGTGATTATTTCAATAAAATTTGAAATGTAAAGTTATAGTTTTGTTTATAAACAATGGGGGTATGGGTTATGAGTAAGTGTCCATTTTGGTCAAATAAAAGGGAAAGAGTTAGTTGCAATGATGAATGTCCAATGAGTCCAACAAACAATAATAATGAAACTTGTCCTTTTGTTGAGCACTTAACAGGCGAAAGAGTTACTTTTAAGGGAATAGTTGATGAGAATTTTGCATATTCTCAAGAAGAATCTAATTTAGAATATATTATACCATCATATATTGAATATAAAGATCAATAAAGAAATCGCTGAGTTTTAATTCAGCGATTTCTTTATTAATTTGATTTTTCTAATAATAATTCTTGTTTTAAGTTCCATAACTTAGAAGAAAGATCTACATAATAAGTATGAGGATTTTCAAATCTTAATATTTCAGGCCATAATTTTGATACTTCTTGTTTAGAAAAATCTTTAATTTCTAAAACTGAAGGTGAAGAGTATACTTGATTACCTTTATCAAATATCTTAACAAGCAAATCTTTAGCGTAGAAGTTAGTTACTTTTTTTCTTTTCCAAGTATGAACTGGATCAAAAATTTCTAATTCAGAATTTTCATCTATTGATTCATCATTTAGTGAAATAATATCAGCTATAGCTACATCTGTTGTTTTATCAAATAATCTGTATATTTTCTTAAAACCAGGATTAGTAATTTTTTCGCTATTTTCACTAATTTTAATTTTGGGAATTATTTTAGAATCTTTTTCTACAGCAACAAGTTTGTAAACACCACCAAATACAGGTTCAGACTTAGCTGTAATTAATCTTTCACCAACACCAAAAGCATCTATACATGCCCCTTGAGCTAAAACATCTCTTATAATATGTTCATCAAGTGAATTAGAAACTATTATTTTACAATCAGAATAACCAGCAGCATCAAGAGCTTTTCTGCATTTTTTTGTTAAATAAGTTATATCGCCAGAATCTATTCTTATTCCTGTTGGTCTTTTACCAAGAGGAGATAATATTTTATCAAATACTTTTATAGCGTTTGGTAATCCAGACTTTAAAACATTATAAGTATCGATTAATAGAGAGCAGTTATCAGGATATGTCTCAGCCCAAGACTTAAATGCTTCATATTCAGTATCAAATAATTGAACCCAACTATGTGCCATTGTTCCAACAGCAGGAATATCAAAATATTTATCAGCAATTGTACAAGCGGTAGAATCACAACCACCTATAATAGAAGCTCTTGCACCGTAAATAGCACCATCATATCCTTGTGCACGTCTAGAACCAAATTCCATTACAGTTCTTTCTTCAGCAGCTCTACATATTCTATTAGCTTTAGTTGCAATTAAGGTTTGATGATTAATCGTTAAAAGAATCATAGTTTCAATAAATTGCGCTTGGACAACAGGGCCTCTAACTGTTACTAAAGGCTGATTTGGGAATACAGGATTACCTTCAGGGACAGCCCATACATCGCAAGTAAACTTAAAGTTTCTTAAGTAATTTAAAAATTCTTCTGAAAAAATATTTTTACTTTCTAAATATTTTATATCGCTTTCAGTAAATTTAAGGCTATTTAAATATTGAATTAATTGGTCTACACCAGCCATAATACAATATCCTCCACCATCAGGCACTCTTCTAAAGTACATGTCAAAATAAGCTATTCTATCTTCAACACCTTTATTAAAATAACCGTTAGCCATTGTTAATTCGTAAAAATCAACTAACATTGTAAGATTTCTTTCATTAGTAACGTCAAATCTCATTAAATTTTCCATATTTATCTCCTTTATTGAAAAATACCTAAAGATATTGTACAACTATATATAAATTATTACAATATGGTTATTTATATAAACATATTGTCAATAATTAAAATAAATAGTTTAAAGGAGAATATATGAAAGTATTATTAGATAATTATCAGGTTAATGCTATTAAAATAAAAGAAAAAAATGTTTTAGTAGTAGCAGCGCCTGGTTCAGGAAAAACTACAGTTATAATAAATAGGGTTAATTATTTAATAGAAGAAAGAAAAGCAAGGACAAGAGATATAATAGTTATAACATTTACTAAGGCAGCAGCAGAAAATATGAAAAATAGATATAAAAATACTTTTAATAAAACTGTTTCACCTTTTTTTGGGACTTTTCATGGGTTATTTTATAAGATTTTATTAAGAGAAGGATACAAAATAAATATTATAGAAAGTGGGAAATGTCATAGTATCATAAGAGTAATATTAAGTAAATACTTTGATGATGTTAATGATGATAAGATACGTGAAGTTTTAAATAATATTTCTCTTTTCAAAACTTCATTAGGAAATATAGAAAATTTTAAACCTACAATTTCTAATGAGATATTTAAGGAGTGTTATGAACAGTATGAAGAGTATAAAGCAAAGGAACAATTATGGGATTTTGACGATTTATCAATAAGAGTTTTATATTTATTAAAAAATAATGAAAGAATTTTAAATGGTTATAGAGGATTATTTAAATATGTGCTAGTAGATGAATTTCAAGATTGTGATGAATTACAAATTGAGTTTATTAAGCTTATAAATCAAGGGAATGAATTATTTGCAGTTGGAGATGAAGATCAATGTATCTATTCTTTTAGAGGTTCTAAACCAAAGTATATGGTTGATTTTCATAGTTCATTTAAAAATGGTAAAAAGGTATACTTAACAACTAATTATAGAAGTAAGAAAAATATAGTTGATATATCTAAAAAATTAATTTGCAATAATATAGGAAGAAATAAAAAAGAAATAATATCCTATGAAAATGAAAAAGGAATTATAAAATTTTTAAAGCCATATAACGAATATGTTCAAGGTGAGGAAATAGCAAATATTATTAAAAAAATTGTTGGGGAATCTTATAGTAACAATGCAATTCTTTATAGAACAAATATAGAAGCAAGAAGTTTAATTGATAGTTTTACAAGAAGAAAAATTCCATTTATTTTATTAGATAAAGGATATAATTTTTTTGAGCATTTTATATGTAAAGATATAATTAATTACTTAACTTTATCTATAGACCCATTTAATAAAGTAGCTTTTAATTCAATTATAAATAAACCTTTTAGATATATAAGTAAAAGTAATTTAAGTTATGTGTCTAAATATGAAGAGCATAAAAATGTATTTGATATTTTAATAGATAAAAATGATACAGCTCCATTTCAAGCAAAAAAGTTAAATGAATTAAAAAGTGATATTAGTTATCTTAATAAAATTTCATTAGGAAGTGCAATTCAATATATAATATCTTCGCTGGGGTATATAGATTATTTAAGAGAATATGCAAATAAGTTTAATCAAAATTTTAGTGACTTAGAAGAGGTGTTAGAAGAATTAAAAGGTGCTGCAGAGGGATTTAAAACTATTATTGAATTTTTAACTCATGTTGAAAATGTTAAAGAGGAAATTGAAAAGAATAAAATTATTAAAGATGGTGTTATTTTAAGTACTATTCATGGTGTAAAAGGTATGGAATTTAAAAATGTATTTATTATTAATTGTGTAGAAGAAACAATTCCACATAAATCATCAATAGAAGACAATTTAGAAGAGGAAAGAAGACTTTTCTATGGTGCGAAACGTTGGTTAGAAATCGCATAAGCGAAGGATTAACCGCGTTACAACTAAGTTGTAATGACAACTGAAATCACGAGACCACGGCGGATTACCCTATAAAATCCGTGACTAGATGGCTATTAATACTCCCACATGCAATTTGAGTAATTGAATTGTGTGAAGCTGGGTGAAGTCGCATTGAGTAGCCCTAACAGGTTAAGCTGAGGAAAGGTTAAACATACTGCGAAAGTAATGCGGATAGGGAATTGTATATGGCTAGTATTTACTAAAGTAATGACGAACTACTGAATGTACGTCTCGTAGAGCGCCTAGTAGAAATGTTAGGTAATTATCAACTCTCCAAATAAGTTTTCGTACGGACTTAGATGGATAGAACTAATGGGTTGTTCTAATTAATTTGGGTTGTCGGGATAAAGGTAGGGCCTAAGTATAATTATATACCTAGTGATTTCGGAACGTTTGAAGTCCCTAACGATTTAGTAATAACTTGGGGAAGCTAAGCGAAAGAGTTATGAATAGGGATGTCAGTAGGGGCATAGTACCTACGAAACTGTGATAATAAACAGTGGAGGGAAGGCCCTAAGTCTAATTTATTAATTATAAATTATCGCTATCCTATAAGGAAATAAGGCGATAGATTGAATGTAAAAGAAAAAGATTTAAGTAGATATTGCTTAAATGAATTAGAAGAAAGATTGTTTAATAAATCATTAGAAAATAAAAGACATAATATTAATCAGTAAAGGTAAATATGATATATATGATGCAATAATGCTATTTGAAGATTGGTGTAAAGAAAATAAACTTGAAATTAATAATGATAAAACAAAATTAATAAGGTTGACACAAGATGTTAGATTAAATTTTGTCGGATATAAACTTTCTAAAAGTAGCAAGAAAAGGCATACATTCGTTATAGCTCCCAAAAACCAAAAGAAGATTTGGAGTGAAACTAAGAAAAGGCTAAAATGGAGTATGTATAATAAAAATTATGATTATGTATTAGTTTATCTTAGGGATATTTTTCAGTATTATGATATTTGTACTAATATGACATGGTTGATTAGTAGGGTTTATCTTTACTTAATAATATTAGCCATCATAAAATACCATTGAGCATGGGAGGGACAAATGAGTATTCAAACTTAATTTTATTAAGAGAGGATTGTCACAAATTGGTGCATAAAGTAAATCTAACAAGAGAAGAAGTTCCTAACTATATGAAAATCAAAGTTCTAAACAAATATAGAGTTATGTGTGGGTTGAATAAAGTGTGATAAATAAACAATCAATTTGATAATTATATAATTAATAAAATAGATGGAGCGCCGTGTGCGATGAAAGTCGCACGCACGGTGTGGAGTGGGGGAAAATTCGGAGATAAAATCAAAGGATTACCTATCACTATTTGCAATTACTAGAGCTATTAAAAATTTATATGTTTTTTCACCTAAGACTATTAGAGGTAAGTTTAGTGATGTATCTAGATTTATATTAGAAAGTGGTTTAGAAGAAGAAAGTAATAACGTAGATTATGGAATTAAAAAAGGCGATATTGTTTATCATAGACAATATGGTGATGCTAAGGTTAAAAACATAAAGGCAGATAAAATAACATTAGATTTTAAAGATGGAATTTCAAGAAGTTTTTCTTTAAGAGTTTTAATGGAAAATAATTTGATAATTTTAATAAAATAAAGTTACTTAATTAATATTTTTCTGGAAATAATATTAAATGAAATAAAAAGCTTTTATTGAAAGGCAGGATTAAATATGAAAAAAAGTAAAGATATTATTAAAATTATTGTTTTGGTTAGTATAATAGTTTTTAAGATTAATTTTGAGGTATATGCATCATTAGCTTATTCACCAGAAGAAGGTAGTAAAATAGAAAGCTTTATAGAAAAAAATAATGATTTATTAAGTAGCGAAGAAAAGTCTAATTTAAATGATATAGTAATTAAATTAAATAAATATAATACATTATCTCAAGAGGAAAGAGAATATATTAGAGAATGTCAATTAAGTATAATAAGAAAAAAATTAGGTGATGCACAATTTGAGGAATATAAAAAATTAATTGAAAAAAGGTCATCAGGTTCAGAATTTCAACAAGAAGAAAGATTTAGATTATATGAATTAGAAAAGTTATTAAGGTAGGTATTTTAACAAAGTGTTAAATTTTTAAACGGATTGAATAAAGAAAATACATAATATATAATTAATTTTATAGGCCTATATTAAAATGTAAGCCTATAAAATTTTGGGGGAGAAAATTTATTAATGAAAAATTTTAAATTAGAAGCAGATAATATTAAAGACGAATTAAAACAAATAAGAAGAACTCTTCATCAATATCCTGAACTTGGATTTGAAGAAACTAATACTTCAAAATATATAAAAGAATTTTTAACTAAAGAAGGAATTGAATATACAGAGTTTGCCAAAACTGGAGTATGTGGAATTATCAATGGAACAAAGGCGGGTAATAATAAGGTTATAGCATTAAGAGCTGATATTGATGGTCTTCCAATACAAGATAAAAAAACATGTGAATATTCATCTAAAGTAAAGGGAAAGATGCATGCATGTGGTCATGATGGACATACAACAATTTTACTTGGTGCTGCTAAAATTTTAAATAAGCATAAAGATGAATTTAGTGGAACTGTAAAACTTATTTTTGAACCAGCAGAAGAAACTACTGGTGGAGCAAAAGTAATGATTAAAGAAGGTGTACTTGAAAATCCTAAAGTAGATGTAATGTGTGGTTTACATGTTGAAGAAACTATAGACTGTGGAAGTATCATGGTAAGAAAAGGAACAGTAAATGCAGCTTCCAATCCTTTTAATATTACAATTAAAGGAGCTGGTGGTCATGGGGCATATCCTGATACGGCAATTGACCCTATAGTAATTGCTGGTCATGTAATAACTTCACTTCAAAGTATTGTTAGTAGAGAAATAAAGCCAGTTAATCCTTCTGTAGTTACAATTGGAAGTATTCATGGAGGAACAGCTCAAAATATTATTCCAAGTGAAGTTAAAATGTCTGGAATAATTAGAACAATGACAAATGAAGATCGAGAATTTGCAAAGCAAAGATTAAAGGAGATAGTAAATGGAATTTGTACTACCTTTAGAGGAAGTGCAGAAATTGAAATTGAAGAATCATATCCTTGTTTATATAATGATGATGATATGGTTGATCTTTTAGAAAAAAGTGCAATAGAAATATTAGGAGTAGAAAATGTTAAATTACAAAAAAATCCTAAGTTAGGTGTTGAAAGTTTTGCATATTTTGCAAATGAAGTTCCATCTGTATTTTATTTCTTAGGTATAAGAAATGAGAAAAAGGGCATAATTCATTCAGCACATAATAATTTATTTGATATAGATGAAGATGCATTGCCAATAGGAGTTGCAATTCAATGTGAAATTGCAGTAAATTATTTGACAAGATAAGAAAATAATATTAATCTATTGAAATGGGTAAGATTACAAAAAACTAGCAGTTTATAAATATTATTAAATATTTATAAACTGCAGTGTAATATAGGAGTTGATTTTTTGAAAATTGAAATAGGAACAAATGAAGCGGGGCAAAGATTAGATAAGTTTTTGAGAAAGTATTTAAAGGATGTTCCTTTAAGTGCAATTTTTAAAGCTTTAAGAAAAGGGGATATTAGAGTTAATGGAGTAAAGAAGAAAGAAAATTACCCATTAGAATTAGGAGACATAATTGAAATAAGATATTTACAAAGTAAGCAAGAGAAAAAAGCTGATACATTTATGAAAGTAAATTCAAGTGGACTTATGATTACATATGAAGATGAAAATATTTTAGTTGTTGAAAAGTGGCCAGGTGTATTAGTTCATCCAGATCAAAGAGGAGTAGAGCCATCACTTACAGATTATGTATTATCATATTTAAATGGAAAAGGTGATTATTTACCAGAAAAAGAAAAGACATTTACACCAGCACCATGTAATAGATTAGATAGAAATACTTCTGGTGTTGTGATTTTTGGTAAGAATTTTGAATCCTTAAGAACTATGAATGAAATGATTAGAGAAGGTTATGTTAAGAAATATTATAATGCATTAGTAAAAGGTAAAATAAAAGATGGAATATATAAAGGGTATATTTCAAAAGATGAAAATGAAAACATATCAAAGGTATTTGATGAAAAAAGACCAAACACTAAGGAAATTGCAATGGAAGTTAAAACAGTTCAAACTAATGGAGCATATTCTTTACTTGAAATTGATCTTATTACAGGTAGAAGTCATCAAATAAGAGCACATTTAAGTCATTTAGGAAATCCAATTATAGGTGATTTTAAATATGGAGATAAAAAGTTAAATTCATTTTTTGATAATAAATTTGGATTAAATTATCAATTCCTTTATGCATATAAACTTATATTTAAGAAGGCTAATGGAAAGCTTGAGTATTTAAATAATAAAACAGTAGCTGAAGCTCTTCCACCAATGTTTAAGAAAATAAAAAGGGATGTATTTAAATTTAATATATAAAATTATAAAAGGGGATAGTTATGGAAGAGAAGTCAGTGGGGCGTAGTTTTCTTATCTTATCTTTAGCAGGAATACTTGTTAAAATATTATCTGCAGCATATGTACCATTATTAAATGCAATTATAGGTCAAGATGGAATAGGAATATATAATGCTAGTTATTCATATTTTGTTTTTATATTAGCCATAACAAGTTTAGGAGCACAACCAGCAGTTGCAAAGGTTGTATCAGAATTACGAGCTCAAGGGCATCATGAAGGTGCTCTAAGAGCAATGAAAATTGCGAGAAATTATTTAGCAATTATAGGAGCTATTATTACAATTATATTTATATCTCTAGCAGGAGTTATTGCTTCAGGAACAAAATGGTCAGAGGCTGCTTTATCATTAAGATTTTTAGCACCAACAGTATTTTTTAGTTGTATTTTAGCAACGTATAGAGGATATATGCAAGGAACAGAAGATATGAAAACATTGGCTATATCTCAAGTTCTTGAACAAGTTGTTAATATAGTATTAAGTTTAATATTTGCATATGTATTTATGCAAATTAGTGTTGAATGGGGAAGTGCTGGAGGAACTGTAGGCACTACAATAGGCGCAATTGCAGCACTAATATTTATATTAATAATGTATGATAAGCTTGATTATGAAGGAAAAGCTGAAATAGAGAATGAATTTGAAAAAAATATAAGTAAGAAAAAGATATTAAGAAAGCTTCTTTTTTACGGGGTACCAATAATAATGGTAGCAGGTTTACAAAATGCTGGCGGACTTGTTGATACTATAAATGTTAAATCAAGATTATTAGCAGCTGGATTTTCCAAAGAAGAATCTACAAGGTTATTTGGTGTGTTAGGATTTTATAATACATTGTTAAATGTTCCTTTTGCTTTAGTTACAGCTTTAAGTGCTGCCATATTTCCTAAGATAATACAAGCATATACACAAAAAAATAGAAAAGAATTAAAGGCCCAAATGTCATATAGCTTTAAAATAACTTATTTAATAACTATACCAGCAGCTGTAGGCTTATCTATGTTAAGTAAAGATGTATATTTAATGTTGTTTAATACTACATCTGGTTATGAATTATTAAAGTATGGATCTGTAGTACTAGTATTTATGTCTATATCTGCTATTCAAAATATTATATTACAAGGTATTAATAAAGTATATTTAGTATTAAGTACAGCTTTTTTAAGTATAATGCTTAAATTTAGCATTAATTATTTTTTAGTAGCTATTAAGGATATAAATATATTAGGAGCAATTTTTGCAAGCTTCTTTGCATTTTTAGTTCCTGTAATTATAAATCATAAAAGATTAAAAAGAATTTTTAAAATGAAAATTCGCATATTTAAATTAGCAGTTATACCTTCACTTTCAGCTGCATTTATGGCTTTAGGTATTTTTATTTTTAGAATTCCAATTGATAGAATTGTAAATATAATTGGAGGAGGAAGACTTGTAACTTGCTTTATTGTATTAATTCTTGTAGCTATTGGAGGATTAATATATTTAATTGCTTTAATTTTACTTGGTGGCATAAAGAAAAGAGATTTAGATATGATTTCACCTAAGTTGTTTACTTTATTACCAAGATTTTTAAGAAAAAACTTATAATATAATTTAAAACAAGATGTTACAAATTTATTAAATAATAATTTTGTAACATCTTGTTTTTTAATATTCATCTATTCCAAATTTACTTAAATAAGCAAATATTCCAAAGGTTAATAATAATATTATTATATTTTTACTAAAATAAAGGTTATTAAATAAATACTTGTTCATTAAATTTAAAAGTAAAAATATTAAAATACCCATTAATGTAAAAATTATTATATTAAATATTGATAAATTTAGCTCAATATGTTTCTTTACTTCATATAAATTAATTAGTAAGCCTAATGTAGAAGTAATAAAAATTGTAATTACGTAAGAAAAAATATTTATACTAGGTATTGCTGTAAAGAAATATAAACTTAATATTTCAGTAACGGATACAATTATAGAGTTTCTGAGAATAATACTTTGCCTATTTAATCCATTTAATATACCCACCATAGTGTTTGAAACAAAAAATATAGGAGCAGAAATTGATGAAAGTCTTATATATAAACCTAAATCATCTCTATGATAAAACATTTCTCCAAGTGAACTAGGAATAAGCTGACATATAATTGTAGTTGCCATTCCAAGAAGAAAAGCAATTTTTAATACAGTTCTTATTCTAACAGAAGCATTGTAATAGTCTCCTTTATTTATTGTTTGAGATAAATCAGGAACAAGAAGCATATTTATTGAGTTTATAACAATTAAAGGAAAAGTGACTATTGTTAAAGCCATTCCATTAAATCTACCTATTAAATTTAGTGCAGAACTATAATTTAATCCAGAAGCTACAAGTTGACGTGGAACAACTAGTGTAGAAATAGTAGAAAAGGCATTTCCTAAAAATCCATTTATACATAAAGGTAATGAAACTATAAGTACATTAAATAATAATTGAGCTTTTCTTTCAGGAATATCATGACCAAGAGGCATGTGCTTTTTAGTATATTTAAAATAAGCATAGAGAAGCAATAAGCTTTGTAGCTCACCAATTGCTAATGAAACAAAGGCTAAAGTAACAATTGAAGATAAAGTTTGTGCTTTAAAAATAAATATTAGTAGTGTTATAGTTATAATTCTCATTGCTTTTTCAGATATATCAATTATTGCAGGAACAGTAATTCTAGAAGTACCATAAAAAAATCCCTTTAATATATTTGATAATGCAATAAAAACCATAGCAGGACATGTTACTCTTATAGCATTTAATGTTCTAGGGTCTTTTATACCATATTTACTTATGTAAGGTGCAAGGAAAAATACTAAAATTCCTATTATTATTGACCATATTATGTTAAAAAAAGCAACAGTGTTTATAGTTTTAAATAAGTTATTATATTCTCCGGTTGATTCATAAATTGCAGAACGTTGAGAAATAGCTGCTATTATTCCAGCAGTCATTAAACAAATAAATAAATTATATACAGGCATTACTAAACCATAAACGGCAAGTCCTTCTGGACCAGCTATATTTCCAAGGTACATTGAAAAAATAAACCCAAGTATTCCAGTTGTAATATTAGATGCTGTTAAAAAAAATGAGTTTTTAAAAAAAGTATCTTTTCTCAATAGATTTGGCCTCCTTATTTAAGATTAATATAAAAAATTAGTTGTGAAGTATACTTAGTAAAATTAGCTTTATTTTTGAAACTTTAAATTACATTAATACTTATTCAGTTAAATAAAACAATATGATATTATAAGTTATTATTTAGGTAATAAGTAATATTTTGTTATGTAAAAAAATAAAGTTATTATGAAGGGGGGAAGGAAAGATGAAGAGATTTTTGCAATGTATAATATTATCAATGGTAATTGTAAGTATATCTTTTGGAATTTATAAATTTAGCAAAGGATATGACTTAGATTTAATTTATGAAAATATTGATTGGTCAATTGTTAATAAATCAGTAAATGGAGCAGTATCATTTGATTTTGATAGAGAAGATAACTTATACATAGCTTTTAAAGATGCAATAAAAGTTATAACAAAGGATAATAATGAAGAAATAGTAATTAGTGATAAATCACTAAATATATATGACATAGTATGTAATAGTAATTCTTTAATAATAGCTACAGAAAATAAAGTAGTATCATATGATTTAGCAAGTAAAAAATATAGTGAAATAGTAACTTCTTTACCTAATACAGGATTAAATAATAAAACTAAAATTCTTTTAAATGGTGAAAATTTATATATAACAATTGGTTCTAATACTAATGCAGGTATTGTAAATGAGGGAAATAAGAATGAAGATATACCATCTTTTGAATGGATATCAACAGGAATAGGATATAAAGGAATTTACGGATTTGCTAAGTTTGGACAAGAAATAAGGAAGGGTGAAAAGATAAAAGAAAGTGATTTTAGTAATGCATCTATACTAAAATATAATTTAAATACAGGGAAATGTATAACTTACGCAACTGGAATAAGAAATGTAGAAGGATTAGACACGAATAGTAGAGGGGAAATAACAGTTATTGTAGGTGGCATGGAAGAGGAAGGATTAAGAAGCGTAAAGGATGATGTTGATTATATATATGATATAAAAGAGAAAGCATGGTATGGATGGCCAGATTTTAGTGGTGGTGATCAAATAACATCACCTAGATTTTCAGATGGAACTAATAAATTATCATATATTATAGAAAATCATCCAACAGAAGTACCACTTCCACCAAGATACCAACATGATAAATTAAAGGCATTAAATGGATTAGCAATTGATAGTGAAGGAAAATGTTTTCCTAAAGATACTGTAATATTTGCGGATAATAAGGATCATTACATTTATGTTTTAACTGAAATTGGAACTTCCAAACAAATAGTAAGTTTAAATGAAAATAGCTTTATAGAAAAAATAAGATATAATGATTCTAGTATATATTTTTTAGATAATAAGGATGGATGTATTTATAAGATACAAGGACAAATAAAAGATGGAAGATTTAATTTGCCTAATGTAATTTGGATTTTTATAGTTATTTTTATTATGACAATAATAATGACAATAATATATAAAATTTATAATAAGAAATAAAATATAAAAATATCTTATGAATATTTCGTAAGATATTTTTTGCATTATTATATATAAATAAGGTAATATACATTTATAAGATAAAGACTTAAATGCCAAAAGAAAAAATAATTGTTTAAATAATTTACATAATTAGAAAAAATAAATAGTAAAATTTATAAAAAGAAAGAAAATTTATAAAAAGGAGAAGGTATAATGGGTAAAACAATTATATTAAATTTAAGTGGTGTTAAGCTATCGGGAGATGTATTAGATGTTGGAGAAAGTTATGGAGTAATTTATAATATTTCTAAGGATGCTATTGATGAAGTTTCAATTGATTTGTTAGAAGGTGATATAGATGAAAAAAAGATTACTCAAAAGTATGATACATGTACTATATTTTTCTATTTAAGTAATTTATGGATGGAATCATCTCGTGCTGATTTAATAAAAGAAGTAAATAAGTTGATTAAAGTTGGTGGAGAAATATATATATGGGATATTAATAAGGAAATGGGAGAAATATCAAATAATAAAGTTATGACAGTATTACCATCAGGAAAAATAAAAGAGTTTGAATTTAAAAACTTAAATCCTATTTCAAAATCTAATATAGATGATACAAAAAAATTATTAAGTGATACGTATAATATTAAGGAAGAGAAGCTTTGGGAGGATATATTTTTTATAAAAGGAGAAAAAATAAAGTAACGAAAGGAAGAAGAAAGTGAAAATTTTATTAACAGCTATCAATTCAAAATTTATTCATAGTAATTTGGCAGTAAGGTATTTAAAAGCCTTTACGGAGGACATGGATTATATAAGTAAAATAAGAGAATTTTCCATCAATGATAGGGATGAGAAAGTATTAGAAGAAATAATAAAGGAAAAGCCAGATATAGTTGCTTTTTCAACTTATATTTGGAATATAGAAATGGTAAAAAGATTATCAAATCTTATTAAAATAGTAAATAGTAATATAAAGATATTATATGGTGGTCCAGAAGTATCTTATGATAGTTCAAATATTTTAAATGAATTAAATGGTGATTATTTAATTGAAGGTGAAGGTGAAAAAACTTATAGGGAATTTGTAGAATATACTCTTGGAGAAAGAGATATTAAAAGTATAAGAGGTTTATATTACAAGGAAGGAAATAAAGTAATAGGAAATGGAAATAGACCATTAATGAATATGAATGAAATAGTTTTTCCATATAAGATGGATGAAAACTTAGATAATAAAATAGTGTATTATGAGGCTTCAAGAGGATGTCCTTTTAATTGTAAGTATTGTCTTTCATCAACTATACATGGAGTAAGGTTTTTAGATATTGAAAGGGTTAAAAAGGAATTACAGTTTTTTATAGATAAGAAAGTAAAGCTTGTTAAATTTGTAGATAGAACTTTTAATTGCAATTTTAAATTTTCAACTGCAATTTGGGAATTTTTAATTAATGCTGAAACAAACACACAATTCCATTTTGAAATATCAGCAGATATTTTAAAACCACAAGAGTTAGAGCTTCTTAGAAGAGCACCAAAAGATAGATTCCAATTTGAAGTTGGGGTACAAACAACTAATGATGAAGTATTAAATAGAATTAATAGATTTGTTAATTTTAGTGATATTAAAGAAAAGGTAGTAGAACTATTAGAAATAAAAAATATAAAACAACATTTAGATTTAATAGCAGGGTTACCAGGTGAAGATATAGTTTCTTTTAAAAAGTCTTTTAATGATGTATATAGTATAGAACCAGAAGAAATTCAATTAGGATTCTTAAAGCTTCTTAGAGGCTCTTCAATGAGAGAAGAAGCAGAAGAATATGGAATGAGATATTCACCTTATCCTCCATATGAAATAATTGCAACAAATGATATTTCATATGATGAGCTTTTAACATTAAAAAAAGTTGAATCTATGGTAGATAAATATTATAATTCACAAAAATTTAAAAATATAATAAAAATGCTAGTTAAGTGTTTTGATACTCCATATGATTTTTATTTAGCATTAGGAAATTATTTTGATAGTAGAGGATATTTTGATAGAAATATAGGAAATAGTGAATATTACAAGGTGTTTTTAGATTTTAATAATGAAGTAACAAAGCTTGATAATGAAATATTAAGAGATATTATAAAATATGATTACTTAATGTTTAATAAAAGAAGAGGTATGCCAGAGTTTTTAGGAAAGGGAGTTACTAAAGAAGAAGAAAATATATTTAAGGAAGCATTAAGAGAAAAATATTCATTTAAAGATTATTACATTGAAAGCTTTAAATTTGATATTAATAAGTTTATTAATGAAGGTGAAATAAGTGAAAATAAAACTTATTTCTTGTTTGGATATGATACTGGTGTTGTAGAAATTGAAGATTTAATTAACATAAGTGGAAATAAGTAACTTAAATTAAGGAAGAGTGTAGTAATAAGGGAAATAAATTCATTGTTTTTACAAAGATAAAATGTTGTTTAGGAAATGTTAATAAAAAAACATTGAAAATTTATAAAAACAGTGTATAATTAAAAAAGAGATAAAAAGTAATTAATACTATATAAAGTATTAATATTTATATTATCCAACTTGTATATAGTAAAGGTGGTGAGACTTTGGCATTAGAAGCAATTAATGAGATAAAAGAAGCAGAGAAAAAAGCGGAAAAAATAATTTCAGAAGCAAATCAAGATGCAAAAGAAATTATTAGCAATGCTACTAAAGAAGCAGAAATTAAATATAATGATATAATAAGTGAAGCAAAAACAAAAGCTAATGACTTATTAAGTGCAGCTTTAGAAGAAGGAAACAGCAATGCAGAACCACTATTAAAGAGTGGGGCAAAAGAAATCGAGGCTATACATAATATGTCTCAAGATTTAAAAGATAATGCTATTAATATAGTTGTTGAGAGGATAGTGAAGATTCATGGCAATAGTTAAGATGAACAAATTCACTTTGCTTACTTTTGAATCTAAAAAAGAAGAGCTTCTTCGTAAACTTCAAGGTTTTTCTAATGTAGAATTTATAAATTTACAAGATGAAAATTTGTTAGAAGCTAATGAAGAGTTAAAATCTCTTAGTAAAGATGAAATAGATTCAAACATTGCAAAGTATGAAGAAGATTTATCAAAGGCTAAAACTACTCTAGACTTTTTAACTAACTATATGCCTAAAAAGTCAGGATTAAAAGCATTAGAGGATGACAAGGAAGATTTAACTATTGATGAATTAGACAGTGCAGTTAAAAATATTAACTGGAATGAAATTTATGAAAAAGTTAAGTTAAAGGAAGATGAGCTTCACAACATAGAAAGCCAAATTACTAAGCTAGAAGGTGAAATTGAAGTTTTAACTCCATGGCAAGCCTTAGATATTTCTTTTGAAGCTCTAAATGAGCTAAAAACAGTATCAACTTTTATTGGAAGTATTTCAAAACAATATGAAGAACAACTTAATGAAAGTTTAGATTCTGAATATGTTGAAATTATCTCAAGAGGTAATAACGACATAAATATATTAGTTGTGTCTTTAAACGAAAGACATGATGAAGTATTAAGCATTTTAAGAGGATTTGGATTTAGTTCTTTTAAATCAGAGTTTGATGAAATACCACAAACTGTTATAACAAATCATGCACATGAAATAGAAGAATTAAAATCAAAGATATTCTTTATAAAAGAAGAAGTAGCTTCTTTTGAGGAAGATTATAAGAAAATGAAGCTAGTTTATGATTATCTTACAAACATAGTTTTAAGATATAAGGCTTCAAATAACTTTTTAAGAACTACAAACACTGTTACTATTCAAGGATGGTGTGAAGTAGAAAAAGATGAAGAGTTAGAAAAAATTTGTAAAAGTGTCCTAGCAGATGATTATTATTTATCATTTGAAGAAGTAAAAGAGGATGAAATTGAAGAAGTTCCTGTTAAGTTAAAAAATGGATTACTTAATAGAACTTTTGAATCTGTTACAGAAATGTATAGTTTACCAAAATATAATGAAGTTGATCCAACTCCATTATTAGTACCATTTTATTTAATATTCTTTGGTATGATGGTTGCAGATGTAGGATATGGACTAGTAATGTTTATAGCTGCTTTTTGTGCAATGAAATTCTTAAAGTTAAATAAGAAAAATGAAGATTTCGCTAGATTCTTCTTATTCTTAAGTATACCAACAACCATTATTGGTTTAATTTACGGATCATTCTTTGGTGATGCGGTAAAAATACCAGGATTAATAAATCCTACAGAAGATGTTAATACACTTTTAGTTGCTTCAATAGTATTTGGTGTTATACAAATATTCTTTGGATTATGCATTAAAGCATATTCACTTATTAAAGCAGGAAAACCAAAAGATGCATTTTATGATGTTGGTTCATGGTTAATAACATTAACATCAATTGGTGTACTATCTGGGTGTATAATGCTAGATTGGCCATCAATAGTTAAGTATATTGCAATTGCAGCAATGATATTTGGTATGATTGTAATAGTATTAACTGGTGGTAGAGCAGAAAAAACAAAAGGTGCCCAAATAGGTCAAGGTTTATATTCGTTATATGGAATTACAAGTTATATTGGTGACTTAGTTTCATATACAAGGCTTATGGCATTAGGTTTATCAGGTGGATGTATTGCAGGAGCATTAAACTTATTAATGAAATCATTAACTGGTCCAGCAATAATATTATTACCAGTGTTGTTTGTAGCAGCTCATGTATTTAACTTATTATTAGGTTTATTAGGAGCTTATGTTCATACAGCAAGATTACAATATGTAGAATATTTCTCAAAATTCTACGAAGGTGGAGGAAAAGCATTTACTCCATTTAAAGCATCAGAAAAATATATGAATTTAAAGGAAAATTAGGAGGAATTTAAAAATGGAAATGTCATGGATACAATTTTTTATGGAAAATAACGGTGGGTTAATATTTGCGGCTCTAGGTGTTGCATTAGCAGTTGGTTTATCAGGTATAGGTTCAGCTAAAGGTGTTGGATTAGTTGGGGAAGCAGCTTCAGGATTAGTTACAGAAGAACCAGAAAAGTTCGGTAAAGCATTAGTATTAGAATTATTACCAGGTACTCAAGGTTTATATGGTTTCGTTGTTGGTTTCGTTGCTTACACTAAGATGTCATCAGGAATGTCTTTAGAACAAGGTTTATACTTAATAGGTGCTTGTTTACCAATCGCTATAGCAGGTTTATTCTCAGGTATCGCTCAAGGTAGAGTTGCTGCTTCAGGTATTCAAATATTAGCTAAGAGACCAGAACACAACACAAAAGGTATCATCTTAGCAGCAATGGTTGAAACTTATGCATTATTAGGATTCGTTATATCATTCATGTTAGTAAGCATGGCAATGTAATTTTTACTTGCAATAATTATTAGCATCATAAAGATTGGAGATATAAATTATGTCAAATGTAAAGAATATAACTTCTAAAATCCTTAAGGATGCAGAAGCTGGAAAGGAAAATATATTAGCTGCAGCTGAAGAAGAAAAAAATAAAATTCTTTCAAAGAAAGCAAGCTCTGCAAATGAAATTGCACAAGAAATTTTACAAAAGGCAGAAGCTGATGCAAAATCTAAGAAAGAAAGAGTAATTTCTAGTGCTAAATTAAAAGTTAGAAATAATAAATTGGCTGCAAAGCAAGAAATCATAGATGAAGTTTTTGAAAAGAGCATAAATAAGCTTACAGAATTATCTAAAGAACAATTCTTAAACTTTGTAAAAAATTCAATTTTATCAATGAATTTAACTGGAAAGCAAACATTAATATTAAATGAAACAGGATTAAAATTTGTTGATGATAGTTTTATTGATGAATTAAATAAAGAAGCAAAAGCAACAATTGCTTTAAGTAAAACAGCTGGAAATTTCAAAGGTGGATTTATCTTAGAAAATAACGGCATAGAAATAAATAGCACTTATGAAGCTTTAGTAAGCTCATTAAGAGATGAGTTAGAGTTTGAAGTAGCAAAGGTGTTATTTAATTAAGGAGGGGTAGTATGGATGTAATGCAATTTACTCAAGCTCTTTCAAGAATTTGGGTATTGGAAACAAGACTCCTTGATAAAACTAAAGTAGAAAGAATGCTAGAAGCTAATTCTGCTGATGAAGTTTTAAAAATACTTGGTGAAACTGAGTACGCTAATATAATGGGAAATATAAAAAGAGCAGCTGATTATGAAGAAATTTTAAGTACAGAACTTAAAAGAGTTTATAAATTAGTATATGAACTTTGCCCAGTAAAAGAAATCGTAGATCTAATGAGCACTAAATATAAATATCACAACATTAAAGTGTTATTAAAAGGAAAGTTCTTAGAAAAAGATTTATCAAATATGTTAATTGATTTAGGTAGAGAAGATTTAAATGAATTAAAGAGAAAAATAGATACAGATAATTTTAGAGATTTAAAAGGAAATGTTGAAAAGGCAGTTTTAGAAGTAATTTCTGATTTTGAAGCAAATAAAGATCCTCAAAAAATTGACATTATTGTAGATAGATATATGTTTAAGGAGTTAGATGAAATTAAAAAATCTTTAAACTATAAATTTACTGATAAACTTGTAAATGCAATGATTGATTCTACAAATGTTAGAACTTTACTAAGAGTTAAAAAGCAAGGTAAAGGAAGAGAATTTGCTTCAGAGGTTTTAGTTACTGGAGGAGCTATAAGTAAGGATACTTTAGTAGCTATAATTAATGAAACACCAGAAAATATTATTTCAAAATTAAGTACTAGTATATATTCTGATTTAATAAAAGAAGGTGTTGAAAGCTACATAGCAACAAATTCAGCAAATCTTTTAGAAAAATTAAGTGATAATTATATTATGGATCTTATGAAGAGTGGAAAGCTTGTAACATTTGGACCAGAAAGAATTTTATCATATATTTATGCTAAGGAAACAGAAATTAAAATCATTAGAATTATAATGGTTGGTAAGCTTAATAATATTACTGAGGAAGTAATAAGAGAAAGGCTGCGTGATATTTATGTATAAGAAAATCGGTGTAGTTGGAGATAAAGACTCGGTTTTAGCATTTAAAGCCATTGGAATAGATGTATTTCCAGTTGTAGAAGCGGATGAAGCTAGAATTGCTGTTGATAAAATGGCTATGAATGGATACGCAGTTATTTTTATAACAGAGCAAGTTGCAGTAACAATTGAAGAAACAATTGAACGTTACAATAAGCAAATGCTTCCTGCTGTAATATTAATTCCAAGTAATCAAGGAACTTTAAATATAGGTTCAAAGAGAATCAGCGATAGCGTAGAAAAAGCTGTTGGTGTGAATATTTTATAGGAAGGCAGGTTAGAAATTTGAAGACCGGAAAAATAATCAAGGTTGCAGGTCCTTTAGTTGTTGCTGAAGGAATGGACGAAGCAAATATTTATGATATGGTTAAGGTTGGAGAAAAGGGTCTTATCGGAGAAATCATTGAAATGAGAGGCGATAAGGCATCTATCCAAGTTTACGAAGAAACTACAGGAATAGGGCCAGGGGACCCAGTTGTTACAACTGGAGAACCTTTAAGTATTGAACTTGGACCAGGACTTATAGAGTCAATGTTCGATGGAATACAAAGACCACTAGATGCATTTGAAAAAGTAGCTCAATCACCATTTTTAACTAAGGGTGTATCTGTTACTTCATTAAATAGAGAAAGAGTTTGGGCTTTTAATCCTACAGTTAAGGTAGGTGATAAGGTTGAAGCTGGTGATGTAATAGGAACAGTTCAAGAAACTGCTGTTGTATTACACAAAATAATGGTTCCATATGGAGTAGAAGGGACTGTTAAAGAAATTAAATCAGGAGACTTTACAGTTGTAGATACAGTTTGTATTATAGAAACTGCTAAAGGTGATAGAGAAGTTCAACTTATGCAAAAATGGCCTGCAAGAAAAGGTAGACCATTTGCTCAAAAATTAAAACCAGAAGCGCCTATGACAACAGGGCAAAGAGTTATAGATACATTCTTCCCAGTAGCTAAGGGTGGAGCAGCTGCTGTACCAGGTCCTTTCGGAGCAGGTAAAACCGTTGTTCAACATCAAATTGCAAAATGGGGAGATGCTGAAATAGTTGTTTACGTTGGATGTGGTGAACGTGGTAACGAAATGACAGACGTTCTTAATGAATTCCCAGAACTTAAAGACCCTAAAACTGGTGAATCATTAATGAAGAGAACAGTACTTATAGCTAATACTTCAAATATGCCAGTTGCTGCTAGAGAAGCTTGTATATATACAGGTATTACAATAGCTGAATACTTCAGAGATATGGGATACTCAGTATCAATTATGGCTGACTCTACTTCAAGATGGGCTGAGGCATTAAGAGAAATGTCTGGTAGACTTGAAGAAATGCCTGGGGATGAAGGTTATCCAGCATACTTAGGTTCAAGACTTTCTGATTATTATGAAAGAGCTGGTAAAGTTGTTTGTTTAGGTAAAGAAGGAAGACAAGGAGCAGTTACTGCAATTGGTGCGGTATCACCTCCAGGAGGAGACCTTTCAGAACCAGTTACACAATCAACTTTAAGAATAGTTAAAGTTTTCTGGGGATTAGATGCACAACTTGCATATAAGAGACACTTCCCAGCTATAAACTGGATTAATTCATATTCATTATATGCTGATACTGTAGATGGATACTTAAATAAAACAGTTGCTGAAGATTGGTCTGCATTAAGACAAGAAGCAATGGCTTTACTTCAAGAAGAATCAGGTTTACAAGAAATCGTAAGCTTAGTTGGTATAGATGCATTATCAGAAAAAGATAGATTAAAATTAGAAGTTGCTAAGTCTATAAGAGAAGACTATTTACAACAAAATGGTTTCCATGAAATAGATACTTATACTTCATTAGATAAACAATATAAAATGTTAAAGCTTGTATTATTATTCAGACATGAAGCAGAAAGAGCTTTAGATGCAGGAGTTTACTTAGATAAAGTTTTAGCTTTAGAAGTAAGAGATAAGATTGCAAGAAGTAAATATATCCATGAAGATGATATAGCTAAGATGGATGATATAGCTGCTGAATTAAGAGCTGACATTGATACTTTAATCAACGAAGGAGGCGTTCTTAATGCTTAAGGAATACAGAACAGTTACAGAAGTTGTTGGTCCTTTAATGGTTGTTGAAGGAGTTAGCGGAGTTAAGTATGATGAACTAGTTGAAGTTGAAATACAAACTGGTGAATTAAGAAGAGGTAAGGTTCTTGAAGTTAATGGATCTAAAGCAATGGTTCAATTATTTGAAGGTTCTTCAGGAATTAACTTAAAAGGAACTAAGGCTAGATTCTTAGGAAAGCCACTTCAATTAGGTGTATCAGAAGATATGCTAGGAAGAGTATTTGATGGAATGGGTCATCCAATTGACAATGGACCAAAGATAATACCAGAAAAGCAATTAGATATTAATGGGGAAGCAATTAACCCAGTATCAAGAAATTTCCCATCAGAGTTCATTCAAACAGGAATATCAGCTATTGATGGATTAAATACACTAGTAAGAGGACAAAAATTACCTGTTTTCTCTGCATCAGGTCTTCCTCATGCACAATTAGCTGCACAAATAGCAAGACAAGCAACTGTTTTAAATTCAGATGCTAACTTTGCGGTTGTATTTGCTGCTATAGGTATTACTTTTGAAGAATCTCAATTCTTCGTTGATGAATTTAAGAAGACTGGAGCTATAGATAATGCTGTATTATTTATGAACCTTGCTTCTGACCCAGCTATCGAAAGAATAGCTACACCAAGAATGGCATTAACTGCTGCAGAATTCTTAGCATACGAAAAGGATATGCACGTTCTTGTTATTATGACTGATATTACTAACTATGCAGAAGCATTAAGAGAAGTATCAGCTGCTAGAAAGGAAGTTCCAGGTAGAAGAGGTTACCCAGGATACTTATATACTGACCTTTCTACATTATATGAAAGAGCAGGTAGAATTAATGGTAGAGGTGGTTCAATCACTCAAATTCCAATATTAACAATGCCTGAAGAAGATAAGACACATCCAATTCCAGACTTAACTGGATATATTACAGAGGGACAAATAATTCTTTCAAGAGAATTATACAAAAAGGGAATTGTACCTCCAATAGATGTTTTACCATCACTTTCAAGACTTAAAGATAAGGGGATTGGTAAAGGCAAAACTAGAGAAGACCATGCAGATACAATGAACCAACTATTCTCAGCTTATGCACAAGGTAAGCAAGCTAAAGAATTATCAGCAATCTTAGGTGAATCTGCATTATCAGAAACAGATAAGAAATTTGCTAAATTTGCTGAAGCATTTGAAGAACAATATGTTTCTCAAGGATTTGAAACAAATAGATCAATAGAAGAAACTTTAAATTTAGGTTGGAAATTACTTAAGATTCTTCCTAAGACTGAACTTAAGAGAATCAGAGATGAATATCTTGAAAAGTATATGCCAAAGGGAGATGAAGAGTAGAATATGGCAAAATTAAATGTCAATCCTACTAGAATGGAGCTATCTAAGCTGAAAAAAAGGTTAACTACAGCAACAAGAGGGCATAAGCTTCTTAAAGATAAGCAAGATGAATTAATGAGACAATTCATTAACCTTGTTAAATATAATAATGAATTAAGAAAGTCAGTTGAAGCTGAACTAGAAGGTTCATTTAAAGATTTCGTTATGGCAAGTGCTGTAATGAGTTCGGAATTTTTAGAAGAAGCAGTTGCTTATCCAAAAGATAGTGTATCTGTTGAAGTAGGAACAAAAAACATAATGAGTGTTAATGTTCCAGAAATGAAATTCCACAGACAATTACAAGATAGTGAAGGAAGCATTTATCCATATGGTTTTGCAAATACATCTTCTGAATTAGACGATGCTATAGGAAAGCTTGAATCTATACTTCCTAAGCTTCTTGAATTAGCTGAAGTTGAAAAATCAACTCAGTTAATGGCTGATGAAATTGAAAAGACAAGAAGAAGAGTTAATGCACTTGAATATATGACTATTCCTCAATTACAAGAAACTATCAAGTTTATAAGAATGAAGCTTGATGAAAATGAAAGAGGAGCTTTAACTAGATTAATGAAAGTTAAAGATATGATTAACTCAAGAGCATAATTATTTAACATTATCACAATGGGAGCTGTTTTAAATTAACAGCTCCTTAATTTTATAATTAATTATTTAATAAGAAGAAATTTAAATTTTTAGTATATTGCATATATATTTATAATTTGATAATAAATAAAAATAATAGTATAATGCTAATAGAATACACAATTGTACATATTGTACTAAATTTTAAGGAGAAAATTAATGAAGTATTTACTAGCGACAATTTTGTCTTTTTCAATAGTATTTATTTTGACACCAATACTAATGAAATTAGCATTTAAATATAATTTTACTGATAAACCAACTAAAAGAAAAAAACATAGAGGTAATATACCACTTTGTGGAGGAATATCCATGTTTATTGGTTTTTTTATACCTTATTTTATAATTTTTTCGGATCATCCATTTAAAGAAAAGTACGGTATTTTTATAGGAGCATTATTAATATTAATAATAGGAATAGTAGATGACTATCATAAGAGTATTGGTAAGGAGTTTGCTATTATACCAAGATTAATAGTACAATTGTTAGCAGCAATTATTGTATATAAATCTGGAGTGGCTTTTCATGGATTTACAAATCCATTTACAAATACATATATTGTTTTATCACCTATAATTCAATTTTTATTAACTGTAACTTGGATTTTTGGTGTTACCACTGTTATTAATTGGTCAGATGGAATGGATGGATTAGCAGGGGGATTAACATTTATATCTGCAATGACATTTGCAGCATCTGCAATAATATTATCACAACCTCCATCATTATTATTTTCTTTAATGACAGCAGGAAGTGTATTAGCATTTTTATTTTATAATAGATATCCTGCAAAAATATTTATGGGAGATTCAGGCGCTAATTTTTTAGGCTTTATTTTAAGTATAATAGCTTTAGATGGAGCTTTTAAAGCAGCAACTATATTAAGTTTACTAATTCCAATTTTAGCACTAGCAGTACCTATTTTTGATAATATATTTGTAATTTTTAAAAGATTTTCAGAAGGGAAACCTGTGTATCAAGCAGATAGAAGTCAGCTACATTATAGGCTAGAAGCAAAGGGAATGAATACTAAACAAGTTGTAGCTTTTATAAGTATAATAAGTTTAACATTTAGTATTATTTCTATAGTAATGTTATTAATTTAGTGAAATTATATACAAAAGTTAAGTATTTACAAATTTGAAAAAAATATATAATTTAATAGAGCTTATCAAGAGTGGTGGAGGGACTGGCCCATTGAAACCCAGCAACCTATTAACAGTTACTAGTTAAAAGTTATTAGTGAGTAGTTAAATTAAAGGGGATGTAGCATTAAGAATAAATACTACAATATATTGTATTAATTTTTATTTTTTAAAATAATATATTGTGTATAAAAGTTTTAGTGCGACAGCCCATTCATAAACTATTAACTAAAAACTATTAATTATTAACTATATTAATGTGGTGCTAAATCCAACAGCTATTGCTGAAAGATAAGGATATTTTAATGGTCAAGACTTTATAATTACCTAAAGGAAATATCCTTTAGGTTTTTTTTATTTATTTTAAATAATATAATGATAGTGAGTTTATTATAATTATTTAATTTGAAGCAATAACTTTAGACAAAAAACAAGGGGGTATTTATATGAAAATTAATGAAATATTTGAAAATAAGGATTTAGTATTTTCCTTTGAAATTTTTCCACCAAAAACAACTTCTTCAGTAAAAACTATTTATAATACTTTAGAAGAATTAAAGGATTTAAAACCAGATTTTATAAGTGTTACTTATGGGGCAGGAGGAAGCTTAGTAAATAATAGAACAATAGAATTATCTTCACTGGTTAAAGAAAAATATGGAGTTGAAGCAGTAGCTCATTTAACTTGCATTAATTCAACAAAAAAAGAAATTGATTATATCTTAGATAATTTAAAATCAAAAGGAATTGAAAATGTTTTAGCATTAAGAGGGGATATTCCAGAAGGTCAAACTTTAAGAGGTGATTTTAAATATGCTTATGAACTTATATCACATATAAAGGAAAGAGGATATTTTAACATAGCAGCAGCATGCTATCCAGAAGGTTATGTTAGAGGAAGAGATTTAAAGGAAGATTTAATGCACTTAAAGTTAAAAGAAGAAAGTGGTGCTTCTCATTTTATATCTCAATTATTCTTTGATAATAATTATTTTTATAACTTTTTAGAAGAAAAGGATAAATTAAATATAAAATCTTCTATTGAAGCTGGAATTATGCCAGTAACTAATAAGGCTCAAATTGAAAGAATTACTTCATTATGTAGTGCTACATTACCAGAAAAGTTTGTTAAAATCGTAAATAAGTATGAACATGAAAAAGAAGCATTAAGAGATGCTGGAATTGCATATGCAGTTGAACAAATAGTTGATTTAGTTTCAAGTGGAGTTCAAGGAATTCATTTATACACAATGAATAATCCATATGTTGCAAGAAAAATAACTGAAAGCATAGATTCTATAAGAAATTCCATTAATAAAAAAAGAGTAGTTTAGGAGGTAATAAAATGGATAAGGTAGAAAGTTTTGAATTAGATCATAGAAAAGTTAAAGCACCATATATAAGAAAGTGCTGTACTTTAAATGGACCTCAAGGAGATTATGTAACAAAATTTGATATTAGATTTTTACAGCCAAATAAAGAAGCCTTTGGAACAGCAGCTATGCATGGATTAGAACATTTATTAGCGTATGAATTAAGAAAAAATTTAGATGGAATAATTGATTTTTCTCCAATGGGATGTAGAACAGGATTTTATTTAAGTATATTTGGAAATAGAGAAGTTAGTGAAATTAAGGAAGTTGTTGAAAAATCATTAAATGTTGTATTAAATGCAACAGAAATTCCTGCTGCAAATGATATCCAATGTGGTAATTATAGAGATTTATCTTTATTTGGAGCAAAGGAATATGCAAAAGAGGTATTAAAGAAAGGATTTTCTCTTAATATTTATGGAGAAGAATAAAAATAATATATAAAGTATGTATAAATAATGATGCTTATAAGTAAGTGTCATTATTTTTTTGTATTAAAAGTTATAAGGTTAACAATATTTTTATGAATTATGCTAAGGCGGTAGTAAATTTATAAAAATATTATGATTTTATTATTAAGTAATATAAGTAATAAGGGAGCAGAAGTTTAATAGTTTTATAAGAAGTATAAATGGAATATAGAATAAATTGACAATTAATTATTGGAAGAGTAGAATTAATATAATAAATTGCAAAAATTACTTAATTTGGAATGAGCGGAGGGTGAGATGAAAGCAATATTAACAGTGATAGGAAAAGATAAAGTAGGGATTATAGCTGGAGTAAGTAATGAATTACAAAGGTTAAATATTAATATTTTAGATGTTAATCAAACAATTATAGATGAATTTTTTACTATGATAATGATGCTTGATTTAAAGTTAAGCAATAGTAATTTTGAGGAAATTAAAAAATCTTTAGAATTAAAAGGCAAGGAACTTGGAGTGGATGTGAAAATACAAAGGGAAGAAATATTTAACTCAATTTATAGTGTATAAAATAAAGCTTTTAATGGGGGAAAGTTATGAATGCAAATAATATATTAGAAACAATTAAAATGATTGAAGAAGAAAAGTTAGATATTAGAACTATAACTATGGGAATTTCTCTTTTAGATTGTATAGATAGCAATGGAGATAAAGCTAGGGAAAAAATATATAATAAGATTATTACAGTTGCTAAAGATTTAGTTAAAGTAGGCAATGAAATAGAAAATGAATTTGGAGTGCCAATAGTGAATAAAAGAGTTTCGGTTACACCAATATCTATACTAGCAGGTACTACAGATGAAAAAGATTATATAAAATTTGCCGAAACATTAGATAGGGCTGCATATGAATTAGGCATTGACTTTATAGGGGGATTTTCAGCATTAGTACATAAGGGATATACTAAAGGCGATAGCATTTTAATTAATTCAATTCCAGAAGCATTAGCTAAAACTAGTAAGGTATGTTCATCTGTAAATGTAGGATCAACAAGATGTGGAATTAATATGGATGCTGTGAAAGAAATGGGTGAAGTAATTAAAAAAACAGCAAATTTAACATCTGATAAAAAGGGATTTGGGTGTGCAAAGCTTGTTGTATTTGCAAATGCAGTTGAAGATAATCCATTTATGGCAGGAGCATTTCATGGGGTAGGAGAAGCGGATAAGATTATTAATGTAGGTGTAAGTGGTCCAGGGGTAGTTCAAAGAGCAATTGAAAAGGTAAAGGGAGAAAGTTTTGATGTATTAGCAGAAACAATAAAAAAGACAGCATTTAAAATAACAAGAATTGGGCAATTAGTAGCACATGAAGCATCTAAAAGATTAAATACTCCTTTTGGAATAGTAGATTTATCATTAGCACCTACACCTGCAATTGGAGATTCTGTAGCACATATATTACAAGCAATGGGGTTAGAAGTAGTAGGAACACATGGAACAACAGCAGCACTTGCATTATTAAATGATCAAGTTAAAAAAGGTGGAGTAATGGCATGTAGTCATGTTGGAGGATTAAGTGGAGCGTTTATTCCAGTTTCAGAAGATGCAGGAATGATAGATGCAGTTTTAAATGGTTCATTAAATTTAGAAAAGCTTGAAGCTATGACAGCAATATGCTCAGTAGGATTAGATATGATTGCAGTACCTGGAGATACATCAGCAGAAACAATATCAGCAATAATTGCAGATGAAAGTGCAATTGGTGTTATAAATAATAAAACTACAGCTGTAAGGATAATACCAGCACCAGGATGTAAGGTTGGAGATATGGTTGAATTTGGGGGATTATTAGGAAGTGCTCCTGTAATGAAAGTAAATAAATATTCTTCATTTGAGTTTATACAACGAGGTGGTAGAATACCAGCTCCAATACATTCATTTAAAAATTAATTAATATATAAGGATATTTTATAATAAATAATTAATTGAAAATATTAATTAATTATTTATTAGAGAATATATTTATTTTACACTATAAATTTAGACAGTGTTTAATAAATTATATATAATAAAATTGATAAAATTAAAATAAAAGTTGTAAAAGTGGAAAGACTATAAATAAGTATTACTATACAAATTAATAAGTGTAGATTATTATTAGGTATGGCATAAAATTTATAAAAAATAGAATGGTCGTGAAAACAAATGAATGATAATTTAGCTTTAGAAAAGAAAATTCTTGAGCAAAAGCGTAAAGATATATTAAATGAAGTTGAACAAAAAAAAAGATACCAAGAAGAAATACAAAAAAAATTAATATCTGTTACTAAAGAAGCAAAAGGAAGCTATAGCCAAGAAAAAGAAAATACAGAAAAAATATATATGCTTTTAAAGAAAGAAATAGAAAATTATGAAGAAGCATTAAAAAATCCTTATTTTGGTAGAGTTGATTTTGATGAGAAATTTGGAAGTCAAGAAAAGATTTATATAGGAAAAAAGGGAATAACATCAACATATGATGGTGAAGAAATAGTTGTGGATTGGAGAGCCCCAGTTGCAGATTTATATTATAGTGGGACAGGGGGAGAAGCATACTATAAAGCACCTATGGGAGTAGTTGAAGGAGACTTAAATTTAAAGAGAAAATTTTTATATAATGAAGAAAATCTATCTAAAATTTTTGATGAAGCAACAAATGAAATAATAATTAATGGAGAAGAGGGAGAAGGGCTTGTTGATGAGTTCTTAAAAATAAACTTAGAAGAAAGTAGAGGAAAAAAGTTAAAGGAAGTAGTTGCAACAATACAAAAAGAACAAAATGATATTATAAGGTGGCCTAAAAATCTTCCTATAATAGTTCAAGGATCAGCTGGTTCAGGAAAAACTACAATTGCATTACATAGATTAGCTTATTTGTTATATAGATATAGAGAATCGATGGATGGAAAAGATATTTTAGTTTTAGCACCAAATAAGCTATTTTTAGATTATATATCTGATATTCTTCCAACGTTAGGTTCAAATGATGTCAAGCAAACAACTTTTCAAGAGTTAGTTATGAAGCAATTAAAAATAAAGGGAAAAATTAAAACTAAAGATGATAAGTTAAAAGAACTTATAGAAGCAGAGGACAGTAAAGAAAAACAATTTATAATTAATTCATCTAGAGTAAAGGGAAATTTAATATTTAAAACTATAATAGATAGATATATAACATTATTAGAAGGTAGTTCATTAGAAATTGATGATATATTAATTTCTAATTATGTTTTATTTTCAAAAAGAGAAATAATGAGATTATACCTTAAAGATCTTTCTAATTATCCTATAAATAAGAGAAAAGATGAAATAAAGAGATACTTAACATTAAAATTAAAAGAAAAGATTGCAATGCTTCTTGTTCAAATTGATAGAGAATGGGACTTAAAAATTAAAGAAATAAAAAGAAAGTTAGATGATAGTGAAGAAAGAAGACATAAGTTAATAGAAATATATAATGAAAGAGATAGTTTAAAGGAACATATTAAACATGATGCTAAAAAGACTATGAATGATTATTTTAAGCATTGGAGAGGAATTACATGTAGTGATATTTATTATAGATTATTTGAAGATGATCAAATATTTGAAATTGTTACGGCAAATAGAATTCCTAAAGGTTTAGCTGAATATATTAAAAATGATGTGTTAAGAAACAAAGAAAATGGAATAATTGATGAAGATGATTTACCAATATTATTTTATATTCATATGATATTAGAAGGAATAGATGAAAAAAATAAATTTAAACATATAGTTGTAGATGAAGCTCAAGATTATAGTCCATTTCAAATATATTTAATTAATAATATGTCTAAGGGAAATTCATTAACTCTTGTTGGTGATTTAGCACAAGGTATATATCATTATAAGGGAATAAGAAAATGGGAAGATATTACTGAAGGTGTTTTTGATGGAAAGGCAACTTTTATTTCTTTAAGCCAAAGTTATAGATCAACAGTTGAAATAATAGAATTTGCTAATTCTGCATTAAAAGCACAAGGGTTAAATATAAAAAGTGCAAAACCTGTATTAAGACATGGAGATAAACCACAAATAATTAAATCTGTATCTAGAAGAGAATCTGTTAAATTAATTGATGAAATAGTTAAGAGGTTAAATTCTAAAGGGAAACATAGTATTGCTATTATAACTAAAACTTTTAATGAAGCAAAGATTTTAGATAAGGAGTTAAAAAAATATACTAATTTAGAATATACTTTAATAAAAGGTAATGAAAAGGATAGTCCTAATACAGATATAGTTCTTATACCTACTTATTTAACAAAGGGCTTGGAATTTGATGGTACAATTATATATAATCCAACAGAAAAAAACTATCCTGATAATATATTAAATCAAAGATTATTATATGTAGCTTTAACAAGAGCACTTCATAATGAATATATAATAACAGAGGAAGAGTTATCAAAAAATATAGTTAGGGGTTAAATAAAGAATAAAACTATAAGCATGTTAAATTACAATTAACTATCTTATAGTTTTATTTTTTATAGATTTTTTATAAGCTTTTAAAAACTTTTAAATAACATATAATAAAAAAAAATCCTACATGAAGGAATTAAAATAATTCCTTTCATGTAGAGATTTTTTTATCCTGCCTTATATAAGTTATAAGTTGATAAAATATATTAGCAACCACTATATGGTGGATTAAAATCATCATATGGGAATGGAAGTGTATTAAATTCTTGGCAAGGATCGTTGTTACTATATGAAGGTGGACATTGAGGTGGTTCACCAGGTTCAGTAGTAATAACTGTTATAGTTGTTAACCTATATAATTCAATAATTGTGAATAATCCAATTATAACATCTGCACGATATAATTGTGTTGTTGGAATAACACCAGGAGTAGGTGAAGGTACAAAATATCTAGAGATATTAGCTGTTAATGAATTTGCTATTGCTTTTACAAATACTTCAGGAAGATTATTATTTAGTGGCAATGAACCATTGCAAGCTGCATTACAAAGGTTACCATTATTTGAGCTAGATATATTAGAGTTTAATGAATCAAAAACTTTAATAGGTGTACTTTCTTCCACAATTCCACCTTGTAATGAAATATTTTTAGTGTAAGTTGTATAAGCTGGAATATCTGTTGTTTCATTATCATCAACTGTTACAGTTATAGGATTTCCAGAAGCATCAATTAATGTTAAATCATAAGTGAAAGTATAAGTTACTTTAACATTATAAAAACCATTGGAATTAAAACTTTGAGGACATACATTTGCAGTAATTTCTGTATCAAAATTATCTACACAAAGACTACTAACTGAATCAGTAAAATTAATTATATCATCTTTGTTAATAGTAGCTACAAATGGAGAACTTTGTCCGGTAGCATTAGTAAGGTTTGTAGCAGCTAATTTACTAGCTGAAATTGGAATAGAGCTATAAGGGTTTGGTATTTCTGGTCCAGGGCCATCACAAATATCAGGACATGAAATTGGAGGTGCTGGAATCATTGGTCCACAAAGTGGTTTTAAGCAATCTTGTTGTTTACATCTACCATATATTTTTTTGGCAATGATACATTCATTAGCGAATGTATCAGATTGAACAACATTAAAAGTGTCTTGTGACATATATTATATCCTCCTTAAATTCTAGATTAAGATTAACCTAATACTATAATATGAGGTGATAAATAAATTGTGAGAAAATAGTTTTATATTATAATTTCAATGAAAAAATACATACATATTTATAAAGATAAAAACATAGTCTACTATATAGTAATTTAAGGTGATTTTATGTTGAAAAAAATAACTTTTATTGATTATAAAAAAGAGGTTTATAAAATTTTTATTGAGCAAGATAATTTATATTATTCAGTAAAAGATGAAATAATAATTCTTGGAGAATATGTTAAAGATTATTGTGTTAAGTATTTTAATAAATCAATATGGATAGCTTTTTATGATGAAAAATATAAAATTTATTTAGTTGATATTTCATTAAAATATAATAAGAAAATAAAGAAGCATTTACATATGAATAGTAAAAGATATTCACTGTATATTGATTCATTAGATATGATAATTACAAATGAAGATAAAATAAACTTAATTTTTAGGGGGTGGGATAAAGAGAAAACCTTTCTTTTTAAAGGTTATAGAAAATTATATTTATAATAAAAATAAAAAAATAATGAACTTATAAGTTTGCTAGGAGATGATATTGTAGAAAATAAAATAAGTTATATAAATAAAATAAGTAACTTAACAAGAAAGTATAATAAGAAATATAATGAATATTTAAGAAAAATTAATGAATTAAATAAAATTATAGATGAGAAAGATAAATTAATAGTTAAGCTTTTAAGTAAAAAGAGATAAGTATCAAGTATGAAAAGAAATGCATAACTTATAATAGTAATATTATTGGGGAGTAAAATGAAAATGTATGATCTAGAGGGGTTTTGTATAAAGCAAGAGGAGAAAATAAACTATATACATAAAGTAAATGATGAAGTGATTATAAATGAATATATAAATCATAAATTAACTTTTGAGCAAACAATTTTAAATGATTGCAAGTTATTAAAGAATGTAATTTTAAACTTAGATAAAGGTTTATATATTATTTATATAAATTTAAAAGAACAATTAATTTTAACTGTATTTAAGGATAATAAAATTCAAAATTCTATGATACTAACAAAAGGATTATTAGAATATAACAAAATACAAATAGTTTCATTAAATAATATGTTAAATATTTTTTACATTAAAAAGTTTAATAAAAGAAATGTATTATGCTTTAGAAGGCTAAACAACAATCTTATTATGTCTACAGAAATCACCATGGATATTTTAGAGGAGAATTTAGATGTTCCTTATATTGTAAATATTAAGGATGGAATTTTATCAATTGCATATGTAAAAGCAGCAAAACTTAATTATGTTGGATATAGACTATTTATTAATGCAGAAGATAAATGGTCAGAATTTATAATATTGGATGCAAACTCAAATGAGATAGAAGATATTAATTTTATAAAAGATAATAATTATATAGCATATACTTATATTTTTAGAGAAAGTGATAATTTTAATTTAGTATTTGGAGTTGGTGATTCTGAAATAAGGAAGAGAACTATAGATAGGAGAAATAAAGATATTAGGTTTGCTAATATTCAAATTTCAAATAATGGAAAATTAAATGTAATTACTATATCTGAAAATAAAATTAAAATAATAAAAGAGGATTGCTTTAATTCAGCAGAATTGCTTTTAGAATCAAACTTAAAAAATATAGATAAAATAGAAAAATGTTATTTTGAATTTAATAATGAATTGTTAAAAAATAGGATAATTATTTTTAAGACAAAAGATGGTGAAATATTTACTGATGAAGACTTTATACAAAATAAGGCAGATAAATTAATTGAGCAAGATAAAGAAGATAATAGTGAAGAAAATGAATCTTTAGAAAAGAATAATATAATAATTACAGAGCAAGAGCTTGAAAATGAAATTAAAGAAAAAACAATAGATAAAGAATATGTCAATAAACTTATAGTGAAAATAGAAAGTTATGAAGAAATAATTAATAAATTTATGGATAAATTTACGGAAATTGAAGATGATAGAGAAAAACTTCTTGAAAATATAGATTTATTAAATGATAAGATTAAACAAAAAAATATTCAAATAAATGAAATTGAAATAAAATTAAGTGAAAGTCAAGATTCAATAGAAGAATATAAAGCAAAGATAAATGATATTGAAGGGTTAAATAAAAGTTTGTTACAAGATCACTCAGATGAAATAGTAAACTTAAAGCAAATTATAAAACAAAAAGAAGATGAAATTAAAACTTGTAATGAAAAGGTACAAGATATGAAAGAAAGTAAAAATAAAAGTGAAAAAATAGTTAAGGGAAATTTAATAGAAATATCATCATTAAATGAAAGAATAGAAAAATATAAAAATGAAATTAAAGCTTATATTAGAAAGATAACAGAATTAAACATGCAATTAAATAAAAATGAAGAGAAAATTAATAATTTAAATAAAATAAACAATGAGTTAAGCAATACAAATAATGAGTTAAGCAATACAAATAATGAGTTAATTAATACAAACAATGAGCTAAGTAATTCAAACAATGAATTAAATAGCATAAACAATGAAATAAAAGAAAAAAGTAATAATGAAATTACTAATTTGAAAAAGCTTCTTAATAAAATAAAAATAGAAAATATGAAGTATGTTAATGAAATTGAAGAACTAAATTTACAATTAAATGAATTAAATGATGCCTTTACAGTTGAAAAACAAGAAAAATTAAAATATGTAAATGAAATAAAAATATTAAATATAAAAATAAGGGAATTAAGCAGAATTAGAAGAAATGGGTTTATGTAAATTATAATATTTAAATTGAGCTGTATCAAAATTTGATACAGCTATTTTTTATATGTGAGTATAAAAATTTTTTATGGCAAGAATAAAAGTTTCTATATCATTAAAGGTATTAAAATAACCTGGACTAACTCTTACAGTACCAATTCTTTCAGTGCCAATTATCTTATGAATAAGAGGAGCACAATGATAGCTTGTACGCAAGTAAATATTTAATGAATTTAAATAACGTCCAACTTCTGAACTATCATGGTTATCAATGTTAAATGATAATACTGGAGTTTTTAATTGAGGATTAGTTTCACCATAAAGTTTTACAAAGGGTAATTTTTGTAGTTCTGAAGTTAAATATTCCATAAGGGATATTTCATGATTTCTAATATTATCAATTCTTTTAGAAAAAATAAATTTAATGCCTTCATTTAAGCTTATTATTCCTGGGGTGTTTAAAGTGCCACTTTCCATTTTATCAGGAAGAAAGTCAGGTTGAATTATTGATTCTGAATTACTTCCAGTTCCTCCTTCTTTTAAAGAGGATATTTCAATGTTATCAGAAATATATAATCCTCCGGTACCTTGTAATCCAAAAAGTGATTTATGACCAGGAAAAGCTAATAAGTTTATATTCATTTTTTTTACATTTATTTGTGAATAACCTATTGTTTGAGAAGCATCAACTATAAATAGTATTCCAAGTGATTTAGCAAGTAATCCAATAGGCTCAAGGTTTTGAATGGTTCCAATAACATTTGAACCATGATTTATAATAATTGCTTTTGTATTTTTTTTAATAGATTTTTTTATATCATTTATATTTAAATATCCTAAAGAGTTAACAGGAATAATAGTTGTTTCAATATTAAATTTTTTCAATGAATATAATGGCCGTAAAACAGAATTATGCTCAATCATAGTTGTTATAGCATGATCCCCAGGTTTTAAGACTCCTTTTATAGCAATATTTAACGAATCTGTAGCATTTGATGTAAATATTATGTTCAGAGGATTTTCTATATTTAATAACATTGAAAGCCTTTCTCTACAATCAAATATTTTACTTTCACATTTAATAGATAAATTATGGGCACCTCTTCCTGGATTAGCACAATAATTTCTTATACAATCATCTACAGAATTATAAACTTCATTGGGTTTTGGAAAGGTTGTTGCAGCATTGTCTAAATATATCATAAATCCTCCTAGTAAAATTATTATTGATTAAAATTCAAGTTTTTCATAAACATAGCGTCGTATTTCTGGATTGACGTATTTTTTATGAATTTCACGAATTAGTGTTTTTTTATCTTTTAATATATCTATAACCTTATCTAATTGATTTTCAGGTACTTCAATGGAACGTGCACATCCTGATGAAAGTAGACAAGGAGTTTGAATCATATAAACTGAAAGTTTTTTGTCTTTTAATAGTTTATATACATACATACTGTAGTTTGCAGAATTAAAGGTTATTATATATACTGGTTTTTCACTCATTTTATCGACCCCCTAGTTTGTTTGCTTATATATTATATTCATGTAAATAATAATAAGTGTTAAAAAGCATAAGAATGTGATAATAAGGAAAATTATTAAAAAATAATGTAATTATCATTGATAAAAAATCATAAATTAATTATAGATATTTATATTTCATATAGGAGAGTGTTATGTCTAAAAAGGAATGGACGGTGATAATGTATCTTAATGGAAGTAATGAAATGGCAATAGAAATGGAAAACACGTTTAAACAATTATGTAAAATAAATAAAAGCAATGTAAATATAGTAATTCAATTAAGCAAAGCACCAATTGATTTAGTAAGAACTATAAGGCAAGATGATTCATCATATGCAGAAAATTGGACAGGAACTAGAAGATATTCAATAATAAATGGAAAATTAGAAATTGTACAATCAAATGAATATATCAATATGGCTGATTATAGAAATTTATATGATTTTATAAAGTGGGCAGCAAATAAGTTTCCGGCAAAAAGATATATGGTTTCAATTTCAGGACACGGATTTATAGTTGCAAGTTTATCTGATTTATGTGGTAAAGAGCCATATATAATGGGAATGTATGAAATGTGCACAGCTATAAATAATTTAAAAAATATAATTGATATTGATATATTAATATTAGATATATGTAATATGAATACAATAGAACTTATATATGAGTTAGGAAAAGAAAAAGTTAATGTAGTAAAGTATATTATGACATATATAAATAATGGACCATTAGAGGGAATGGATTATAACTATATTATTCAAAAAATAGATGATGAGCCTACAAATTTGATTCTTAAGAATATAGTAAATAAATCAAAGCAAAATTTAGTAGCTATAGAAGTAAAGCATGGTAAATTAGAAAAAATAAAAGAATTAAGCAATAAACTTGCTTATTACTGGCTTTTAAATAATGAAGAAAAAGCTACAAAGGAAGAAATAAAATTATATAATGATATTTATAAAAAAGTAGATAAAGTTATAAATCAACTAATATTATGTGCTCAAAATATAGAACAACGAAAGAGATTAATACATTTAATATTTTATAATGAGTATCAAATAGAAGATGTAGAAAGTTTTGTAAGGTTTTATTATAAGTTAGCATTTACTAAAAATAATTATTGTAGTAACTTAATGGGGAGAAAATCGTATACTGAAAAAACTAATATGAAAAATTCAAAGATTGAACAAGAAATTTTAGATAAGAGAGATATTGAATTGTTTATTAGTAATTTTAATGGAGATTCAATAACTTATGAGGAAGTAAAAAATATAGCAAATAATCTTTATATGAAAAATAATTGGATAATCTAAAGGGTTATCCAATTACTTTGTATATAATTAGTAATAATCTCTTTTATGTAGAGTAATTAATACAAAAGTGATAAAATTATAACATTTAAAATGTAATTATGAAATCATTAGAGGTAAAATTAAATAATGAAGTATATATAGTGAAAACTAAAATTTATAGATTTGTTTAGGGGGAAAAATGTATAAGGTTTGGGAAATAAATGATATAAGATTTATAATAAATGAAATATCAAAAATATGGAATTATCCATGTGGAATAAATATAGAAATATCAAAAAGAGTAACTAAGAGAATGGGAGCATTTTTTTATAAAAATGCTGGAAACAATATAATACCAATAAAATTTGTTTTTTCATACACATTAATTAATGGGAGTTATCCAGAAGAAGTTGTTAAAGAAGTAATAATTCATGAATACTTACATTATTATTGTAATTCTATTACAAAAAGAAATAATGGACACAATAAATTTTTTAAAGAATGTTGTTTAAAAAGTGGAATATCACCTAATGCTACATTTAAATATAATAGTGAAAATAATAAAGTGGAAAAATATAAGTATAAAATTTATTGCAGTAAATGTAAGAAAATTGTGTGTATGCATGTACGGAAAGATACAGCAATAAGAAAGGTTAATAATTATATATCTAAGTGTTGTAAGGTGAGACTTTACTGTGATAATCTTATGTAGTATATTAGAAGAGTTAAAAACATAGTGTATGTTAAAGGAGAAAAAGCAATGAGTGAAGATATAAAAAAACATGAAAATGAGGAAATTCAAATAATGACATTTTTAGATGAAGAAGGAAATAAAGTTCAATTTGAAGCTGTTGCAAGAATATTTTTAAAGGAAAAGGAATATTTACTTTTAGCACCAGTTGAAGATAAAGATAGTGAAAATGTTTATGTATTTAGAATTGATGAAGTAGATGGTAAACAAGAATTAAATTTAGTTGAAGATGATAAAGAGTTCATAGCTGTAAAGAAAGAGTATAGCAAATTATTATACTAATTATAATGAGGAGAAAAGCCATGCAAGAATTAGAAATTATTAATATCTTAAAGGAAAATGATTTATCAGATGTTGAAGTATTAAAAAATGAAGAAGAATATGTTTTAGTAAACTTTTATTTTGACTTTGATAAAGATTTACAAGATGCAGCAAAAGCATATGCAAATAGTGAAAGTAATGAAGAAGAATTTAGTAATGCGTGGTACAACGAATACTATTTCCCTTATCTTTATGATTTTGCAAATGATGAGGTTTTAGAGGTAATAGAACAAGTTATAGAAACACTTGATGTAGAAGGCGAAATGATGGCATTCCAAATGACAGAAAAAACAAGTGATTATGTTCAAGTTATGGCGTTATTTACAGAAGAAGATAGCAATGTTGTAATAGAAGATGTTGTAAGAGAATATATAGCTAAATAGTAAAATAAATTAGCAAATATTAACGTTGCAATTTAAGTAAAGTTTGCTATAATTAAATTATGGAATCCTGAGATGTACGTTTAGCTTATGATGTTCAACCTACATTATATTTACGGGATTTGCAACACATTTGTGGATGTCGGGCTTCATTTTGTATCAGAAGATGGCTGAAGCAAGTTGAGCAGAACCCACCTGCGAGTTGCAGGTGTGAATATTTAAGCCACCGGCATGTTGGGAGATAGTTTTAAAATAAACACCTCATTGTATAATGAGGTGTTTTTTTATGTTATGCAGCTGTTGATTTCTCAATAGTATATTTTCTTTTAGCTTTTTTATTATAACTTTTATAAATAAGATGTTGATATCTCCAAACATGATTATCTAAATTTTGATATATGTATACAATAAAAAAATTAGTTAGATATAAAAATTTTAAAAGGAAGTTTAACATGATTTTCTGCAGTAAAATTTCCTTTGTTAGACTTTTTCTATTCATAAGAAACACATCTCTATAGCCAATTAACGTTATATGGGTTATTATATTATAAATAGTAAAATGGTAAATTGTTTTATAATTATAAAAATATACAAAAGGTTTTTGAAAATAAGAGAAAGTATTAAGTGTAAAAAAGTTAATACTAAAATGTGTTAAAAATATTTAATTTGACGAAATTTTATAAAATTTTAAATATTAAATCTTTGAGTTGATATTAAAAAGAAATAAATGTAAAATAAATATTAGTAATATGATAAAATATCTACAATAAAAGAAAGGAAGATAAAAATGGATTATACAAAAGCAAAGATGGATGATGTAATAAAAAGAATAAATGAACTATATAAGAAAAGTAAAGAAGAAGGTTTAACAGAATCTGAAAAAGAAGAACAAAAAGTTTTAAGAAGAAGATACATTGATGGGTATAAGGCAAGTCTTAGAGCTCATTTAGAAACAATTGAACCTAAAAACAAGAAAAAATAGAGGGTGATTAATATTGTCAGTTACTGTAGAAAAGTTAATTTCAGATTTTAATTTAGAAGTTTTAGTTGAGGGTGAAAAGGATGTAAAAATATCTGTTAACGATATAAATAGACCTGGTTTACAGTTAGCTGGTTTTTATAATTATTTTGCTCCTGAAAGAATACAAGTCATTGGAAAAGCTGAATGGAGCTTTTTAGATGATATGGGAATTGAATTAATGAGAAAAAGAATTAATAAATACTTTAGTTTTAATTCAAAATGTGTAATTATGACTAGAGGTTTAGAGCCTCATAGTGAATTTTTAAAAGCAGCTAAAAAAACAAAAACTTGGCTTTTAAGAACTAATGTTGTTACGACAAAGTTTATTAGCAAGTTAACAATGTATTTAGCAGGTAAATTAGCTCCAGAAACTAGATTACATGGAGTTTTAGTAGATGTATATGGTATAGGTATATTAATTACTGGCGAAAGTGGAATAGGAAAAAGTGAAACTGCACTTGAACTTATTAAAAGAGGGCATAGGCTTGTTTCGGATGATGCTGTTGATATAAAAGAAATAGATGGTAGCTTAATAGGAACATCACCTAAAATCACAATAGGAATGCTAGAAGTAAGAGGAATTGGAATAATTGACATTTCTTCATTATATGGGTTAAGCTCTATTTTACCATCAAAAGATATAAATCTTTTAATGCATTTTGAGCATTGGAAAGATGATGGTGATTATGATAGATTAGGAATAGATAAAGAAACACAAGATATACTAGGAGTAAAGGTTAGAAGGTTAAGGGTACCAGTAAGACCAGGAAGAAATATTGCAGTTATAATTGAAGCAGCAGCAGGTAATTATAGGCACTCATTAATGTCTGATGTTACTCCAGTTGATATTATAGAACAAAGAATGTGTGAAATTAATGATGAAGAATAAGGAGGGCTATTATAAATGAGTAGGGAAGCAAAAAATAATGCATGGTTAAAGTATAATCAACTAGAGAAAAAACAGATATTTGATTTTTGTGAGGGTTACAAAAATTATTTATCAGTAGGAAAGACTGAAAGAGAATGTATACATGAAGCAGTTAGACTTGCTGAACAAAAGGGATATAAAAATTTAAATGATGTTATAAAAAATAATGAGGTATTAAAAGCTGGAGATAAAGTATATCTTAATAATAAAGATAAAGCTTTAGTTTTATACCTAATTGGAAATGATAATATAGAAAATGGAATGAGAATTATAGGTTCACATGTAGATTCTCCAAGAATAGATTTAAAGCAAAATCCATTATATGAAGATGGAAATTTAGCTTTAATGGATACACACTATTATGGTGGAGTAAAAAAATATCAATGGGTTACACTGCCTTTAGCATTACATGGAATAGTAGTAAAAAAGGATGGTACAAAGATAAATATTGTTATTGGAGAAGATGATAATGATCCTGTATTAGGAATTTCAGATCTTTTAATTCATTTATCAGGAGAACAACTTCAAAAAAAAGCAAATGAAGTAATAGCAGGTGAAGATTTAAATGTTTTAGTTGGAAATATTCCATTAGAGGGAAAAGAAAAGGATGCTGTTAAAGAAAATATTTTAGCACTTTTAAAAGAAAAGTATGATTTTGAAGAAGATGATTTTATTTCAGCTGAATTTGAAATTGTACCAGCAGGAAAAGCTAGAGATTTAGGCTTAGATAAGAGCATGGTAATGGGATATGGGCAAGATGATAGAATTTGCGCTTATACATCATTAATGGCTTTATTAGAAGTTGAAAATGTAGAAAAAACTTCTGTAATCTTATTAGTAGATAAAGAAGAGGTAGGTAGCATTGGAGCTACAGGAATGCATTCAAGATTTTTTGAAAATTCTTTAGCTGAAGTAATGGATAGAATGGGGCAATATAGTGAATTAAAGCTTAAGAGAGCTTTACAAAACTCATTAATGTTATCAGCGGATGTTACAGCTGCATATGATCCAAATTATCCATCAGCTTGTGAAAAGAAGAATACAGCTTATTTTGCTAAAGGGTTAGTATTTAGTAAATATACTGGAGCAAGAGGTAAAAGTGGATGCAATGATGCAAATCCGGAATTTATAGCATGGCTAAGAAAAATCATGGAAAAAAATAATGTATCATATCAAACTGCAGAACTTGGTAAAGTAGATCAAGGAGGCGGTGGTACTATTGCTTATATTTTAGCACAATACAACATGGAAGTTATAGATTGTGGTGTTGCATTACAAAATATGCATGCACCATGGGAAGTATCAAGTAAAGTTGATATTTTCGAAACAAAAAATGGATATAAGGCTTTCTTAATAGAAGAATAATAAAGGGGCTGTCGCACTAAAACTTTTATACACAATATATTGTAGTATTTATTCTTAATGCGACATCCCCTTTTGTTTAAATTTCATTAAGTTTATTTAAAAATTTATTTAGTCTTTCTTCTGACATAGATTGAGAACCTAAAATTCCATGTTTAGTATCATCACATTCATATCCATGAGAATCAGAACCACAAGATGTAATAATATTTTTATTATCAACTATTCTTAAGAATTTTTCAGTATCTTCAGGAGTATTAAGACCATAAATACCTTCAATTCCATCAAAATCTAAATGAAGTACATCTAAAACATCAAGCTTTTTTAATAATACAGGATGAGCTAATACAACCATAGCATTATATTGTCTTAATAATTCAATTCCTTCTTCAGAAGATAATTTATTTGCTGGTACATAAGCAGGGCAGTTATCACCAATAAAGTTATCAAATATGTATTCTTTTGTATAAGAATACCCAGCATCCATTATTGCTTTAGCTATATGAGGTCTAGCAATTGTATCTTTTCCATTTTTTAAAACGTCATTAACATTTATTTCAATATTATTAAATTCTTTTAATCTTCTAACAATTTCATGAGCACGTTCAATTCTTTTGGTTTTTAAGTCTTCTAAGAAAGCATTAAGTTTTGGATTTTTATAATAATCACTCTTGAAATAACCTAATATATGAACTGTTTCACCTTTATATGTAGTAGATAATTCAATACCAGGAATAAAATTTATATCTAATTTTTTGGCTTCAGTTTTAGCTTCCTCAATTCCTGATAAAGTATCATGGTCAGTTAAGGCTAAGTATTTTACTCCTCTTTCATAAGCTTTTCTTACAACTTCACTAGGACTATATTTTCCATCAGATGCAGTAGAATGTGTATGTAAATCGCATATAATCATAATATTTTAATACTCCTTTCAAGTAAATGTTTTTTTAGTATATAAAGCTATGATATAATTTATTCATTAATAATGCAATAATTAAGTAAAGAAAGAATTGAGAAATAGTAATTATTATTATTAATTTTTATAAAAGTAAGAATTATTAACAACCAAGTTAAATTAAAACAATAGGAGAAAGTTATGTTATTAATGATTGATAATTATGATTCATTTGTATATAACCTAGTTAGGTATTTTGAGGAATTAGGTGAAGAAATTAAAGTTGTTAGAAATGATAAAATTACAATTAAAGAAATAAAAGAAATGAATATTGATGGAATAGTTATTTCACCAGGACCTAAGTCGCCAAAAGAAGCTGGAATAAGCATGGAAATAATAGATAATTTCAAAGGTGAATTACCTATATTAGGGATATGCTTAGGGCATCAATGTATAGGACAATATTTTAATGCAAATGTAAGAAAAGGAAAAGAGCCTGTTCATGGAAAGATGTTTTATATAAATCATAATGAAGAAGGGTTATTTGAAAATGTAAAAAATCCAATACGTGTTACTAGATATCATTCTTTAATAGTAGATAAAGATAATTTGCCAAGTTGTTTAGAAATTACAAGTGAAACACAAGATGAGGTAATAATGGGGATAAAGCATAAGGAATATGAAATTCATGGTGTACAATTTCATCCAGAAGCAGAAATGACAGAAGCGGGACATTCAATATTAAAAAATTTCATAAATATAACAAAGAAAAAGAGAAGCAAATAATTTTAAATTAATGAAAGATGTGGAGGGTAAATATGTTAAAAATAAAAGAATTTCATAGTGAATTAAATGCATTTGAAGTTTATAATTTATTTAAAAATCAAAAAAATTCCATATTACTTGACAGTTCAAAAGAAGATAAGAACTTATCTAAATATTCATTTATTGGGATAAATGAATTTATGATTTTTGAAACTATGCAATCAAAATCATATATTGATGGAAAAGAAGTTAAAGGCGACCCATTTAACAGCTTAGAAGATTTAATAAATAAATATAAATATAAATATAATTTAAATAGTGATATTCCATTTTTATCAGGGGCAATTGGATATATTTCATATGATGCAGGAAGAATGCTTGAAGAATTACCGGATACATCAAAAGAAGATTTTAGTATTCCAGATATAAGATTTATTTTTTATAAAAATATAATTATATTTGATTTAGAAAATAATAAAAAATATATAACTGACATTGATGGTGATGATGAAAGAGTTAAAGAACTTTTAAACATAATACATAATGGAAATAAGTTAAATGATAGGGAAGTAGCAGAAAAAAGTACTAATAAGTTTTATTCTAATTTTAAAAAAGAAGAATATAAAAAAGCTGTATCTAAATTAAAAAATTATATAGAAACAGGTGATGTATATATTGCTAACATGACACAAAGATTTTGGTGTGAAAATAATAAAGAGTCATTTTCTATATATGAAAAACTTAGGAGTATAAATAAAGCACCATTTTCTGCATTTTTAAACTTTGAAGATTTTCAAATAATAAGTTCATCTCCTGAAAGATTTATTCAAGTAAAAGATAATAAGGCTCATACAAGACCAATCAAGGGGACAAGACCTAGGGGAGCATCTTTAGAAGAAGATGAAAAAAATAAATTAGAGCTTATTAATAGTGAAAAAGATAAGGCTGAACTTCTTATGGTAGTTGATTTAGAAAGAAATGATTTTAGTAAGGTTTGTAAACCACATACAGTTAAGGTAACAGAAAACTTTAAGCTTGAAGAGTATGCAACTGTGTTTCATCTTGTGTCAACAGTAGAAGGAGAATTGAAAAATGAATCTTCTTCTGTAAAGTGTATAAAGGAATGTTTTCCAGGGGGATCAATTACAGGAACACCTAAAATAAGAGCAATGGAAGTAATAGAAGAACTTGAAGGGTTAAAGAGAAACCTTTATACAGGTTCAATTGGCTACTTTGATTTTAATGGTAATTGCGATTTTAATATAGTTATAAGAACTATAATCAAAAAGGATAATAAGGCTTATTTTGGTGTTGGTGGTGGAATAACATATGATTCTATAGAAGAAGATGAATATAATGAAACTTTAGATAAAGCAAAAGCATTAATGAGAGTATTATAAGGGAATTTTTATATGAGAAAAGTAATGTATGAAAATGATGAAATTAAAATTGATAATGGATTATTTTTTGGAAAAGGTGTATTTGAAACAATATTAGTTAATAAAAAGCCAGTTTTTTTAGAGGAACATGTTAAAAGGTTAAATAATGCAATTGAAGCTCTAAATATTGGAGAAAAAATTGAAATTGAAGAAGTACGTAGTTTTATAATTAAAAATAAAATAGTAAATAAATCTTTTAAAATAGCAGTAACAGAGGAGAACTTAATATTTAATATAAGAAATTTAAAATATACCAAAGATCATTATGAAAATGGATTTAAAGCATATTTTTCAAAGGTTTTAAGAAATTCTACTTCAAGAATAGTAAATTTTAAAACTTTAAATTATTTAGAAAATATTATAGAATATGAATTATGTCAAAGAAATGGATTTAATGAAGCTATTTTTGTAAATGAAAAAGGTTTTGTCTGTGAAGGGTGTACTACTAATATTTTTATGATTAAAGATAAACAAATATATACACCTAAAATTGAATGTGGACTATTACCTGGCATAATAAGAGACTGGATAATAGAAAATTTCAATGTTATTGAAAAAAACTTAACAAAAGATGACATATTAAATAGTGATGAAGTATTTTTTACTAATTCATTAGTTGGGGTTATAAAGTGTACTGAAATTGAAAATAAGATTTTTAAGAGTAAAATAATTGAAGAAATTAAAAAGCAATATGATGAAGCAATAAATGGAGGGAAGTAAATTATGAATAAAGAAATGATAATGGAAGGTGTAAAGCTAATACTACAAGGTATTGGAGAAGATGTTAACAGAGAAGGCTTAATTGAAACACCAGATAGAATAGCACGTATGTATATGGAAATATTCGAAGGAATTGGGAAAGATGCTAAAGATGTATTATCTAAGACATTTACTGTAGAAAATAATGATTTAGTTTTAGAAAAGGATATAACTTTCTTTTCTATGTGTGAACATCACTTAGTACCTTTCTTTGGTAAGGCACATATTGCATATATACCAAAAGGAAAAGTTGCAGGATTATCTAAATTAGCAAGAACTGTTGAAGTTTATGCAAAAAAACCACAATTACAAGAAAAACTTACTACAGAAATAGCAGATGCAATAATGGAATATTTAGATGCAGAAGGTGCTATGGTTGTAATTGAAGCAGAACATACTTGTATGACTATGAGAGGTATTAAAAAGCCGGGAACTAAGACTGTAACAACTACATATAGAGGTGTATTTAGAGAAAATATAGAGCTTAGAAAAGAAGTAAGGCATTTTATTAAATAAAGAATTTTAAGGAATATTATTATGGAAAATATAAATAAGATAATTAATAATAATTTATATAAGGAATCCTTAGAAAATTTAAAAAAATATGAAGAGGACAGAAAATTTTGTAATCATACAATAGAACACTTTATAGATGTTGCTAGAATAGCATACATATTGGTTTTAGAGGAAAATATAAATGTTTCTAAAGAAGTAATTTATGCAATTGGATTACTGCATGATATAGGAAGAGTAAAACAATATGAAGAGGGTATAAATCATGATTTAGCAAGTGTAGAAATGAGTAAGGAAATATTAAAAGAAACAACTTTTAATGAAGAAGAAATTGAAATTATACTTAATGGTATAGAAAATCATAGAAGTGAAAGTGATAATAAGCTAGAAGAAATTATTTATAAAGCAGATAAATTGTCAAGACAATGTTTTAATTGTGAAGCGGAAAAGGAATGTTATTGGAGTAAAGAAAAGAAAAACTTTACGATAAAATATTAAGGAGGATAGGGAATTGAGAATCGGAGATAAAGAGTTTAATTTAAGGCATAGAACATATATTATGGGAATACTTAATGTAACACCAGATTCATTTTCTGATGGTGGAAAATTTAATGAATTTGAAGCAGCGTTAGTACAAGCAAGGAAATTAATAGAGGATGGAGCTGATATAATTGATATTGGTGGAGAATCCACAAGGCCAGGTGCAGAATATGTTTCAGAAGAAGAGGAGATAAAAAGAGTAGTTACTATAATTGAAGCAATAAAAAGTGAATTAGATGTTATTATTTCAATTGATACTTATAAAAGTAAGACAGCAGAAGCAGCAGTTAAAGCAGGGGCAGATATAATAAATGATGTTTGGGGTGCAAAATATGATAAAAAAATTGCAGATGTTGCAGCCAAATATAAAGTGCCTATAATATTAATGCATAATAGAGAAAATAAACCATATGAAAATTTAATGCAAGATGTAAAAGCAGATTTACAAGAAAGTATTGATATTGCATTAAGTGCTGGAGTAAAAAAAGAAAATATAATATTAGATCCAGGAATAGGTTTTGCTAAAACTTATGAAGAAAACTTAATTGTTATGAATAACTGTAATGAAATAAAGGATATGGGATATCCAGTATTATTAGGAACATCTAGAAAATCTATGATAGGACTAACTTTAAATTTACCAGTAAACGAAAGAGTTGAAGGAACTGTAGCTACTACAGTTATTGGTATAATGAAAGGTATGAATTTTATAAGAGTTCATGATGTATTAGAAAATAAAAGAGCAGCTGTAATGACAGATACAATAATTAAAGCAAAGTAGGGAGTAATATGGATAAAATATATTTAAAGGATATTGAAATTTTTGCAAATCATGGAGTTTTCAAAGAAGAAAAAAATCTAGGACAAAAATTTATTTTATCTTTAGAATTATCTTTAGATATAAAGGAAACAGCAAAAACTTGTGATTTAACTAAATCAGTTCATTATGGCGAGTTATGCCATAAGGTAATTGAAGTTTTCCAAGAAGAAAGTTTAGATTTAATTGAAAGTGTTGTAAATAAGGTAGCTAACTTTATTTTAGATAATTATTCAATGGTTAATGGAGTTAAGGTTCTATTAAAGAAACCATGGGCACCTATAGGAAGACATTTAGATTATGCTGCAGTTGAAATTAATAAGAAAAGGCATGTTGCATATATAGCAATAGGAAGTAATATTGGAAATAAGGAAGAAAACTTAAATAATGCAATTAAAAAAATTAATGAAACTGAAGGAATTAAAGTTTCTAAAATTTCTTCTTTTATAAAAACTGAACCTTGGGGAAATGAAAATCAAGATGAGTTTTTAAATGGAGCATTAAAACTTGAAACTTATTTAACTCCAAAAGAACTTATGAGTGAGTTATTAAGAATAGAAAGCGAACTTGGAAGGGTTAGAGAAATTAAGTGGGGACCAAGAGTGATTGATTTGGATATAATATTATTTGATGATATTATAAGTAATGATGAATTTGTTATTATTCCACATCCATTAATGCATTTAAGAGATTTTGTATTAAAACCACTAAATGAAATTGCACAATATGCATTGCATCCTTTAAAAAATAAAAGAATATTTGAACTTGTTGATTGTTAAAAAAAGAAAACTGTTGGAAATACATTTAAAAATGTGTTTTCAGCAGTTTTTTATGTTTAATTAGAAGAATTATCTTTATTAATTATATATATACAAAAAGAATATAAGTTATCACGAGCAGGGATGTTATCCATATTAATCATATCTTCTTGAAGGTTGCCATCCCAAGGAAACAATGTAACAGTATTTTTATCAAAAATATTTATTACATATTTATCATTACTTTTATCACTAAATTCAATTATTAATTTATATTTTACTTTTAAATCATCTAAATTTAAAGAAATTACATAGTTATTAGAATTTAAAGATTTTAAAAATGAAGGCAAAATATCTAAGTCTTCTTTAGAAACATCATGATATTCATAATAGTTTACATCAAAAACCTTAAGTGAATAATCTTGATTTGATTTTAGTTTTTCATAAACTTCATTTGAATAATAATATAGGTTGGGTTTACTTTTTAAATTTATGTACTTAGGTTCATTAAAAACACAACCAGATAATAATGTTACAAAAAATAATACAATTAGAAATTTAATGTTTTTCATTTTATCCTCCTAAAAATAACTATATAAATAATTATTCTAAAAACAATATTTTTAGAACAGTATATGTAAATTGAAAATATGAAATGATAGGATTGAAATAGATAATTAAAGTTTATGAGGGGTAAGTAAAAAGGGAATAATGTATAAGTTTTAGTAATAATATAATTTATAAGCAATAATTTAGGTATGATAATTTATGAAGATAATTGCAACATTAGGGCCAAAGACAACTAATAAAGAAGTTATAAAACAATTAATTGATGTAGGAGTTGATATTTTTAGATTAAATTTTTCACATTTTTATGAAAATCAATTTAATAATATGATATCTATAATTAGAAGTATAGATAAAGATATGGATATAATGGCAGATTTGCAAGGAAAGAAAGTAAGAGTAGATGAAAGTTTGAAAAATGTATTTAAAATATATGAAAATGAAATAGTATATTTTTGCGGATATGATGGTTATTTAATTTTTGATGAAAATAATAAAAAGATGAAATTAATACCATTAAATATAAGTTCTGAAATTATATCAAACAATAATATTGAAAAAATATCAATGAAAGATGGAACAATGAATTTTAAAGTTATTGATCAAAATAATGGGTTTTTGAAGGTTAGGGTTATAAATGATGGTATTATAAGAGGTGGTAAGGGATGTAATATACCAGGAATATATTTTGAAAATAAAGAACTTACTAAAAAAGATAAAAAAAGTTTAAAGTGGGCTATAGAAAATAATATAAAAATTATAAGTCAATCATTTGTAGAAAATAAAAGAGATATTGATCATATAAGAAAATATATATGTGAAATTAATGGAGATTTAAAAAGTATAAAATTATTATCAAAAATAGAAACTAATTTAGGAGTAGATAATTTTAAAGAAATAATAAGGTATAGTGATGGAATAATAATTGCAAGAGGAGATTTAATACCTGAATGTGGCTTAATAAATTCTGTAGATAAAGAATTTGATTTATTATTAAAAGTAAAAAAATATGAAAAAGAAAAGGAGGTTATTATTGCAACTCATATTTTAGACAACATGAGGAAAGGAATTATTCCTAATATAAATGAATTAGAAAGTATTTATACATTTGTTAATTTAGGTGTTACAGGGTTTTTACTAGCAAGTGAAACATCAATAGGTAACTATCCTGTTAAAAGTGTAGAAATGTTAAAAATGTTAATTAATTTATACAAGAAATAACACCATATAAGTAATAGACAAATTTTTTATTAGTAAGTATTATAGTAAATGTAATGAACATATTAAGGAGGAAAGGAAATGGAGAAGCAAAAGAAAAATTTACTTTGGTATAATTTAGCTATGATGGCATTTGTATCGGTATGGGGATTTGGAAATATTGTAAATAACTTTGCAAATCAAGGATTGACTGTTATTGTTTCATGGATACTAATAATAGGGTTATATTTTGTACCTTATGCATTAATGGTTGGAGAATTAGGATCAGTTTTTAAAGATAGTAAAGGTGGAGTAAGTTCTTGGATAAGAGGAACATTTGGAACAACATTAGCTTATTTTGCTGGATGGACTTATTGGGTCGTTCATATACCATATTTAGCTCAAAAGCCACAAGCAGCTTTAATAGCATTAGGATGGACAGTAAAGCAAGATGGTAACTTTATAAAAGATATGAATCCAATGACAGCTCAGTTATTAACTTTAGCTGTATTTTTATTATTTTTATGGATAGCATCAAGAGGTATTACTTCTTTAAAAGTAATAGGAACCATTGCAGGAACATCTGTATTTGTTATGTCATTATTATATGTTGTATTAATGCTTGCAGCACCTGCCATAAGAGGTATACAACCTGCTACAGTTGACTTTAGTATTAAAAAATTAGTTCCTAATTTTAATTTTTCATATTTTACAACATTATCAATGTTAATATTTGCAGTTGGAGGATCAGAAAAAATTTCTCCGTATGTTAATAATATGAAAAAACCAAGCAAAGATTTTCCAAAGGGGATGATAGCTTTAGCTACTATGGTAGCTATTTCAGCATTACTTGGCTCAATAGCAATGTCTATGATGTTTGATGCAAATAATATTCCATCAGATTTAAAAATGAATGGTCAATATTATGCGTTTCAAATACTAGGTGAATATTATGGAGTAGACAAATTATTTATTGTTATATATGCATTAGCTAATTTATTAGCTCAAATTTCAGCATTAGTATTTTCTATAGATGCCCCATTAAAAGTTTTATTAGCTGATGGAGATAAAAACTTTATTCCAAAGGCATTAACAAAAACAAATAAATATGGTGCACCTATAAATGGATATATTATGACGGCTGTTTTAGTTGGAATATTAATAATAGTACCAGCATTAGGTATTGGAGATATGAATTCATTATTTGATTGGCTTCTTCAATTAAATTCTGTAGTTATGCCAATGAGATATCTTTGGGTATTCTTAGCATTTATAGGACTTAAGAAAGCTGCTGATAAATATAAATCAGAATATAAGTTTGTTAAAAATGATAAATTTGCTATGATAATTGGTATATGGTGTTTTGTATTTACTGCATTTGCATGTATAATGGGTATGTTCCCAAATAATATAGAAGCATTTAGTGGACAATGGTGGTTCCAAGTAAGCTTAAATGTAGTAACACCATTTATATTAATAGGATTAGGATTTATATTGCCAATTATAGCAAAGAAAACTAATAATATTAACAGAACAAATAAAAAGAAAGCAGCTTAATTTAAAATAGTTTATAAAAATATTAATTTCATCTTCTAACTATTATTAAAACATATTTTAAAATGATATATAAAGTATTAATAACCTTTTAAGAAAATATTTAATAACTTATATTGCAAAATTTTAATTTTAATAGTATAATGAAAAAAGAGATTATAAATTAGTGTGTAAATGAGGCTGAGTTAGATGAATAATTTTAAGTCAATATTATGGACAATATTAGGTATAGTTATATTCATAGCTATAATAAAATTTTTTATATTTATGTTACCTTTTGTAATTGCAATTGGAATATTATCATACATAGTATTTAAGTGGAAAAGTGCTGTTAATCGTAGAAAAAATCATGGAGAATCTTATAATTATTATGATAAAAATTCAAATGGTTTTGAAGAAGGTAGTATAGATGATAGTACTAATGGTCAAGTAATTGATGTTGATTATAAAGAAGTAGATAAATAAGCCACTTTATTTAATAAAGGTACTCTATGGGATAAGCTTTTATAGTTTATATCTTATAGGGTGCATTTTATTTTATAAGTGGTTTTTATAATAAACTTTACTTAGCATTAAATATATATTAAAACCTAAAATTTATATTAAAATTTTAAAAATGCAAGAATAAATATTTAAAATTCAAAAAAAATAGAAAATTTTAATTAAATAGTAATAAAGCAATTAAAAGTGCAGGAATTATAAATGAATATATCATCTCTTAGTTGTAAAAATGGTAAAATATGGTATAATATTAGTGTTAAATATAAAGTGTGAATAAGATGGGGGCTAAAGTATGGAGAAGATAAAGATGATAAATCCATTAGTTGAAATGGATGGAGATGAAATGACAAGAATTATTTGGAATATGATTAAGGAGGAATTATTAAATCCATTTATTGATTTAAAAACAAAGTATTATGATTTAGGGATAGAAAATAGAGATAAAACTAATGATAAAGTAACTATTGAAGCTGCTAAAGCAATAAAAAAATATGGGGTAGGGGTTAAATGTGCAACAATAACTCCAAATGCAGCAAGAATAAAAGAATATAATTTAAAGGAAATGTGGAAAAGTCCTAATGGAACAATTAGATCTATTTTAGATGGAACAGTATTTAGAGCACCTATTATAGTAAATTCAATTAAAAGAGGTGTGAATAATTGGAAAAAACCAATAACAATAGCTAGACATGCTTATGGAGATATTTATAAAAATGTTGAAATGAAAATTGAGGGCAAGGGAAAAGCTGAATTAGTTTTTACTGGACAAGATGGTAAAGAAATTAGAGAAACAATTCATAATTTTGAAGGGCATGGAGTAATAATGGGAATGTATAATACTAATAAGTCTATTTCAAGTTTTGCTAGAAGTTGCTTTAATTTTGCATTAGATACAAAACAAGATTTATGGTTTTCTGCAAAGGATACTATTTCAAAAAAATATGATCATACATTTAAGGATATTTTTAATGAAATTTTTGAAGAAGAATATAAAAATAAATTTGAAAAAGAAAATATAGAATATTTTTATACATTAATAGATGATGCCGTTGCAAGGGTTATAAAATCTAGTGGCGGATTTATTTGGGCTTGTAAAAATTATGATGGAGATGTTATGAGTGATATGGTAGCAACTGCTTTTGGATCACTTGCAATGATGACATCAGTTTTAGTTTCTCCAGAGGGATATTATGAATATGAAGCTGCTCATGGAACTGTTCAAAGACATTATTATAAATACTTAAAAGGTGAGGAAACTTCAACTAATTCTATGGCAACTATTTTTGCATGGACAGGTGCATTAAGAAAAAGAGGAGAATTAGATGGAAACAGTGAATTAGTTACTTTTGCAGATAAGTTAGAGAAGGCTTCACTACAAACAATTGAAGATGGAGTAATGACTAAAGATTTAGCAATGCTTACTAATTTAAAAGAAGTTAAAACTGTTAATACACTTGAATTTATTAAAGAAATACGAAATAGGTTACAATAAATTACAAAAAATAGGTGCATATCTAGAAGTAATTTCGATATTTTGTTAATATTAGATATGCACCTATATATTGGATGGTATTCAAAGGCATAATTTATTATGTAAAGCATAAAATAAGTGTAAAAATGAAAGGGAGGTTTGAAAAATGTCTCATAAAAATAATAAAAACTCTAAAGATAATAAAAAAGCTGGAGAAAAGACAAAGTCAGAATTGCATAAAATGAAAATAGAGACGGCTAATGAGGTTGGATATTCTAATGAATCAAGAAAATTAGGTAAAGATCAACCAAGATCCAATAGTGCTCAAAAAATAGGACAATGAAATATAAATTACATTTTAGTAACCATAATTTAAAATACATAATGAATAGTAAAAGGGAGTGTTTAGCAATAAGCACTCCCTTTGTTAATATATTAAATTATAAACTTAATAAAAATTATGAATTAAATGAAAATTATAGACTTACTATAAAAAATATATATATTAAGTTATTTTTAAAATGCCCAATTCCCATTAGAGAATATTTGAATAGTTTCACCATTTTTATTAATTCCAGTTATTTCAAGATCACTAGTTCCAATCATAAAGTCAACATGAATAACTGAATTATTAACACCTATTTTTTCTAATTCTTCTTCAGAATATTTATCAGCATCTTTTACACATGATTCATAAGCTCTACCAAATGCTAAGTGACACGCAGCATTTTCATCAAATAATGTATTAAAGAATATTAATTTTGAGTTAGAAATAGGTGAGTTATATGGAACAAAAGCTACTTCTCCTAGATATTTAGCACCTTCATCACTTTCAAGCATTTGCTTTAGTACATCATATCCAGTTTCAGCTGTAAAGTCTATAGCCTTACCATCCTTAAAAGTAATTGAGAAGTTATCTATTAAATTTCCACCATAGCTTAAAGGTTTAGAAGAATAAACTATACCATTAACACCTGTTTTTTTTGGAAGAGTAAATACTTCTTCAGTAGGTATATTTGCATTAAATGGTATTCCATTAACATCTCCTTCAGAACCTCCAGCCCAAATATGACCTTCTGGAAGTTCAATATTTAAATCAGTTCCATTAGCAGATTTTAAATGAACGCTTTTAAAGTTATTGTTATTCATAAATTTAATTTTTTCTTCTAAATAAGCATTATGTTTCTTCCAAGCATTTACTGGATTTTCAGTATCAACTCTTACTGTTTTAAATATAACATCCCATAAAGATTCCATTGCTTCATCATCACTTACCTTAGGAAAGACCTTTTTAGCCCAAGATAAAGTTGGTACAGATAATACACACCAACGACATTTATTAGACATTGAATTATCAAAATATTCTTTTAAAGCTGAAGTTCTAGCTTTTTGTGATGCACCTATTTTTTCAACAGGAACACCTTTTAAACCATCAGGATCACTTGCAGAAATTGAAATGAAGCAAGCTTCTTGTCTAGCATAATAATTATAACTTTCAGCTTGCCATTCTGGAATGTTAGATATAGTTTCTAAGGAGCTGTTTTCTAATTTTATTTTAGTTAATTTTTGGTCTCCATAATGTACAATAACATCTTTTGCACCAGATTTATAAGCTTCTTCTGTTATTAATCTTGCAAATTCAGCAGTTTCAATTGGTGAAGAAATAACAAGTATATTATCCTTTTGAATATTAACCCCAATATTTACTGCCAACGAAGCATATTTTATTAAAAAACTTTTATTCATATATAGCCCTCCTAAAAATAAAAAGTATAAATTATAATTATATTATAACATTATAAGGTAAACTATATAATTTTTATATAAAAAAGTAATAAAATAATATTTTATAATATAATATTATTGGAAAATTAAAATTTTGTAATGACTTGTAAGAGTTAAAAAATATAACTATAATTATTAAGAAAAAAGCAAAAGTAGAGGATATAGCAAATGAAGAATTTATTAGTTAATTTAGTAGAAAAAAATAAAAAATATACAGATGAAGGAAAGGTTGCATCATATATACCAGCATTATTAAAGGCTAATAAAGATGATTTAGGACTTTGTGTATATGATATAAAAAATAATGAAGAGTATTGGGCTGGAGAAAGTGATGTTAAATTTACAATACAAAGTATTTCAAAGGTTGTTAGCTTAATAATAGCTCTTAATGACAATGGAAGAGAAAATGTATTTAAAAAGGTAAATGTTGAACCTACAGGGATGGGATTTAATAGTATAGTAAATTTAGAAGTTAGAAATCAAGATAGACCATATAATCCTATGATAAATGCAGGAGCAATAGTAACAACTTCACTTATATTTGGAGAAAATCAAGAACATAAGATTCAAAGAATATTAAATTTCTTAAGAAGAGCAACAAATAATCCTAATATAGGAATAAATGAAGAAATATATAAAAGTGAAAAAGCAACTGGAGATAGAAATAGATCATTAGCTTATTTTATGAAAAGTTCTAATATATTAGAAGGAAATGTTGAAGAAGTATTAGATGTTTATTTTAAACAATGTTCTATAGAAGCAACTGCAAAAGATTTAGCAAGATTTTCAGCAGTAATAGCTAATGATGGTATTGCACCGTGGAATGATGAAGTTTTAATTTCAAGAGAAGTTTGTAGAATAGTAAAAACTATAATGGTTACTTGTGGAATGTATGATGCATCAGGAGAATTTGCAGTACATGTTGGAGTTCCAGCAAAGTCAGGAGTAGGTGGAGGAATAATTGCAACTGTACCTAGAAGATTTGGAATAGGAATATATGGACCTGCATTAGATTCTAAAGGAAATAGTAGTGGTGGAGTACATATATTAAAAGACTTATCAGAAGAATTAGAACTTAGTATATTTTAATATAAATATGATATAATTACTAAATAATAGTTAAAATTTTAAAAAAAATTACTGGAGGGAAAAATGGAAAGATTACTGATTTTAGATTCAAATAGTTTATTAAATAGAGCATTTTATGCAATACCACCATTAACAAATAATGAAGGAATACATACAAATGCAGTTTATGGTTTTACAAATATGCTATTTAAAATGAAAGAAGAAATAAAACCAGATTACATAGTAGCAGCATTTGATAGAAAAGCACCTACTTTTAGACATAAAGAATATGAAGATTATAAAGCTGGTAGAAAAAAAATGCCTCCAGAATTGGGAGAGCAATTTCCTATTATAAAAGAAGTACTTAATTTATTATCAGTTAATATATATGAAATAGATGGATTTGAAGCAGATGATATAATTGGTACTTTAGCTCAATTTGCAGAAAAAAATGGGATTGAAGTGTTTATAGTTACAGGAGATAGAGATGCTCTACAACTTGCAAGTGATAATATTAAAGTTGTTATTACTAAAAAAGGAGTAAGTGAAACTGCTATTTATAATAAAGAATCATTTATTGAGGAATTTGGAATTACACCAACTCAATATATAGATGTTAAAGGTCTTATGGGTGATAAATCAGATAATATTCCAGGAGTACCAGGGGTAGGAGAAAAAACTGCATTTAAGTTAATAGCTACTTATGGATCAATGGAAGGTGTTCTTTCAAATATAAATGAAATTAGTGGTAAAAAACTTAAGGAAAACTTAGAAACTTATAGTGAACAAGCGATTTTTAGTAAAAAGTTAGCTACTATTATGACAGAAGTTCCAATAGATTTTGATTTAGAAGATATAAAAAGTCAAGAAAATTATAATAGAGATGAACTTAAAAAGTTATTTTTAAAACTAGGAATGAAATCATTATTAGCAAAGCTTCCAGGAGAAGATTTAGAGGAAGATGAGATTGTAAAATTAGAAATAAATGAAGTAAATACAATTGAAGTTTTTAAAGAGGTATTAACTAAAAAAGAAGATATAGCTTTTATCTCATATAGTACTTCAAATTCAAATTTATATTCTAAAATTGAATTAGATAAATTATATATAACTTATGGTGAAAAGGTAAATTTAGTAGACTTTAAATTAATAAGTATGGAAAATACAAATGAAGCAATTAATACACTTAAAGAGTTTATGGAAAATGATAAAATAGCTAAGGTTATTCAAGATGGAAAAAATTTAATAACTATATTAACTAAGTATAATATAGAAATAAGTGGATTTATATTTGATACAGTAGTAGCAGCTTATTTAATAGATTCTTCTAAATCAAACTATCCATTAGAATCATTAATTAACGAATATTTAATGAAGGAAGTAAAGGGCGAAGGTGATGAATTAATTTGTAATGCCGTGTCAAGCATGAAGGAACTTTATAAATATTTAAAGGCTAGAATTGATAAAGAAGGTATGAATGAGCTTTATTATGAAGTTGAACATCCATTAATAGCTATTTTATCAAATATGGAAGCTATAGGATTTAAGGTAAATAGAGCTAAATTAGATGAACTTGAAACAAAGTTTAAGGAGGAAATTTCCAAAACTGAAAAAGAAATTTATGAACTTTGCGAAGAAGAATTTAATATAAGTTCACCAAAACAATTAGGAAAAATTCTTTTTGAAAAGTTAGATTTACCAGTAGTAAAAAAGACTAAGACAGGATATTCAACTAATGTAGAAGTTTTAGAAAAACTTAATGATAAGCATCCTGTAATAGAAAAAATTATTTATTATAGACAAATAACTAAGTTAAATTCAACATATGTTGAAGGATTAAAAAATGTTATAGATGAAGATGGAGCTATTCATTCAAGTTTTAATCAAACTGTTACAACAACAGGAAGATTATCAAGTACAGAACCAAATCTTCAAAATATACCTGTAAAGTATGAAATGGGTAGAGAAATAAGAAAGGTATTTATACCAAAGGAATCTACTGATGTATTATTATCTTGTGACTATTCTCAAATAGAGCTTAGAGTTCTTGCACATATGTCAGATGATAAAAATATGATAGATGCTTTTAATAATCATAGTGATATTCATACTAAAACTGCATCAGAAGTGTTTAAGGTGCCTATAGATGAAGTTACGCCTCTTATGAGAAGTAGGGCAAAGGCAGTTAACTTTGGAATAGTTTATGGAATTAGTGATTTTAGTCTTTCACAGGATTTAAAGATAACTAAAAAGGAAGCTTCTGAATATATGGAGATTTACTTTGATAGATATCCTAAAATTAAAGGATATTTAGAAAGTGTTAAGGAAGAAGCAAAAGAAAAGGGATATGTTTTAACAGTATTAAATAGAAGAAGATTTATTCCAGAAATAAAATCATCAAATAAAATTGTAAAAGCCCTTGGGGAAAGATTAGCAATGAATGCTCCAATTCAAGGAAGTGCTGCAGATATTATAAAGCTTGCAATGGTTAAGGTGTATAATAGAATGAAAAGAGAAAATTTACAAAGTGAAATGATTCTTCAAGTACACGATGAACTTATTTTAAATGTTAAGCATGATGAACTTGAAATTGTTAAATCACTTGTAAAAGAAGAAATGGAAAATGTATTAAATATGTCAGTAGCATTAGAGGTAGATACAAATATAGGAAATACATGGTATGATGTAAAATAGGGGGTAAAAATGATAAAAATAGGATTAACTGGAGGAATAGGGTCAGGAAAAAGTACAGTATCATTTATGCTGAAAGAAGCTGGATTTGAAGTTGTTGATGCAGATGTAATAGCTAAGGAAGTACTTGTAAAATATCCAGAGATTTTAGAAAAAGTAAAAATTGAGTTTGGTTCAGGTTTTTTTGATTGGAGAGGAGAATTCCGTAGAAAGGAATTTGGTAATCATATTTTTAGATTTCCAAAGCAAAGAAAAAAGTATGAGGAAATTATACTTCCATATATAAAAAATGAAATAAAGGATACCTTAAATAAACTAGAAGAAAATAAAACAAAAATTGTTATTTTAGATGCACCTACATTAATAGAGAATGATTTGCATAAAGATATGGATTATGTTATCTTAGTTTGGGTAGATAATAATACACAAATTCAAAGGGTAAGATCAAGAGATTCTTTAATGAGGGAAGATGCAATTAACAGAATTAATTCACAAATGCCTTTAGATAGAAAAAAGGATTTTGCAAATATAGTTATTGAAAATAATGATACACTAGCAAAAACTAAAGAACAAGTTGATTTATTAATTGAATTTATAAAGTCTATTTAATCTATTTCAAAGTAGGGAGAGGGAATGAAGTTTAAAAAAATTATTATTTGGTTAATTGTTTTAATTTTACTTTTAGCTGAAGGAAAAAGTGTGATAAAAAAATATATTTATCCACAAAAGTATCATAGCTTAGTAAAACAATATAGCGCCCAATATGATTTGGATCCATATTTAGTTTTAGCAGTTATTAAAACAGAAAGTAACTTTAATGAGAATGTTGAATCAAATAAAGGTGCAAAAGGATTAATGCAAATAATGGATTCTACAGGAGAATGGATTGCAAGTAAATTAGAGGTTGATAATTTTAAAGTTGAAATGTTATTTGATCCAGAAATAAATATTAAATTTGGATGTTGGTATATAAATAATTTATTGATTGAATTTAATGATTTAAGTTTAGCATTAGCGGCATATAATGGTGGTAGTGGAAATGTAACTAAGTGGCTTAACAATCCAGAATACTCTAGTGATGGAGAAAACTTAACATATATTCCTTTCAAGGAAACCAAAAAGTATGTTGATAAAGTTAATACTAGATATAATATTTATAAATTTCTTTATGAGTAAAAAGGAGCCAAAGGCTTCTTTTTTTTAGTTAGGAGTTAAGAGTTGAGGTGAAAATTCAGCTTAGGCTGAATTTTAGAAAAATATATTTAAAGGGGATGTCGCATTAAGAATAAATACTATAATATATCGTATTAATTTTTATTTTTTTAAACAATATATTGTGTATAAAAGTTTTAGTGCGACAGCCCCATCCAAAACTACTAACTAAAGCTAATTTATTTCGCAATTTATAGAAAACTATGTTATAATCGTTTAGAAAAATTTCAAAAGGTGTGAATTTTATGTAAGTAAAAGTTGAAATTTATATATTATTTAAATTAGTAATAGTTTATTTTAATAAAATTTAAAGTGTAAAAATTTTTATAATAAAGTAGATAATAATATTAAAGTTTAAATTAAATATAGTATTTTTTTAGGAGAATGTAAATATGAATAAGATTAATTTTAAGGGTAGTGTTATGTTAAATCCTACACCTGTAGTATTAGTGACAAGCATTAATAAAGAAGGAAAAACAAATGTATTTACTATAGGATGGGTAAGTACTGTTTGCACAAAACCTCCTGTGATAGCGGTAGGAATAAGACCAGAAAGGTTATCATATGAATACATAAAAGAAAGTGAAGAATGTGTAATTAATCTTACAACTAGGGATATGGTTAAGATAACAGATTATTGTGGAGTTGTAAGTGGTAAAAGAGAAGATAAAATATCTAAATTAGGATTAAAGTTAAATTCTGGTGTTGCTATAGATACACCATCTTTAGAAATTTCGCCAGTTGCATTAGAGTGTAAATTAAAATCAATAACTCCATTAGGTACTCATGATATGTTTTTATTAGATGTAATAAATGTTAAGGTTAATGAAAATTTATTGGACGAAAAGGGTAAAATACATTTTGAAAAAGCCAATTTAATTGCATATTCACATGGAGAGTATTTTGGTTTAGATTCAAAACCACTTGGATCATTTGGATATTCTATACGTAAAAAAACAGAAAGTAGAAAAGGAAAAAATGCAAAAAATAAAAGACAATTAAAAAATTACAAAAAAAATAGAAGTTTAGATAAAAATATGGTATAATTAGTCGAAAGATAGTAAAAAATCTAAAAAAATGGAGGAGTTATTAATGGCTTTATATAATTTAATTGAAAAGAAAAGAAAAGAAAAAAGAAAAAAAATAGTTAAAGCTGCAGTGTTATCAACAGTAGTTGGTGGTGGTATTGGTGCTTTATCTGGAATATTATTAGCACCTAAATCTGGGAAAGATACTAGAGATGATATAAAAGAAAAAGTAAATAATGCAAAAGCAAAAACTATAGAGCAATCAGAAAATTTAAAAAATAATGTAAAAGAAGCTAAAAGCAAAATAAAGGATTATTTAAAGGATAGAAAAAATAAAGAAGCTGTTACTTCAGAAGAAGTAGAAAATGAACAAGCTTTAACAGAAGAAGTTTCAACTGAAGAAACTGTTGAAAGTAATATATAAGGTGAAGAAATGTATATTAGCCTAAATAATCTTTTTATGGGAATAATATTTGTATTATTAATATGTATACTAGTATTAGGTATTATATTTTTACTTAAATTAAATAAAACAATAAGTAATGTTTTAGAAATATTAGAAAATAATAAGAAAAATATTGAATATACATGTGATAAATTACCTGTTGTAAGTAAGAATATGGTTGAAATAACTGATAATATTAAAGATATAAGTGAAGTTGCTACAGATTTTACTGCAGATGCAATTGTAACTAAAGAAAATATTATTAACAATTATGATATGGTAAAAGAAATATTTAAAATAATAAAATCAGTTTTCATTAAATAAAAGAGTCTTTAGACTCTTTTTTTGTATGTATAAGAATGGATAAGTTTTTTATTTAAAACTTTATTTTCGAGATATAGCTGATTGCTGAATCTTAAATATATTTAATTTAATATTAAAATAATATATAAAGTTAATTAGATATATGTAGTTTTTTATTGAAAACTTTAAATAGTTAAAATAAAATGTAAAGAAGAAAATATTTTTTAAATTATAGTTATAATTTTACTATATTTATGCAAATTAAAAAAATATATTATAGAAAAGAGGGATAAAAATGTTCATTATATCATATAAGCTTCCTTATGAGAAGTTAGATTCAACTATAGAAAAACTTGCAATAAACGATGTTTATAATGTTTTTTATGAAAATCCATTGGAAATAACAACGGATGATTATGGATATGGATATATAGAAAGAGAAGATGAAGAAATAGTCTTAAAGGTTGCCTTTGAAGAAGAGGATGGATTAGAAGAATTTAAAGAAAAATTAAAAAATATATTAGAAATGGATTATATAAGTGTAGAAGAAAATAATTATGATTACACTATATATGATTTTCCAGCAATTCATTTAGATGATAAGTATGTTATAGCTAGTCCAGATGAAGAATTTGAAGGAAAAACAAAAATTAATTTTATTTCTCAAGGAGCTTTTGGAACAGGACTTCATGAAACAACTCAAGATATATTAAAATTAATTTTAAATGATTTAAATTTAAAAAATAAAACTGTTTTAGATATTGGAACAGGATCAGGAATTCTTTCAATTGCTGCATCTATTTCAGGTGCAAAAAGTGTTGTAGCTGTTGATATAAGAGATGTCGAAGACGAAGTGATGTTAAATGCATCATTAAATAATTTAACCAATATAGAAGCTGTAGTAGGTAATATATTAGAAGATAAAACTTTAATTAAAGAAAATTTTGATTGGATATTCATAAATATTGGTGGGGAAGAAACTAAAATGTTTATGGAGTACATAAAGAATCATTTAAATGAGAATGGAAATTTATTAGTTTCAGGACTTGTTGAATGGAGTTTTGATGAAGTTAAAGAAAATGTAGAAAGTTATGGATTTAAACTTCAAAGTAAACATCAAACTAATGAATGGGTAACAGCAGTATTTAGTTAGTAATTACCTAAGAAATAATTTTTCTATTTAAAAATTAATTAAATAAAAATATAAATAGGCTACATTATATTGAATTTACAAATTCAATATAATGTAGCCTTAAGTTTAGAAAATTATAACTCTTATTGAGTTAAGTACTTGTTGCCAAATTTAATTAATATCTTGAATATCTTCTTCTGCTTTTTTTACGTCTCTTAGAATTCATCATTAATTTAATTATAACAATAATTAAAACCACAATTAAAACTATTATTAATAGACTAAGAACATAAATACCAATATTAGCTTTTAGTAATTGCCCTGTACTTAATGTAATAGAACCTTTTAAAGTTTCGCTATGAGAACCAGAAGTATAAACTAAATTAACAGTATTGTTAGAAGCAACTTTCCATGCATTTAGTTCATTAGAAGGAACTTCTAAAGTTGAATGAGTATCATTATAATCATTTTGATAATAATTTATATCTTGGTCTAAAACAACAGGTGCTGTTATAGTTTTTGTTGGACCAAAAAATCTAAATAATTTATAATTTAATTCAACACTTGAAACTTCAGTACCAGCAGCTTTATATTGTGTTTTTTCAGCAGAATAGCTATAATCAGCTATTGATTGAGTATCATTAAATACATTCATTCCATCTGCACCGTATAAAGAACCTAAAACAACAGTAATTAAATTTCTTCCATTTCTATTGTAATAACCAACAAAGCAATGACCAGCTTTAGTTTCATTACCAGTTTTTCCACCAACATTACCATCAATACCTAATAATTTATCTCTAGTTTCTATATAAATTATTTTACCATTTAAAGTAACAGAAGTTTTTGCAAGACCCATAGATTCTCTTACCCAATCATTAGCATAAGCTGCTTTAGCAATAAGAGCTAAATCATAAGCAGTAGTAACATTATGATTATTAGGATCAGTTTCTAATCCATTTGGATTAACAAAGTTTGTATTTTCTGCACCAAGATCTTTAGCTCTTTGATTCATTAATTTAACAAATGAATCAACAGATCCAGAAACAGATTCAGCCATCATAATAGCAGCATCATTTGCTGAATAAACCATAACTGCATCCATAACTTCATTAGCAGTTAAAGTATCACCAGGTTTTGCAGTATTACCAATAAAATTATTTAAAGTTGTTTCTTTTAAAGCAGCTGAGTTAGCACTATAGGGAATTGAATCAGATTTACTTTTATTTTCTGCAAATAATAATGATGTTAAAAGTTTAGTTGTACTAGCTGGTGAACGTTTTTCATCAGCATTTTTTGAGTAAATAATTTCACCAGTATCTAAATCCATAGTTATAGCAGATTCACCCATTATACTTGGTTGAGTTGTTGCAAAAGCATTAATAGTATTAAATAAAGGTACTGCTACTGATAAACACAGCGTTAAGGCAACTGATTTTAAAAATTTTCTTGACATAAATTTCCCCATCCTTTTTCTAAGTTAATATTATTTTTGATTATTATTTAATCTGTTAATCATTACTTCTTTTGCTTTTAATTCTAATGAATCATCAAGCTTTTCTAAAGCTACTTCAGAATATTTAATTTCTAAAGCAGTTTTAATAAATCTATCAGCAAGTTCAGGATTTTTAGCAAGTAAAGATCCATGGAAGTATGTGCAGTAAGTATTTTTATAAATACATCCTTCATAACCATCAGAGCCATTGTTTCCATATCCATGTATGCATTTACCAAGTGGTTTTAATCCATTTAAATAAGTTCTTCCTGAGTGATTTTCAAATCCAACATAGGTTTCATTAAAATCTTCATTGTAAATTATAGTATCACCTATAAATCTAGTATTACCAGCTTCAGTATAAATATCTAATATTCCTAATCCTTGAATTTTTTCTCCATTAGGAGCAGTGTAATATTTACCTAATAATTGATAACCACCACAAATTGCAATTAAAACTTTACCATTATTAATATAACGTGATAATTCATCTTTTTTATTAGTCATTAAATCATTAGAAACTATTGATTGTTCATAATCTTGGCCACCACCAAAAAACACTATATCATAGTCATCTGCATTAAATTCATCATTAATTGAAACGTTAATTACATTAACTTTAATTCCACGATTTTCAGCTCTGTGCTTTAAAATTAATATATTTCCAACATCACCATATACATTTAATAAATCGGGATAAAGGTGACAAATATTTAATTCCATAATAGCCTCCTTATACTACCAAAGATTTTTAATATATCCTTTAGAATGTAAGTATTTTCTATAATTTATCATTGCTGTATAAGTTGCAAGGATATATATCTTTTTGTTTTTACCATTTTTAATTTGATTAGTTAAATTTTCATATTCTTCTTCAATAACAAATTTAGAAGGTGAAATACCTGCAGTTTTTAATCTTACAGCCATATCAAAAGTTCTAAGACCAGATACATATACTTCATCTAATTTTACATTATTTAAATTTTCAAAATTAACATCCCAAATCCAAGAAACATCTCTTCCATCTGCATAATTGTCATTTAATAAGAATGCACAAGAAAATGGTTCTTTATTTAAGCAAAGTGTATCTAAAGCTTGATTATAGCCTGCTGGATTTTTAACTAATATTATTTTTGCTTCTTTATCATCAATATTTATTATTTCTTGTCTTCCAAAACTAGAACTTTGACTTTCTAAAGATTTTTTTATACAAGAGTCATCAATATTAAGTTCTTTAGTTATTGAATAAGCACAAAGAGCATTATAAATATTATATACACCAGATTGACCTAAAAATATTTTAGTATCTCCAAATTTAACAGTAGAGCTTTCTGCTGTTAATTCTACTATTTCATCTACACCATATTTTAGAGTAGGACGTTTATATCCACAGCCTGTACAGTAATAATCTCCTAAATGATTATATGTAACAAAGTTATAGCTGTAAGGTGTCTTACAGAATTTACAGAACTTCGAATCTGCATTAACATCAATAGTTTTATTTTCATTTATTGGTATTTTAAAACCATAAAAAACTAATGGATTTTTTACATCAAGCTTACCAAGTAATGATTCATCACCATTTAAAATTAACTTACTTGTTGGAACAAGAGTTATACCTTCTAAAATTTTAGATAATGTAGTATAAACTTCACCATATCTATCTAATTGATCTCTAAATAAGTTTGTTACAGTAATTATTTCAGGAGTAAGGTATTTTGTTATAAATTTTAAATTTGCTTCATCTACTTCAATAACAGCATATTTATCTTCAGCTTTGTTAAAAAACTTATAGTTTTCTACAAAGGTAGTAACTATCCCTGGAAAAAGATTTGCACCAGTATTATTAGTTATTACTGAATAGCCTTTTTCTTTAATGATATTATAAATCATGCTTGTAGTAGTAGTCTTACCATTAGTTCCTGTGACAAGTATTACTTTATATCCCTTAGAAACAGTAGATAAAATATTTTTATCTAATTTTAATGCAACTCTTCCAGGGAAAGTAGTACCCCCTTTTAAAATGGTTTTAGTAAGAAATAATGTAAATTTTGTTGCTAATATACTGAGAATTGACTTAATATTAATTTTTTTTCACCACCCAAAAACAATTTATTTCATTATTAGTAAAATATTAAACTATAATAACATAAAAATAGACTTATAGCTTAAATTATATAATATTATTTTTAATATTACATCAATACTAAAAATAGTATAACATAAACTTGCATTTTAACAAATGAAAGTTGTTAGTAAAATTAAATTTAATTAAAAAAAATATAAATAAAAATATGCTACAAATATGAATAAATATTTAATATGATTTATATTATATTGACAGTAGATAAGGTGAGTAACATAATTAAAGTAAAATCTTAAATTAAAAACTAAAGAGGAGATGGGCGACTTGAAAAAATTTTCATTTATCGATAAAGAAGGAAAAGAAATAAAATGTTACAAATGGGAAGCAGAAGGAGAAGCAAAGGGAGTAATTCAAATATCTCATGGAATGACTGAATATGCATGTAGATATGATTACTTTGCTAAGAAGTTTTCTGAAAATGGATTTATTGTATATGCTCATGATCATAGAGGACATGGAGAAACATCAAAGAGTGAGGAAGAGAGGGGTTATATAGCTGACAAAGAAGGCTTTGATTTACTTGTAGAAGATGTTAAAGAATTAAGTGATATAATAAAAAAAGAAAATGAAGAATTACCATTAATATTATTTGGGCATAGTATGGGGTCATTTGTAAGTCAAAGATATATTGAATTATATGGTGATAAAATTGATGGAGTAATTTTATCAGGAACAAATGGAAGACCTGATCCTATAACAAAACTTGGAATAATAATTTCAAGAGATGAAATGATTTTAAGAGGAAGAAAAGCTAAAAGTAAGGTTATGGATAAGTTATCATTTGGTGATTTTAATTCTAATTTTAAGCCAAATAGAACTGATTATGATTGGTTATGTTCAGTAGATGAAGAAGTTGATAAATATATAGCAGATCCTCAATGTGGATTTGTATGTACAACATCATATTACTATGATTTAATAAGAGGATTATGGAAAATTAATGAAAAGGAAAATTTAAAATTAATACCTAAGGATTTACCAGTATTAATTTTTGCTGGCGATAAGGATCCAGTAGGAGATTTTGGTAAAGGTATAATAAGATTATATGAATGTTATAAAGGTTTAGGTATAGAAAACTTAAGATATAAATTATATAAAGATGGAAGACATGAAATGTTAAATGAAAGCAATAAGGATGAGGTAATTGAAGATATATTAAAATGGTGTAATGAAATTCTTAAAAAAGAAAGCAAAGTAATGGTATAGAATTTAAACACTCATAAACATTATTTACCTTTAAGTAACATATATTTTAATAGTAAATTAAAGAGGTGATGATTATGAGTAAGAAAAATAAAGTTAATGATGGGAAAAAGAAAGTTAATAAAAGAAATAATATATTTAAAAAAATATTTTGTGTTAATGGAAGATTTGAGTTAATAGGATTATTAAAAAATCTTGCAATACCTTTAGTAGGGGGAATAATAATTTCCTTAATAACTAAAGATTCAATGAGTACATATGGTTCGTTAAAAAAAAGTATACTAACACCTCCTGCTTTTGTATTTTCTATAGTATGGACTATTTTGTATATAATGATGGGCCTTGCAGCTTATAGAATATATATGAATAATAAGCAAGGAAAAAATGACTATAATGGTTATTTTAATTACTTAGTGCAATTACTTATAAATTTTTTATGGTCAATTATATTTTTTAATTTTAGATTATATGGAATTTCATTTATATTAATTATTATTTTGCTAATTTTTATAATTATAACTGTTATTAAATTTTTTAAGACTGATAAAATAGCAGGAATATTAATGATTCCTTATATTTTATGGACAGTATTTGCAACATACTTAACATTTTATATTTGGATGTTTAATGAAATGTAATTAATTAAATTTGAATTATAAAATTAAATAAGATAAAATATAAAAAGAATTATTAAGCTTCAAGTAGAGTTTTGACTTTATTTGGAGCTTAGATTTATTTATTATATGTATTTAAATATTTACAACTAGTAATAAAAATATAGTAACTTATATAAGAGTATAAATTATATATTCAATATAAAGTATGAAAGTTTAAAATTAAGAAATAAAAAAAGAAAGGGGAGGCTACTAGACAAAATATCTTAATAAATACAATGTTTTATGAGTTAAGAATTGTAAATAGATTTTATCTATAAAATAAACTATGTAATACACGTAGCTTTAAGGAAAAATCTTGATATTGGTATATTTTGAGTAGCAGAAGAGTATTTTGAAAAAAGTAATAATAGCAGAAAAACCATCAGTTGCTAAAAATATAGCAGATGCATATAAAATAAAAACTAGAAGAGATGGATTTTATGAAGGCGACGATTATTTAGTAACTTGGGCATTTGGTCATTTGCTTCAATTATATGATGCAAAGGATTATGATGAAAATATGAAGGGATGGAGAATGGAAAAGTTTCCATTTATTCCAGAAGATTTTAAGTACAAAATAAAATGTGATAGTAGCAATAGAGAAGTTGTTGATAAGGGTGCAGAAAAGCAAATAAATATTATTAAGAGCTTAATTGATAGAGATGATGTTGATGGGGTTATTTCTGCAACTGACTTTGACAGGGAAGGTCAAGTTATTTCAGATGAGTTATTTATTCATTATGATATAAAGAAGCCTATTTACAGGCTTCTTCTTAATGAATGGACTGAGGATGAAGTAAAAAAGGGAATGGCTAATTTAAAACCAAATAGTGATATGAAGCCACTTCAAGATGCAGGAATAGGAAGACAATTGGCAGATTGGACTATAGGTATTAATTTAACATCAGTTGCAACTTTAAGGTATGGAGCAAGTGAAAAAAAGACTATTAACATAGGACGGGTTTTATTGCCAACTTTAAAGATAATTTATGATAGAGATAAAGAAATTGAAAACTTTAAAGAATCATCATATTTTAAATTATTAATTAATTTAAAGTCTAAAGATAATATAGAATTTGAAAGCCTTTATTATGAAAATGGATCTGAAAAGTTTGAGAAAAAAGATTATTTAGATAATTTAACTAAAATATTAAAAGAAAAACAAGCTGTAGTAATAGATAAAGAAATTGAAAAGAAGAGGGAATATCCACAAAGTCTATTTAATCTTTCTAATTTACAAGGATATATAACGAGTAAATATAAAGGGTGGACTTCTGATAAGGTATTAAAGGTTGCTCAAGGACTATATGAAAAGAAGCTTATAACATATCCTAGAACTGCAAGTAGTGTTTTAGAAGAAAGTTTAGTAGATAAGGCCCAAAAAGTTTTAGAAACTCATAAAAAGGGGTTACCTTATGAAGAAGAAATAAAATTTATTAAATCTAAAAGAGTATTTGATAATTCAAAGGTTGAAAGTCACAGTGCAATTACTCCTACATATGTAATCCCAAAAGGATTAAGTACAGAAGAACAATATGTTTATAATGCTATAAAAAATAGATTTATAATGCAATTTATGCCAGTTGCTGAATTTGAAGAAACTAAAATCACATTAAAGGTTAATGATGAACATTTAAAAGGTGAATTTATTTCTAAGGGAAAGGTAGAAATTGTTAAGGGATGGAGAGTTGTTGAAAAAATAGAAACTAAAGATACTATATTACCTTTGATTGAAAAAGGAGAAAATTTAGATATAGTAGATAGTAAAGTCAATAAGGTAACTAAAAAACCACCTAAATATCATACTGAAAAAACTCTTTTAAGAGTCATGGAGACTTGTGGAAAATCATTTAAAAATGATAAAGATGAAGAAGAAAATGATGAAAAAAATACTGAAGAAATGATGCAAGCAATTTTAAGCGGATTTAGTATAGGCACACCAGCAACTAGAGCAGAAACAATAAAGAAGCTTAAAGATATAGGATATATTAAAACAAAGGGAAAAAGTTTAACAACAACAGAATTAGGTAGAACTATTGTGGAGATATTTCCAGCCAGGGAATTATTGGATTTAGAATATACAGGAAGGTTAGAAAAAACATTAGCTGATATTGAAAAGGGAAAGTTTAAAAAAGAAGATTTTTTAAATTTAATTTATGATTTTACAAGACAATCTGTAGAAAAAATTAAAAATGATAATTCTATGCTTCATAAGTTTAAGGTTGAAAAACCAGAAGGGGCAGAAGAAATAGGAAAATGTCCTGTATGTGGCAATTCAATAATTGAAGGTGAAAAGGGATTTGGATGCATTAATTGGAAAAATGGATGCACATATACTATTTGGAAAAATGATAAGTTCATTGAGTCGTTAGGTAAAATGGTAACTAAGGAAATGGTTGAATTGCTTCTTAAAAATGGAAAGGTTGGATTTAGAAATTTAAGAAGTAAAAAGGGAACTTTATTTTCTGCATATTTAAGATATGAAAAAGATGAAAAGACAGGATATTATAGTTGGAAATTTGAATTTATAAATTAGAGAATAATAGTCAGCAATTATATAGTTGCTGGCTATTTTATTTTGAAAAGATAATAGATTAATTGAGCAAAAGGGCTGTGTACTAACTTTTAGTGCATAGCCCTTTTAAGAAAAATAAATTATTATTTTATAAATATTGATAATAAGGAATAACATAATGGTGCTAAAAATACTGTAACTATTCCGGCTACACCTATTGACAATGAACTCATAGCACCTTCTTGTTCACCTATTTCTAATGCTTTTGATGTTCCAACAGCATGAGAAGCAGTTCCTAATGATACACCCCTTGAAATTGGATTATTAATTTTTAAAACTTTAAATACAGTAGGTCCAACTATTGCACCAATTATTCCAGATAAAACTATAGCAAGAACAGTAATTGAAGAACTTCCACCAAGAGAATTAGTTATTTCAATACCAATAGGAGTAGTTACACTTTTAGATAATAGAGAAACAGTTAAACTATTGTCTAATCCCAAAAATGTTGCAATAGAAATTACAGATAATACACTAACTAAGCTTCCAACTAATATTCCAGAAAATATAGGTAAAAAGTTTTCTTTAAGTAAATTAAGTTTTTTATATAGTGGCACAGCTAAAACTATAGTTGCAGGTCCAAGAAAAATATTTATAAATTGTCCACCATTATTATAAGTATCAAAATCTATATTAAATATTTTTAAAAAGCAAATTATTAATATAGTTGCAGTTAAAAGTGGATTAAAGATGGGTAATTTTGTTTTTTTATAAATAAATAATCCTATTTCAAATGCAATTAAAGATATAAATATTCCAAAAAACATATTATTTGAAATTATCTCCATTTAATTAAGCCTCCTTTTTATTAAGAAAATCATTATTATCATCATTATCATGTTTTGATTTCTTTTTACAAATAAATTCTACTGTTAAAGCTGTAGCTGATAATACTATTATTGTAGTTATAATGCATAATAGTATAATTTTAAATAAACTACTTTTTAAATCAGCAAATGAAGTCATTAGTCCTACAGATGCTGGAATAAAGAAAAAGGCTAAATGATCTAAAAAAAAGTTAGCTAATGGTTCAACTTTTTCAACTTTTACTATGTTAGAGGTTAATAATAAAAATAGTAATATCATTCCTATAATATTTCCAGGGATAGGAAGATGAAGTAGTTTAGAAACTAATTCTCCTGCAAAATAAATTGAAAGAATCAAAATAGATTCTCTAAAAAATTTCATAGATAGGCCTCCTTAAATTATTATGTAATTTTAAAATCTACTATTTATAGTATAATACAAAAAAATATTGTGTCTAGAAGTTGAAAAGTATATTTTATGTTAGAAAATTAAATAGAAATGTGAAAAATAAAGGTATAAAACGATTACTGTTAGTTAACAAAAAATAATTATAAATCATAATATAAATCATAACAATATAAAAAATATCTAAAAGGAGTAGATATGAATAAATGCTTTAAGCGTATTGCAGCTATATTTAGTGTAATAGCAATAATAGGTGCTACTTTTATGGGATGTGGTAAGGTAAATAATAAAAGAACTGAAAGTACAAATTTAAAAACCATAAGATTAAATGAAGTTGTAAGATCTGTATTTTATGCACCAATGTATGTTGCAATAAATGAAGGTTTCTTTGAAGAAGAAGGACTTGCAATAGACTTATCAACTGGACAAGGTGCAGATGCAATAAAATCCAATTTACAACATATGTCCACTTTAATAAAAAGGCTGTAGGAGTAACTACAGCCTTAATTTATAACCAATTTCATTTGCTTGGCTATCATAAGTAAAATATTCAATAAAACTCATTATTAAATTTCTTTTAGCTTCAACATCTTTTACTAAATCAATTGTATCTTTAAAAAGTTTATGACTTTCTAAAAGGATTTGTTGATTTTTATATTCATCTTCGCTATCAAACATAGATAAATTTATTTCATTTATTCTTTTATTAATATTTTCATTTTCAGATTTTATTTTTTTTATTTCAGCTTGGATAATAGTTAAGATATCAATATCATCAATTAAAGCTAGTTTTTTAACAAGGCCTTGAAGTAATTTATCATTTTCAACTAAAGTTTTATTTAAAGATGTTAATTCCCTTTTTAAAGTAGAATTATTATTTTTAGTTTTTTTAATATTAATAATTTCTTCTAAATTAATATTTTTACATAGTTCTATTACAAAGCTTTCAAGATCATCAGCATTAACCATCTTTGAATCACATCTAGTAGCAGCTCTATTTTTTAATTCACATCTATAGCTTCTGTAATATATTCCACGAGAAGTTCTACTCCAGGAACACATACTAGAGCCACATCTTGCACATTTTAGCATTCCACTAAGTAAAAATTTATTGCCAGTTGCTTTGCGTGGAGATGCTTTACGGCTTATTTCTTCTAAAATCTTTTGACAGTTTACCCATTCAGCACCTGGAATTATTCCTTGGTGTTTACCAGTGGCAACAATCCATTCATCAATAGGATTTTCTTTTTTTCCACTTTTTTTCTTATTATAAACCATTAGGCCAAACTCTTTATTATCAATACAATTTAAAGTTGAATCTTTATCTTTAAAATATTTTATAGCTTCAGTATCAGAGCAACAATAAACTGGATTTTTTAATATTTGCAATACTGTATTTTTGCTAAAATCTCCTCCATTTTTACCTTTTATATGATTAGACACTAAATACCTTGCAACAGGAACAGTGCTCTTATATTGAGGATATAGATTAAATATAAGCTTTACAATTTCTAATTCATCATTAACAACTTCTAATTTATATAATTTTTTATTATTTTCAGTTATTTGAACTGATTTAAAACCAAGAGGAGAAATACCACCTAACCATCTACCAGTACGAGATAGTTCAAGCATATTATCTTTTATTCTTTCAGCAATTGTTTCTCTTTCAATTTGAGCAAATGTAGCACTAATGTTAATCATAGCTCTACCCATTATAGTGCTGGTATCAAATTGTTCAGTTATACTTATAAAAGCAATGTTATTTTCTTCTAAGATTTTATAAGTAGAAGAGAAGTCAGCAACATTACGAGCAATTCTATCTAATCTATAACATATAAGAGTAGAAAATCTATTTAGTTTTGCATCATTAATCATTTTAGTAAACTGAGGTCTATTAATATTACCACCAGACCAGCCTTCATCTTCATATATAAGAAAATTAACATCTTCATTTGTTGTGTTTAAAAAATATTTTTTACAAAGTTCTATTTGATTAGAAATGGATTCTCCTTTTTTAGTTGCTTTTGATTTTCTTGCATAAATAGCAACATTCATTTATATCACCTCTCTATATTTCATTTATTTAAGGTAATGCTTAGCATTTTAATTTTTCTTTATTTTTTATTTCTTGCAATAATTTATTTAATATATGTATATTTTTATTCGATTTTATATATATGTTTTTATTATTTATTTTTATATAACTGATATTATCTAAGTAATTTAACTTTCTCATAATATCCCCCTTTTTTTTATTGATGAACAAATGTTCTTATTTGTTGTATATTGTATAATATTATGAAATATATTTCAAGTAAAAAGAAATTTCTTAGTTAAAATTATACAAGTTTACATATTACTTTGGAATGTCTGAATACAGAATCGTTTTACAAAAAACGACAATATTTTTAATGAAGTAGAAAATAAAAAAAGAACCAAATGGTTTATTAACATTTAGTTCTTATTTTTCAGTATTTTTATTTCGCATATCGTCTATTAAAGCGTCAACGTTAAAGTGATACTTTTTTAATGTTTCAATCATTTCTTCAACTTCTTTAGGTGTTAGGTGATAAGGATAGTCTTCCATTCCAATTTCAATGTGTCCAAGCTCCTTATCAGTATATTCAATAATCTGAAGTGTTGGAGAATCTGTTCTACCAAGTAAATAATCAACTGATACATTAAAGTAATCACCTATTCTTTTTAACATATCACTATCTGGATTTCTTTTTCCGGTTTCATACATAGCTATTGTACTAGATGAAACACCTAAGTTTTTAGCTAATTCCTTTTGACTTATATTTTCTTTTTCTCTTAATGCTTTTATTCTTGTATCAATCATTACCTTTCACCTCTTAATTAAATAATATCACAAAAAGTGAATTCTTTTTCGAAAAATCACAAAAAGTGCTTGACTTCACAAAGTGTGAGTGGTAATATAAAATCACGGTATGTGAGAAGAATATCTTTTGAAATATAAACTTCACTAAATGTGATGGTGATATTCTCAAGAGTTTTTAAATTTAATTAGAGAGGAGGGAATAAAGTTGGCAAGCATAATCAAAGGTTTAAGAATTTTAAGAGGATATACTCAAGAAGATGTTGCTAATGCAATAGGGATGACATCTAGGACTTATTGTAAAAAGGAATCAAATCCAGATTTATTTACTATAGGTGAACTTCGTAGATTATCATTTCTTTTAGAAGTCTCAGAAGAGACATTTTTCAAAAGTGAATTAATAGTTAATGTAAGTTAAGAGAGGTATCTAGTATGGAAACCATAGGTTCAATTTTAAAACAATGCAGACTTAACAAAGGATGGAATGGGAAAGAGTTGAGCTTAAAGAGTGGAGTAGCTAGAGGATATATAACTGAAATGGAAAATGGAAAGTATACAAATCCATCAATTGAAGTTGTATGTAAACTTTGTATGGCATTAGAAATTACTCCTAATGATTTAATACCTACTTATATGTATAAGAGGAATTAATAATATTGGAGAATACTTAGGTACATCAAATTTAAAAAGTGAATAGTATATATAAATAAAAATTATAGAGGTAAAAATATGGGGATAGGAACAGAAGTATTTACAATGCCAGGAAGTAAGTTTAAGGCAATTTGTTTAAATCCAGTTGAAGATCCAGAAAAGATAAAAGAAATTTCGCAAAGATACTATGAGGGTTTAGTTAATGCTTTAGAAATTACTTTTGGGGAAAACTGGGCAACGGAAGTTTTTAAACAAAGGGGATGGACACAAAAAGATTTTATAAAGGTAGGGGATAAGTATGAGTTGAGGCAGAAAAATGATAAAGATTGTTCTAATAAATAATATTTAAGAATAGGATAAGTAAGGCTGAAAAGCCTTTTAAAATTGTCAGATATGCGAAAAATGCTGTAGAAAAAAATATAATGGAGGAAAATAAAGTGGAAAATATTAAACATATACATAAAGATATTGTAGTAATAAAAAAAGATGGAGAATTAGTAGTAACAAGTAGACAAATTGCCGAAGATTTTGGAAAAAGACATAGTCATATTTGTGATACTATTAGAAATTTAACTGCCGAAAATTCGGAGGTTAAAAAAATGATGATAGAAAGCAAATTTGAACATAGAGGGAATGAATATACAGAGTATTTATTAACTAAAGATGGTTTTAGTTTACTAGTTATGGGATTTACAGGTTCAAGGGCTTTAGAGTGGAAACTCAAATATATAGAAGCATTCAATAAGATGGAACAAGCTATAAAAAATCCATATTCATATTTAAGTAAAGAAGTACAAGCTATATTTGCATTGGATCATAAGCAACAACAATTAGCAACTGAAGTTAAAGAACTTAAAGATGGTATGCCATTATTTAATGTTGAGTGTAAGGAAATTCAAGCTGCAGTTAAAAGAAAAGGTGTAGAAATATTAGGTGGTAAAAGTTCACCAGCATATAAGAATAATTCAATTAGATGCAAGGTATATTCAGATATCCAGCAACAATTAAGAAGGGAGTTTGGGGTAAGCAGATATGAAGCTATAAAGAGATATCAACTTCCAACAGCACATGAAATAGTTACTAAGTATAAAGCTCCAATTTGTTTAGTTAATGAGATTGAATTATTAAATCAACAATTGAAGTATGTACTTTAGGGGATAGAGATATGAATGAATTAAGAGAAAAACTTCATCAAGCAATTGATGAATACGGAATAAGTGATGAAAGAACTATTGCTATTAGCCAAGAGTTGGACAAGGTAGTTTGTTTGAAGCAGAGGAAGTTGAGTAAGGTGAATGTTAAATGTGTGAATTGAGGAATTTAACAAGAAAAGAGAAAGAGTTTTTGATAAACAATAATTGTGATCCAAAAGATTATTTATTTTTTGAAGAGCTAGAGAAAATGATAGTTTTTTATCATTTATATTTTAAAAACTTATGGGCATTAAAAAAAGGACTTACCTTAACAAGCTATTAAAAAGGGTAAGTCCAAACCTAAAAATTCAATTATAAGTATAGCATAAAATATATAAAAATTATAGATAGTAGAAGGAGGAATGTAATAATGGCAGAAAGACGAATGTTTGCAAAAACAATTATAGATAGTGATATTTTTCTAGATATGCCCTTAAGTACACAAGCATTATATTTTCATCTTAGTATGAGGGCTGATGATGATGGATTCATAAATAATTCTAAGAAAATTCAAAGAATGATAGGATGTGGAGATGATGATTTAAAGTTATTAATAGCAAAGAAATTTTTACTACCTTTTGAATCAGGAGTTGTGGTAATTAAACATTGGAGAATTCATAATTATATTCAAAATGATAGATATACTGAAACAAATTATAAGTTTGAAAAATCTACGCTAAATATAGATGAAAATAAATCTTACACCTTAGAAGAAACTGGAAGAAAATTGATAAAAAATAAGATAATTAAGGTTAAAAATGAGTTGTATCCAAATTGTATACATGATGGATACGTTATGGATACACAGGATAGGATAGGTAAGGATAGGATAGGTAAGGATAGGATAGGTAAGGATAAACTAGAAGAAACTATCGTGGATAGTTGTAGTAGTATTGAAAAAGATTTAGATGTATTTAAGCATTTTGAAAAGTGTGGCTTTATAGTAAATGCAATGTTAATGGAGCAAATATCTAGTGATATAGAAGTTTATAGCAAACAATGGTTAATAGATGCAGCAACCGAAGCTATGAATAGAGGGAAAATTAATAATTATAAATATGTTTTAGGAATATTACAAAATTGGTTATCAAAAGGAAGGAGTGAAAGTGATGGAAGTAGCAGAATTACTAGCAACAACAATAGGGAAAAGTCTGATGAATGGGTTGGATTATGATACTACTATAAAAGTTTGTGAAAAGTGTGGAGATCCAATTCAAAAAGATATTGTAATTCTAAATGTTCTTAGAAGAGTTCCTATAGTTTGTAGTTGTAGAAAGAAAGAGCTAGAGGAAAAAGCAATTGAAGATGAGAATAAGGAAAAGCAAATTAGATTAAATAGCATATTTAAAAATAGTTTAATGGATGAAAAATTTAAACAATGCACATTTGAAAATTGGAATCATGATATTGGTTCAGAAAAGATTTTTAACATATGTAGTAAATATGCTAGTAACTTTACTAAAGCTAAAGAAAACAATTTAGGTTTATTAATATACGGAGCACCTGGTAATGGGAAAACTCATGCAACTGCTTGTATAGCTAATTATTTAATGCTAAGAGGAACGCCGACAATTTGTGTAAGTATTAATAAAATGCTTGAAAGAATAAAGGAGACATATTCTTCTTATGGAAAAGAGGGAGAAGAAACTATACTAAAGAGCTTATCTAATGCAGATTTATTAATAATTGATGATTTAGGTACTGAACAAAAAAATGAGTGGTCAGCATCTAAAATATACAACATTATTGATAGCAGGTATAGAAATTCATTACCAACAATTATAACAACAAATATTAATATTAATGACTTGGAAAATATGTATCACAAAAGAACTTATGACAGGCTGATGGAAATGTGTACACCAGTAGTAAGTGATGGTAAGAGTATAAGAGCTCAAAAAGGTAAAGAAAAGTTTAATATATTAAGAGAAATTATAGGATAGTTTGCTATTAATGCTTTAGGGCATTTATATAAATAAAAAATATTAAAGAAAGGACCTTTGGACAGGCTATTAAAAGTAGTGGGGATTACAGATTTAGAATGTTTAAGTTCCTTTCAGAGATATTTATTTGGAGTAGATCATGGATAAAGAGGAATTAGAAGATATTATAACAAGGACAATCGAATATTACTTTGAAGGCTTAACTTTCAAAGTAGCTATAAATAAAGCATTAGAAGAAGGGTGAAAATATGGAAATAACTTATGTATACAGAGAAAGATGGAATGGAGAATACAAAGAAAAAAGATTTGATAGTTATGAAAGCTTAGGCAAATGGGTAGCCGATAATGCTACTGAAATAATAAACATAGATTGTATTCAGGAAGAAGATTAGAGAATAATATGAAATTATTGCGAAGAAATCTTGTGAGGAGAGTAGTAAAGATAAGTTTTAAATGCAAACTTGCAGACAAAACAATAACAGGCAGTTTTATTACTGATAATGAAAATGGAAATAGCTTTATACTATCAAAACATAAAGAAGAAATAATAAATGATGTAATTAATAAAAGTTTAGAAATTACAGACTATTCATATGAAATTATTGTGGTATAAAATGAAAGGAACTGTCTGTTCCTTTCATAAGTGGAATTTATTTGCCAATTTTATTTAAAGATTTATCATAAGTACCATCACGGGTACTTTTTAATGAAAGTTTTTTTATAGATTTTGCTTTTTTCCAAAAGCCACCATTGTGGCTATCAATATCATGGCTAATATAATCTTTTCCATTAGTAAAAATAGCTTGACCATGGCAAGTTTGTTTACATTTTTCAGAATAACCTAACTTCTTGGCGATTTCTACCAATTCTTTATTGGTGTAATAAGATTTGTTCATGTTTTTAGCTCCTTTAAAAAATTTTCAAAAATTTATTACCTGCTCAAAATGCTGATTTTCATGGGGAATAAAAAAAAAGACGAAAAAAATAACCCTTTTAGGGTTGAAAATAAGAAAAGTTGACCTAGTTACCTTTCTGGTAACTAGGGCAACTAATAGGCAAAAATACAAGTAGAGATATAAAAAAAAGCTTCTTGTTTTCAAGAAGCTTAGAAAGTATTAAATTTTATCTATAATATATTGTTCTATTTAAATTTAAAAAAAAAATAAAGTTTTAAAGTTAATATAAAATTAATATGAGATAAATATGGGTTTAAAAATGATGAAAGCTACAGGAAATGAATGGTATAGCAAATGCATAAGAGAAAGATTTTAATATACGTGTAGAGCTGGAGGAAGAATGATGAGAATAAGGTAACTAAGAGAAATACTTGAAGAGTATGATGGAGAAAGGAAGATTGTTATTTCTGAATATGGATATCAAAATTAAACTTATTAGATAGAAAAAGTTACGATTAATGTAGAAAAAGATAAGCCAAGATTGACATTAATATTGGAGTATTAATGAACAATTCATTTTTATTGAGAGGTAAAGGAGTAAATAACAATGGATATGAAAAGAGCAAAAGAGCTTAGTGAAAGATACGCTAAAATAGTAAATGATAGAAAAAGGAGATAGAATGAGAGAAGAAAGACTAAAAGACATAAGAGAAAAATTACAATTATACCCAATAAGAACAATTAAAATAGAAGATATGAAACTTGAATTAGAAGAATTGGAGCTAGGAGAAATTTTAAAGTCACAGGGATATGAAGAAGCAGTACAATGTTCTCCAACATGCAAAAACAATGATGAATTAATTTATAAAAAAAATAGCTTAAAATCAAGAATAGCTTATTATGAAACGGTAAATAAGAGAGTTGATAATTGGCTAAATTTAATTAAAACTTTAAAAGCTAAAGAAGCTATTATATGTATATATATAAATAAAATGAGTAAAACACAAGCTGCTAAAAGGCTGGATAGATGTAGGAGACAAATAGATAATTTAGTAAGACAAGGTGAAGAAGAAATATATAATTCAATTTATAATAAGAGTGAAAATTTCCATAAAGTTTCTTAGAAATTTCCATAAAATTTCCGAAAAATTTCTCACAAATTTCTCAAAATACATGATATCCTAGTATTATAGAAAATATGGAAAGCGCTTAGAGAAGTTCTAAGTGCTTTTTTTATTGAAAAAGAGGTGAGTGTATTGTGACAATAAGAGAAATATTAAAAGAAGCTCAACCAGATCATTATAGAAAGTTAGTTAAGAAGCACTCTAATAAAAAGCCTAAAAAGCTAACTGAAAAAGAAATTAAAGAGTTGATGGGACATAGTTCTTATAAAAGAGGAACCGGTGGAGCTATTAGGCAGGTGAGATAAATGAATTTTGTTGAACCTATAAGAGATGCAGATGTATTTCATGATATTCAGGCTACTTTGAAAAGAGAGAATATGAGGAATTACGCTTTAGTAATGACTGGAACATATACAGGATTAAGAATATCAGATATTTTAAAATTAAAAGTTAAGGATGTAAAAAACAAGAAATACATTGATATAAGAGAAAAGAAAACTGAAAAAAGAAATATAATTGAAATCAGCCCAATATTAAGGACTGTGTATAAAGATTATTGTTTAGAGATGGATGATGAAGAGTATCTATTCAGGAAAAGTAATATAAATAAACCTATAGGAAGAGAACAAGCATGGAAGATCATGAAAAATATAGGAGATAGGTTTGGTATTGAAAACTTAGGAACACATACCTTAAGAAAGACATTTGGTTTTCATTATTATAAACAGACTGGAGATATAGCAACTTTAATGCAGATGTTCAATCATTCTAAAGAAAGCATTACTTTAAAATATATTGGAATAACCCAAGATACAATGAATAAAGCAAGAAGAGATTTTAGGATCTAAAAGCTTTTTATTTAGAGTAATAGTAAACATATTGAGGTAACGTTAATTGTATAAAAATGAAAAGTGCTTTAAAGCTAGAAAAATAAATATATTAAAGATAGTTTTAAAAAGTTAACACAATATGAATTATGTTTATTAAAAGAGAAGGAAACGAGCTATATGGATGTGTTAAAAATAATAGAGATAATAGCAAGTGGAAAGCTAGATGAGAGAAAGGTAGAATAAATGAAAGTTAAATGTGATATATGTGATGTTGAATTTGAAATTAATAATCCAGCAATGAAAGTTAAAAATGTTAATGGAATAGAAGTTAACTATTTTGAATGTCATAAATGTAATCATAAGTATATAACATCTTGTTATGATAATTATGTATTAAGAGAACAAAATAAACTTAAGAAGCTAGACGAAAAGATATCTGCAACAACCAATGGAAAAGAAAGAGAAAAGCTTATAATTAAATTTCAAAAGTTATTAAAGCATTTAAAAACTCATTCTGATAGATTGAAGATGGATATAGAAAAGCAATGGATTCTTTAAAGTTAGAAAAATGGATTAAAGAATTAATTGCTAAGGATGAGCTTTGGAGATTTTATAAGAGTAAATATTGGGCAGGTAATAAAGATACAAAAGGTTTGAAGAATGAAATTCTTGAAGAGCAGCATTATGAATGTCAAGAATGTTTGAAGGAAGGTAAGATAACTAAGGCTGATACAGTTCATCATGTTCAGTTTGTTAGGAAGTATCCAAGGTTAGCTTTGAGTAAACATTATACTTATAAAGGAAAACAGTATAAGAACTTAGTTGCTGTATGTGCAGCTTGTCATAATAGACTACATCCTGAAAAGCACTTTTGCAAGAAGAAAGCTACACCATTAACAGAAGAAAGGTGGTAAAGTACCCCCTACCTCCCTATACCCTATTTTTTGTGGGGGACTAGCACCGGAAAGGGGGTTATAGTATTTAGACAGAAAGCTTCGCACACACATGAGGGGGTATAAGGTTAAAAATATGGCAATTTTAAAGACGTTAGGAGGTGGTTAAAATGAGTAGTGTTAAAAAAAGTAAAATTCAGATGAAGGCTGAAAAAGACTACCTTGCAGGAATGACTTATGCTAAACTAGCTGGCAAATATAATGTATCAGAAAGTACCATAAAAACATGGCGTAAAAAATTTGGTTGGATAAGGCAAAAAGGTGAAAAAGTGTCCGAATTGGACACAAAACAGGGCAATTTTAGGGCAAAAAATACCCAAAAAACTACCAACAAAAAAGTACAATCAAAGAGGGCAATTAATAAGTTAAAAAAAGAAGCTCTTTTAACCTACGAAACTACAACTTTAGAAGATTATGAAGCCATGAGAGAAGATTTGTTAAATCAGCTTAAGAATAATGGAGTTACTGGGCTATTTTATAATGATTTAGTTGATGTTTATATGAAGATGTATTCAATAAAGAATAAGTTAATATTAGATATAGAAGAACGTGGGGTTGCTGTTGAGTGGAGTAATGGGAAACAAATTAGCGTTAAAAGAAATGATAGTTTAGATGGCTTACATAAAACAGTAGCACAAATGTTAAATATATTAACTAAATTAGGATTAGATATTCCTGAAAATAAAAATATTAATCCTGGTAAAGGTGAGGATGATGAAGCTCTATAGTAAATATATAAACCCTTACATGGAAAAAATATTAAATAATGAGATAGAGCATTGTAAAGAGCAAGAAGATATGATAAACAACATAATCATACCAGTTCTTGAAAGGGAAGATGTTTATATTGATGAAAAGAAAATTGAAGAAGGTTTATCATTACAGAAGTACTTTCCATACAAATTAATTGAATGGGAGGTATTTTTATTTGCTCTAATAGTTGGAGTATTTAAAACTGATGGAGATATATTCTTTAAAGAAGTTAGAATAGTCGTAGGAAGAGGCAGTGGAAAAAATGGCTTTATATCGTTTTTATCATTCTATTTCTTAAGTCCATATCATGGAATTAAAGGTTATAACATTGATTTACTTGCTAATACAGAAAATCAAGCTAAAACAACATTTAATGATGTTTATGAAATAATAAAAGAACCAGTTAATAAGAGTTTTGAGAATATATTAAAGAAAAATTTTCATGCAACGAAAACAGAGATTACAGGAATAAAAACCAAGTCAGTATTAAGGTTTAATACTTCAAGTAAAAGAGGTAAAGATAGTAAAAGAACTGGTTGTGTTATTTATGATGAAAAGCATGAGTATGAAGATACTACTAATGTTAATACTTTAGCGTCAGGATTAGGGAAGGTATGGCATGGCAGAGAAATAACCATAACTACTAATGGTCATGTTAGAGGTGGTTTATTAGATAGGGAACTAGATCAAAATAAAGATATATTAAAAGAGTATAATTCACTTAATAGAACTTTAGTATTTTGGTGCAGAATAGAGGAAGAAAGTGAATGGGATAAACCAGATAAATGGATTAAAGCTATACCATCTATTAATGATTTTCCAAGTTTAAAAAGCACTATAGAAAAAGAAGTATTGGATATGCCATATAAATTAGATTATTTTCCAGAGTTTATGGCAAAGAGAATGAATTTTCCTATAGGCAATAAAGATTTGGAAGTTGCCACATGGGATGATATTTTAGCAACTAATAAAAAAATGATTAATTTAGAAGGTATGGAGTGTGTTGGTGGTGTTGACTTTGCTATGACTAATGACTTTGTAAGTGTTTGTTTAGTATTTAGAACTAATGGAAAGTATTATGTTCTTCAGCATACTTTTGTATGTACTCATTCAAGAGACTTAAAGGGGATTAAAGCACCTTTAAATGACTGGGCAGAAAAAGGGCATTTGACATTTATAGAAGATGTTGAAGTAGCAGCTCATTTAGTAACAGATTGGTTTTTGAAAATGGGAACTAAATATAAGATTAAGAAAATAGGAATTGACCATTTTAGATTTTCATTTTTAAATAGCGAATTTAAGAAAATAGGATTTGATGCATATGAAAAGAAAAATATTAAAAGAATTAGACCTAGCGATATTATGATGATTGCTCCAATAATTAACTCGATATTTATAAATCATAATTTTGTTTGGGGAGATGTACCTATACTTAGATGGTTTACTAATAATACTAAAAAGATAGTTCAAAATGGAAATGTTAGTTATGGAAAGATAGAACCTAACTATAGAAAAACAGATGGATTTATGGCTTTAGTTAATGCTGTTATCCTTGCACAAGAATTAAAAGAAAAGAAAAAAGCTAATCCTAAGGCATTTAAAGTTATTAAATTTAATTAAAGGGAAAGTGGGTGAAATTAGTGAAATTAGTAGATTATATAAAATCATATATTAACCCCAAAAAGAATTCTAAAGCTGTTGATGTGGAATCTATTGAAGATAGTGATATAGATATTGATGTTTTAAGACAAGAAATTTATTTTAAGGAATTAGCTTTATATACAGCTATTAGCTATATTGCGAATGCAATATCTAAATGTGAAATAAAAACATATGTTAATCATGAAGAAGTTCAAGAGAGAGATTATTTTATCTTGAATTATTCAGCTAATATTAATGATAATTCAAGCCATTTTTGGTACAAAGTAATTGAAAAAATGTTTTATAGTGATTATGGAGAAGCTTTAGTAATTGAGAACAATGGTAATTTATACTGTGCAGATTCGTATTCTGTTGAAGAATATCCTATGGTAGGTAATAAGTATTCTGGAATTACTATAGGAAATTTACAGTTAAACAGAAGTTATAGAGCTTATGAAGTATATCTCTTTAAGTTAGAAAATAAAAAGATAAAAACATTAATAGATGGATTGCATCAAAATTATGCTGATTTATTAAGCCATGCAATTAAAACTTATAAAAAGTCTAATGCTATAAAATATAAATTGAAGCTTGATGGGATTGAAGCTGGAGATGCTGAATTTAATGAAATATTTGAAGAGGTTATTAAAGAGCAGCTTAAAACATTTATTGAAAGTGATAATGTTATTTATCCAGAATATGAAGGTTATAACTTAGAGGATATATCTCCTAAAAACAATGTTAAAGATTCAGCCGATATTATTTCGTTGAAAAAGGATATATTTGAAACAGTAGCACAAGCTATAAAGATACCTAATTCATTATTGTTAGGTAATATAACTAATATGAAAGAAGTAATGAATTCATTTATAACAAATGCAGTAGATCCTTATGCTAAGATGATTAGCAGAGAACTAAGTCGTAAGCAGGGTTATGATAAATGGAAAAAAGGAAATTATGCAAAAATGGATACATCAAAAGTTAATCATATTGATATTATTGAAGTTGCTGATAAGTTGGACAAACTTATTTCTTCAGGAACAATGTGTATTGATGAAAATAGAGCATTGATTGATTATCCAGCTTTAAATACTGAAGAAAGTAAAAAGCACTTTGTAACTAAAAATTATGATGCAGTTAAGAACTTGAAAGGGGGTGAGAAAGATGAATAGAGCTAAATTGAAATATGCATTTAATCAATTAGCAAATAGTAATAAACATCAACTTTATATTTATGATGAAGTTACTGCTTATGGTAAGTTTAATTGGAATACTTGGGAGTATGATGATTCAGAAACATCAGCAGAGTATTTTAGACAAAAGTTAAATGAAATACCAGATAATGATGAGATAGAGTTATTTGTTAATAGTAATGGTGGCAGTGTCAAAGAAGGAGTGGCTATATATAATATGCTATCTAGAAAACAATGTAAGAAAACTTGTTATATAGATGGATTTGCTTATTCTGTAGCAAGTGTTATATGCTTGGCTTGTGACAAAATTATAATGGGACTTGGTACATCAATGATGATTCATGAAATGTGGATGACTGTAAGTGGCAATGCAAAGCAGTTAAGAAAACATGCTGATGATTTAGATGTGTTGATGGAGTCAAATAGACAAATATATTTAAATAGAGCTAAGAATCTTACTGAAGAGCAGCTTATAGAAATGATGGAAGCTGAAACTATTCTAACGCCAGAGCAATGTTTGGAATACGGATTCTGTGATGAAATAGCACAAAGTTCTATAGACCCAAATACATTATTAAATCAACAAAGAGCTTTAATGCAACAAATGAAGTTTGAAGCTTTAAATCAAAAATCTTTGAGAGAAGAAATGTTACAGTTTATTAAAAATGGTACTAGAGAAGAGGAAGACAATCCCTCTGTAGAGGACGAACCTGAACAATTAAATAATGATAATGAAGAAGAACCAAAACAAAGTCCGTTAGGTTCTTTTTTTAATGCACTTTTAAAATAAAATGAATAGGAGAAATAAAAATGGGAATGTTAAGTATAACTAATTTAAAACAAAAGGATGCAGTAGATGCATTACAAAAGGCAATGATTTCAGGAAATGAAACAGAAATTCAAGAGGCATGGTGTGGCTTCCAACAATCAATAATTGATGTTGTAAAGCAAGACTTTGAAGAAGCTCATGGAAATCAAACTATATTAGCTCAAAGAGGATATAGACAGTTAACTCCACAAGAAACTAATTATTATAATAAGTTAATAGAAGCTGGTAAATCAGCTAATCCACAACAAGCAATGACAGGGTTAACTGATATCATGCCTGAAACTATTATAGAAGATGTATATAAAGATTTAACTGATGAGCATCCGCTATTAAATAAAATAAATTTTGTTTCAGTTAAGTATTTAACTAAATGGATACTTAATGATCATACTGTACAAACTGCTGTGTGGGGTGAAATTAATTCAGCTATTACAGAGGAAATAACAAGTGCATTTAGAACTATTGACGTCACTCAATATAAATTAAGTGCATTTGCAGTTATTGAAAAAGATATGCTTGATTTAGGTCCAGTATTCTTAGATGGATATATAAGAATGTTTTTAAAAGATGCTTTATTATGTGGATTAGAAAAGGCAATAGTAGATGGTGATGGTAAAAATCAACCTATTGGATTAACTAGAGATGTATCTGAAAATGTTACTATAACTGGTGGTAAATATCCAAAGAAAGAAGCAGTAAAAGTAACTACATTCGCTCCAGCAGAGTATGGACAGTTATTATCTAAGCTTGTAAAGAATGAAAAGGGCAGAAATAGAAAGTTTAACAAGGTATTATTAATTTGTAATCAATCTGATTATTTATCTAAGATAATGCCTGCAACAACTGTTTTAAATAGTGCAGGAGCTTATGTAAATAATTTATTCCCATTTCCGACAGATGTTGAAATATCAAATGAATTATCAGATGGTGAAGCAATTATTTGTTTACCAGAAGAGTATTTCATGGGAATTGGTGGAGCAAAAGAAGGTGTAATAGAATATAGTGATGATTTAAAGTTCTTAGAAGATAAAAGAGTTTATAAGATTAAAATGTATGGAACAGGAAGAGCGTATGATAATACAGTTTCTATATTAATTAATATAGCTGATTTAGATCCAGCATATATTACAGTAAAAACTGCAGAAGCTCCTCCAGCAGCTTTAAACTCAAGAAAGTCTACTAAATAGTAGGTATGGATAAAATCACTTTAGTTGAGCAATTAAAAGAAAGGCTAAATATAACTTGGGAAGATGCATCTACTGAAAATAAGCTATCAAATATAGTTGAAGATGCAAAGATAACTTTAGATCATAAACTAGGAGCTGAAATAGATTATTCAAAAGCTGGGATGGAAAGAACACTATTCATGAATTATTGCATGTATGTATGGCATGATTGTTCTAATGAGTTTGATAAAAGCTATTTGAATGAAATTTATCAAATTAGAAATAAATATAAGGTGAAAAGATATGTTGAAAAGAAAACAGAAATTTGATTCTTTTAATGATGGTGTTCTATATTATGGTGACTATTTAGAAAGTTATGATGAAAATAATAATGCTTGCAATGAAAAAGAGTTTTCTATAAAAGGAAAGCTCTTTTTCTCTTATAAAACAATAAGGGAGCAAGATAGTTTAAAGTATAGTGATACTGGATTAAAAGTATCTATTAAATTAAAAACTCATTATATACCTGGAATATCAACAGGAGATACTGTAAAAATTAATGACTCTTTATATAGTATTGCTTATTTAGAACATGATGCATCAAAAGAAAAAATGTTTATTTTCTTAACTGATTTAATTAATGTTATGTCTAAACATATTGGTATTTTCCTTAAAAATAAAGGGGGAGCTTTATCCGATGATGAATGGGGCCATTACAGAACTGTTTGGGGAGATATTAAAGAAATAAATAATGTTAAAACATTAGAAAGCACATCTAATGGAAAAGTATCTACTAAATTTAGAAAGAAATTTATTATAAGATATATTGAGCATTTAGACTTAAGTAATGATAAAGAAGCTACTACTAAATATAAGATTGCTTATAAAGATAAATTTTATAATATTTTAGGAATTAATAACCTTGAAGAAAGAGATGAAATATTAGAAATTGAAGGAGTGATAGAGTGATAGAATAATGGGAATGAGTACTTTAGAATGTAAGGCATTACAAGATAGATTAAATAATATGTCCAAAAGAGCAAGTGCTAAAGAAATGGATAAAGTACTTGATAAAGGAGATAAAGTTGTTCTTGAAGCTATGAGAGAGACAGTTCCTAAGGATACGGGTGAGCTACGAGATAGTTTAGGAAAAATAAAAAGAAAAGGCTCAGGTTTCAATAGAACTAGTATTATTGGAATTGTAAGTGATGATAGAGAAGTTGTTGAAAGAGGATATTATCAGGAGCATGGTACTAGAAGAATGGCAGGAAAGAAGTGGATTAAAAGAGGTTTTCGTAAAGCTAAAGATAATGCAGTTTCTGCTATGAAAAAAGAGTTAAAAGAAAATTTAATGAGGTAGTTATGCATAATAAGTTAGTTGAAATATTAGAAGAGTTAAATATACCTATTGGTTTTCAAAAATTTGAAGGTGAAGCTGAGGAGTATATTATTTTTAATATTTATGATGATGAGGATAGTAATTTTTTTGATAATGAAAATTTATCAGAAACTTATTATATTTGTATTAATTATTGGACAACAAAGAAATCAAAGTTAGATAATTATAAAAAAATTAAAACTTTACTTAAGGGCTATGACTTTAAATATAACAGTGGAAAAGATATTGAGTCTGATGGTGCTTATGGTAGAAGTTTAACTTTTATATATGAAAATTATTTAGATGAAGGAGAAGAAAAATAATGGTAAAAAAGAAAAAAGTATTAGCTGGTTTATCAAATATACATTTTGCTCCGCTAGTAGATGGAACATATAAAACACCAGTACCTATTTTATTTGCTAAAAAAATAGAGAATAAATTAGAGTATGAAAATGACCAAGAATGGGCAGATGACAAAGTAGTAGAGAATGGTTATGACTTTGTAGGTGGTGAAGGAACCTTAACTGTTTTAGCATTAACATCAGAGGAACAGGCATTATTATTTGGAAATACTATAGTTAAAGGTGGGATTAAAGTTAATTCAGGAGATGTATCACCTCAAGGAGCATTTTTATTTGAAAGAAAGAAGAAAAGAAGTACACATAAAAGATTATATGTAATATATAACTGTGTATGCTCACCTACATCAATTTCAGCAGAAACTATTGAAGATGGTAAAGGAGAAGGTTCTACAGACGAAATAAGTTATAGTATTGGTGAAGGTGAAAATGGTGATATTTATCATTATATAGATACAGATGATGAAAGTGTAGTTGCTGACGCAGTTAGTAATTGGTTTAAACAAGTTCAATTTCCACAAAATATAGAACTAGAAGAATCACAAGTTAGAAAAGTGAGTAATAAAAAATAAGGGTTGATATTTCAATCCTTATTTTTATAGGTGAAAAATGTATAAAGCATATTTACAAATAGATGATTTAAAGTTACCTGGAACTTTAGATATGTATGTAATAAAAAGAACACAAGAAGAATTACATGAATGTAATAAATTATTGAAAGTACATGAAATCTTCGAAGGAATAGCCCAAATGGACTTTCATTGTATAGCAGCATTAATATTACAATCTGTTTTAAGAGTTTCAGGTTTAGATGAAGAAGAATTTATTAAAATTTATTTAAAGGAAAGATCAGATGATAAGATAGCACAAAAGCTATTAAATGAATCAAAATATTTAAATGAATTATTAAAGAAGTGTATGTTTAAGTCAAAAGAACAAAAAGAAGATGATGAATTTGAGGAAATCCCGAACTTTACTGAAGATAAAAGTAAAGATTGGGATTTTCCTTATATGGAGTTTTTTTGGACTACTAAGTTAAAAAGAAATGACTTTTGGGCAATTACTCCTAAACATTATTTTGAGCAAATAGAAATTTATGAAAGAGTAAACGGCTCAAATAAAGAAAAGGAAGAAACAGAATATTTATAAGGGGTGGGTTATATGGCTGATGAAATAGTTGAAAGGTTAGCCGTAGAGCTTTCCTTAGAGTCAGAAAATTTTAGAAAGAAAATTACTGCAATAAATAGTATTATAAAAAATACTGAAAAGGAATTTAAGTCAGCTGGAAATGGTGTTAAAAATTTTGAAAACACTTTTACTGGATTAGACGCAAAGATACAAAAAACTAGCAAACAATTAGAATTATATAATTTAAAATTATCTAAACAAAAAGATGAATATGAGAAAAATTCTAAGTTAGTTAAAGAACAAAAAGAAAAACTAGATGAACTTGAAAACACTTTAGGAAAGAATTCTAAAGAATGGCAAGAACAATCTAAATTAGTTCTAAAAAATAGCCAAAATTTAATTAAGTTAGGAAGCGACATTAAAACTACTGAATCAACTATTGATAAGCTTTCAAAAGAATTAGAAGAGACTAAAGATAAATTTAATAATTTAGGAAATTCAACAAAAACAACAGAAGAAAGGCTTCAAAGCATAGATGATAATGCAAAATTAACAGAGTCATCTTTTAATAAGCTTGGAAGCGAATTAGTTCAATCAGGAAATTATTTTGAGAAGTTAGGAAATAAAATGAATGAATTAACTTTCAAAATAGATTCAGGAGTTCAAAAAATTACTGTATATGAAGATGCTATTAAGCAGACTAGCGATATTCTAAATAAAAATAGAGAAGAACATAAAAACTTAGCAAAAGAAATAACTTCAATAGAAGAAAAGTTAAATAAGGCTAAAAGTGAGTATGGTGAAAATTCAAATGAAGCACAAAATTTAAAATCAGAGTTACTTCAATTAAAGGATAGATATATAACATTAAAAAGTGAGATTGAAGATAATAGTAGAGCTTTAGATGAATATCAGAGTGAATTAAATAATACGCAAGCTGATGTAAACAACTTATCACAAGAACTTAGAAATTTACCTTTTGAAACAATAGGAAATGATTTAAAAGAACTAGGAAATACAACTAAAAATATAGGACAAGGACTTACTACTGGAGTTACCGTACCCATTGTAGGAGCTGGAGCAGCTGCAACAGTTGCAGGTACAAATTTTGGAACTGCTATGAGTAAGCTGCAAGCTACTGCGGGAATAACAAATAAGACAAGCGAGTCATTTAAAGCCTTGGAAGAAAAAGCTTTAGCAATGGGGAGTAGTACATCCTTTAGTGCTTCAGAAGCAGCGGAAGGATTAACGTTCTTAAGTTTAGCGGGTTGGGATGTGGAAACATCAATCACAAGAATTGAACCAGTTTTAAGAGCTGCTGAAGCAGGTGGAATGGATTTAGCATTAACAGCTGATTTAGTTACTGACTCTATGTCGGCAGCTGGAATTAGCGCTGATGACTTTACTAAATATCTTGATATAGCAGCACAAGCACAACGTAAATCTAACCAATCTATGCAACAGTTATTAGAAGCTAATATAGTTGCTGGTGGTTCTTTTAAAATGTTAAACATTCCAATGGAAAAGTCAGGAGCTTTACTTGGAGTTTTAGCCAATAGAGGTATTAAAGGAAGTGAAGCAGGGAAAGCTTTATCATCTGTATTTGCGAATTTAGTAACTGAAACTGGTCAAGCTGGAGAAGCTTTAGATGCAATGGGTATCTCTCTTTTTAATTCAAAAGGAAAGCAGAGAGATATGATAGAAGTATTAAAAGAGCTTAGAGGAAAGCTAATTAATACGGCTGATGGAACTTCAACACTAACAGAGCAACAACAAGCTCAATATGCGGCGATGCTTGGAGGAAAAACTCAATTTGACACATTAATGGCTTTACTAGATGGACTTGGTGGAGAATATGATGAGTTGGTTGTAAACTTAGATAATTCATCAGGTGCATTAAATGAAATGGCAACAATAATGAAAGATAATCTTGGTGGGCAAATTGATTCTATGAAATCTGCAATAGAAGGAGCTTTAATAAAAGCATTTGTTGCTTTAGAACCAGTATTATCAAAAGTTATAGATCTAATAACTGAAGCAGCAAATTGGTTTAGTAGTTTAGATGAAGAGCAACAGAAAAATATAGTTGTTATGGCTGGAGTAGTTGCTGCAATTGGACCTATGCTTATGGGAATAGGTCAATTAATTATTGTGGGTGGAAATGCTGTAACTTTATTTGGAAAGTTATCTAGTGGAGCAACTGCAGCAAGTGGAGCAGCAGGAGGTTTAACGAGTGCAGCTGGAATATTGGCAAGTCCTGTAGGTATTGGAGCAATAATAGCTGTTCTAGCTGGATTACTTACATATATAGGAGATAGTGAGACAGCTTTATTATCACTTCAAGAGAAGTTTGGTGGAGTTGGATTTGTAATAAGTAGTGTATGTGAGTTTATTTCAGGAATAGTTCAAATGACTTTTGGTAATTTAGGAATAGCAATTATGGGGATATGTGATATTATAGCAGCTATTGCCGATGGTCCAGGGGGGTTAACCGTAAATGAAGCTTGGAGCAGAATGACAAATAAAATGACATTAAACACTGAAGAAGCTATGAGTAAAATTACAGTTACTACCTCAAGAGGAATGTCACAAATGTTAAATTCTACTGAAGAAAGTTTAATACAACTTACAACTATAATGGATACAACATTAAATCAAGTACCAACTATAGTTGCTGGGAATTATTCAGAAGCTAGTAGAGTTTTAGCTAGTCAATTAACTAATATGAGTAGTGGACAACTTACTACTTTAAAAGGTATGAATGATACTACAAAAATGATGTTCCAAGGGATTCGTGCAGGAATGACCATAGATGAAGCAGCAGGTCAAGTCGAAAAGAATTTAAGTCAAATGTCTGCAGCAGGTAAAATAAATGGTGATTCTATGACTAAAGATATTAGTTCAGCTATGGATCAAGTAAACAAACAATTAAGTAGTAAGACTGGAGAAGCATCTAAAGAGGTTAGTAAGAATTTAGATTCAGCTGAAAAGAGTGTAAATGAATCTGCTACAGATATGCAAGCAACTGTAACTAAAGAAGCTTCTAAAATGCAAAAAAACGCTTCAAGTTCAGCTTCTGCAATGGAGAAGAATGTTACATCGTCAACAAATAGAATGGCAAATCAATCTATAAGTGATTGGAGCAGATTGCAAAGGGCATACAGTAATCCTATTACTGGAAGGGTATCTATAACAAGAACAACAACCGAGAGAGTAGTACAAGGAAGAGAAGCTACACCCGCTATGTATGCAGTAGAGGAAGCAAGCAATTTAAGAACTAGATTAAGCCTCCCTGATGTTTCAAGATATGTGACGCAAGGTTCTTATTATAACTATAATGAAAAAAGTTTTAAAGGTATAAGAAAAAATGAAGATAGCTCATTAAGTGACGTTTTAAATAACTTAAGTGATATATTAGATAAATTTAATATAAAGAGTAATGGTGATTTAGTGTTACAAGCAGAAATACCTGTTTATATTGGAGCAAAGGAAATTTCAAGAGAGATGACCGATATTGTAATAAAAAAAGTAACTAAAAAACAAAATAGTATAAACAAAGGAAAGGGGATTGAATAATGAGAAGTTCAAATTATTTTATTGTATTTAATGGAGTAACTGATATAGATATAGGATTAAGTGCAACCAAAAGACCTAATATCATTAATCCCCAACAAGCCTCAATAACAGAAAAAACTATAGAGGGAAGAGATGAAACTGTTACTGTAAAATCTAAAACTTTAAAAAATATAGAAATACCAATTAGTTATAATTTTATTGATAGAAAAGATTTTATCGAAAAAACAAGGCTAATTAAGAAGTGGATTAATAAAATAGATGATAATAGATTAATGTTTTCTGATGATTTAGATATGTATTATAGGGTTAAATACTGTAAACTTCAAGTTATTGAAAGAACACGTAGAAAGAAAGGTAGTTTTGAAGTTACATTTGTTTGTTCTCCATTTATTTATTATAAGTCAGGAGATAAGGAAATAATTAACCCTAAATTATTACATAATCCAAGTTATTTGATATCAAAACCTATTTACAAAATTGAAGCTGAAGGAATAATAAGTTTGATTGTAAATGGAAAAGAAACTAAGTTTAATATAGGTCAGGAATTATTAATTGATACTGAATTAGAGTTATGCTTCAGAGGAAAAACAAAAAATAATATTGCATTTGAAGAAGGTTGGTTTAATGATTTGTTTTTAAAGGAAGATGAAAACACTATTGAATGGAAAGGTAACTTAAAAAGTTTGATAGTAATTCCTAGATGGAGGATTTACTAAATGATACAAGTATATTTAAGTACAAATACTAACTTTGATAAAAATGGAGATATGTCATTACAGCCATTAAGCTATGAAGTTAGTACAGCAGGAATAAATCAAGCAGTTGAATTTACAATAGAGCATGAGATTGATGAGTATGGAAGATATGAGTATCTGCAAAAAGGAAATGTTATTAAAGCATTTACTCCCTGGGATTTAAAAAAGGGTCAGCTATTTAGAATTGAAGATATAGATAAAGATAGTAAAGAAGGTACTATAATAGCTTCAGGATATTTAATTTTCTATGATAATGTTAAAACGTATGTTAAAGATTTTAATAATGAAAATGTTCTAATATGTGATACTGGTAATACAACTGGAGAAGAGGCAATAAAGAAAATATTTAAAAATACTAACTATATTGGACATAGTAATATTATGAGGATTTCAAGAAGTAGGTTGGAAAGAAAAAATATAGTTGCTGCACTTACTGGTGATGATGAAAATAGTTTTGTTAATAGATGGGGTGGAGAGTTATTTATAGATAATTTTGATATTTATATGAATGAAAAAATAGGTCATGATACAGGATTAATAATAAGCTATGGAAGAAATATGGAATATATAAAAGAAAGTAGTAGCTATAAAAATACTATTACAAGAATTATTCCAATTGGTTTTGATGGATTAAGATTAACTGGAAAAACTCCATGGGTAGATAGTCCTAATATTAATAAATATCCTTATATAATGGAAAAAGAAATTAAGTTTGACCAGGTAAAAGTTAAAGAAGAAAATAGTGATGAGGGATTTGAAACTATTGAAGAGGCTAGAGCTGAATTAATTAGATTAAGTAATTTACTATTTGAAGAAGAGCAAATAGATTCCCCAGAAGTATCTATTGAAGTTAGTATGTATGATTTGCAAGGAACATTAGAATATGAATCATATGAGTGTTATGAGGAAGTTAATTTAGGAGATTACATAAAAGCAAGGCATGAAATATTAAATATAGATACTTTAGTAAGATGTATAGGCTATACATGGGATGGACTAGCTTTAAAATATAAGACAATTAAATTAGGTCATCAAATAGATAATTATTTCGATAAGCAAACCGATATTTATAATAAAGTAAATAACATATTAAATAGCGATGGTTCTGTTAATGCTGTTGAAGTAGCTGGCATATTAGATGCAATTAATGTAACGATGAAAGCATGTAGAGATGTAGCACAGCCATTGCCAGTGAGAGTTATGATTTGTGAGGACTTTGATAAGGATAGCCCAAGCTATGGAGCTATGTGCTTTGGATCTATGGGATTCATGATTGCAGCTGAAAGAACTCCAGATGATAAGGATTGGGATTGGAAAACTTTTGGAAGTGGTAAAGGATTCTTTGCAGATTTTATTGTAGCTGGAACAATGCTAGCAGATAGAATAAGAGGTGGAGTGCTTCAATCAATTGATGGAAGTTTAGAAATAGACTTAAGAGAATCATCAAAAGGTATGCAGTTTAAGAGGAATGGAAAGAAAGCTATTGATATTGAAGGGACTAAAATAAAATTCTTTGATTGGGATGGAGAAGGTGATGCAGTAGCACACATATACTCAACAAGAATTGGAGGAGATGAAAATAAGTTAGGGTTAGCGATAGCCAATAAAAAAGAACGTTCTATATCAATATCATATGAAAGTGGTGATACTTACTATAGTTATATGAGATTTGATATGGATAATAGCGATAAAACAACTAATAGCCCTATAACAATATTTAAGGAAACTGATTTCAGAGGAAGTCAAATATGGTTTGGATATGATATAAATAGTATTTATAATTCAACTAATAATAATCTAATAGCAAAAGTACAAAATGAGTTTAAAGTTGCCGATAGAGCAAATGGAACAAGTAGATTTAGAGTATTGCAGGATTGGATTGCAGCTTATGATAAAGATAGTTGTTATTTTGAAGCTGGAAAGTTAAAGTCAGATGGGAAAGGTTATTTTATATTTAGAGATGGTCAAACAGCTTATTTATATAGAGTAGCAGGACAAGAAAAAGTATGGTGCGATTATAATCTTACAGTAGATAAGAAACTACATGTGAATGGTGATCTTGCAGTAGTAGGTAATAAGAACTGTATTCAACCAACAGAAAACTATGGAGATAGATTATTTTATAGTGTAGAAGATGCTGAAAGTTATTTAACAGATAGGAGTATGGAAGTTTTTACAGTTGAAAAAACTGCAGAAGGAACATATGAAAGAGTTATATTACTTGATAATATATTTAAAGAAGCTGTTAGAGTTGATAATAACTATACAGTTGAAGTAATAAAACAAGGATGGGGAGATTATAGAGTAAAAGAACAAAATGAGAATTATTTTGTAGTTGAAGCAGATAGAAAAGATTTTACTTTTAAGTATGTAGTTACTGCTAAAAGACGAGGATTTGAAGATATACGATTAGTTGAATATCATAAAGTTGAAAATGATATCGAGGTTATGAATGTAGAAGGTGATCTAGCAACTAATCTAGATGAAAATGAAATTTGCGAGGAGTTGAATATATGAATACGAAAATAATTAAATTAGATATAAATAATAAAATGTATGAAACTATAACTGCAAAGCAAGGAGATACTGAAAGTAGATTTTTACTTTTTCATTTATTTGATGCATCATTACCTTTTGATTTAACAGAAAAATCAGTAAGGGTATATGGAATTAAAGCAGATGGCACAAAGATATTCAATGATCTTGTAATAAATGATGTTAAAAAGGGATATTGTACATTAAAATTGACTAATCAGATGTTAGCAATTGCAGGGTTAGTTAAATTAGAATTAGTAATATACAGTGGCAATAAGAAGTTAAGTTCAATTCCATTTGTGTTAAATGTAATATCGTCTTTAAATTCAGATGATGCAGTAGTTAGTACAAATGAATTTACTGCATTAATGAATGGATTAGCAGCTCTTTCAGAGTATGATATTTATAAAAGTAATGCTAAACAAGTACCAGGAATTAAAGAAGAGGTATCAAACCTTAGTTCGCAATTGGATACTTGTGCGAAGAAAGATGAAATATTTTCAATGGCTAATATGGGTCAAGATATTAAAGAAGCTATGACTAATGGAAGTGTCGCTGTAGTTGGCAATAATATGATTTTAAAGGAAAATATCGTTCCTAATCAAATTAATTATGATAAAACAGATTTTATTAATACGGGTAAAAATCTTCTAAACCTAAAAAATATAAAATATAATTGTTATATAGATAATAAAGGACAACTAATAAATAATTCAAATTATATAACTACAGATTATATACAATTTAGGAAAGGGGAAAAAATAAATTTATCAAGAAAAACTGATGATGGAAATATTTCATTACGTGGTATTAGATTTGCTTGTTTCTTTAATTCTAATTATGAAGCAATTTCTAACTTATATTATGATAATTTATCGAATATAGAATCTTTAATATGTAATAATGAGGACGTATTTTGTGTGAAATTAACTTTCTTAAAGGGTTATGCTGATAAAAATTCTATGTTATATAAAGGTGAAGAAGTTAATTATATAGAAGAATTTCATTATTTAATTAATGAATTGAAGCCAAATCATAAAATAGTGGAAGAGATAAATAATATTGTATCTAATATTGATGTTAAAAAATTTATCGAGGATAAGGAAGTAATTAACAATGCTAATATAATTCCATTCTCTTTAGAAACTAATTCTGTTAATTTTCTAAAATTAACAGGTAATTTATTAGTTTTAGATAAATGTTTGGAAGGGTTCTATATAGGTGATAATGGAATTTATTATAATTCTAATACTTACGTTACGACTGATTTTATTCAAATAAAAAGAGGTCAATTTATAACATTATCCCGAAGTAATAATGGTGTTATTACTAAGCGTGCAATTAGAACTGCTTGTTTTTATGATAAAGATTTTAATTTTATAGAATTTTATGATAATCCATCTAGTAATAATGAAAGTTTAAAATGTAATTCTGAGGGTGTTTGTTATGTTAAATTAAGTATTTTAAAGGGGTATTATGATACTTTAACTAATTTAACATATGGAAATCAAGTTCCTTCACAAGTTGAGAAAAATAAAATAGAACTTAAAAATAGTAATATTTTAAATGGAAAGCATATAGTTGGTTTTGGTGATAGTATTGTTTATGGAGCGGGAAATAGTGGATATGGAATTGTAGATATAATTGCTGAAAATAATGATATGACATGTGAAAATAAAGCAGTAGGTGGGGCAACTATATTAAAAAGGACATCTAATAATATACCTAAACAAATAGAAAATTACGAAGGAAACCCAGACTATATAATTCTTGATGGATATATTAATGATTGTGTTTTAAGTGATGTGCTTGAAGTTTTAGGTGATGTTTCACCTTATTATGGAGGCAACTTTGATAATTCAACTATCATAGGGCAATTTGAAACTATGTTAAAATACATGTTAACTAAATTTCATTCCTCTAAAATTGTTTATATTTGTGTTCATCATATGTCTAGTAGAGATGATTCCAAAGTAAAGATAGTACATGATAAGATAGTTAAGGCATGTAAGAAGTGGAGTATACCTATTGTTGATTTATACGAGGAAGGTCAATTAAACACTACTATAAATATTCATAAAGAAAGATATACTGACAGTGGCGACTCTACACACCCAAACAGATTAGGTTATGACTTATTTTATATTCCTAAAATAGAAGCAAAATTAAAAACACTTTAATTCGCATTTGCATTTGATTTATTGTTTATAGTACAAGTTATATAAAATAAATATATTAATTATATTATTAGAGAATTAAATATTTAAAATATCGGAAGAGTAGTAAAAGCTAGTCTTTTTTTATTTCTTAAATTTGTAATTAATACTTAAATATTGTAAAATCAAATAAAAGAAAAACACCTCATAGAGTTGCCGCTCATATATGGGGTGTTGATATAATAGAGTATTCTGTTACCTCTATTATATCATATTTTGAATATTAGGGGGAGAAGTTTAATGACAAATGAACAGGAGATATTTAATTATGCAATGCAATCACAAGGTGGAATCTATATACCAAGTGGCAGATTGGAAATTGATACTGTTTTAGAATCTATGCTTGAAGTTATCACTGAGCATATAAAAGTTACTAATGAATTAAATAAGCATTTGCCTAACGTAAATATATTTTATACTAATAACATGAGTATTAATGCATGTGCTTTTAAAATTAATAACCAGTACTTTATTTCTATAAATGTTGGAGCTGTAATAAGGTTAAAAGAAATATTTGATAATATAGTTTTAAATAATATTATTACAGAAAAGATCTTTAATAATCAAGATGTATTGATTAATAGTATTGAATTATTATATTTTGCTATGATTTTTTTAATTGCACATGAGCATAGTCATATAAGATTTGGTCATTGTGACTTAATTAATCACCTTTTTTGGGATAAAGAGACAAAATTTTTAATGGAAGCTACATCTAATTGTTTAGCTAATGATGGATTATTTAGGCAAACATTAGAATATGATGCTGATTGTTGTGCTATTGCTAATTTAATTAATAGGCAGTTAATGTCTAGAGACTATCATAATAGAGATTTTAATGAATTTTCTCATGGTGTTTCACTTTGTACTCTTGCTTGCTATATTTTATTTAAAATATTTGACAATGGAGAACATATAAATTATGATAACTATGATTTAGATAATCTTGAAAATAGTACTCATCCACAACCGGGATTAAGAATGAATTATATAGTTGTTAATATATTATCCATACTTTCACAATATTATAAAGATAATGAGATAAATGCAATATTAGATAAGATATGGGAATATATATTAATTTTTGAACGTATAAATAATAAGGAATTAAAAAGTGATAATTTATGTATTACTATAGGGAATACACGAAAAGGTTCAGAACATATAAGAAGAGTACATAATAATTGGGAAAATGTTAGAAAAATGTTACTTCCATTTTCACATGATAAATTAGCAGATTTTATAGAAGATACAGGATGGAATAAAAAAATTATAGATTAAGGGGTTGAAAATATTGACATGGTATAGCTATAGTAAGAGAAAATGTATTAAATGCGGATATGAATTTAGTCAGAGTAACGATACATTATCAATTAATACTAAAATTTATAATAAATGCCCTAAATGTTTAAGTGACAGTATATCTATAGAGAATAAACCATTGACTATTGAGGATTATTATAAAAATAAAAGAAGTATATGCCATTAGATTTATATTGCGAATAAAACTGAATTTAAAAGGGCTTAGGAAACTAGGCTCTTTTTATATTACAAAAGATAACACCTGAAGTTAGAAAATAAATTGAAGAGGTGAAAAATGGAATTAATTAAAATGTTACAAGAAAATATATCACTTGAAACACTATATCTAATATTTTCAATATTAGTAGTAGGAGATGTGATAACAGGAATAATAAAGGCTTGGAAAAATGGGAGATTAAAGAGTAGAACATTAAGGGATGGATTATTTGCTTCACTAGGAGAGTTAATATTACTTTTACTATGTATTGGAGCAGCTGAATTAGTACCATTAACAATATTAATAGTATTTTCAATTCTAATTTTTATGGTTATTAAAGAACTATGCTCTATATTAGAAAATCTTTTAGAAATAGGAGCAAGGGTACCAAGCTGGTTAGTTAAAGGATTAAAAATATATGTAGATAAATTTGATAATTTAGAAATGGAGGATAAATAATATGAAAATAGCAGTAAGAGGAGGACATTGTCCAAAAGTAACAGGAGCATCAGGATTAATAAATGAATTAATAGAAGATAGAAAAGTTAAAGATTCAGTAATTAAATATTTAA